>JGI20200J14955_1000099_pt1 | contig 18729 bp, 19 predicted proteins | sample NGESurshal092012_FD_14955 | JGI IMG/M metagenome (IMG submission 14955) | reverse complement strand
CTGAGTTGGAGCGGGCCAGTTCCTGACGCTGCTTGGTCTCTTGTTCCAGAAGTTGAGATTGGGTAAGCGCAATCCCTATTTGATCGCCCAAGTGCCTCATCAGCTCAACTTCAAGGACCTCCCACTGCCGAGGACCGGAGCATTGATGGGCAATCAGGAGTCCCCAGACGTCCTCTTTCACCAAGATGGGAACGGCGAGGTTTGCCCTAACCCCAAACTGTTTCAGGAAGTCGACATAGCATTGTTCTACCTCTCCCTGCTCTATATCGGCAATGGACCCGACCCGACCCTCGCGGTATCGGTCTTTAAAATCTCCTATGAAGCAAGGGTCGAAAAGGCTTTGTCCCAGCGTGACGGGCCATCCACGGACTAGGGCTTCTTGAACGACATTGCCTGACCCATCCGATTCTAGCTGGAAGATCACAACGCGGTCTGCCTTCAGTAACTGCTGCACCTCAATGACGGTAGTGCGAAGAATTTCTTCTAGCTTCAAAGACTGGCGTATATGCAGGGTGATCTCAGAAAAGAGCTGAGAACGCTTGCTCTGTTGGCGGAGGATCTCTTCTGCTTGCTTGTGTTCGGTGATGTCGATGGCTACCCCGACTACCCGTATCGGTCTGCCCGTAGCGTCACGGTAGGCCTGTCCTTCAGCCGCTAACCAATGCAGCGATTGGTCAGGCCAGATTACGCGATATTCGAGCTTATACCCCCTGCCCTCTTGCACCGCCCGAGTCAAGGCTTGAAAAACAGACCCGCGGTCTTCAGGATGGACAAAATTGAGAAAATCTTCATAGCTCGGAGCAGAAGACCCGGCAGGAAGCCCGAATATCAAATCCACTCGGCCAGAAGCCACCAGTTGATTGGTGAGGATATCAAAATCCCACGTGACCATATGGGCGACATCCAGAGCCAGGCTCAGTCGTTCTTTACTCTCGCGCAGGAATTCTTCTGTCTGCTTACGCTCGGTAATATCCAAAATGGTAGACCGACTCATAAGGTAATTACCCTCAGCATCCTTGACCGCCGTTGAATTCAGAATCACGGGCAAGAGTGTGCCATCTTTACGAATCAGTTGGAACTCTAGATCGCGCACCCAACCCCGTTGCTGGAATTGCAGAAAATTCTCTTGAAAAGTTTTTAACCCCTCGGCGGTCAGCAACTCAGAGAACTTTTTACCAAGGAACTCTTCACGGGTATACCCCAACATATCGAGTTCAGTCTCATTCACAAGAATGATAGTGCCCTCTTTGTTTATAGAGTGGTACCCACAGGGAGCATAGCTGTAGAGGTCTCGGAACTCATCGACATATTTTTGTAAGGCCACTTCGGCCTGTTTATTGGTCGTAATATCAACACAGGACCCCATAAAGCCTGCAAAGTTACCCTCAGCGGTAAATCGGGGAATTCCCGTGTCTAGGACCCAACGATACTCCCCGTCTGCCCGTCTCAGCCGATACTCCATGGTGAACGGTTGGCGAGCGGTAAAAGCGGACAAGTAGGTGTCCAAACAACGTTGAACATCATTGACGTGGACGCCTTCGGTCCAGCCATGCCCTATTTCCTGCTCTAAGGTTCGGCCGGTAAAGTCTAACCAGGTCTGGTTGAAAAATGTATAACCGGTATCGGCTCCTGCTATCCATAGCAATACCGGGGCGCTATCGGCCATGCTCCGAAACCGGGCTTCGCTCTCTAACAGAGCTTCCTCTCGGTATTTGGCATCGTTGATATCTTTGAAATAAATCGAAAGTCCATCAGCAGATGGATAGGCATGGAATTCAAACCATCTAGCCCTCGGGGCATAGTAGATTTCGAACTCGACCGTCACCTGTTCTCTGACAGCTTTGTGATATTGNGTATAGAAAGCNGAATCAACGGCTTCGGGGAATACCTCCCANATATTATGCCCCAGGAGTTCTTCTCGCGTTTTGTTTAAGATTTGTTCCGCTTGCTTATTNACATAGGTAAAACACCACTGCTGATCCAGCGAACAAAAAGCATCCGTAATACTTTCAAGAATGGTAGTTATNCGCTGATTGGATTCTCTAAGTTCCCTCTCTGCCTGTGCGCGTGCCCTTCGTCCTTCTGCCTCACGCAATTCACGCTCCACCGCCGGGAGGAGACGTTTCAGGTTATCTTTGGGCAAAAAGTCATGGGCTCCTGCCTTCATGGCCGCGACGGCTTTATCTTCCCCGATTTGTCCCGAAACTAAAATGAAGGGCACCTCAGGGATCCGCTCTTGGGCCAGTTTTAGGGCATTCAAGCCCTTGAAACGAGGCATATGGTAATCGGCAATAATCAGGTCCCAAGACTGACTATCCAAGGCAACCTTCATGTCCTTAGAGGTTTCTACCCGTGCATAGGTGAGGTCATAGCCACCTCGATTCAGTTCATGCTGCCACAAGACGGCATAGTCCTCCGAAGCTTCAACCATGAGCACGCGTAGAGGTTTACCCATCTAGGTCCTCCTCGGGAGCAGTAATCGTGCAATTAGCACTGTCCAGGATCGCTTCTTTGAGTCTGGTCGATCGGCTCAATGCCTCATCACGCTCTCTACGCGCTTCTTCTAGCTGTTTCGCCACACTGATATCTTGGGTAAAGCAGCGTGTATGGATGAATTGGTTGCTTACTGTTCGTTCTTTTTCAGACAAATTTCGCATGAGTTCCAGTTGGGTAACGACTTGATCTCCTAGGACCCTTAAGGCTTCCACCTGCTCTAAGTTTAGCTCGCGGGGCACATAGTCCATCACACATAAAACACCCAAAGCCTGTCCTTTGGTCGCGAACAGAGGTATACCCGCGTAGAACCGAATCGGGGGGTCTGCGGTCACCAGGGTACTGGTCGCAAATCGTTCGTCGAGCCATGTATCCGGAACGAGGAGGCAGTCTGCACGGAGGAGGGTATGGGCACAGAAGGTAAAATCAATCGGCGGTTCGATGTGCTTGGAGTCTACCCCAGACTGCAACCACTGGCGACAAGCCTCGATCAAGTTGACAGAAGCCAAGGGGACTTTACACAACTGAGCCGCTAGACCCCTCAGGTTATCAAAAGCTTGCTCAGAGATAGTCTCAGCAATCTCAGAGAGATGAGGCGTTTCTTCTTGGGTGTTATCAGTTTTTGGGGCTTTATTTTTACGAACCTGGTCCGCTGTCATCCGAATAAAGCCTCAAGCGCAATGGTTTCTCCTAATGAATGATGAACATTTAGGGACAGAAGCGATCGGAATCGCTCCTGCCTACTTTTCGCCCAAGATTTCTCCAGCGACAAGATCGCTAGCCCGAGCATAATCCCACGCCGATTGCGGATTCTTGCTGGCAGGTTGGACCTGGAGCACTAAAACGGCTCCCGTCCCGGTTCCAACAATAAAGCCTTGATTTTTAAGCACTTCTAAAACCACGCCGCTATCTCCCCGCGATGGGTGCGGCATCGTTTCTAGAATCCGCAAGCGTTCTTTCTGATGAAATGTATAGACGTAGGGATAAAATGCCCGCACTTGGTTGTGCACAGGCCCCTGCCAATCCAACCAATATTGTTCCTTGCGAATTAAGGGAGCGGAGGAACTTTGACTGGGGTCCTGGGGCTCCGGAACAATTTGGTCGAACTGTAGGAGCGTCTGGATGAGCAACTCCGCCGTGAGCCCAGAGAGTTTATCGGCTAACTGTTGAGCGTTCCAGTCTATGGGTAGCGAAAAAGCAGTTTTCAGGAGCATCGGTCCCGTGTCCATCCCTGCATCCATGAGCATGGTGGTCACGCCCGTCTCTGCTTCTCCGTGATAGAGACACCATTGAATCGGGGCCGCGCCCCGGTATTTTGGCAGTAAAGAAGCATGGCCGTTGATGCAGCCTTTTGCCGGCATCGCCAAAACCTGGGGAGAAAGAATTTGCCCATAGGCCACCACCACAAAGAAGTCAGCTTTTAGGTCGTCCAATGCCTGAAGCGCTGATTCATCTTTCCGGAGTCGCTCCGGTTGCCATAGGGGGATACCTTTTGCTTGGGCTAAGGCTTTAACGGGTGTCGGCACAATTTTTTGGCCCCTCCCCTGCGGGCGGTCGGGCTGGCTGACTACGCCCACAACCTCAAAAGAAGGTTCCGCCAAAAGCGCAGTCAGCGAAGGAACGGCATAGTCAGGCGTACCAAAAAATATTAGGCGCATTGGATTTGAGAATGTTTCTAATGCCCATTATCCCAGTAAGTTAAGCTGCTTCAAGCTTCTGAATGCTGTCGAGTAACGCTTGCACCTTATCTCGTACATTACGAGAAGACAGCTTTCTGGCATCTAGGATGCGGTCTCTCCTAAGTTAAAGAGCACCTGCAAGGACTGGAGGGCACGTCTACGCACTTCCACATCCTGTTCGGCTCGAAGTTGCACCATCGGGTCATGGAGTATTTTGTTGACGATGGCGCGGGTGAGGCCGTCTAGGACGGATTGATGCTTCTCCGCGAACTCGCTCCCTAAGCGGGATAGTGCCTTTTCTAATTCCTGCTCGCGAATAGTCTCTACTTTGTCCCGCAGCGAATTAATGGTGGGTACTGCTTCTAAGGCCCGGCTCCAGGCTTGGAATTCCAGAACCTCTACTTCCACCATCTTCTCTACCTGGGCTGCAATTCGGCGGCGCAAAGCTCGATTGCCTTCCACTACTTGCTTCAAATCGTCTACGTAGTAAGCCTTGACCTGATGTAATTCTTGAACGTCGGGCGCCACGTTGCGGGGCACAGCAATATCAAAAATGGTTAGGGCTTTACCATTGAGGTGAGGTTCTAGAGTAGACCTTTGCAAAATGGGTTCTGGGGAAGAAGTGCTNGTAAACACAAGGTCTGCTCTGGCGGTGGTATGCAGCAGCTCTNCCATCGGCAGGACGGGAATGTTCTGCTGGAACTGAGACAACATTTCTTCAGCTTTAGCAGTAGAACGATTGACCACCCGGATGCGGTTTGCACCTTTGGCGAGTAAATGCTTAATTAAGAGTTCGCCCATCTTNCCGGCCCCTACCACTACGCAGTCNTGAGCGTGGAGGGCTTCTGTCTTCATACAGGCGAGTTCTACGGCGGCAGAACTTACGTTCATCGCTCCGGTAGAAATATCTGTCTCGGTGCGGACGCGCTTCCCGGCGGTGAGGGATGTTTTGAATAGATGATTCAAAACCCGGCCTGTGCCCTGAGATTTATGGGCCAATTGATGGGCAGTCTTGACTTGGGCGAGAATTTGACCTTCTCCCAAAACCAGGGAATCCAAACCACAAGCTACCCGCATCAGATGGGTTACGGCATCTTCGTGGAGCAACACGAACAGATGGCGACGCAGGGAATTTAAGGGAATATTTTTCTCTTCAGAAAGATATTGAATGATTTCTTGGACCCCTTGCTGGGTATCGCTCAGGACCGCATAGACTTCCATGCGGTTACATGTACTCAGGATGGCAATTTCTTTGATGTGTGGGTAAAACTTGAGGGTTTGAATTGTTTGGTGGACTTCTGTTTCTGGGATACTCAGCCGCTCACGGATTTCAACCGATGCTGTTTTATGACTTAGTCCTACCACCGCGATCTTCATGAAAATATCCTGTGTGTCTTTCTAAGGAATGTGGCTTCTTGAGACAACCCGACCAGGCTGTATTGTACGAACTACTCTAAAGACCCAAGGCGGACATCATGTTACAAATTGTTATTGTTATTTTGCCTATCATACTCTTAGTACACAAAGGTTCTAAGGATTATCAGTTAAATAGATACGCCACGAGCGTTTTTTCCCTTCCTTTAGCTATTTCCTTTCTTTAATCGCTCTAGCTCTGCATCAAATTCATCCGTAGCCTCCGTCAATAGTTTGAGGTCTGGAGTGCCAGGATTGGCAAGGCGCGCAGGCAGGATGGCCACAATATCTTCTACTTCTACTCGGCCTTTTGTTCTAGCTCGCTCCATCAGAGCATCAATGAATTTACGCGCTTCCTCTGCAGAGAGTATACCCTTCGCGATCAGTTCATCGAGCAGGGGTTGGGCCTTGGCTAATAAGTTCTCTAGGGCCACCCCGATCAAAGCAGCCAGTCCCAACCCCAAAAGCAAGGTCCGTTGGGCAATAGTCCTCATGTCATCCATAGGGCATGAAAATACAGATCAACTCTAGTCTGGCAGTTTTTTAAAACACCGCACACCTAGGGATGCTTGAGTTAGATTAGAAAAAACCTGAGGTGAGCCAATTATGTTTCCTCTTGAAGCGTTCTATAATTCCTGCTGTGGTTCAGAGCCCCCCTCTCGCAAGGCCCGTCTGGAACGTAAACTCAAGTTCCTGAAACGGGTGAAAGATGGTTTGGAAACCCGTCTATCAGCCGTCAATGCCGCGATTGGTACCGTTGAGCGGCAGGTCAGCGAAGAAGATAGCACTGACGCTGCTTCTGCCTAATGTTGGGAATGTGCCTAAAGCCTGGGAGTGGCCATAACCAGCGCTCCCAGGATCGGTACATTAGCCTTGGTGAGAACAGCCTGGATTTCATAGAGGGTAGCCCCTGTGGTGAAGATGTCATCCAAGAGCAAGACACCCGTATTCTGTGAATGGCTACTATTTTTCCATAGGAAAGCTTGCTGTAGGTTCTCCTGACGCGCTTTCGGAGAAAGTCCGAATTGAGCTTGGGTATCGCGGGTGCGCATTAGGCTTTGGCTATCTAGGGTATATCCAGTCCATCGACAAAAAGATTGAGCTAATAATTCTGTTTGGTTGTAGCCTCGCGTCTTGCGTCTCTCTGTGGAAATCGGTACGGGAACAACCCGTAGTTTCATTGCCCCTAAAGGGTTTGCCTCCTGCCAGTAGGCCCCTAATTTATTGCCAAGGAAAAACCCAACATCTTTTCTCCCTTGGTATTTCACCAGCGTAAGTAGGCGCTCTAAAATTCCGTAGTACTCCCCCCAAGCCCATAGTTTCATCGGGTCAGTCTGTACTAACGCTGTAGAACGTTGTTCCGAATCCAGAGCTTTCAGGCAATAGACACACAGGACTTCATGGGATGACCGATTGCATAGGGCACAAGTGTTACGGGCCAGAAGTTTGAGGATAGGCTGCATAGCAGAAAGCATACTCTTCTGGGTTGAGGACATCTCACTTTTTCTTACATTCTTGTTGGATCAATTGCCACAATGCCTTCATCGCCGTAGCGCACAAAATCAGTTGTATTGAGTGTCAAAATGTGAGTCACGCCGTGTTCTTTCATCGCAGCTACCAGGCGAGCATCATGTACCTGGACGCCGCAGTAATTTATAGCCTGTCCGTGAGCAAGCCTTTGATAGCACCTTCTAAGTCCTGGGTTAATTTCAAGGTCGCTGACCGGGCCTTCCCGTGATCATAATTCCACTGTTCTTCCAGCGTAAGATACCTGGGCGAACCGACGACAATTTCTACTTCTCGATAGACTACATAAGGATGCCAGCCCTGCTCTTGAAATAAGGGCTCTTGAGGATCTAGGAGCGAAAAAAATTGCATGGGCACGAGGTCTCCACTTAATTCCCGAATAGACCGCAAGGCAACGGGCAGAATACATAAATTCTCTTGTTTGCTTTTGAAGGCTAGATGGGAAACTCCTCGTTGGAATGGATAGAGCCTATCCGAGCTAAGCCTCTGGGTCATAGGTTTAGCCCCTTCTGGAAAAATCCCGAGCCACTGTCCCTCTCTCAAGTAAGCTCCTGCTTGCTCAAAAAACTGCGCATACTTGCCATATCTGAGATGGATGCCCCCTGATTGACGAATTAATTCATTCACGCCGGGTACCCGCGCTAAAAAAGGATGACAAATAAAATGAATAGGACGATTTAGGCCCGCTAAAAGCAAAAACATATCCGCAACACTGCGATGATTGCTAACCACCAGACAGGGACCATGAGCAGGTATGCGTTCAGCTCCAGTGACCCGAATTTTTATGTTCAGCAGATGAGCGATAGAACGTGCTAGGAAAACGGGACGAGAGTCTTGGCTCAAAACAGCGTTTAAAAGCGAAGAAAGCGGAGCAGTCTGAAAGTTAAGATACATATTCAGCTGGGTTTTGGCTATTTTCAACAATAACGCGAAATGCCCCTCACCCACATCGTCAGTGATCTGTCTGATTTGGTTGTGGTTATTCACCTGACGGCGATTTAGGCCTAACGATAGCTATACAAGACTCCTTGTTTGCCTTCTAATTTAGCTAAGTAAGGGTGGATAGAGGTGCCGCTATCAATCAGGAATTTACTATTGCTAAACTATTGCTAAAATTAGAAACTTATCAAATATAGAGCATTATATCTTCACCACATTCATCGGCAAGATAAGATAAAGCCCGAAAACGAAGACTAACGAATTGTTCAAAGAGTGGATTCAATTTGCAGAGGGGCGGAATGTGCAAAAAGGTGTGCCTCCCCCATTTAAGATCTCGCGCGAAAGGGCACTGGGCAGGGATGAGCGTACAGAGTAGCCGAGCAACCCGTGGGTTGGGCATTTCTAAAGCTTCCATCCATTGGCGTATGGGTTGTAGTACATCGACTTTGCTTCTAAGCAGGGTTATGAATGTCATTTCACTTACCTCGAGTTTTGTTAAACACCAGGTTTAGCTTGCTTGAACCTTATATATTTATCATAATCCACTGATAACTGAGTTCAAACCTGAGAATTACTGACTTGTTACTGACTTGTTATTGACTGGTGAGTACTTTTTTATGACTTCTATATGAACCACACAACTAAGCAACTAGCATTTCAGCAAGCGCACAGGCATCTTTGAAGGTTGGCTCTCGGTTTACTACTACAGGAATAGCTTGATTGGTGCGGACGAGCCTGCCATCAAGCGTTTCCAGCACTACATGCCAAGAATGGCACTCTGGGCCGCAAGCATTAACCAAGCCCTGGTATGCGTAGAGAACTTGACCGAATTCCGTCGCAAAAAGTTTGGTTGCGTAATGCTTAGATTGTGTAATCATGACTTCACTCCCCAAAGGGTATTTGGATCTCTTCCTATTCAAAGGTTCTATTTAGCTGATATATTGATCAAACTCCACTGCTAACTGAGTTCAAGCCTGAGATCTACTGACTTCTTTCTCAATGGTTTCTGACTTGTGACTAATTTTGTTATTACTTGTACATGTATTTTTCACTACTGTACGCTTCGGGTGATTGGCTATGGGAGGTTTCCATACCCAGATCACTTAGAGTTCAACAGGATTGCCTTGACAAGGTTAAACTGGCACTCAGACGTAACTAACTATTTTTAGGTGTTGAGCAAAAAAACGACTGCGCATACCCCGCAGCTCCNGAGCANTAANCNTGTTCGGCAGGTGCAGCCGTAACCGCAGGTCAGGTGAAGCTCACGTGCTTGTCGAAGCTTTCTGCGATTAGGATATGCAGGCTGCCGACCGTGCGTCAGCTTTTCAAAGAGATTGCCTAGTAACTGTCTTGATTTTAAGCTACTTGACACCGTTGAGTCTCTCTCCAAGTTCGGGGAGTGCGCTTATAGTAATTGCGAAACTGACGGTGAAAATAACTGATATCTTGATAGCCTAATTTTAAAGCAATCTCCTTAATGGGGTAAGTAGTTTCTAAAAGCAAGGTGCTTGCTTCTTTTATCCGTCGCTCGATAATCCAAGTGTTGACTGTTTTTCCAGTAATTCTTCGTACTAAGTCCGTTAAGTAAGCTGGAGAATAACCAACTGCTCGAGCTACTTCTTTCAGTCCAATATTTTGATAATAGTTTAACTCAATATAATTGAAGACCTCACGCAATCGAGGAATCGATGGAAATATGAACTGAGGATTATTTGATTCTTTATTTTCGTTAGTAGTAGAGAATCTTTCATCTGCTAACCGAACACTAACAAAATTATTTTCTATGTTAAGAACTTCAAATCCTGCTGTCTCCAAGTACTTCATTAAGAGGTTTTTGGTTTCAGGGTTAGTGTCATTCACTAAAATATCGGCCATCTTTTTTCTCCTTATATTTACTTTTGAATCCCTAATACGACAAATCAATAATCATTGCCAATACTATCAAGTGCTTGAATTTCACTCCTGTAATGGCTTAAATTGAGTTTGATGCTGCAGTAATCACAGGGTAAGCAAATCTAAATTCTGAAAGCTTTACCCAGCAGGGCTTTTACTCTTTAGCTGCAAAATTTAACAATGCGCAAAACCTTTGTTCAGCAAGTGTATTAAAAATAAGATGCGCTTGCCTTGGTAGTAATAGCGTCAGATGTTAATGCCTGCATGCTGGAAGTTAATTGTTCCCAAAGTAATTCAATCTTGCTATAAGCCTCGCCACTAGAGATCTTGCCAGCCGTTTCCAAACTGGCAATGATTCCAACTCTTTGTGCAAACTCCTGGAGATTGGCGTTAAAGACTAGATTTGCAGGATGACCATAGTAGTGACTGCGAGGGTATAGAAAACTTTGCTTATCAGTTAAATGAGCGTCTTTCATTTCTCTTCCTCCTTTGAGAATGAGTTTTGTTGAATATCAGATTCGGCTTGTTTGAACCTAATATATTTATCAAACTCCACAGTTAACTGAGTTCAAGCCTGAGAATTACTGACTTGTTACTGACTTGTGATTGGCTGATGAGTACTTTTGCTGTGACTTCTAAATTTAGTTGCGACTACTTGCGTTTTGGCTTTTATCGTGTATCCTGACGGAGACTTGGATGTGGAGGTCTCCATGCCCAGATCGCTCAGAGTCCAGCAGGACTGCATTGACAAAGTCAAACTAGCGCTTAGACGTAATGGCTTTCCTAGCCAACGGTATTTGGCGGAGGATGTAGGATTTGCTCTGGCCACCGTCAGCAATTTTCTGACGGGTAAGCCTGTTGACTATGCAACTTTCGAAGAACTCTGTCGGAGATTAGCGCTGGACTGGAGAGCAATCTCGACACTGGATTTTGAAGTCTCATCCCAGACTACAGATAAAATGCCTGAAATCCCTGAGGCGGTTGATGCCCCTCAGGAGCTATTAACTTGCTACCCTGATGGCGCAGTCTCGCTTGGCTCCCCTTTTTACCTGGAACGCTCTCCCCTTGAAGAGGAGGTCTATCAAGAAATCAGGAAACCAGGAGCCTTGGTGCGGATTAAAGCACCGAAGCTAATGGGCAAAACCTCCCTGATGGCAAGGATTTTGGCTCAGGGGCAATCCCTCAATTATCGGACGGTGTACTTGGATTTGAGCAGTGTCGAGGGAGCAATTATCAGAAATTTGGATAAATTTCTCCGCTGGTTCTGTTTGATGGTGGGGCGGCAGTTAGCGTTAGAAAATCGCATAAAAGAGTATTGGGATACAGAAATTTTAGGCAGCAATGATAACTGTACGGTTTATTTTGAAGAATATTTATTGCCAGCTATCGATTGTCCTTTGGTTTTAGGGTTGGATGATGTGGATCGGGTTTTTCCCCATTCTGAAGTCGTGGAAGACTTTTTGGGAATGCTGCGAAGCTGGCATGAGAAAGGGAAGATTCCTGGGCGATGGAAACAGTTGCGCTTGGTGATGGCGCACTCGACAGAATGTTATATTCCTTTGGATATGAATCAATCCCCTTTTAATGCAGGGGTTCCGGTGGAGTTGCTGGAATTTGACTCAAAGCAAGTGCTATCTTTGGCTGTCGTTCATGGACTGAGTTGGCATGAGTCTCAGGTGGAGGAATTGATGAAGATGGTGGGAGGACATCCCTATTTGGTGGGGTTGGCGCTGTATGAAGTTAGCTCTGGGAAATTGACGCTAGAGCAGCTATTGCGAGATGCTCCCACAGAAGCAGGAATTTATAGTAACCACCTGCGGCGACAATTGGAGGTGCTACAACAGGGACCGGAATTAGCTCAAGCGTTGCAAAAGGTAGTCGCATCGATGGAGCCAGTGGAGTTAGATTCGATGCAGATTTATAAGTTACACAGTATGGGATTGGTGGAGCAAAAGGACAATCAGGTGATGCCTCGGTGCAATTTGTACCGGGAGTATTTCCAACGCGTTTTGCGAGCTTGATCTTATCGTTCTTCAGGTCAAATAAGTTGGGGGATGGTCCAATCGGATTGAGAATGAGTAGCGTTTGGGGTCAGCCCTTCTGGTGTTTGTTGAATATTTCCTTGGCGCTGGGGGGGGCAGTCACCCTCTCCTGCGATCGCGCCTTGGCTCAGATTCCTAAACCAACTAGGCCGCAGGAACTGCCCCTCCCTTCGACGCTTCCGCCTAAACCGCCAGAACCAATTCCTATCCCGCAACCAGCACCCGAAACACCTCTCAAAATTCCGACTCCAGCAGTTCCCGCTCCCGAAGAACGTCTCGGCATTCCAGGGACTATCACCGTTACCCGCTTCAAGTTTGCAGGCAACAAGGCTTTTAGCGACGAAAAGTTAACCGAGGTGACTGCCCCCTTCACCAACCGCCCGATTACCTTTGCCGAAATGCTGCAAGCTGAGGCAGCCGTGACCAAACTCTACACGGATGCGGGATACATCAATTCTGGGGCTGTGATTCCGGCGGAGCAAACTTTCCCTAGAGAGGGGGCGGTAGTCAAAATCCAGCTCATCGAAGGGGGAGTCGAAGAAATCCGCGTCACCATTGACGGGCGTTTGAATCCCGATTATGTACGCAGTCGGCTGGCATTAGCAACGGCTAGACCGCTCAATCAAAATCGACTGCTAGAAGCTTTACAAGTGTTACAGCTTAATCCTCTGATTCAGAATATCTCGGCTGAGTTGTCGGCGGGTTCTCGCCCCCAATTGAGTGTTCTTTCGGTGAAAGTCCAAGAGGCAGACACTTCTAATGTTGAACTCTTTGCCGATAATGGCAGGGTGAAGAGTATCGGTAGCTTTGAAAGGGGGGTGCGCTTTAACCAAGGCAATTTGCTCGGCTTTGGCGATGGTTTGAGTGTGGTATACGCAAATACGGATGGCAGTAATGCCGTTTACGCTAACTATACTATTCCGATCAATCCCTACAATGGCACGATTAAACTGTCGGGTCAGTTTAATAATACTCTGGTGATTGAGGCTCCTTTCAACCAACTGGATATTACGGGTGACTCCCGTTATTATGACTTGACTTTCCGCCAACCTGTCAGGCAAACTCCTGCCCAGGAATTGGCTTTGGGGCTAACCGCAGCCCGAGAGGAAAGTAAAACCACGCTTTTAGGAGTGGGCTTTCCTCTCTCGCCGGGGGCAAACGACGAGGGACAAACTGAAGTTTCTGCCCTGCGCTTTTTTCAGGATTGGACACAACGCAGTTCTCAGGATGTTTTGGCCCTTCGCTCTCAGTTCAGTCTGGGATTAGGTGGTGCTGATGTTACTACTCCAAATGGTCAATTTTTCGATTGGCTCGGGCAGGGACAGTATGTGCGGCTATTGGCGCCCGATACTTTGCTGGTGCTGCGGTCATCCTTCCAGTTGTCAACCAATCCCCTAGTACCTTTAGAACAATTTGCGTTAGGGGGGCTGTATAGCGTTCGAGGCTATCGACAGGATTTGCTACTGACGGATAATGGGGTTTTTGCTTCGGCGGAAGTGCGGTTGCCTATATGGCGAGTGGACAGCGTTAAAGGCTTGTTGCAGGTTGTGCCCTTTGTGGATTTTGGTGTTGGTTGGAATGATGACCGTAATCCGATTCCCACTCCTAACCCGAATACGTTGGTCAGTGTGGGTTTGGGTTTAGTGTGGCAAATGGGAGATAATTTTAATGCTCGCTTAGATTGGGGCATTCCCCTAACTCAGTTTGAGGTAGGAGGGAGCACTATACAACAGCAGGCGCTCTATTTTTCAGTGAATTATCGGCTGTTTTAGGGTTTCTCCTTGCCAATGCCCGTCCTCGGCGTTCATCCATCGGCAGCAAATCAGCCTCGTTGTAAACGGCTATTGGGATAACGAGACGAGTGTAAAGTTGTTGCAACAAGTTTAGCTGACTGATGGCTGCCAGATTGATAATCGGCGATGTATAGCAAAGGCCAATATGGTTAGGACGCCAAACATAAAACATTCTCCATCGCATCCTACCTTCTACCTTAATTTCTAGATTGTAGAAGAATCAGAGAAAAGTCCAGCGCATCTATCTATTCTTTGTCTGACCCCAAGGTCAATGTACGGTAGCTCCAGTGCAATTCTGTATATGGACATAAATTATGTCTATGATGTACATGATTATCAATTTTATGAGAGCAAGGGATGAACTGGAAAATTGCCGAAGCCAAGCAGAGGTTCTCGGAAATGATTCATGCCGCAACCAAGGAACCCCAACTTATCTACAATCGAGAGCGCCTCGTAGTAGCCATTATCGAAGCTGAAATGTTTCAGGAGTTCCTTGCTTGGCGCGATCGTACAGAAAAAACTTCTCTCGCCGATGCTTTTAGGGAACTTCACCAGCTCATGGCGGAGGAAAAGTACACCCTGGAAGTTCCTTCTCGTAAAGATCGTCCTAACCCTTTTGCTGATGTCCTCAATGACCTTTCTGTGTGACACCAACCTCATCAGCGAACTAGCACGACCGCAGCCGAATCCTGGAGTTTGAGTCCGGGTTGCTGGAGTTTCCTCGATCTCGGTGAGTGCGATCACTGTTGAGGAAATTTTCTATGGACTCTCAGCGAAACCTAACTTCAGAATCCAGACCTGGTTTGAAGGATTTATGGAGCAATATTGTAAACTTTTGTCGCTTACACCTGAAATTGCCCGGCGTTCTGGTGAATTGCGGGGGAAACTGCGAGGGAAGGGAAAAACTCACACCCAAGCAGATATGATGATTGCTGCGACTGCTCAAATTCACCAACTTACATTGGTGACGCGCAATATCCGAGATTTTGATAGCTGCGGGATTCCACTACTCAATCCCTTTCAGTGATAGATTCGCCAGTTAACGCGGCAAGCTGGCGGACAAGGGCATCGGTTTCACGGTCTTTAATTCTGAAGGCCATAATTAATGCATCTAAATAATACATTTTCTATCAGTATGTTGAGATTAGCTCAGCCATATGGTATACTACATCAGTTCTTCGGGTATATTCTTCAACAGTTTCTCTAGATATATTCTTGTTTCAATACCCAAAATCCATCAAATAAACTTCAGGAGATCCTCCCATGCCTTGTTATTCTATTAGTGAAATTGATAAAAATAAAATCGCAGAAGTGGTCAAACAATTTATGTATGAAAACGGGATTCAGGGAGAAGTTACATTTGAGTTTACGGATGATTATACTCCCGATATACCACTAGAAGTTACATTGGAGTTTACGGATGATTATACTCCCGGTATACAGCCAAAAGAATTTACCCAATGTTGTACAAAATTTATCAACGGGAGGTGGGTATCGCAATGTCCTTGTAGTTCATAGCTAGTATAAAATTACAGAACCTATCTGTAATGCACCGATATTTCTGGAAAAGAGATTTAGCCAAAGTATTTACTATTACAGGCGTGATTGGTTTGGTAAATACAAGCTCTCCTTGTTTATCTGTAGCACAAATCCAACCTGATAAAACTCTGATTGAGGAATCTTCAAGACATCTTATTTACAAGGATAATGCGAATAATAGTCCCGGTGATTTAATTATAGGAGGAGCACGTCGAGGCGGTAACTTATTTAATAGTTTTAAGGATTTTAATGTTGATGAGGGACAAAAAGTTTATTTTGATAATCCGAGCGGAATCACCCGTATTTTTAGTCTAGTTACAGGTGATAATCCTTCCAATATTTTAGGTACGCTAGGGGTCTGGGATCAGATCAAACATCAAACTGGCAACGCCGATTTATTTCTCATTAATCCCAACGGTATTTTATTTGGACGTGATGCTCGTCTGGATCTCACTGGTTCATTTATCGCCTCTACTGCCAGCAGCATTATTTTTGCGGATGGAACAGAATTTGGTACCAGTAAACCCTCTAGTTCTTCTTTACTAACCGTTAGCATCCCAATAGGATTACAATTTAGGACAAAAGTTGGTGCGATCCGAACTCAAGGTACTCTATCCACGAGTTCGGGTTTAGCAGTGGTAGCGAATCGCACACTGGCTTTAGTAGGAGGAGAGGTGACCCTCGAACCTGACTCACTTATTCGGGCTGGTTCTCCAGACGAAGCCGGAGGGAGGATTGAAATAGGAGGACTAGGAGCAAATGAGAAAGTTAATCTGCAAGCTATCCCAACGGGATGGACGTTAGGCTATGAGAATGTTAAATCGTTTGCCGATATCAACCTGATGCGGTTCGCAGTTGTCAATGTTTTTGGTAATGGAGACATTCAAATTCAAGGGAGAAATGTATCTCTTGTTGATGGAGCGCAAGCTACTGCTATTAATTTTGTACCTCAACCCGCTGGAAAGATTGTGATTAAGGCTTCGGAAAGCCTGAGTATTGGGGGAAGAGACCCTGTTACTAATAGTCAAAGTACTGTCGGATATCCTAATAACTTTTCCGGTCCAGCGGGTGACATCGAAATCACTGCAAAAAACTTGCGACTCTATGATACAGCAGTTATACAGGCTCAAGCCGTTGGAAACTCTACAGGGGAAAGCGGTAACATTACCATTACCATAGCTGAATCAGCTGAACTTACAAATAGAAGTTCGCTAACAGCATCTACATTCGGACAAGGCAAAGCGGGTGATGTAAACATTCTGGCAAAAGACTTAAAAGTTTTAGAAGGTTCAGAAATCAGTTCTTCTACTGGGGGGGGAGGAAAAGGAGGAAATGTAGCAATTAATGCGGCTTCTATTGAAATTTCGGGACTTTCTCCTCTGATGGGGGATCCTAGCAATATTTCAGCAGAAAGCCTACCAGGTGCAACTGGTTCTGGTGGCAACCTCACTATCAATACAAGTAGTTTGCGAATTGGTGATGGTGCCATTGTCAGCGTTAGCGGCACGGAAGGACAAGCTGGCAACCTGAAAATCACCGGCAATTCCCTAACTCTAAACCAAGGTACTATTACTGCCGAAACTGGAAAGAGTGGGGTAGAAAGCGGAGCGAATATCACCCTACAAATTAGAGACCTATTGAGGTTAGAAAACGAAAGCTTAATTTCTGCAACCGCAAACGGCGATGCCAACGGCGGTAACATCCTTATTGACCCCACCTTCGTGCTTGCCTTTCCCCCAACGGGACCTAACGGGAGCGACATCATTGCTAAAGCCGTAAGAGGCAATGGCGGCAACATCAAAATTAACGCTCAAGCCATCTTCGGAATTGGTGAACGTTTAGCCATTCCAGGGAATCAGAGCAATGATATCGATGCTAGTTCTGAGTTTGGGGCCTCCGGGCAAGTGCAGATCAACAGCGCCATTGACCCCAACCAAGGGGTCACTCAAATACCGGAGACGGTAGTAGATCCCAACGCCCTCGTTGCCCAAAATCCCTGTAAACGGGGGTCCCAAAGCCAATTTACCCGCACTGGACGAGGTGGTTTACCCCCGAACCTTAGCGATGACCTTAGCGGCGAGACAACTCAGGTAGGGTTAGTGAAACCCGCTCCCAGTATTGTGGCTGAAGGGCAGGCGCAGAGGACTTCTTCGGACATTGCCCTAAACGAAAATCAAACGTCGAACATCGAAAATCCTTTGGTCCCCGCCCAAGGATGGACCTTCAAAGATAACGGCGATGTCGTCCTCACAGCCTACAACCCCACCGTTACGGGTCCCCAACGCCTGAAAGAGAATCCGGTCGGTTGCCCAGCACTTTGAAGGAAGAGGGCAGAACCCCATCGACGAGCCTACTGGCAAAGCATCGACGAATGAACCGACGACCGATTGAGAGCGCCTGCGTCGCATGAGCGATGCGGATATTTATGCCGCCGTAGCATCTGATCCCGACATCATTCCTACTGATGAGGATTTTTGGGGAACCGCCAAGGTATTTCTGCACGTTAAGTTGAACTCAAAAATAAGACCTTGAGGCTGCAGCCAGACTAAGATAGGATTGTCAGCCAAAACCAGTTCTGTCAGTCACATCTGATTCTTATCCATGAATGTCAGTAAAGTTGGACGACGGGGACAGATTGCTATCCCTCGAATGATTCGTCAGGAATTGAACCTACAAGAAGGCGATCGCCTTGCCTTTATCCGCCGTGGTGATGAAGTTATCTTACAGCCTCTCAAGCACACCCTGTCAGACTTTCGGGGTAGCATTCCTGTGTCTGAACCTCAAGATTTTGAGGCCATTCGTCACCTGGTGATGGAAGGACGTGCCTATAGGACCATGACCGATGACGCTTGAACGAGCTTTTATCGATACAAACCTCTTCCTGCGCTATTTGACCAACGATATTTCTGAACAAGCCGATCAGGTTGAAGTACTCTTGCGACAAGCCGCAGTCGGAGAAATCAGCTTATTCACAACCACTCTAGTCATTGCAGAAATCGTTTGGACATTGGCCTCCTTCTATAAGGTGTCGCGCGAGCAAATCCGCGAACGCATTCTGGCCATTCTGAATACGCCAGGGCTAGAAGTTGCCGAATCTGATTTGCTGATAGAGGCTGCCACCAACTACGCCGCCAAAAATGTTGATTTCATTGATGCCTACAATGCAGCTTGGATGATTCAACAACAGCTCAGCACGGCTTATACTTTTGACCGCAAGCATTTCTCTCGGTTTGAAAAAATTATGGTTAAATCGCCAGGAGACTACACATGACCGCAGACATTCCAACGTCGCCTTTAAGCAGTAAGTAAGGAAATAGGGCACCTCGAAAAATTCAAACTACATTCATCAGGTCAGCCTCAGGAGTAAATTTTTTAAAACCTCGAATGGAATGTAAATTCATAGCACGTCTG
>JGI20200J14955_1000096_pt1 | contig 18873 bp, 16 predicted proteins | sample NGESurshal092012_FD_14955 | JGI IMG/M metagenome (IMG submission 14955) | reverse complement strand
AGGGGGGCCGCGCAAGTTACGGATCGTCGCTCTTCTCCGTTTCTGGAAGCACACTCACGAGCACCTTATCTACCCGATTCCCATCCATATCCATGACTTCGAAGGAAAAACCCTGCCAGTGGAAGTGATCGGCCACGAGCGGGATATGCCCCAACTGAGCCATGATGAAGCCTCCAAGAGTGCGGTAGCTTGCTCGCTGGAATCGTGGTAATTCCTCAATCCGATACTCCAGTTCCTCCAAACTCAACGAACCATCTATGAGCCAAGAGCCATCTTCCCGCTGGACGAATTGACTATCGGTAAGGGCTTCATCGGAGGGTAGTTCTCCGACAAGGGCCTCCAGCATATCGTTGAGGGTCACCAGCCCTTGGATGCTACCAAACTCATCCACCACCAGCGCCAGGTCCATCCCAGATTCTCTGAATTTCTCTAAGACTTGCTGTGCCGGGGCCGTTTCAGGAACAAAAAGCGGTTTGCGCAGACAGCCTTCAGGATTCAAGCTTTCACCTCGAAGCAACTGTGCCAGTAAATCTTTGACCTGAACGATACCCAACACCTTATCAACGGCGCCTTGGCATACAGGGAAGCGGGAATATTCACTACTGGCCAATTCCTGCTGGAGCATCTCTTCGGAGGACTCCACATCGATCCAGAGTATATCTGGGCGTGGCGTCATCAGCGAACTCACCTGTCGGTCCCCAAAACGGAATACCCGTTCGAGCATGTCCTGCTCCGTCTCCTCAATTGTGCCTGCCTGTGTACCTTGATCGATGAGCAGTCGGATTTCTCTTTCTGTAACGGCAGGTTCTTCAGTAGGCTGCACACCCATGAGACGCAGTCCCCATTCCGTAGCAAAGCCCAAAAAATGGACTAAGGGTGATGCGGCGAGGGCAAGGGACGCCATGGATCTAGCCACAACAGAGGCAATACGTTCTGGAGCACTTAAGGCCAGGCGCTTGGGAATCAACTCCCCAAAAACCAGTGAGAGAAAAGTGATCGCGCCAACCACCAGTCCAAAGCTCAAGCTTCCACTGTACGGGCTGAGGAGTGGAAACTGATTGAGAACTGCGGACAGCTGCTCTGAAAGGTTCGCCCCTCCATACGCTCCAGCAATAATTCCAATCAGGGTGATACCAATCTGCGCCGTTGAAAAGAACCGATTCGGTGAATCAACNAGTTCAATAGCCGCCTTAGCCCCTTTATTTCCGTCCTCTGCCATCTGCTGCAGACGAGATCTCCGCGCTGAGACTAAAGCCATCTCAGACATCGAAAACACCCCGTTGGCCACGACCAACAACAACACAATGACGATCTCGACGATTACACTAGACAATCAGTTAGCTCCCTCAGGAGAACACATGCCGCGATAGAGAGTGAGCCATCTTGTAAGCACCTCACTTCGTGTCCGCGCTTTTTTCACTATAGTTGAGGTCTAAAGCGGTAGTGTTCTAGACCCGTGGTTAAGGTTTCCTGCGAGGAGCCTGCAAAAAAGGGTTCACCGACATCAATTAACAGATCTGGAACACCACCGGGCTTTGCCATAGAGTTTGGTAAGATTATGCAGCCCTGAATAGACCATTAAAATGCCCAAAGCGCTTGTTAGTGACCCTATTGATCAGGCAGGAATTGATATCCTGTCTCAAGTAGCCCAGGTGGATGTGCGGACCGACCTAACCCCTGAGCAGCTCCTTGAATGTATCGGCGAATATGACGCTCTGATGATCCGCTCCGGCACCAAAGTGACCAAAGAGATCATTGAGCGAGGGCAGCGCCTAAAGATTATTGGGCGGGCAGGCGTCGGAGTAGATAACGTCGATGTCACGGCCGCCACGCGCAAAGGAATCGTGGTGGTCAATTCACCAGAAGGGAACACGATTGCAGCAGCAGAGCATGCGATAGCCCTTATGTTAAGCCTTTCTCGCTACATACCTCAAGCCAGTGCCCTGCTTAAAAATGGAAAATGGCAGCGCAACTCGTTTATCGGCACAGAAGTGTATAAGAAAACCTTGGCGGTCTTGGGTTTGGGAAAAATTGGCTCCCATGTTGCTCGTGTCGCACGGGCTTTGGAAATGGATATTATTGCCTACGACCCCTATATCTCCGAGGACCGGGCCAACCAAGTCGGGGTTCGTTTGGTAGACTTGCCGACAGCCTTCCGGGAAGCAGACTACATTACCCTGCATCTACCCAAAACGAAAGAAACGGAGAACCTGATCAATAAAGAGACGTTTGAGATAATGAAGCCTACGGCAAGGATCATCAATTGCGCTCGCGGCGGCATCATCAACGAGCAAGACCTTTACGAAGCCTTAAAGGCCGGAAAAATTGCTGGGGCAGCGCTAGACGTATTTGCAGAAGAACCCCTCAAAAGCTCTCCCCTCTTTGAACTGGACCGAGAAATTGTACTCACTCCACACTTGGGTGCCTCCACAGAAGAAGCCCAGAGCAATGTTGCCATTGATGTAGCCGAGCAAATTCGGGATGTCTTATTGGGCCTACCCGCGAAATCAGCCGTGAATATTCCTGGTTTCCGGCCCGAAGTCCTACAGGAATATAGAGCGGACTTGCGCTTAGCGGAAATCCTGGGAACACTGGCAGGCCAACTGGTAGGAGGCCGGGTGGATACGTTGGAAGTGCGTCTTCAGGGAGATTTAGCCGGAATGAATCCCCAGCCTATTGTCGTAGCTGCTCTCAAAGGCCTCTTAACCCCGGCCCTAAGAGAGCGGGTCAACTACGTCAATGCGTCCATCGAAGCGAAAGAACGAGGCATCAAGGTTATTGAGACGCGGGATGATTCCACACGGGACTATGCTAGATCCCTGCACATCAGAGCGACCGCAGGTTTAGTCACTAAATCGGTCACGGGAGCAATTTTGGGAGATGAAGAGGCGCGCATCATCAATATTGATGGCTTCCCGATTAACGTAGCGCCTACTCAGTACATGTTGATTACCTTGCACCGTGACATGCCAGGAATTATCGGCAAGGTCGGTTCTCTTTTGGGCAGCCGCAATGTCAACATTGCCGGGATGCAGGTCGGCCGTAAAATCATTCGCGGAGATGCCGTCATGGTCGTTTCCCTCGATGACCCTCTCGCCGATGGTCTTATTTCTGAAATTGTTCAGGTTGCAGGGATTCGGGAAGCTTCAATGGTTGAGCTGTAGCGAGCTAAGATGTAATACTCTCTATAGCGAAGCCTAGAGCTTCCAAATGGTTTAATGCTGTAGGAATAAAGCTAGATTCCCCCATGCGCGAGGTCAACAATTATGAGCGATGGAAGTCCCAAACGGAATTTCCCGGAAGAAATCAACTTAATGGGCGGCCAGTTAGTCGATAAGGTCAAAGAACTCATTCAGGAGGGCAACGTCCGTAGAGTGATCATCAAGGACCACTCAGGCAAGATCCGCCTAGAGATTCCCCTGACGCTTGGAGTAGTGAGTGCCGCAGGACTTACGCTCTTTGCCCCGATTCTGGCAGCGGTGGGGGCTTTAGCCGCTTTAGTTACCCAGGCNAAGCTGGAAGTAGAGCGCTACGAAGATGACGATAAAGAGCCCGACAAAGGCCCGACAACCATCGATATTGATGGGGATTAGTTAAAAGGGATGAGTTGAGCCTATATAGGGTTGGGGGCGCATCGTAACGATGCGCCTATTTTAAAATCAGCAAGCAAAAAGGAGAGCCAAGATGGCCGCTGAGCTATCCCTCATCCTAGATTTTGTAACCGTTTTGGGTGCTGCTTCGGTGGGGGGCTATCTTGCCAACCGCCTGGGCCAGCCCGTGCTGTTGGGATATCTGCTGAGTGGAGTAGTGGTCGGCCCTACCGGTTTTGGCCTGCTTCAAAAGGGGGAGGAAATCCAGGTCCTGGCAGAAGTCGGGGTCGCGCTACTCCTGTTTGCCCTAGGAGTCGAGTTTTCCATTAAGGAACTTTTGAAGGTCCGCAAGATTGCCTTGGGCGGCGGGACCCTCCAGATTCTATTAACGATTCTACTGGGCGGGGGATTGGCCTATGCTACGGGCTGGGTAGACACTTTGCCCAAAGCCGTTTTTTTGGGGGCTGTCCTCTCCCTTTCTTCAACAGCGGTTGTTCTCAAGAGCCTGATTGAGCGCAACGAGGTTCAGACAGCTCATGGGCAGGTGATGTTAGCCATCCTTATTGCCCAAGACCTGGGACTAGGATTGATGCTGGCCGTGCTGCCCGCCCTTACCCAACCTCCTGAAGCCCTGGGGGGGGCTTTGCTTTGGGCTGTCCTGAAAGCGACGCTGTTTATTGCGGGAGCCGTAGTGGTGGGAGTGTGGCTTATCCCACCCCTCATGAAACGGATTGCGCAGACGGGTTCACAAGAATTGTTTGTCCTGAGTGTCTTCTCCCTCTGTCTAGGCGTAGCCCTATTAACAGCTTATATCGGGCTGGGGATTGCTATGGGAGCCTTTGTGGCGGGGTTGATGATCTCCGAGGTGGAATATGCGGACCAGGCCCTCGACCGGGTGCTGCCAATGAGGGATATCTTTGCGACTTTGTTCTTTGCATCCATCGGCACCCTGATTGATCCAGCGTTTCTATGGGCAAATATTCCCATCCTGTTGGGTCTAGTGATGGTAGTCATGATCGGCAAAGCGCTGATTGTGATTCCCCTCGTTGCTCTGTTTGGCTACCCACTTAAGACAGCGATTATCGTTGGTTTCGGCATCAATCAGATTGGAGAGTTCTCTTTCGTCTTGGCAAGCGTCGCCAAAAATCTAGGACTTTTTACCGATACGCTCTACGGACTAACCGTTGGGACGACAGCCGTTACGTTGGTGATCACGCCCTTTTTGCTAAAGAACACTCCCTATATCTTCGATCGGCTGGAAGTCCTACCCGTGATCGGCCCCTTCCTCAGAGCAAGTCAGGACCCTAAAACCGCGGGGATAGAGGAAGGGCTTTCTGGCCACATCATCATTGCTGGCTACGGGCGGGTCGGGCAGACCCTCCTGAGGATGCTCCGGTCTCAGGGGCATCAGGTTCTGGTTATTGATAATAACGAGGCAACGGTCCAGGCTTTGAGAGGAGAATTGGCTGTTCCCTACATATACGGTGATGCCTCCAGCGAACTGGTACTTCAGAAAGCACAGGTGACCCGTGCAAAAGCCTTGGCGATTGCCCTGCCCGACCCCATGGCTACGCGCTTAACCTTGAAACGGGCCCTTAGTCTTGCGCCAGACCTGGATGTCACCGTACGCGCGCACAATGATTCTGAAATCGATGCTCTGTATCAATTAGGAGCCTGGGAAGTAGTCCAACCTGAATTTGAAGCATCCCTGGCCATGGGCACCCATATGCTCGTGAGTTTGGGAGGACAAACCCCGGAGGTGAAACAAGAGGTGGAAGCCTGCCGCGCTGGGCATTACCGAACGATTCTGCCGGAGCGCCCAGGCTTTATGGTGGCCAATGACCTAGCGACAGCGGTGGAGGGCTTGGAAGGCGATTGGTTTACCCTGGAGCCACATAGCCCTTTGGTCGGACTGACGCTGGCCCAAGCCGATATTCGCCGCTTAACAGGGGCAACGGTGATGCAAATCCAGCGGGACCGTGAAATTAACCGTTTTCCCAATGCCCAAACCGTCCTAAACGCTGGGGACCGCTTGCTGGTAGTAGGGACCGAGGAGGAAGACCGTGCTTTCCAAGAGTTACTAAAGGGCTCTGCCCAGCCTAGCGCCGGACGGCCCGAACGCTGGATAGAAATTCCAAACAGTTCCTGGGTTGTCGGTCAAAGTCTAGGGGAAATAGACCTGCGTCAACGCTATGGAATCCTGGTTCAAGCCATACAGCGGGCGGAAAAAATTCTCCGATTCCCAGATGCAGCCATGAAACTACGGGATGGAGACCGTTTAAAAGTCTGTGGTAAAACAGAGGCGATCGAGCAATGGGAGGCACAGATGCAGCAGTTGGCTCCTATCTCTACGATGAGAGAGCCCAACTAAAGCACAGAGTAGAAAAAAACCAGCTGGACTAAACTGGTAGCACCCGCATTGCGTGCTCCCGATGAGATCGGCCCGATTCAGCAATAGATTAAAGGCCCTCCGACGTCCTCCTGCTCCTATACGGATCATGGTCCAAGATGGACGCTATGTGCCGCAGAGAAGAACCTGGCAATCCTACTGGCGCGATCCCTACCATTTGATGCTGACGGTTCCCTGGCCTGGATTTTTATTCCTGATTGCCCTTGCCTATATCGGGATCAATGGGTTGTTTGCTTTGGCTTATCTGCTTGGCGGCAATAGCATCGCCAACGCTCGCCCTGGTTCTTTTGCCGATGCCTTTTTCTTCAGCGTGCAGACGTTTGCTTCCATCGGCTATGGGGCGATGACTCCCAAAACATTCTATGCCAACGTTGTGGTTACNTTTGAAGCCTGGGTGGAGCTTTTAAGCCTTGCGGTGATTACAGGANTGGCTTTTGCTCGTTTTTCTCGGCCTACTGCTCGTGTGCTCTTCAGTGAGGTTGCCGTCATTACTTCCTATCAAGGGGTGCCCACCCTCATGTTCCGGGCAGCCAATCAGCGCCAGAACCAAGTCTTAGAAGCCCAGATGCTGGTGTACCTAATGATGGATGAAATCAGTGCTGAAGGTCATAGTATGCGTCGGATTTACGACCTCAATCTGACCCGTAACCGCACCCCCAGCTTCCTGCTGACTTGGACGGCTCTTCATCCCATTGATGAACAGAGTCCTCTCTACGGAATTTCTCAGGAATCCTTACGGCAAGCAAACGCTACTTTTTCAGTCTCTCTGAGTGGTATTGATGAAACTGTCAACCAGACTATCTATGCCCGTCATACCTACGCAGCTCAAGATATTCTGGAAAACCACCGATTGGTGGACATCTTCTACGAGACCCCTGAGGGTCATCGTGAAATCGACTACACCAAGTTCCATGAGGTGGTACCCGTCATCGAGAAGCAAAACCTAGAAGAACACCCCATGACCTCTTCAAAGGCAGAAAATAGCTAGAAGATGTTTTCTGCCTTTAGTCATTGTTTCATAACGGTTTGGCAATGCCAAACCCCGACTTTTACGCCACGCGAACGAGAAAAGTTTTAAATCACCGTACCGTCAGCAACCACTCCATTTTTAGGAATAACAACGATACCGCTACGGATGTAGAAAGTGCCGTCTGCACTGCCCCCTTCTTCCACTTGGTCCTTGTTGAGAATTTGGACCTGAGCGCCAATCCGAGCATTCTTATCGATAATGGCACCCTTGATATGCGAATTCTCACCAATGCCTACCGCAGGGAGACCGGATGCCCGACTCGTCTCCCGGTCAGCCGCTCTTTCATAATAATCAGCGCCCATCAGCAGAGAATCCTCAATCACAACCCCTTGGCCGATTCGGGTTCTCACACCCACCACAGAATGGTGAATTTTTGCCTGTTTGATCACGCACCCTTCGGAAACAATGGACTGGGAAATATGACTATCGAGAATCTTGGAAGGAGGTAAAAATCGAGGTCTAGTATAGATAGGAGCATCCTCTTCGTAGAAACTAAAGGGCGGCTTTGGTTGCTCTGTCAAGGCCAGATTTGCCTCGTAGAAAGAACGGACGGTTCCAATATCTTCCCAATAACCATCGAAAAGATAAGCCCGAACGTTGTAGTTGTTATGAATTGCTTTGGGCAAAATATCCTTTCCAAAATCAGTCTGGCGCTCATCATTTTCTAACAACTGAATCATCGCTTCTTTACTGAAGACATAGATTCCCATTGAAGCGATGTAGGGCTTGCGCAGAGCAGTCTCAGCATCCAAGCCCAAGGCCGTCGTGTCTACACGAGCATCCAGCAGTGCTTGCCCTTCTGGTTTTTCCACAAAAGATAAGACCTCACCCTCCGGACTTGTTTTGATCAAGCCAAACGAAGAAGCATCCCGTTCCTCCATCGGCAGAACCGCAATGGTAATGTCCGCTTTTTTTTCTCGATGTTGATCCACAAATTTGCTGTAGTCCATTCGGTAGAGGTGGTCCCCCGAAAGAATCAGATATTCTGAAACATCAAAGGAGCGAAGGAGCCAGAGATACTGACGTACCGCATCGGCGGTCCCTTGAAACCAATTGGGATTTTCATCGGTTTGCTCTGCCGCAAGGATTTCTACAAAACCATCGGAGAAAAGGTCGAAAGTATAGGTCTGGGAAATATGCCGATTCAAGGAGACCGAATTGAACTGGGTCAGAACATGAATTTTTTGAATGCCCGAATTGATGCAATTGCTTACGGGAATATCAATCAAGCGATATTTTCCGCCCAAGGGCACCGCAGGCTTTGCTCTCCTCTTCGTCAAGGGATATAGCCTTGAGCCCTTACCACCACCCAAAATTATAGCCAAAACCCGCTTCATCATCATGCGTCCTCTTTCTATTACCTCTCCTATACAGCGTATGACGGCGTAATCCCAGACGGGGGGAACCTCGCAATCAAAATTAAGATATGGCCTAAAAGCCCCGATCCGGATCAGGACTCTATGGGTAGAGTGCAAACAAATCTGTACAAAATGCCTGAATTCAGCTCCACACACTTGACAAAGCAGAATTATCTATAGATCATGCATGTGTGAGGAGTCTATATGTAGAGATTTATGGCCCGTCCCCGTCAATGTCCATGCTGCCATCGCTCCCTTCAATCCATCGCTCAGTTAGACGATGGCTTGGTCCGTTGTGAATGGCACGGCCTTTTTCATTGGGAGCCTCGTTACCGTCGCCTGCGGCATTTAACCAGTCGTCAAGCATGGAATGTGGACATCACTGGGCAAATTATTGCTCCTGGAGGGCTTGCAAAGAGCCTAGAGCCTAGAATCAAGCACAAACCAGTGAGACTGCCTGACCTCCCCTAATTTGATTATTTAGCCGCTTTTGCAACGCCCTGAATCTGCTTCAAGGCATCCAAGACTTCCTCACTGTGGCGAAAAGGATTCACCATTATGAATGTCTGACGGAGTTTGCCTTGGGGGTCGATTAAGAACGTACTGCGTTGTCCGCCCTCTGATTGGTACTGTTTGGCCAGGGTTTCTTTCTGATCCGATACAAGAGGAAATTTCAAACCCACCAAATTGCAAAACTTTTTATGGGACTCGATCGAGTCAGCACTGACTCCCAAGACTTGAGCATTGAACGCTTCATACTTGGGCATGTCGTTTTGGAACTTGCGCGCTTCAATGGTGCATCCAGGGGTGAAGTTCGCAGGATAAAAGTACAGTACGAGCCACTTACCTCGAAAATCTGTAAGTTTAAGATTCTTTCCTAGGCTGCTGGGAAGATCAAAACCGGGAGCTGGACGCCCAACCTCTAGATTGGCAGCAAAAACTGAAGACCCTGATAAAGGCACTGAAATACAAAAGGCTGTGAAACACAAAGCTGAAAACAAAAGAGTGCGACGAAACATAACAATATTCTTAATTCTTAGAAAGCCCTTATCAGCATAGCGCCTAATGTTAAGAACTGTAACAACGCCTTAAGTAAACATAAAGTTTTTTCAAGGATTTGCCACAGAAAAGGTTCTCCTCTAAGAATTTTTCTCATAAACATATCCCCTACGGCTTAAGAATTTGGCATATTTTTAGATCGGGCATCGATTTCTCTCCTTTAAGTCAAAGCCTTCTGGGCAAGGAGTTATACCGATATTCTTCCTTGGCATACCCTTGCCTAGCACCCCCCCTCTGGTAGCCTTGTAAAGTTTTACCCTGTAAATGAAGATGTGTTACGGCTTGTAGTCCATGCGTGTTGAGCGCTTGTTGAACGATTCAAGAGTCGCGGTACACTTCCTTTTAGGACGCAAGAAGTATAGGCATGTCTGAGAAACGCATAGAAGAACTCCAAGCTCTTTTGGCCGGGAGTAACCGTGTTGGTCAAATCCGAGCAGCCCTCGATCTCGTGAACGTAGGCGATCAACAAGCAGAAAACATCTTGATTTCTGCTTTAGGCAACAGCAACGAACATTCCCGTGCCTGTGCCGCTATGGCCTTGGGCAAGATGGGCAGCGTCAGAGCTTTACCTCGTTTAGAAAAACTTTTACAAGGCAATACCTTCGCCCATTTTTTTAGAGAGCGTTCTCCTGAAGTGCGGCAGACTATCGCCTTTGTATTGAGCCAGATTGGTCAGCCCAGTTCCGTGGCCGCACTGAAGTATGCCGCCCAGAATGACGAATCAGAAGCAGTACGTATTGAGGCAAAAGCAGCCCTAGAGCGATATACCATCACGTCTAAGTAAATATACGTAGAGTTTATGGTATTCTATAGGACAGCCAGCCAAAAGGAGCTCCTGGTAAGCTGTAGGTATGCTGCGTGGTTATACGCTACCAGACACTGACTTTATGCTTCAATATGGAACTTCAAACCATTGCAATTAGTCTACATAAAACATAGTGAGGGGTTGCCTTAAATGCGTGTAACGGTCGTAGGAACAGGGTATGTTGGCCTAGTTACGGGTGCATGTCTAGCTGAAATTGGTCATCAAGTTGTTTGTGTTGATAACAACGAATCTAAGATTGAAGCCTTAAATAAAGGACATATCCCGATCTACGAGCCTGGACTGGAAGATATTGTCCGTCGTTGCTCTGGTCAAACCCTGTCTTTTACGACAGACCTTGGACCCAATGTTCGTTCTGCAGAAGTAATTTTTATCGCAGTCGGAACACCCTCCACACCGACAGGCGAAGCCGACCTCCGCTATGTAGAGGCTGTAGCTAAAGGAATTGGTCAGCACCTAGATGGTCAGTACCGAGTAATCGTTAATAAGTCCACCGTACCCATCGGTTCTGGAGACTGGGTTCAGATGCTCATGTTAGATGGAGCTGCCCAGATTGCAGACCAGCAGGCTGTCGCGGCAGGGGCCCCTATCGCCAAACCCGATGCGCTGAATTTTGATGTGGTCAGCAATCCCGAGTTTCTACGGGAAGGTACCGCTGTTTGGGATACGTTCAATCCAGACCGCATTGTAGTGGGGTCCGGTAGCGCACAGGCCGTAGAACTGATGCAGCGCCTTTACAGACCAATTCTTGACCGAGAATTCGCTGAAGATAAAACCTTAGGTCCCGTTCCTTTCGTGGTCACGGATCTTTCTTCTGCTGAAATGATTAAGTATGCAGCCAATGCCTTTTTAGCGACCAAAATCAGCTTCATTAACGAAGTCGCCAATATCTGCGAACGGGTGGGTGCTGATATCACCCAAGTATCCCGAGGTATGGGTTTAGACTCTCGGATTGGAACCAAGTTTCTCAACGCTGGACTTGGTTGGGGGGGAAGCTGCTTCCCGAAAGATGTTTCAGCCTTGGTCCACACCGCTGCCGATTATGGCTATGACACCAAGATCCTCAAAGCAGCGATTGAGGTTAATGTGAGCCAGCGCAACCACATAATTGAACGGCTCCAGCAGGAACTCAAAGTTTTAAAGGGTAAAACGATTGGTCTTTTAGGTCTGACCTTTAAGCCCGATACGGATGATATGCGGGATGCGCCCTCTTTGACGCTGATTCATCAGTTGAGCAAGTTGGGTGCCAAGGTGAAAGCCTATGACCCCATTGTTTCTGCATCCGGCATCCGGGAAGGCCTCTCTGATGTTCTGGTAGAGACAGACGCCCTGCGACTAGCCCAAGGCTGCGATGCCCTAGTTCTGGTCACAGAATGGAAAGAATTCCAATCCTTAGACCTGGAGTCCATGGCTACCCTGATGAGCAGACCTGTTCTCGTAGATGCTCGGAATTTCTTGGACCGAGACGCTGTCTCTAAGGCAGGTTTCTTCTACATCGGGGTAGGGAGATGAGAATTCTTGTTACGGGAGGAGCCGGTTTTGTCGGTTCTCACCTCATTGACCGCCTTCTAGAACAAGGCCACGAAGTGCTTTGTTTGGACAATCTTTTCACCGGAAGAAAAGAAAATATTGCGCACCATCTAGGGAACTATCGGTTCGAATTTATCCGCCACGATGTCATCGACCCCATCCTTCTCGAAGTGGATCAGATCTATAATCTGGCCTGCCCTGCTTCTCCCGTTCATTACCAACACAATCCGGTCAAGACCATCAAAACCAGTGTGCTGGGAACCTTGAATATGTTGGGTTTGGCAAAAAGGGTAAAAGCCCGCATTCTTCAGGCCTCCACTTCTGAAGTCTATGGCGATCCCCACGTCCACCCTCAGGAAGAATCCTACTGGGGAAATGTGAATCCAATTGGGAGTAGAAGCTGCTATGACGAAGGCAAACGGGTAGCTGAAACGCTGATGTTTGATTACCATCGACAGAGTAATGTGGACATCCGGGTGATTCGTATTTTTAATACCTACGGGCCTCGGATGTTAGAGGATGACGGGCGGGTTGTAGTAATTTTATTGTGCAAGCACTCAAGTGCGAACCATTAACAGTCTATGGAGAAGGGCAACAAACCCGTAGTTTTTGTTATGTCAGCGACCTTGTAGAAGGGATGATGCGCTTGATGAATGGCGAACATATTGGGCCTATCAATATAGGTAATCCTGGAGAATTTACGATTCTAGAATTGGCCAAGAAGGTAAAGGCTATGACGGGAAGTAGCTCCGAAATTGTCTATAATCCCCTGCCCCAAGATGACCCGAAACAGCGGCAACCTGACATAACCAAGGCCCAAACTCTGCTGGGCTGGAATCCAGGAATTCCTCTGGAGGTGGGCCTAGAAAGGACCATTGGCGATTTTGCTCAACGGATGGGCGTTCAGGTAGAAGTTAAGTCAGTGCGGTAAAAATACAAAAAGCCCTACTTTCTCAAGTAGGGCTTTTTGCTGTCAGGATTATAGGGGCGCAACTTTAAGAAATTTCACTTTTGGATTTCGTTCCACCATGTTTTCGCAGCCCCATTCATTCTTGAAGAGAATAATAAATCGACCGTGATGGTCTTTTACTCCGACGGTATCAAAGTACCAATCTAAGTTTGCAATATCCTCGGGGGTCCCTTCAATCCAACGGGCTAGGCGATAGGGAAGAGGTTCTAAGATCGTCTCAACATTGTATTCACTCTCTAAACGAAAACGGACCACATCAAATTGCAGTTGACCAACAGCCGCAAGGATCGGGTCTCGCTTGGCATCATCTTGGTAATACATCACCTGAACAGCACCTTCTTCTTGCAGCTCACTCAATCCTTTTTGGAATTGCTTGTACTTAGACGGAACGGGGTTGCGTAGCAAAGCAAAGTATTCAGGGGCAAATTGAGGGATCCCTTCAAACTGGAGAGAAGTGCCGGCACAAACCGTATCACCAATCGCAAATACACCGGGGTTCATTAAGCCAACAATGTCTCCTGCGTAAGCTTCTTCGACAATTTCACGGTCTTGGGCAAAGAGTTTTTGAGGACGGGTAAGACGAATTTTCTTCCCAGAACGCATGTGCTGGACAATCATATCTTTTTCAAAACGGCCCGAACAGACCCGGATAAAGGCGACCCGGTCACGGTGTTTGGGGTCCATATTGGCTTGGATCTTGAAGACAAATCCACTAAAGGCTTCTTCTTCAGGACTGATCACTCCCTGACGAGTCAATTGGGGACCAGGAGGAGCAGCATATTGAATGAACGTATCAAAAAATAGCTGAACCCCAAAATTGGTCATGGCTGAGCCAAAGAAGACAGGGGACAAGAGACCTCGGTGGATGCGCTCCAAGTCAAATTCTTCCCCAGCCCCTTCTAGCACTTCCATATCATCTAGGAGTTGCTTATAGAGCTCTGCACCCACCAGTTCTTTAAGCGCCCCATCATAGAGATCCCGCACTTCTACAGGGGCTTGTTTTTTACCTCTGGATACCCGTTCAAATAGATGTACGCTGTGGGTAAGGCGATCGTAGACCCCACGGAAGGTATCTCCTGAGCCAATCGGCCAGTTAGCAGGATAAACCCCAATGCCTAGCGTGCGTTCAATTTCATCAAGGAGTTCGAGCGGTTCGCGGCCCGGACGGTCCATCTTATTGACAAAGGTAAAAATGGGCAGTCCCCGCATCCGGCAGACATCAAAGAGTTTGCGGGTCTGGGGCTCAATCCCTTTAGCCGCGTCAATTAGCATAACGGCATTGTCCGTTGCCGCTAACGTCCGGTACGTGTCTTCACTAAAATCTTGGTGACCTGGAGTATCCAGGAGGTTGATGTACCAGTCATGATAAGGAAACTGCAAAACTGTACTGGTAATCGAAATCCCCCGCTGCTTTTCCAGCTCCATCCAGTCGGAGGTGGCCCGGCGTTGGTCGCCCCGTGCCTTAACCGCCCCCGCTAAGTTAATCGCCTCTCCATACAGAAGGAGCTTTTCTGTAAGTGTAGTCTTCCCCGCATCTGGATGGGAAATAATGGCAAAGTTGCGGCGACGGGATACCTGTTCGGCAAGAGCGGTCATGATTCTTCTGGGGTCCAAGCCTATACAGCCTAACAAGAATCAGGGAACACCGCCTGTTCCTCTTCGGGGTTACGGTTCGATGACACAATATTTCAAGCACCCCGAGGACCCTGATGACGGACCTAGATACTGAACTTTTGGCCCTCAACCAAAAGCTAGTAGCGATTGCTATCCTGTATCGGAATGGTCAGTTTCTCCTGCAGCTGCGGGATAACATTCCTGGCATTCTTTATCCTGGACACTGGGGATTTTTTGGAGGTCATGTGGAAGCGGGGGAAACGCCAGAAGTAGCGATGCGTCGCGAACTCATAGAAGAAATTGGCTACGAGCCCCCAGAGGTTTTTCACTTTGATAGCCGTCAAGAAGGGTCAGTGTTGAGACATATTTATCATGCTCCACTTACGGTAGATATTCAGGACTTGACGCTCTACGAAGGCTGGGACTTGGGAATGTTGACTCCGGAAGATATTCAGCGCGGCGAACACTACTCAGCGAGAGCAGACGAAGTGCGACCAATCGGAAAACCACACCAAAAAATCCTGTTGGACTTTCTTGCTCAAGTTGATGACAAATGATTCAGTTCCGAAATTCGTTCAACAATCGCTTTGCCAATTTCCAGGGAAGAGGTGGCTGCCGGAGAAGGGGCATTACAGACATGCACTGAGTTTTTACCTTCTACTACCAAAAAGTCATCCACCAACTTGCCATCGTTCATCAANGCTTGAGCACGGACTCCCGCATGGCAGGGAATTAAATCCTCTGCTTGCACCTCCGGAATCAGTTTTTGCAAACTTCTAACAAACGCCGCTTTACTGAAAGAACGAATGATTTCCTGAATCCCTTCATCCGCATGTTTGGCTGCTAATTTCCAAAAACCAGGATAGGTCATCACCTCAGCAAAATCCTTCAAGTCAAAGTCTGTTTTCTTGTAACCTTCTCGCTTGAAACTGAGAACCGCATTCGGTCCTGCATGGACGCTGCCATCTATCATCCGAGTAAAGTGAACTCCTAAAAAGGGAAAATCCGGGTTAGGAACAGGGTAAATTAGTGTCTTCACCAGATAACGTTTTTCTGGCGTGAGTTCGTAATATTCTCCCCGAAAAGGTACGATTTTTGCCTGGGGATCGACTTGGCCCAATTTTGCAACGCGGTCGCTATGTAATCCAGCACAATTAATCACAAAACGCGTCTCAAAAGTACCCTGGTTTGTTTCTAATACTTGGCCTTTAGGAGTTGTTTTGATTTTCTCAACTTTAGTGTTGAGTCGCAGTTCTCCTCCCTGGATTTGGATAAGGTCAGCATATTTCTGGCAAACTTGCTTGTAGTTAACAATTCCTGTGGTAGCTACTTGAATTCCCTCTATGCATCTGACATGAGGTTCTATTTCCTTCACTTCTTCTCGGCTNATCCTTTTGACTTCCAAGCCATTTTCGAGACCCCGTTTGTAAAGGTTCTCCAAGAGGGGCAGTTGTTCAGCTTCCGTAGCAACAATTACCTTGCCACAGACTTCATGGGCAATGCCATGCTCCTGACAGAATTTCACCATGGAACGACTCCCGGAACGGCAAAACGTAGCTTTGAAACTTCCTGGTTTGTAGTAGATACCAGAATGAATTACACCACTATTGTTACCGGTTTGGTGATAAGCCCAGTTGCTCTCTTTTTCTAATACTAAGATACTTGCATGGGGATAGCGTTTCCCCAAAGCCATACCAGTAGAAAGACCAACAATGCCACCCCCTATAATTACAAAGTCATACATTAAGGTTCTTTCTCCCTAAACCTGAAAAAGATAGCAGTTACTTCGATAGACTTCGAAATTCACCACACTTTCCATGGAGCCTTACCACTCTTCCAAAGTTCCTCTAGGTGATTTTTATCTCGTAACGTATCCATCGGTTGCCAGAATCCTTGGTGTTTATAAGCTGATAATTGTTCCAGATGCGCTAGCTTTTCTAGGGGTTCTTGTTCCCAGATCGTGGAGTCGTCAGTAATATAATCAATCACTTCCGGCTCTAATACAAAATAACCACTATTGACCCAGCTACCATCACCATTAGGCTTTTCCTGGAAAGTTTTAACCTTAGTCTGTTCTGACCCTAAATGGATCGCACCAAAGCGACCTGGGGGCTGCCCCGCCGTTAGGGTTGCTAGTGTGTGTTGCTGTTGATGAAAGTCAAGGAGGTCTCTTATATTCACATTGCTAACTCCATCGCCATAGGTAAAACAGAAGGTTTCCTTACCGATATGCTCTCTGACCCTCTTTAAGCGCCCCCCAGTCATCGTTTCATCACCGGTATCCACTAAAGTTACGCGCCAAGGTTCAGCATAGCCACAGTGAACACTCATGTGATTAAATCGCATGTCAAAGGTTACATTTGACATATGCAAAAAGTAGTTAGCAAAGTATTCCTTTATTACATAGCCTTTATATCCACAGCAAATAATAAAATCGTCAATGCCATAAGTAGAATAGGTCTTCATAATATGCCATAAAATAGGCTTTCCGCCAACCTCGACCATCGGTTTAGGCTTAACGCTGGTCTCTTCACTCAGACGAGTCCCAAGTCCTCCAGCAAGTATCACTGCTTTCATATAGTTACCTCGAAGTATTCAGAAAAAGGGGGTGCATTTTTGGACAGAGGAAGCTTATCAAGGCAAGTAGGCCTTTTTGAAGGAAACAGAGAAGGATTTCTGAAAAAGAAAGAGTACGGATAGAACAGCTCTCTCAAATTACGTAATTCTACGGAGACACTCATACAAAACAAGAGGAGCAGGTGGCTATATTCTTAGAGAAGGCGACTCGCAGGTCTGGTAATTTCTATAGGCTATGAGAGTCAATGGATTGGCAACTCAGGAGATAGCAAGACTCATAAAAAATGAATAAAGTAATGCAGTATATAAACGTATTCCTCGAATACTTTAGACTCAATATTTGAGGCTACAGGAGAGAAGCTGAGATTTAAAAACCATCGAAGCTACTCTACATAAGCAAGGGGGTTATTCGAAAGAATGGGATACAGCGTTTTGGTTTATGCAAATTAATTTTTTACTTCCTGCCTCTAATCAAAGATAGCAAACTTGAATAATAAAGAAATCCGCATATTTACTAGATAGATGGAATCTATATTACTGGCTTCTTGGTGTATTCTTGGACATTGTTAACACCTGCGGTATTGTAGAAAGATCTATCAGGTACATAGGAATCCTGTTATATCCAAAATTGAGGTGTGGTGTGTAGTTTATAGAGTGCCCATGAGGACTAAGGTTCTAACACTTTAAATAGGAATCTTGTAAGTTCAACATTGAGCTCTTAGCTGGCTAAAGACATTACGAAAGAAAATTTATGGAGGCACCTTATCCTGAATTGTCAACTAATTTTTGTAAATATGGGCGAACGAAAAGAGGTGCATCCATAAAGCCAGCGGATTCAGTAAGTGGGTGGGCCAAATTAGACACAACACAGGTTTGCCAGAAATGCCTATTTGGAGAGGACTCTAGCTTAAGCGATACTGTCTTTTTCAAGTGTCCCCACTTATAGCTATCGTCACTTAGATTAGGACTTTTTGACGATGTCCAAGCTCATAGGCACTCGATCCATGTGTCCTAAGGATCCAGACGACAGCTATAAATAAAAAGAGAAACAGAGACCGCCGACCAATTTGGATACATTAATACCCTATGCCAGAGAGAACTATTACCCTCAAGCATTGGGTGGATAAACTCTCTGCCTTTCCCCATAGTGCTTGGTTAAGGGAAGTCCCAGCCTTCTGTAGCCTTAGTACGCGCGTTCATCCCCCTTCGTATAGGTGAGGTCTGAGCACCTTGAGGACTATCCCCCCAAATGTTGTATCGATTACCATCCTCTACAGAGAGGGTCAGTTTCTCCTGCAGCTGCGGGATAACATTCCTGGCATTCTTTATCCTGGACACTGGGGATTTTTTGGAGGTCATGTGGAAGCGGGGGAAACGCCAGAAGTAGCGATGCGTCGCGAACTCATAGAAGAAATTGGCTACGAGCCCCCAGAGGTTTTTCACTTTGATAGCCGTCAAGAAGGGTCAGTGTTGAGACATATTTATCATGCTCCACTTACGGTAGATATTCAGGACTTGACGCTCTACGAAGGCTGGGACTTGGGAATGTTGACTCCGGAAGATATTCAGCGCGGCGAACACTACTCAGCGAGAGCAGACGAAGTGCGACCAATCGGAAAACCACACCAAAAAATCCTGTTGGACTTTCTTGCTCAAGTTGATGACAAATGATTCAGTTCCGAAATTCGTTCAACAATCGCTTTGCCAATTTCCAGGGAAGAGGTGGCTGCCGGAGAAGGGGCATTACAGACATGCACTGAGTTTTTACCTTCTACTACCAAAAAGTCATCCACCAACTTGCCATCGTTCATCAACGCTTGAGCACGGACTCCCGCATGGCAGGGAATTAAATCCTCTGCTTGCACCTCCGGAATCAGTTTTTGCAAACTTCTAACAAACGCCGCTTTACTGA
>JGI20200J14955_1000094_pt1 | contig 19091 bp, 16 predicted proteins | sample NGESurshal092012_FD_14955 | JGI IMG/M metagenome (IMG submission 14955) | reverse complement strand
GGGAGCATCAGATTTAGGCGGTATTGGCCCCGTGGATGTGGTCAATCCTAACTATGATCATCCTCTACCTCATCACTTGAGAGAACAGCTCAGGACCAAGCAGTGGGAACTGATTCCTCGGCTTCCGGTTTATCCCCAGCACTACGCATGGGTAAAACCAAGGGTCCAACCTGCACTTCAAAAGTGGCTCAAAAACCCAATAATTTTCGGTAGAAGCTTTGAGGAAAATCGGGAGAATTGCCGGCCTCAATGGACTGAACCATCTCAATGAGGTAACCCAAAAATTCTACGTTTTGCAGGGCAACTTCATAATCAACGGTCTGTTCATCGGTCAGAAATTTAACCCGGCATTCCGTTACATCTGAAGGCAAAGACTTAGTTCCCCAGGTTGCCACAAAACCGAGTCCATCGCCGCCTTCTATTCTGCGTCTACCCTCCAAAGAAGATTGCTTGTACAACCCCAAGGCGACCGACAAGAAAGGCCTGCGCGAAGGTGGGTAATAAGGCAAATAGATAGCGACTTCGTGATTGGGGGCGGGGGCGATTCTCATGGGTGAAAAAGCTGCAGCAAAACTGCACTTAGAGTACCCTCTTGATCCACCTAGTCCACCTTATGCACTTGGTTGAATTCCAGTTCTACGGGCGTGTCGCGGCCAAAAATGGAAATCAAAGCCTTGAGTTTTCCCCGCTCTGGGCTAACTTCTACCACTTCGCCACTGAAATCTTGGAAAGGTCCTGAGGTAACTTCGATGTGATCTCCAGCGGCTAAGTCTACCTTGATAACAGGCGTCTCTTCCTCTGCGCTGATAAAAATTCGCCGCATTTCTGTCGGTTCTAAGGGGCGAGGCGTAACGTGTCCTCGGCCTCGGCCATAGCGGCGTTTCTCTTCCGTGCCAACAAAGTTAATCACATTGGGCGTATTTTTGACGACAGACCAAACGTGGTCATCCATCACCATTTCAATCAAGACGTAGCCTGGGAAAATTTTCTCTTCTGAAGAGGCACGGGTCCCGTCTTTTTTAATTTTGATAGCAGGACGTTCCGGGATCTGAATCTGGAGAATACGGTCCGCTACATCCAAGGTCTGGATCCGCTGTAAGAGATTGGCTTTGACCTTTTTCTCACAGCCAGAAGCTACTTGTACGGCATACCAGCGGGACTTACTGCCGGAGTCTTTAGCGAGATGGGCAAGGTTGACCATTGAAAACACCTAAAACACTTTGCTGGCGATAAATCTAAATAAAGAATCCACTAAGTAAATAAAACTAGCAGAAGCTACCACGATGAGGATCACTGCGGCTGATTCACTGATTACTTTTTGACGATCCGGCCACACCACTTTGGACAGTTCTTCCCGCACCTCTGTGTAGAGCTGCAGCGGATTGAACTTCTGGATTGGCGCAGACGGGGGAGTGCCTTGAGGAGTACTCGGTTTCGTGGCCACAGGGCACGCTCCTAAGAAGATGAGGTGCTGGCGCGCCCTGGAGGACTTGAACCCCCGACATCAGGTTTTGGAGACCTGCGTTCTACCAACTGAACTAAGAGCGCACATGTGCAGCTATCGAGCATATCAGGATTGAGGGGACTGTGTCCACTGACTGATCGTCAAGCACATGCATAATAATTCTAGCTTGGACTGGAGCTGGACTAGGATTCGGGTTCCTGCTCAGGAGAAGCGACATCGAGCGCTAAACGATGCTCTAGCAGATAACGTTGTTCCAGGTTATGTAAGAAGTAGCCTGTCATCATGGCTGAAGACAGCAGTCCCAACAAGTTCTCTCTAGAAGTGGTGATATGTACGGCGAATTGCTCTGGCGGCAAAACTCCTGCCAGACCTTGCATACTCCCCGACATCGCCTGCCGAACCTCTGGTGAGATCTCCTGAGCCAGAGCTGCCAAGGTTTCTGGGTCTTGCTGCCTCAAATAATGAATAAAAGGGTTATCTACCGATGTTTTACCAGTATCAAAGGGGAAAAGCATTTTTTTCCTCTGTTTTGAATATATGTGTACTTACATTTTGATTAATTGAGTAGCGCGGTGTCAAGTGTCTTGAGGCTAGACTGAGGGCTCTTCGGAATCCAAGAGGGCCTTAACGTCCGTCTCCAGTATCGTCAGCGTTAGTCTCAGGAGAAAGCAACTAAGTTTTGATTGAACTGGTCAGGCAGATCAATGAATAATAGAACAAGCTGTAGAAAAAACGAATACAGCAAAACTATGTTCAGTGGACTAATCAGTCGTGAGACTCTTTTGTTCCCAGCGTTTCAGCATATCTTCATACACAGAGTTAATGACAGCTCGAGCCTCATAGGGCTGCGCGGAACGTACGCACGCTTCAGGAGGATAAAAACTTAAATTAGACAAAATCTTCCGTATCGCTTCAGCAATTGCAGTAGGGGTTCGCTCTTGAACAACAATTCCACTATTAACAGAAAGTAAATTCGGGGTCTCACCACACCGAGTCGTGATGACAGGGGTTCCGCAAGCCAGGGCTTCTAGGGCTACTAAAGGTAATCCTTCATAGGAACTCGTCAAAACAAAGGCATCCGTAATGCGATGCAATCGCGATAGTTCACCCTGAGCAACAGGACCGAGCATGGTCACTTGTTCCGTCAGCCCAAGCTGCGTAATTTCCGCCTGAATTTCACTACGCAATTCTCCTTCACCGGCAATTAAAAGGTGGACTTTGGAATTCTCCAAAGCCGCAAGTGAACGGACTAAAAGAATAGGATCTTTCTGGGGATGAAGCCGACCGGCAAAAAGGATAAAGCGACTGTCCTTATGGATTCCTAGCTTTTGGGCGAGTTCACGCCGACTTCGATCACACTCTTCTGTTGACCATGGGAAAAAGACTTCGTTATCAACAATATTTTTCAAAAAAGACACCCGATCAGCAAGCATTGGATATTGCTGTTGGTACCAGATTGCTGATTCACTATTGCAGGAAAAAATTTGATCAAACTGTTGTACTAACGCTTTTTCAAGAGCAAAATATACTCCGGGAAAACGACGCCAAAGAATTGCTTTCTTGCTTTCTGTCGCTGTCATTTGTTTGCGTATATCGTTATGGATAAAGAGTGTTTTATCTCCAGACCATTTTAAGCTTGCTAGCGTTGGTTCCAAACGATGAAAATGAACAAAATCAGAGGAAAAATCTTTTCCAAGAAGAGCTGCAGTGTACTTAATAGTCGTTGGAACTAAGCCCCGAACGTTATCATCAAGAACGGCAAAAAGGGAAAAAAACTGTATGAGTTTCCCCTCAAATTCAGCCTCTTTCCAAACTCCCATAGTCGCTTGAGGATCATCCTCTATCCCTACTAACCGAATGTTAAATTCGTCATGGGCATATTTAATGAACAAACGAATGATAGTTTGTATTCCTCCAATACTGGAACCCCAAGGATCAAACTGATAAAACATGGTTAAAGTCGGCTGGGACATAAATAGCTCAGATTAGAAAGATAGAAAGATAGAGAGATTGTACAGGACGCAACAGGAAAGTGTAGCGGATGTCTACTCAGCATAGGGATGGAGGGGATGCGCTGCAACCCTGGATAACCTCTATGGCGACTGCTATAGTTGGCTTCAGTGGGCCAAAATCTTTCAAAGCTGAAGGATTTATGCACTTATCCAAGGCCCGCAGAATAGGTACCGTAACCTGGACACAGATACAGGCAGGGTCAATTAGTGAATCAGATAGAAATTGAAGATAAGACCTTTCATACGAACGGGAAGCCAAAAGTTGCTGTTTTGCTCGTTGGCTATGGCGAAGTGGAAGATTATGCTAACTTTGCGGACTATAACGAAAGTGCCTTGCGCCTTTTGACCGCTAAATTTGTGACCATCCCCGATTCCCTATTTTTCTGGGTTGCCAAGGTCTTGAGTTTTCTAGACAAGCGAGAATGGCATAGCCATGGGGATTTTGTCTCTCCCCACAACCGCATTTTCGAAGGTCAGCGGGGAGGTATTGAAGCCTCACTCCAGCGCCGCTTTGGCGAACAGGTAAAAGTCTTCAAATCCTTTAACTTTTGCAAGCCCTTTTTGCCAGAGCAAGTACTCCAGCAAATCCGGTCAGAGGGTTTTGAGCGGGTGATTCTTTATCCCCTTTTGGTGGTAGATTCTGTGTTCACCAGTGGTTTGGCGCTCCAGCAGTTCAATGAAGCCCTGAGCCACCAAGACCGTTGGATCAAGGCGATGCGCTATTTGCCTTCTTTCTTTGATGCCAAGGACTACCACAAACTCTTGGCAGAGTCTTTCCAGCAGAGCATTCAACAAGCGCAAGGGCCCTATCCTTCTTCCCAGGTTGGGGTGATCTTGATGAACCATGGCTGCCCTATCGATGCTCGCGGGTTTACCACAGGCGTGGATGAAAGCGTAGCTCTCTATGAATCGGTGCGGGCAGAAATGGTCACCCATTATCCATTAATTTCTATTGGTTGGTTGAACCACGATACTCCTGGTAAGTGGACTACCCCCGATGTAACTCAGGCCGCCAAAAATCTCTTGCATCTCGGAGCGAAAAAACTGGTCTTTGCCCCGATTGGTTTCTGCACAGAGAACCATGAGACGATCCTGGATGTGGCGCATATCCTCGAAAAGTTCGATAAAGACGGGGTTCCCTGTCAGCATTTACCCTGTGTCAATGAAGATGCCACGTTCTGTCAGATGGCGGCTCAATGGATAGAGCCTTTGGTCGGTGAACTGTTGAACGTATCGGAACTGGCTGAACAGAGCCCAGTGCATAACGGTCATAGCCACTCCGAGCATAGTCATAACGGGCATAGCCACAATGGACATGCTCATCCTCATCCGCACAAACAGGCCCATAGTCATGGAGACGGACATACCCATGTGCATTAGCATGTGATCGCTGTCCCGATTGTACGAATAAGTTATGAAAAGAAGCTCCGTATTGCGACTTCTGGGGCTGTTACCCCTGATTGTAACAGTGCCTTCCTATGCCGAGGATAAATCTAAGCCGTTCACGATAGGAGCGATCCCCGACCAAGACCCAGAGAAGTTACAGCGTCTCTATAGCAAGCTGGCTGACTATCTGACCGCAGAACTGGGAGTGCCTGTGGTTTTTAAACCGGTGACAGACTACACCGCTGCGGTGACGGCGTTCCGGGTGGGTGACTTGGATATGGTTTGGTTTGGGGGACTTACGGGTGTGCAAGCGCGTCTTCAGGTACCTGGGGCCCAAGCGATTGCCCAACGGAATATAGACGCGCAGTTCCACAGTGTATTTATTGTTAACAAAAATAGTGGGATTGCGCCGATCAAAGACCTCAAGGACTTATCTCTTTTGAAGGGCCATACGTTCACTTTTGGCAGTGAATCTTCCACCTCTGGCCGTTTGATGCCTCAGTATTTCCTGAAACAAGCGGGCGTCAATCTGGAGGATTTCAAAGGTAAGCCTGGCTTTTCCAGTTCCCACGATTCGACCTTGCAACTGGTCACGGCTGGGACCTATGAAGCAGGTGTGCTGAATGAACAAGTCTGGCTCAGTCGCCTTAAGTCTAAAGAAGTAGACCTTAGTAAAGTACAGGCTATTTTTCGTAGTCCTCCTTTCTATGATTATCATTGGGTAGTCAATCCCAGCGTAAAAGCCCGTTACGGTGCTAAATTCATCCCAGAAGTGCAGGCGGCCCTCTTAAAACTGGACCCCAAGATTCCTCAGCACAAAGAAATTTTGGACTTATTTGGTGCCACTAAGTTCATCCCTACGCAGAATGCTAATTATGCTCAGATTGAGCAGGTTGGTCGAGAGATTGGCAAGATTAAATGAGTAGTATGGATACGTTTGAGGTGCCGTGACAAAAACGGACAATCCCCGCTACATTTACCTCATGAACGGAGTGTCTCTATTGCCTCCGAGGATTGATAGAGTGATAGCTAAAGAATGCCCCTACGGTGAGACATGAAAATTCTACATGGCACCTGGATTCCTGAAGCCAATAAGAGCTTTATTCAAGAAGGGAATTTTTACCTTTGGGTGGAGACGATCACGGGCACCCAAAAGCGTAAAGTGGCCAAAAATGTTCACCCAGCGCAACTGTGCAAACCAGAGCTTGAGATATTTTTGAGCCAGGAGCTAGGTCTGAAATCGGTCGCAGACCATACGTTGTTGGAGCAGATTTCCCCCCAATATTTTCTACTGCCGAGCGCTGAATCTCGTCCCCTACCCTCCTTAGAGCTAGGGCGGTATTTAGAAGAAGAACCACCAGAAACCTTTGCGCTGGAGTATTGGCAGGTTGATAGCTATTGCGTCAAAGAGTGGGTGAAGACAGATTCCTATCGGCTTGCACCCGTCACCAACGTCATTAAATTACTTAATGCGCTTCACTTTATTGCCGTCCATAACCTGGCAGAGGTTCAGATGGGGGCGGATCTGCTGTTTTGGTATCACTATACCCAAGCTTTTAAACAAATTCTTCTGAAAGACCATTACATCCCGGCCCTCAAATACCGGGAATTAGCCCGTACCGCAAAAACAACCGCGAGTACCAATAAACGTAAGGGCACCGCCAAAGCGAACGCCGAACCCAGCTTTGAGATTTATGCAGGGTGGGAAATTATCAGTGAGTTATACGAGACTGACCTGAAGCGATACGTTGAATATATGCCCTTGGCTTGTGTGGCAGGGTTTTCAGAGCCGCAAGCTACGCCAGCGTTCTATGACCGCGAGACCCTGCTGCGGCATTTTTCAGACTGCTTACTGACAGAACTGGTGACGCACACGCCGCTCACGAGCGGATTTGAGCAAAAAATTGTGGGTACGCTCATCTCCGACTGCGTAATGGAAACGAAACAATCGCTAGGAAAGGCAACAGGGCTAGAGCAGTATCAACAGTGGCAACAGTGGCGCGATCGCATCCGCCACACCCAAACGGCCATGCCGTTTTACTTGTACTTTCAGCTTCAGGAACCGACTGAAGAAGAAGCGTCTTGGCACCTGCAATTCCTGGTTGCGCCCAAACAAGACCCGTCCCTGCGCATTGCGCTCCTGGACTTTTGGCGTTTACGACCGACGCAGCAACAAAAGCTGCAACAGCAGTTTGGCGAGGGATTTGATCAACATCTGCTTTTAAATCTGGGCTATGCTGCCCGCATTTATCCAAAGCTATGGACGGGACTAGAAACAGACCAGCCCGTCGGTATTGGCTTGGATATTACAGAAGCCTTTGAGTTTTTGCAAAATTCAGCGTGGGTGTTAGAAAGCGCTGGCTATAAAGTAATCATCCCTGCCTGGTGGACCCCCCAAGGTCGCCAGCGAGCGAAGGTGCGTCTGCGAGCGAAAGGAAAATCCCTAAACGTGGGAGAGGATAAAGCCAAAAGTTACTTCTCAAAGGAGACTTTGGTTCAGTACCAGTATGACCTGTCGATTGGGGGTGAGCAGATTTCTGAAACGGAATGGATGCAGTTGGTCCAGGCTAAATCACCCCTAGTGCAGTTCCGGGGCCAATGGCTGCATCTAGACCAAGACAAAATGCAGCAGATGCTGGAGTTTTGGAAAAAGCAACAGCAGGAAAACCCTGAGCTGAGCCTAATCGACTTCATGCGAATGGCCGCAGAAGAGGATGAAGATATTGAACTGACCTTTGACCACGATCAGACCTTGTCTGAGATGCTAGGCAAGCTGCAAGACAAGAGCCGATTTGAGGCGACTGCAGATCCGCAGACCTTCCAAGGAACGCTAAGGGACTACCAAAAACGGGGCGTATCGTGGCTCTCGTATCTAGAACAGTTAGGCTTGAATGGCTGCTTAGCTGACGATATGGGGCTAGGCAAAACAGTTCAGGTGATTGCGCGACTGCTGCAAGAGCAAGAGCAGGCAAAAGAAGCCAAGAAAAAAGTAGACCCAACGCTCCTGATTGCCCCTACTTCGGTCGTGGGAAACTGGCGCAAAGAAATCGAAAAATTCGCCCCATCGCTGCGCTCCATCGTTCACCACGGCAATGAACGCGCCCAAGAGACNAAAGATTTTCAGACCATGGTNCAACAAAATGATGTGGTGATTACGTCCTTCACCCTGATTCGCAAAGATCTCAAGCTGTTTGATTCCGTGAACTGGCAGCGCGTGGTTCTGGATGAAGCCCAAAACATCAAAAACCCAAAAGCAGCCCAAACCAAAGCGATTCTGAAGCTATCTGCACCGCACCGCTTAGCGATGACCGGCACCCCAGTGGAGAATCGACTGCTGGACCTGTGGTCAATCTTCAATTTCCTGAACCCCGGCTACCTGGGCAAAGAAGCCCAGTTTCGGAAAAACTTTGAGATGCCAATTCAAAAGAATAATGACCGAATGCAGTCTGCTACGCTCAAAAAACTGGTGGAACCCTTTATTCTAAGACGGGTCAAAACGGATCAGTCCATCATCAAAGACTTGCCGGATAAGGTAGAGCAGAAGCTGTACTGTAACCTCACGAAGGAACAAGCGTCGCTCTATGAAGCAGTGGTCAAAGAGATCACCGGGGAGCTAGATGGTCTAGAAGGGATGCAGCGCAAGGGGCTGATTCTAGCCACGCTGCTGAAGCTGAAGCAAATTTGTAACCATCCCAGGCAGTTTCTTCAGGATGAAAGCGACTTTACCCCAGAGCGATCTCACAAACTCAGCCGCCTGTCAGAAATGGTGACGGAGGTAATGGAGGAAGGTGAAAGCTTGCTCGTTTTTACCCAGTTTACGGAACTAGGCGATGCCTTAGAGAAATACCTTCGCCATACCTGCCACTACAACACCTACTACCTCCACGGGGGCACGAACCGCAATAAGCGCGAGAAAATGATCACAGAATTCCAAGACCCAGAAACGGAGCCATCGGTCTTCATCTTGTCCCTTAAGGCTGGGGGTGTAGGCATCACCCTGACCAAAGCCAACCACGTCTTCCACTTTGATCGCTGGTGGAATCCGGCGGTAGAAGATCAGGCGACGGATCGAGCCTTTCGGATTGGTCAGAAGAAGAATGTATTCGTGCACAAGTTCGTGGCGATTGGCACGCTGGAAGAGCGGATCGACGAGATGATTGAGGATAAGAAAAAGCTGGCTGGGTCGATTGTCGGTTCAGACGAGTCTTGGCTAACGGAGCTAGACAATGAGGCCTTCAAGCAGCTCATAACCTTGAATAAGAACGCAATCTTGGAGTAAGACCGATGGCAGAATTTAGTCGAACCTGGTGGGGCCAAAGGTTTATCAGCGCCCTGGAAAAGCTCACTGATTCGGGCCGCCTTAGTAGAGGGCGCTCCTATGCCCGCAATGGCAAGGTCAAAAGCTTTGAGATTAAAGATGGTCTGGTTACGGCTAAAGTTAAAGGCTCTGTAAATCCTTACTTTGGGGTCTATAAAGAACCGCTCTACAGCACCACCATAGAGTTCACCTCTATTAGTGCTGCGAATTGGGCTGCTGCGATCGCCTATGTCGCCTCGAAGGCCAGTCTGATTTCTAGACTAATGCTGAACGAAATGCCGAATACCATTGAGGATGCGTTTGCGAAGCTGGATCTGCACCTTTTGCCCCACAGTAAGGCCGACTTCAAAACCTCCTGTTCCTGCCCAGATTGGGGCAACCCCTGTAAACATATTGCTGGAGTTTACTACTTAGTTGCAGCAGAACTAGACCAGGACCCTTTTTTACTATTTGAACTAAAAGGGTTGTCACGAGAGGCACTTCAAAAAGAACTGGTCAAATCACCCCTGGGTCAAGCGCTCTGTGCAGAGTTGGCAGATGTGAACAATATTCCCACCCCAGATGATAGCTACTACACCACACCGATGCTACAGCCCGCTGAGGGTATCGCCGAGTTAAGAGACTTTTGGTTGGGCGCAAAGCGCTTACCTCAAACGATTGAAGAACCACCGACTGCCAGCGTCNCCGCCATACTGGTTAAAAAGCAGGGAGATTTTCCAGCCTTCTGGAAGAGGGAGAATTCCTTCCTTGAAGTNATGGAGGAGTTCTATATGCGAGTCAGAACTAAAAACACCCCTATCCTCTAGCTTTTGAGGTCGTTCCCAACCTTGTAAGATCCANCCCAGAACCTCTGAGGGGCATTAGGACGTCAATGGGAGCGTCACCGCAAAAAGGGTCTGTCCATCTTCGCTTTGCACCCGGATTTTGCCACCCATTTGCTCTACCAATCTTTGAACCAGAGACAAACCTAACCCTGTCCCTACCTGGCCAGAGGATTCGCTGTGCGCTCCTCGATAAAACCGTTCAAAAATGTGTTCTAGATCATCCGGCGCAATGCCCGGACCAGAGTTCTGCACACTCAGCTCCACCACTGGCCAAGGCGCATCACTATCACTTTGCTCAACAGCTTTAGCCGAGACTACGATCGTGCCCTCGACCGGGGTGTACTTACAGGCATTATTGACCAGTTCTACCACAATCCGCTCTAAGCCCCTGCGGTCAGCCATCAAATGGCTTGTCTGGATATCCAAAATAAATTGCTGTTGGACCTGTTGCACTCGACCATAAAAGGGCTCTACCGTGCAGGGCAACCAGTCATGGAGAGGAATCAATTCAGGTTCTAGTCTCTTAGCTCCAGCTTCCAAACGCTGTAGGTCCAAGAGGTCATTGATCAGCGTGGTTTCGTGGGTACATTCTTCCTGCAAAATACACATATAGCGGTCGCGACTCTTCTCTGAAGTAGCCGTTTTCAACATAGTGATCGCTAAATTCATATTATTCAGGGGCGCCCGCAATTCATGCGCTACCGTGCTCAAGAAGTCATCCTTGATCTGGTTAAGCTTACGCAATTCCTCTATTTGGGTTTCTAGTTGCTTAACCCTCTCTAGGGCGGGGTGCTGTTGTTCATACTGACACTGACTAGGGGCCAAGGCAGCCTCAAAGGGCACGCATCCGTGTGCGTTAGGCGCAGTGAACTGTGCAGCCGCATAGGGGTCTAAGCCACCATAAGCTTGAACCAAGTCTGGCCAAGCTTCGACTAGTTCGCTTTCTCCAATCACACGATTAAAGACTACCCAGTAATAAGCTTGGAAGAAAGTTTGTGGAGTAAGCTTCAAGCACATGCCAGAAGTAAAATCGGGAGCTGGCTGAGTTTGGCTAAGCATGGCGGATCCTGGTGGACGTGATGTAGTGGCGATTCAGTATTCTTCGCTACTGAATTTAGTATGCTCGAATTAACAGTGTCCTCTTTAAAGGACGACTGAAGACTGCTTGAGGTCTTAATAAAGAGCGTTTGACACGTGTTTGTACTTGAGGCATTGTTATCTTTATCTTGTATTTACATTCACTGCTCACAAGGCTTTGGAGCATTTTATCTTTAAGCCTCAATGCCTATTTATCGATTACTTGCAATTGGTAAAGAGGATTTGACGTGCGTTTGTACTTGAGGTGTTGTAAGACATAGCTGACTTGACAGAGCAAGGTTCTATCGTTTTATCAAGCAAATGTTCACAGCAAACACTTTTTGACGAAATCAAGACCTGCGGAACAATGGCCCCCCCCAGCCCCCCAACTTACCCTACGGGTAGGCCGAGGCTGTGCAAAGCAGCTTTGCTATGGGGGGAGAAGCGTCCTCGGCTTACTTTCAGCTGACGAATGCCAAAGCTTTGCGTAAGTCCCCGGTGTCTTAACCGCATCTTAATTGATCAGTAAATAAACGTGGGGTGGGTGTTGGAGTTGATACAATATCTAGTTAGCTAAAAACGAAGAGAAGGAACAGAATGACTGAGTATAGGAAGTCCGTCCTAGTGGGCGGGCGGGAGATTGGATTTAGTACAGGAGTATTAGCCCAACAAGCAGGAGGTTCGATTTTAGTCCAAGGCGGGGGCACCAGTGTTTTAGTAACCGCGACCATGAGCAAAAAGCCCAGAGAAGGCATGGATTTCTTCCCCTTACTGGTAGATTACGAAGAGCGGCTCTATGCAGCAGGGCGCATTCCAGGCAGCTTTATGCGTCGGGAAGCCCGTCCTCCAGAAAAAGCAATCCTCGCTTCTCGTTTAATCGACCGCGCTATTCGCCCTCTTTTCCCCGATGGGTTTCGCAATGATGTCCAAATAGTTGCTACCGTTTTGTCCTTAGACGACATGGTGCCCCCAGACATCCTTGCCCTAACGGCATCTTCTGCCGCCATCATGTTGGCGGGGCTGCCTTTTGCTGGCCCGATTGCTGGCGTAAGGGTTGGTCTGTTGGGAGATGATTTTGTTCTGAATCCCACCTATCCCGAATTGAACAAAGTGATTTAGACCTGGTAGTAGCAGGCACTGAGTTCGGCGTAATCATGGTAGAGGCAGGCGCCAACCGCCTCCCTGAAGAAGATGTCCTAGAAGCTTTAGACTTCGGGATGGAAGCGATTGGTGGACTGTTGGCTGCCCAGAAAGAAATGGTGGCAGACTTGAACATCCAACCGATGGAATTTAAAGCCCCCGAATCCAGCCCCATTGTCATTTCGTTTATTGAGAATCTGGCGAAAGACAAAGTCGCAACCATTTTGGGAGACTTTTTACCCAAGAGCGTACGGGATGAAAAACTGACCGTTATTGAAGAAGAAGTGAAGGCGGCTGTGGCAGCTTTGCCTGCAGAAGACCCTGTAGCTCAGGCGATTGCCGCTGAACCAGAGCCCAATAAGGTCAAAGACCTCTTCAAAGCGCAAACCAAGAGCCTGATGCGTGGCCAAATTGTTCGGGATAATCGCCGCGTGGACGGACGGACGCTAGAAGAAGTTCGTCCTATTTCCTGTGCCGTTCGCATTATTCCTAAAGTTCACGGTTGTGGACTGTTTACGCGGGGCAATACCCAAGTCCTTTCTGTGCTGACGATGGGGACTTCTGGGGATGCGCAAGAGATGGATGACCTCCACCCAGATAGTGAAAAGCGCTATATCCACCACTACAATTTCCCTGGTTATTCCACCGGTGAAGTGAAGCCTCAACGGGGCTCTTCTCGGCGGGAAATTGGTCATGGAGCCCTGGCAGAAAGAGCCTTGATGGCGGTTCTCCCTCCCAAAGAAGAGTTCCCATATGTCCTGCGGATTGTCTCCGAAGCCTTGTCTTCCAATGGTTCGACCAGTATGGCCTCGGTGTGTGGTTCGACCCTTGCCCTGATGGATGCGGGAGTTCCGATCAAGGAACCTGTCTCTGGGGTAGCGATGGGCCTGATCAAAGAAGGCGATGAAGTGCGGGTCCTTACCGATATTCAAGGAATTGAAGACTTCTTGGGAGACATGGACTTCAAAGTAGCTGGAACCCAGGATGGGATTACGGCTTTGCAGATGGATATCAAAATTACGGGCATCACGCTGGCGGTTCTCGAGACGGCCNTGAATCAAGCCAAGGGTGGCAGACTNCANATCCTAGAGAAGATGTTAGAAGTCNTTGATAANCCTCGTCCTGAACTATCTCCTGATGCTCCTCGTCTGTTGACGATTCGGATTCCTGAGAACATGATTGGCGCGGTTATTGGACCTGGTGGTAAGAATATCAAACGGATCATTGCTGAAAGTGGTGCCACCGTCGATATCGAAGATGACGGTACGGTTATCATTGCTTCTAAAGATGGGGAAGCAGCGCGTATCGCCCAGCGCATGATTCAAGACATGACCCGCACTATTGATTCTGGTAAGGTCTACAACGGTAAAGTTACCCGGATTATTCCGATTGGTGCTTTTGTTGAGATTCTACCCGGTAAAGAAGGCATGGTCCATATCTCTCAACTAGCGGAGCACCGCGTACGCAGAGTTGAAGATGAGGTTGCGGTGGGCGACAACATCCTCGTCAAGGTCAAACAGATTGACCATAAAGGCCGGGTCAACCTAACTCGTTTGGGTATTCACCCCGATGAAACGGCTGAAGTAGTCGAGTAATCGGTTCTTGATTAATAAAAGGGTGCAGCCTAAAAACTGTACTCTTTTTTTGTGTCGGCAAAGTATAGCGGCTCAATCGTTTTCATCATACAAATGTTCACAGTGAACACTTTTTGACAAAATCAAGACTCGCACGAAGATGGCCCCCCCAGCCCCCCAACTATCCTACGGGTAGACCTCAGGCCGTGTGGAGCATCTTCGATATGAGGGATGAGGGGGCGCGTGTGTAAGTCCGCTAGTCTTAGCTTGCAAAGTTCAAAAGATAGAGCAAAAGCTCCGAGCTTATCCTGTCCTAACTGCCAAGAATATTGATCGCGCGGGAGGCAACGGCGGCGAGCGTCGTAAGCGAGATCGAGCTTTCAATCATCATCAGGATCTTGGCGCGAGACGTCAGTGGCAAGACATCGGTGGGACTGAACGCCGTCGCCGTCGAGAATCCAAGGAATAGATAGTCGACGAACGTCGGCCGCCAGTCGGGCAGCACGTCCTCGGGAACCCCTACTTGTGGAAAGAGCCAATCCGGTTTCTTGGTTCCATTGTTCGCCCGAGCTTCAGGACCGCCGCGATCGATCCACCAATACAGCAGCGAGAACGTAAGCACGTTGGCCACCCATACGGCAATGCTTGACGTGAGCAGTTCGAGGCCAGTGATCTCCTTGGATCGATTCACCATCTCGTTAATCAGATAGGCTAGACTCACGAGAGTCCAGAATCCCTGCATCCCACAGAAGATCAGCACGATGGTGCGCTCGACTCTCAGCGACCGAGCTTTTCCCCCAGTCAACGGGATGGCAACCATCGACGCAAACACTATGATTGCAGGTATGTAGGGAACCCAAACCGGGAACAGTCTGACGCGATCGGGTAACACCGTCAGCAAGAAAAGCACTGTGAAGATCGTCAGGGAAACGGGCCATCGGGGTTCGATACGGAGTGCTGGGGCTGGTTCTTTCTTGTTCGTTGTCATGTCCTTCACATGCACCCTTGATCATACTTTGTCTCTGGGTCTCTCGGGTTGACGGCCTCCTTCTTGCGCTGTTAGCACACCCTCAGCTCCACCAGGGCAACCGCGCACGTTGCGCAACAATCGCTGTAGTCCATAAAGTACCGAAGTGAGTTTTAAGTAGGGCTAAGGGCCTAGCAGTTCTCTCCGATGTTATAGGCATGGCTCATACTCTTCGATATTGTGGATGACCCCACTTCAACATATCCCCTCTCATTAAGACGCGATTACCCTGTAATTAATGCTCAAGTATTCTTTCAGGAAAGGGGTCTCTAACTGACAACGCGCCGATAGCCTGTGTAACCGATCCCCCAAAAGAGCGATCAATAACAGCAAGAAAACAGGAAAAGGAATGTAGGTGAAGAACAAAAGATGAACCCGTGACATCAACCAAGCAAACGCTAAAAATACCCCAACCATGATTGCTAAACCCTGTATTGTTCGAAAAACAGGGATTTGTTCTAGAGGCAAACGATACCGAGAAAGCAAAAGAGAAGTGACAAAGTAATAGATGGGGGCGCAAAGGAGCATTACGTCTGCTTGACGGATCACTTGCTGCCAACCACCTGTGTTTGAAGCGTAGACAAGATAGCCAGTCCAATGAAACAAGCTCAGCACGGCCAGCCCCAAGTTCAGGCTGAGAATAAATGGTTCCTCTCGCTTCCCTGGAATGACAAGACAGAGTACATAGGCAAGCCAGGGGGCTAAGAAGAGCATAGGAACGAGTACAGCCCGATACTCCACAAATTTAAGGAATAACGTTTCCAGGGTCATAAATGGACACAAATTAAGGTAGGGAATTTACGAATAAGTCTACCCAAGTGATCTCCAGTATCCGCCTCAGCATGTCAATTCCTATTCTAATCAACTCACTCCATACTTCTTGAACCAAGCTTGCAATCGCTTATCGCCATCCTCCGCTTGTTCTTTACGAAAGGTAGGGCGATAGTCCGCATGAAAACCGTGGGGGGTATCAGGATAAACCACAATTTCAGAAGCACTCCCCGCTTCTTTCAATATTTTTTTCATTTGCTCAATACTGGCAAGAGGAATGCTCTCATCACTACCTCCATAGAGGCCAAGCACAGGCACTTTCAGGGAAGAAGCGATATCCACGGGATACTTAGGTCTCAACTCACTGACTTCTCCCGTAAGCGGACCATACCAAGCCACCCCTGCTTTGACCTTGGGATTATGGTCGGCATACATCCAGACAATCCTGCCTCCCCAGCAAAATCCAGTAATCCCCAGTTTAGAAGTATTGCCTTTACCCGATTTATTGGTCCAGTCCACCGTCGCATCCAAATCTGAAAACACTTGAGCATCAGGAACTTTGGAAACAACCTTCGTGATGATTTCTTGGATGTCCGTCATTTTAGACACATCCCCTTGACGGGCATAGAGTGCCGGAGCAATGGCCAAGTAGCCCTGTTTTGCGAAGCGGCGACAGACATCTTTGATATGTTCATGGACGCCAAAAATTTCCTGGATCACCAACACTACAGGGAAAGGCCCCCCCTTCGCAGGCATTGCTTGATAAGCCGGAATTTCGCCATCACCGACGGGGATTTTGACCTCGCCCGCCACTAACCCCTGACTACTGGTAATAATCGTCTTCGCCGAAATAGGTTGTGCCGCTAAGGCAAACCCTGCAGCCAAGGTAGTCATGACAAAGGTTCGACGATTAAATTCCGCTTTTCTTAGTAATTCCTCGTTCATCGGCTATGACTCTCTGGATGAATTCATTTAGATTAGTTTATGAAGAGCAAGTGTGGGAAGTTCGGGGGTCTAAGATGCACGGTAGAGCCTCTCTGCACAACCATGTCTCAACCATCTTTTTCTCCGACCAAAAAACCCAATCGTTTGGTCCATGAGGCCAGCCTGTACCTACGCAAACATGCCCATAACCCAATCAATTGGTATCCCTGGGGTGAAGAAGCACTCAAAAAAGCGGCTGAGCTGGACCTTCCTATTTTCCTGAGCGTGGGCTACAGTTCTTGCCACTGGTGCACGGTGATGGAGAATGAGGCTTTTTCTGACCCGGCCATTGCTGACTTTATGAACGAGCACTATGTGTCGATCAAAGTGGACCGGGAAGAACGTCCTGATTTAGACAGCATCTATATGCAATCCCTTCAACTGATGACAGGACAGGGAGGATGGCCGATGAATGTATTTCTGACGCCACAAGATCTAATTCCTTTCTATGGCGGAACCTATTTCCCCATTGAAGCTCGCTATGGCCGCCCGGCCTTTATGGAAATATTGGACAGAATCCAAGAGTTTTACCACACCGAAAAAGACAAAATCCAAACCCATAAGACTCAGATCCTCAGTGCTTTACAACAAGCAACGCACTTAGCGCCCCTTGATCAAATCNAACCACGAACCTTGCGTTCGGGCCTAGAGCAATGCCAGCGCATCCTCCAGCGCGGCGGTCCTGGCCCCAATTTCCCGATGATTCCNTATGCNGAAGCCACGCTGAGAGCTAGCCGATTTACAGACTGGAGTCCCTTAGCCGAGGAAGCTCGTCAACGGGCCGAAGAAAGANCCGAAGACCTTGTCTTAGGAGGTATTTTTGACCACGCAGGTGGAGGTTTCCATCGCTATACCGTTGACGGCACTTGGACCGTTCCCCACTTTGAGAAAATGCTCTATGACAATGGTCAGATTCTAGAGTTCATCAGCGACCTTTGGCGAGCAGGCAAACAGGAACCGGCCATAAAGCGAGCAGTTCATAAAACGGTCCAGTGGCTAGACCGAGAAATGACCAGTCCGCAAGGCTACTTCTATGCCGCCCAGGATGCAGATTCCGAAGGAGAAGAAGGCAAATATTATGTGTGGAGGTACCAGGAACTTGAACAAGCCCTGACCGCCGAAGAATTCCAACGTTTAGTCGAACAATTTGACGTTACTCCTAACGGAAATTTTGAAGGACATATCGTCCTGCAACGGATGCACCTGGGTAAACTCCCAGAAGTTTTAGAAAACGCTTTAGATAAACTGCCTGACATCCGCCTAAAGCGTATCCCACCGGTGACAGACACCAAGCTAATCGTGGCCTGGAATGCCCTACAGGTATCAGGCTTAGTGAAAGCGGCTTTAGCCTTTAATCAATCGGATTATCTAACCCGTGCTACACGCTGTCTAGCGTTCATTCTCGAACACCTACAGCCCAAGGGCCGACTGCATCGGGTCTATTACGGCAGTGGCCAACCCATAACCGTTCTGGCTAAATCGGAAGACTATGCACTCTTGATTAAAGCGTTACTCGACCTATTTGAAGCCACTCAGGAAGTTCGCTGGCTAGAACAAGCGCAAAGCCTACAAAGCCAGATGGATGAATTGCTCTGGGATCTGGAAATGGGAGGTTATTTCAACACCAGTAGCAGTGACAGTCAAAATTTGATTCTGAGAGAAAAAGATTATCAAGACAACGCTACCCCCAGTGCCCATGGAATTGCGGTGCGCAACTTGGTCCGGCTGTTCTCCTTTACCGAGGACCAGCATTATCGAGAGCGCGCCTACAACATCCTCTTACTCTTCGGACAGATCCTGCAAGAGCTTCCCAGAGCTTGCCCTGGTCTCTTGAGTGGCTTAGATGAATATCTGAACCAATCCGTTATTAAAGGCCCTCAGGAAGTTGGTAGCAGCTTGTTACATCAGTACTGGCCAGGTCTATCGTTTAAGAAGACCCAGGATAGCCAGCCTTTAGTATGTCGTGGCTTGGAGTGTTTAACGCCTCCAACTTCACCTCAGGAATTGCAGCAACAAATTCAGCAAAGCACCACCCGCACGAGCCTATAGAACCTAAAGGAATAGGGTCACGGTTGCTTTAATAGACGGGCATCCAGAACGAACGGCTCAGGGGGAGCAATTTGAATCTTGGCAAAGTCTAGATGACGAGGATTCAGTAAGATATTGTTCTCTTGAGGAACAACCGCTGAGGGTACCAGTAATAACAGCGTCTTGCCCTGTTCAGCCCACTGATCGCCTATGGCGGCCAAGTTTGAAGGAGCAGGAGTATCTCTCCAGTCAGGTACAAGCTGAGTTGCTTCTACCCTGTCCATCTTTATATCGTCAGGAATCTCTACCCGAATAGCCGTACGACTGGTTCCAAAATCCGCTATATCCAGATGAACCAAAGTTTCTAAGGCGGTTAGGGATAAAGTGGCAGAGCAATAAACAATGGCTGTTCCCTTGGAGTTCCAGCGGCCACCCGCTCGACGTGCTCCCTCTCCATCAAAGGCTGTAGTTGTGAACTTGATCTT
>JGI20200J14955_1000085_pt1 | contig 20149 bp, 19 predicted proteins | sample NGESurshal092012_FD_14955 | JGI IMG/M metagenome (IMG submission 14955) | reverse complement strand
TGTCTGAGCAATAGCGGCTTGCTTCATCTGTTGTACGCTATGTCTTGCGGAGATGTGACCGACCTCATGGGCAAGGACGCCTGCCAGTTCTGCTTCATCCCCATTGGTAGCTTGAATCAAACCTGTTGTCACGTAGACAAAACCGCCCAAGGTCGCAAAAGCGTTAACACTTTTATCCTGCACTACCTGGAAGNTATAAGGTAANTTTGGCCGATCACTGGCTNGAGCGATTCTTTGACCGACTCGTTGCACCAGGTCGTTGAGTATGCGGTCTGAGTTAAGCCTAACTTCCGTGGAAAGGAGCTGTTTATTAATTTGTTGTCCGAGGGCTACTTCTTGTTGGGGAGAAAGATTGGATACAGAGTAGTACTGGACTGCTCCCCGGAGTAAGTCCTCCCAACCGATAGCGAAACTGGGTGCTGCCGTANNCAGAAGAGCACTGCTGAGTAAGCCGACGAGGAGTTGTTTTTTCATGTTTCTATCCTAACGCTAGAAATATAGTGATGTAAGCGCGTTTGAGTCTTCCGTTTTACGCTAAAGAGCAATTTCAAGGGGCTGCCATTATTGGTTCTGGCATCGCACTCTTTGGCATTTTTCTGTCTACACCTTTAACGATGCCTTGGACCCTACTACTATCCTCTTTAAAGAAGGACTAACGACCCAGCAGCTAGAGGAAGTCATAGACCGCATAGAACAACCTATTCAAACAGCAGTCCCTAGCGTGAAACGTATTTTCATCGAAGTAGAAAGCCTGAAGAAGCTGGTCTGATCCCCTTGCGCTTTCTGGGCATAGATATTGCGCTCTGTAGCATTCACATCTGGGAAGGATTAGTAATAAGATTAATAGTGAGGTTATCCAAAAGCTTATGGTCAGCTTGGTCATAGGAAGAAGTGGACAAAGGTTAGCAGACCCCAGATCCAACTGGTAAAGCTGACNNTTGACTAGGGCTTGCTCCNGAAAGCTCAGGCATCCTAGGCTGGATTCAATCTAGNTANGATGTTTTGCTAACNGAGAAAACCNAGTTTTCAAAGCCCCTACTTTGGTGGCATAATCCTCTTTGANGCAAAAATCNTTCANTAAATGGAGAAGACAATGTCTCGTTTCGCTCTAGCTGCTGCACTTTTGGTCGGTGTGGCTACCGTTTTGCCTGCTGGCCAAGTTTTTGCCAAGGAATACACCGTGGACATGGGTTCTAAGTCAGGGCAGCTGGTTTTTGTCCCTAAATCTCTGACCATCGCTAAAGGAGATACCGTTAGGTGGGTCTTCGTGAAGGCTGGTCCCCACAATGTTGTTTTTGATGACGCGGCCAATAAGGCTTTTTCTCACGAGAAGTTAATCGTTAAGTCTGACCCCACCTTCGTTACCAAGTTTGATAAGGCCGGTACTTTCAAATATCACTGCACCCCCCACAAAGCGGCTGGCATGGTTGGCGAAATCATCGTTAAGTAAGCACTAAAATAAAACATATTGACCCTAGGAGGACAAAAGTTTCCTAGGGTTTTTTGTGTTACCCATGCCCTTCTGCTTGGCGGGTTATCGCCCCTATTCCATATGCAACGCTGGCTGCTCACCATCGATCTTTTAAGCTGCGGACTTTGGCAAAAACGTTCACAGGGTCGAACGCACTTGTACTCTTTTGCAGTGCTGGTTGGTCATAGCGCAGGAATGGATTTGTTCTTTTCTCTTCTCCCAAGCGCAGGGGAACGCTGGGTTTTCCTTGGGCGCGGAGAACTTCTACTTCTTTCAAACGTTCTTGCAGGTCTGGATTGTTCGGATCTACCGTCAGGGCGAAACGTAGATTGCTGAGGGTATATTCATGGGCGCACCAGACTAAAGTTTCATCGGGCAAAGATCTGAGCTGATTCAAGGAAGCTTGCATTTGAGCTGGGGTTCCTTCGTGGAGCCTGCCACAACCTGCACCAAAAAGCGTATCCCCTGCGAATAAATGACTACTTTGAGGAAGCCAATAGGCGATGTGCCCCAAAGTGTGTCCAGGCACAAAGAAAACCTGAACTTCCTCTCCGGCAAAAGAAAAAGTATCTCCGTGTTTCAGATACTCCGTCTGTCCTGGAATTCTTTTGCGTTCTCCATCGGCTTGAGAAGCATATATTTTAAGCTGCGGATACCGCTCTTTTAAAGCTTGATTGCCACCGACATGGTCCCAACAATGGTGGGTATTCCAGATAGCGGTAAGCTCTACGCCTAGACTTTCTACTTGCTCAAGGACTGGTTGCGCTTGGGCTGGATCTACGACAACAGCTTTACGCTCCTGATTGTCCACCACTAGAAAGATATAGTTATCGCGCAAAACAGGAATGAGATGAACAGCTAAACGTTCCATAGTGCCTAGGGGGAGATGCGGACTCGGGCAAAACGGTCACGCAGTAGTTTAAAAGAAATCGGAATTAGAAACGCTGCCAGCGTAAGCGTTACGGAAACTTGTTTGGGAATTTCAATCTCCCAGTAGCTTGCTACGAGCTTTAAGCCAACAAAACCGACAACGGCATAGGCAATTTGTTCAATGCTTGGAAACCAATCAATGATCTTGGTCAAGAGTATGGCAGAGATGCGCAGCATGAGGATAGCGGCAAACGACGACAAGACAATGAGTAGATATTTCTCGGTATACGCTACTGCAACCAGAACTTGGTCTATGGCAAAAGCGAGGTCGGCCAACTCAATCGCAATCACCGTTTTCCAGAAGGGGCTGATTTTAAAGAAGCTGCTTTTAGCAAGAAAGTTTGGGACATTTTCTTCTTCTTCCTGATTATGGGCTCCATTTCTAAAATCCCAGAAGTGCTTCACACAGAGGTAGAGCAGATAGAAGCCACCGATCAGGCGCGTCACAGGAAAGGCAATCAAGACTGCTGCAAAGACGATGGCCAGAAAGCGCATCACATAAGCACCCACTAAACCGTAGGTAAGTGCTTTTTTGCGTTGCTCAGGGGGGAGTTTTCGGCTCATTACAGCCAGAACGGCTGCATTATCAAAACTCAACACCCCCTCTAGTAGAACTAGCGTGAGGATGATAGGAACATCTAGTACGGAAAACTGGTAGGAAAATATACTATGTAGAACGTGAGCAGCAGAATCCGAAACAGAAGACACGTCGTACAAACCCCATATAGCTTTACCTATCTTTCAATAATAGTAGATCTACTCCCATAACCTATATCTATAGATCTATGGACTGTCTGAAGTAGATGAGGGAGTAAGCTTCCACGGATTAGAGCAGGCCTGACGGATAAACTGTTCTAGGGTTGCAAAGTATTTTTCACCCCCTACGTAATACGTGTCATTGTGACCGGCATCTTCGATGAGATATAGCTGTTTTTGTTTGCCTATGCGCCCAGGATGAGCAGCAAAGAGTCGTTTTCCTTGCTCTACAGGTACGAGGTCATCTCGGGTCCCGTGCACAACCAGTAAAGGCATGGTCAGATTCTTTATCCGCTCTAGAGATTCATATTGACCCTGAAAAAGATTGGCATCCACTCCCGGAAAGAAGATTGCTGCTAAGTCTCGTAAGCAGGTAAACGTAGATTCGACGATGACTCCAGCCCCTGGCAACCTGGAGGCTATATAAAGGGCGATCGCTCCTCCTAGAGAACGACCAAAGAGCACCACCTGTTCGGGAGCGATCCCACGGGTCTCGCAGACATAGGCATAGGCCGCCTCCGCATCTTGATAAAGCCCTGCCTCATCGGGTGTTCCTTCACTGCGACCATAACCCCGGTAGTCCAGGATGAAGATATTCAGCCCACGTTTTTGCCAGCGCTTTAAATTATCAATGCGGTGGGTGATATTTCCGGCATTGGCATGGAAAAACAGCAGAGTAGGAGCATCTTCTTGACCCGGAACCCACCAGCCATGAAGTTTAGTGCCATCCGCTGCGGTCAGAAAAACATCTTCTACTGTGAGGTCATAACTACTCGTATTCCAATAGCCCATGGGATAGAGCATCGGGAAGTAAAGGTTGGTATCAGGCGAACGCATAGGCTTAAGATGATGAGGTTATGCACAGCAGTGAGCCCAAGATAGCCTATTTAGACTGCCCCTCAGGGCTGGCGGGAGATATGCTTTTGGGTGCGTTGGTCGATGCGGGTGTGCCGCTGACCTATCTAGAGCAAGAGCTAGCCAAACTCGGGTTACAAGAAGAATATCGCCTTGAGTGCGAAAAAGTCCTGAAAAATGGGGTACTAGCCACTAAAATACACGTCCACCTGACCGACCACAGCGGTCATCACCAGCGTCATCTCCCTGATATCCAAAAGCTGATTGAAGATGCTGGTTTGCCAGCAAGAGCGGCGAACTGGGCGGTTCAGGTTTTTACCACGTTGGCGCAAGCGGAAGGAGCAGTCCACGGGACGAGCCCCGAAGAAGTCCACTTCCATGAAGTTGGAGCCACCGATGCTTTGGTGGATATTGTTGGTTCCTGCTTGGGCCTAAACTGGCTTGGCATCGATTCTCTATCTTGTTCGGCCTTGCCTTTTGGTGGAGGTACAGTAAAAGCGGCTCATGGCCTCATGCTCGTACCTACACCTGCGGTCATCAAACTATGGGAGATGGGGAAGGTTCCTACGTTTGATAATGGCATTCAAAAAGAATTGGTAACGCCTACGGGCGCCGCTTTAGCCGTCACCTTGGCCCGTAGTTTTGGTGGTATTCCTAGGATGGTGGTGGACTGTGTTGGTCTGGGTGCTGGGGACCGGAATTTGCCTATTCCTAATATTGTTCGTCTCTGGTTAGGAACCCCTGAGCCCTCTTTAGTGGTGCAGAAAAGCCAAGAATCCCATGAACACACCGAAGTTATCGCGCTCCTGGAAACCCAGATCGATGATATGGAGGCGCAAACGATGGGTTATCTCTTGGAAAAGTTAATGGATGCCGGGGCTTTGGATGTGTTTACCACCCCACTCCAAATGAAAAAATCTCGTCCAGGGATTTTGTTGACCGTTCTCTGTTGGCCGGGCGCGCTTGATCTGTGCGAAGAAATTATCTTTCTTGAAACACCGACCTTGGGCGTTCGTCGGTCTTTTTCGGTCCGTTCTGTCTTAGGCCGTAGCTTTGAACAGGTTCACACTGAATTTGGAACCGTGACCTTGAAGCTCGGTCATCGAGGGGGAAAGATTATCAAGGTCAGGCCAGAATATGAAGATTGCCGTAATCTGGCAGAGACCACGGGCAGACCGCTTCAGGAAATTCAACAAGCTGCACTCCGGGCTTGGTACGAGCAGGGATAAACCACGCTCTAACGGGAAGAAACGGCTCTCGGATACTGCCTGATCGAGGGAGTCAGGGATTCATCAGTCTTAGAACTTCTATCTGAACATCCTGAAAGGCTAGAGGGGCAATCTTACCTGTGGTGAGCGTGAGATTCTCCCTCGGGCGGCATGACTACAAGGTCCCCTTTCAAAAGCTCGACAGGCTGGTCGTCGAAAATCCCTGCTTTAATTGCTTGGTGATATCGATCAAGGGTCCATTTGTAAGTGGTTAGCGTCATGGCACTTTTCTTTCTCGCTCGGGGGCAAGCTACAAAGACGTTTCACCCATATCTTTGCTGGGTAGTTTAAGTATGACATGGTTGAAATGGGCAAGCTTTCGTTTATCGACTGAGGATGGAAGTCACAGTACTTCTGTGCTTTCTACAATCTTTCGGTAGGCACTGGCAAACATATACTTTGTGCGGTCATCATATAGTTCGTAATCAGCTTCGTGTTCATTGCGCACTTTAAAGGCGTTGTACCAGGTGTGATTGGTGGTGACGATAACGGGCTCATGAATTTCTGAAAACTGATCGGCGGTGATGTCTATAATCACCTCCCCTTGTCGTAGCCAAGCATGTTCATGCTCTTCGTGGCGACGGCTGCGAATGCCACAAACATACTGAAATGCCCCGTATCCCCCATCGTGCAGGTATTTGCCCAGGAGCAGGGCTGCGTCCCCACAAGCGCCCCTTGGAAATTCTTTAAAGGTGATCGGGAGGCTTCGTCGGTCGCACTTTTCAACCCCTATGCGAAACTTGATGGCTAAATCACGCAGTTGCGTAATTGTTTCATGATCCAAAATTGCGCTCCTCTATTTTGTTCAATCAGAGCCTATGGCTAACAGGACAAGATTCCTTCGACAAGTGTATATGACTCTCTATCAGCTCGTTTAAGGATGCCTGGAAGCAGTGCTGGGCCAAAGGGTTTCCCATTTCTCAAGCTTGGCGGGCTATCCCAGTAAATTTTTCAAGGCCCGTTCTGCGGTTGGATACAAAAAGGGATATCCCCCTTGCATGGCTTTCTGGGGAATCACTTTTTGGCCTTCTACCAATACCTGAGCTGCTTCACCAAGGAGGAGTTCTAAGACGAATTTGGGCACGGGTAACCAACTAGGACGTTGAATGACTTCACCCAAAGTCCTACAAAAATCAGCCATTTGCAGAGGGTTGGGGGCTGTGGCATTGACAGCCCCTTCTACTTGAGGATTATCCAAAGCCCAGACAATAATGCCGACGACATCCTCTGCATGCACCCAGCTAAACCACTGGGTACCTGTTCCCAAAGGTCCTCCCCCAAAAGCCTGAAAAGGAGGGAGCATTTGGGCTAAAGCTCCTTCGTTTGCGTCCATGACAATGCCGAAGCGGGTCGATACTCTNCGGATGCCAAGAGCGGAAACTTTAGCAGCGGCAGCTTCCCAGGCGAGACATACCTGCGATAGAAAATCGTTGCCTGGNGAAGCTTCTTCGGTCAACGGAGTGTTATCCCTAGCGCCGTAATAGCCAACNGCAGAAGCACAGACCAAAACTTCTGGTTTGTTCTGGAGTTGTCCTAGNGCCGTGATGATTCGTTCGGTTCCTTGAACTCGGCTTGCCATGATTTCTTGCTTGTAGGAGTCATCCCAGCGTTTCCCAAAAAGGGGAGCTCCTGCCAAATGAACCACCCCTATAATGCCTTCCAGCGCTTGAGATTCAAGAGGTTGGTTGGGCGAAAAAAAGAGGTATCCTGCAGCTTGAGGAATTTTCTTTTTGGCTGCCTGGGGATCGCGAGAAAGGATGAGCACCTGGTCCCCGCGCTCTATGAGCCTCTTACAGAGCCGTTTGCCCACGAGGCCCGTAGCCCCTGTTACTGCGTAAATTTTGCCAGCCATAATTCCTAATTCTTTTATTTTTTAGCCTCTTCTAGCTTGCCATGCTTTGTAGGAGCTGAAGTTTCACGATGTAAAAGCGTCCTTTTCGCTGCCCTGTCCCCTTAGTTATAGAGCCTCTCATAGACCCCAATACCCTTTGCCTAAGCTCATGGAACACACTCGGAATATACCTTCAGATTCAAAGGTCTGTCCGTTGTTTCTGTGAATATAAACGGGCACACTAGAATCTGTAGTCGTGGATGAGCCTCTTGCCCAGTTCTATAGTCTTTGAACATTGAGTAAACTGGTCGATGGTTCCCTAACTAACCTTTCCCTCTATAGGGCACGAGTTTAGTACGCGTTCCAGGCCAATATTTGAAAGATGTTTTGGACAGGGCATCACGTGTCTTATCTTCTACAGGTAAACTGGAATAGCTCCCCTAGAAATGGCTCCTTTGGAACGTATCACCGACGACAATCATGCTCCTTTTGTGACGGAGGGGCTTGCCCAGTACAGTCAGGACTACTATGCCGTCCTCGGAGTTCCTATAGATGCTGATCTTGAAGAGATTCGCAAAAACTACCGAAGTAAAACTAAGCTACTTCACCCTGACCGTTTTATTCGCGATCCTGAGAAACGAAAGTGCGCAGAAATTCTCTTAAGCAGAGTCGTGAATCCTGCTTTTGAAGCTCTGAGTAATAGTGACCGCCGCCATGATTACGATTTGTTGCTCCGTTTGGCGACCATGAAATTTCGTGATAATCAAACACCTCTTCCTAATTCCTCTGAAGTCCTAAGACTTTCTCCGGCTCGCAATATGGAAGAGTTGAAAATCCTCTACCGCAAAGAAATTGAGGAACTTACAAAAAATCAGTATGCAGACCTGAATGATAACCAGTTAACGAATGCTTTAAGCACAGTGAACTTGGGATTTTTAATTCTGAGTATTCCTTTAGAAAAATATTCTCTATCGAAATCCACACATTCTGAAGTGAGTAATGTGCCTGCGGCCCCTGTAACTCCTGGAGACCCTACAAAGGATGTCTCTAATTGGTCCCAAAGACACTTTGAACGTGGCAAAGAACTCCTAGAGAAACGCCAATTCAAAGAAGCTATCCGGTCGTTTAAAGAAGCTATCCGTCTTGCTCCTTCCATATCTAGTTACTACTCTCATTTAGGACTTGCCTATCTGAGTCAGGGATTTCCTGGCATGGCGAAAGCAGAATTCCAGCACGCGCTTCAATTAGATCCTAAGGATGAGATTGCCTGTACCCAACTCGGTATCAGTCAACAGGCAGCCAAATCGCCTAGCGCCCAACCCGCACAGAAAGCTAAGGGCAATTCCGCTCCCCTTCCCCAAAAAGCCCCTGCAAAGCAGAAATCACCTCCCAAAAAATGGTGGCCTTTCTAGGTATAGTCTGGAGATACACGCCGTTCATAGGATAAAAAAACGGAAATACAACATTTACCGTATGTTCAATTCGCGGCAGAATAGACTACTTAAGATCGATCTGCCTGGGGAACGCCTAATGAGTCATCCACTGTCTGCTGCTGACCGTGTCCAGGTTCTGGCGGAAGCCCTTCCCTATATCCAAAAATTCTCAGGACAAATCGTAGTGGTCAAATATGGTGGGGCTGCAATGGCCCGCGAAGACCTGCGGACGGAAGTGATCCGGGATATGGTCTTCTTGGCGACGGTAGGCCTTAAGCCTGTGATTGTGCATGGAGGCGGACCAGAAATCAATTCCTGGCTGAGTCGATTGAATATCCCTACCCAGTTTGTCAATGGCCTCAGGGTGACGGATGCAGCCACGATGGAAGTGGTGGAGATGGTCCTCGTTGGCAAGGTTAACAAAGAAATCGTGGAGATGATTAACCAGGCAGGCGGCCGTGCGGTCGGGCTCTGTGGTCGAGATGGCAGGACGATTCAAGCCCGTCGCTATGCAGAAACTGAAGATGCGATTGGTTTTGTTGGGGATATAGCCTCTATCGATGTGCAACTGATTAGTACTTTGCTGAAGGCTGGCTACATTCCCGTCATTTCCAGTGTGTCCTCTGATAGTACAGGGCAGGCTTATAACATCAATGCCGATACTGCTGCGGGTGAACTGGCTGCAGCGCTGGAAGCAGAAAAACTGATTCTGCTCACCGATACGCCTGGGTTGCTCCAGCAAAAAGATGACCCAAACTCTTTGATCCAACAGCTTGACTTGCAAAAAGCCCGTCATCTTATTGAGACGGGGATTGTCGCAGGCGGCATGATTCCCAAACTTCAATGTTGTATCCGCGCCTTGGCCCAGGGAGTGCGTTCTGCTCATATCCTAGACGGTCGGCTACTTCATTCTTTATTGCTGGAAATTTTCACGGACGAAGGGGTGGGCACGATGCTAGTTTCTTCAGAGCGCCATCTCCTCATAGAAAAAGAGCATGACTAGGCCATGCTCTCTCCATAATTCTATTCGGCTAAAGCTCTTCACTCTGGGCCTAGCGGTTATTCCGGAGCATCAAGAGCTGGCCGAGCTGAAGTAGAGAATAGAGGGTCGTTGCTACATAGGTCCAAGCCGCTGCGGTAAGAACTTTTCTCGCACCTTGGTTTTCTTCTCCTTGCAACATCTCACCGTCTACTAGTTTCAAAGCCCGACTGGAAGCATCAAATTCCACCGGTAGGGTAACCACATGAAACAGGAATGCTGCCGCGAACAAGAGAATACCGATATTCACCAGGAAGGAAAAACTGCTGAAGACAATTCCTGCCATGACCAGCATCGGTCCAACAGAAGAACCAATATTGGCCACAGGGACCAAAGCAGCTCGGACGTTCATGGGCCAGTAGCCTTTGGCATCCTGGAGGGCGTGACCACATTCATGGGCTGCAACGGCCACCGCCGCAACTGAAGTGGAATAAAAATTTCCCTCCGAGAGGCGAACAGCTTTGGCTGAGGGATCATAGTGATCTGAGAGCTCACCAGGAACAGCTTCTACGGCAATGTCACGGAGACCATTGTTGTCTAGAATCTGTCGCGCCGCCTGAGCCCCTGTAACGCCCAAAGACGAGGCTACTTGACTGTAACGACCATAAGTTGACTTGATCTGTATCTGCGCCCAGAACATCAAAAGCATGCCAGGGACAAGCAACCACCAACCGGGACCGAAATACATAGTTTGTATTCCTAAATTATGCTCATTTCCTTCACATTATACTGGCTTTTCCGCATTAGCAGAGAGGGGCATCATATTAATTGATGGCAAAAGACTCAAGTTGTGCTTAGGTTAAGTGTATCCAGGTTTTGCCCTGCACTAAGAGCCAGAAGTTGCCAATCGGTCCGATGCCCGCATAAGGTAGACAGCAAAGCTGATCGCTGACTATGGAGATGGCTTCTATTATCGTTTTCCAGTCATCATCATCCGAACCCCGCCTGCAGGAGCAAGAGTAAACCCACGACGTTGCAGTTTAACCGGTTTATCCTCTGCTAAGGCAAGTTGATACTTGGATAAAATCGTTGCAAGAACTAGTTTCATTTCTAACTGAGCTAAGGCATATCCCAAACATCGCCGACTGCCACCACCAAAAGGAAAATATTCGGAAGGGGAATACTGGTGCTCAAGAAAACGTTCTGGCTCAAATTGTTGAGCCTNAGGATACAAGTCTTCCCGATAATGCACGAGATACATACTTGGCAATAAGGTTGTCTCAGCATCAAACAAGTATCCTGCAATCTTCACGGGCGATTTGGTGATNCGTGGAAAAATTGTAGGAATGACTGGATACATCCGCAGCGTTTCTTGACACACGGCTGTTAAGTAGGGGAGTTGAGCATGTTTCATAGGAGGTGAATTTGCCCCTAAGCTGTCCAGTTCCTGCAGCAATTTTTCACGGACATCTAGCCGTTGATGAATTTGATAGAANGCCCAAGCGATTGTTGTTGCAGTGGTTTCATGCCCGGCAAATAAAATCGTGATCAGTTCATCTCTTAATTCCTCGTCGGTCATTGCTTGCCCATGTTCATCCCGCGCTGCCATCATCAGGCTCAGGACATCGGCACCCTCCTCGTTTCCCTTCGTTCTTCTCTCCTCAATTTCTGCCTGGAGCAAGGCATGAACCTGGCGTTGTAGCTGTTTCATTCGCCCCCAAGGAGTCCACGCCCCCCAATCTTGTTGTAAAAACCGCATAAATAGCATGCTGGACCGGAGGGGAGAATCGGTCATATTGATCCAATCCGTAAGTAGGGGTTTAAGCTGCTGATAGCGTTCCCCTTCGCTCAAGCCAAAGACGACCTGCAAAATCACTTCTAGGCTAATCTTCTGCATGGCAGTCCCAGCCACAAAAGTTTGACCAACTTGCCATTGACTCGCGACCTGTTCAGCAATGAGGCAGATTTGTTTGGCGTAAGTCTCTAGCCTTTCCCCATGAAAGGGAGGCATTAATAATTTTCGTTCTCGCCGATGACGATCACCGTCCATTAACATCAGAGAATTTTGCCCGAATAACGGTTCTGCTAGTGCATTCCCGCGCCCCGCATCAAACTTGGAATCTTGGCTGAAGATCTCCTGAATTGCTTGTGGATTGCCAATGACCACAAGCGATCCGAGTCCGCTCAGCCGCATGGTAAAGATGTCTCCATACTTTCGGCTGTATCTATCCTGAAATCCAAGCGGATCGGCAATCCAATTCATGAGTTGCCACCAAGGCGGACTGGTGATGCAGTTTGGTGATTGACTCAACATGACATTTCCCCGCTGAGCTATCCGTATGCATTAACTCTACTGGCTAGACCCCATTAGACGTTCGCCTGCTCCCGCATAGCATTAATCAAAATTTGAGCAACTTCCGGACGGGAAAATTCTGGAGGGGGAGTTTCGCCACGACGCAGGAGTTCCCGTACTTTGGTACCGGATAAATGCACACGCTCCTCCTTGGAAGAAGGGCTGGTTTTTTCGGTGGCCATACTTTGGGTTTTCAGACAATAGAAGGCATGTTCAAACTTCATCGGCACAATGCCCAATTCTTCCGGTTCGAATTCATCGAAAATTTCTTGAGCCTCATAGGTGCCGTAGTACTCGCCTACCCCAGCATGGTCACGTCCGACAATGAAGTGAGTACAACCATAGTTTTTGCGGACGAGGGCATGGAAAATTGCTTCGCGGGGGCCAGCATAACGCATAGCCGCTGGGTTAATCGCCAAAACCACGCGATTTTTTGGGAAGTAATTCTCCAAAAGAACTTCGTAGCAGCGCATCCTTACATCAGCGGGGATGTCATCACTTTTGGTGGCTCCCACTAAAGGATGGAGAAAAAGACCATCTACGATTTCTAGGGCACATTTTTGGATGTACTCATGGGCCCGATGGACCGGATTTCTGGTCTGAAAACCGACTACGGTTTTCCATCCTAAAGAGAGAAAGCGTGCCCGAGATTCTGTGGGGTCTAGTTGGTAGGTTCCGAATAGAGGATGGGGATGACGTTCTACCAGCCAGACCGGACCGGATAGGTTCACCGGACCTTGGTTGTAGACTACGTTCACACCAGGATGCGCCTCATCTGTAGTTCGATAGACATGCTCCGCTTCCTTGCGAGCATCGTAGGTATACTTTTCTTCCAGGTTGAGAATTCCCAAAAGCCTGCCCTGGGCGTCTTGTAATCCGATAGTTTCGCCAATGTGGAGTCTATCTGCTACTTCTTGGGCCACAGAAAGAGTAATCGGGATGGACCAAGCCAAACCATTTTGAAGATGCATTTGCTCCACCACAGACCCATAGTCGGCTTCGTTCATGAAACCAAGCAGCGGCGAAAACCCACCGATGGCGATCATCTCCAGGTCGGAAGCCGTCCGCTCATCAATGGCAATGCACTTGAGTTTATCGACCTTCGCCTGATATTCTGTCCGCATTTCTGGGGTCATAATGCGCTGGATCAACGTGCCGCCGTGGGCTGGGATGGTCTGTTGGGTCATGGTAAATCATTGTAAATTATTAAGTCTCGCGCCTCATTTTCACATGTCCGCAGCCTGAGTCTTGCGTGAAATTTAGGCGTAGGGAACTCAGAGCAGAACACAGACCAATTCATACCCACAATCCAAACTTTATCTGGGTTTTTTGGGAGTTGCTCCGCTATCCTGGGATAAAGCCACACTCCAAACCTGTATACGCTTATGTTCGATGCTCTGAGTGAGAAATTAGAAAGTGCCTTCAAGAAACTGAAGGGTGAAGACAAACTTACAGAAAAAAATATTGAAGAGACCCTGAGGCTGGTACGGCGCTCTCTCCTGGATGCAGACGTCAACCTGCAAGTAGTCAAAGACTTTATTGAACACATCCAGGAAAAGGCTCTGGGCAGCGAAGTCCTGCTCACCCTTTCTCCTGGTCAACAGTTCGCCAACATCGTGTACGACGAACTCCGCGACCTCATGGGGCAAGCCAATGTGCCCCTAAACCGTGCGGAGAGTGGACCGAGCATCATTCTGATGGCGGGTTTGCAAGGAACGGGAAAAACCACCGCGGCGGCTAAATTAGCCCTTTTCCTCCGCAAAGAAAATAGACGCGCCCTCTTAGTGGCCTGTGATGTCTATCGTCCAGCCGCTATAGACCAGTTGCGGACTTTAGCCAAGCAAATCCAAGTCCCCATCTTTGAGAAAAGCGCAGACACCAATCCTGTGGATATTGCTCGGGAAGCGATTGCCTATGGTCGGCAGGAGAAAGTAGACACCATCATCATTGATACAGCGGGTCGTCTACAAATCGATGAAGACATGATGCAAGAGCTGGTGAACATTAAAGAGCTGGCTCAGCCCCATGAAGTCCTCTTGGTCGTTGATGCGATGACCGGACAGGAAGCCGCGAACCTAACCCGCGTGTTCCATGAACGGGTTGGCATCACCGGAGCTGTTCTCACGAAGATGGATGGGGATACCCGTGGCGGAGCAGCCCTCTCTATCCGTCAGGTTTCCGGTCAACCGATCAAATTCATTGGCGTTGGCGAAAAAGTAGAAGCCTTGCAGCCTTTCTATCCCGAACGGATGGCCTCTCGTATTCTGGGCGGCGGCGACCTGATGACCCTGGTCGAAAAAGCGCAAGAAGAAATCGACTTTGCCGATGCCAGCAAGCTAGAAGACAAAATCCTCAACGCATCTTTCAACCTGGAAGACTTTGTCAAACAGATGCGGATGATTAAGAAGATGGGCTCCTTCAGTGGCATCCTCAAACTACTACCTGGCGTTGGCGGGAAAATTACCGATGCGCAAATCGAACAGGGCGAACTGCAGCTCAAACGCACAGAGGCCATGATTGGCTCGATGACTCCAAAAGAGCGTCGCAATCCAGACTTGATCGATCTTTCGCGCAAACGCCGTATTGCCAAAGGGTGTGGTCACTCTGTCCAAGAGGTGGGCCAAATGATCAACCAATTCCAACAGATGCGCGGCATGATGCAGCAAATGGGACGAGGTGGTTTTGGTGGGATGCCTGGACTGGGTGGAATGCCTGGCATGGGAGGTATGGGAGGCGGTATGCCTGGAATGGGCGGTATGAATCAAGGTCGTATGGGCCCGGCAGCAGCGGGAGGCCCTGGTTGGCGCGGACAAGCGACCAAGGCAAAACCCCCCAAGCCTCCTAAAAAGAAGGACCGCAAAGGATTTAGTTAACACCTGCCTCTATCCAAGGTTGTTAGAAGCACGCTACACTAGTACGCTGTGGGTCTTGCAAAGGAGAAAGGTCATCGTCGCTATTCGTCTGAAACGGCTGGGTTCTAAACGCCGTCCCTTTTATCGCATTGTTGTTTTAGATTCCCGTAAAAGACGGGATGGTGCTGTTCTAGAAGAAATTGGTTTCTATAATCCTAGAGCTAAAGATTCTGAGCCTGAACAATGTTTCAAAATTGATGTAGAAGCTGCCGCCAAATGGCTCCGCAACGGCGCACAGCCTACAGAAACTGTCCGCACCTTGCTCGTAAAGGCCAAAGTCTTTGAACAGCTCAGCGCCTAACGAAACGGAGAGCACTCCACAAGAAGGCATAGTTTATGATCCTTCTGGACCTCACCCCGACTATCCTAAGTTGGTCCGTTTTTTAGTGGAACCTTTGTTGGATACTCCTGAAAAGCTGGTCGTCCGGGTTGAGTCTACCCGTGGAGGCGCTAAAATTCTGATCCGTCTTGCCTTTGATAGCTCNGATAAAGGCAAAGTATTTGGTCGTGGAGGCCGTACTATCCAAGCGGTTCGCCGGGTATTGGAAGCAGCGGGCCAAAGCCACGGTCAAGAAGTCCGTTTGCAGGTCTTTGAATAAAAATACGTAGTTTATGTAACAGAGGGGGTGATGGTTAGTGAGTGAAGTTCGTCTTGGCGAAAATGAATCTGTAGAGTCTGCACTGCGTCGGTTTAAGAAGAAAATCCAGAAAGCAGGCATTTTAGCTGAAGTTAAGCGACGCGAGTACTACGAGAAACCCAGCGAAGAGCGTAAACGCAAACGGGAAGCAGCCCGTAGACATCGTCCCAGACTATAAGTTGACAAACCCCCGTGCCAGAGCCACAGGGGTTTTTTAAACCGTCCCCTAGACGACTCACAAAGGAGCGTTTTATCCGATGCCTAAGCGTGAATACGATGTTGTGCTCTATGGTGCCAGTGGCTTCACCGGGAAACAAACAGTGCAGTATTTTGCCAAACATGTAAACCCCGATCAGGTGCATTGGGCTATCGCTGGCCGTAATCGACAGAAACTAAAGGCGGTGAAAGCCCAAATCGGTTCCACTGTAACGAACGTGGACGTGTTGGAGGCCGACAGTCAGGACCAAGAGGCGGTAGATGCCATGGTGTCACGGACGCGCGTCTTGCTGAACACGGCAGGGCCTTTTACGCTCTACGGCGACGCTATAGTCAATGCTTGCGTACGCTTGAAAACTCACTATGTGGACATTACAGGCGAAACTCCCTGGGTTAAAAATCTCATTGTCCGCTATCACAGCCAGGCAGCTTCTGACGGAACACGCATTATTCCTTTTTGTGGATTTGATTCGGTGCCCTCGGATTTGGGCGTCTTTCTTGTTGTCCGCCATATCCAGAAAGAACTGGGAGTGCCCTGCAGCGCAGTGAAGGCGTATTTTCAACTTTATGGCGGTTTTAATGGCGGCACCCTCGCCTCCGGTTTCAACCTACAAGATTCTGGTCAATTGGCTCTAGCCCGCGACCCCTTTCTCCTCAACCCACATAAAGAACATTCCAAGCAGGAGATGGAACAAAATCGAGACCCTGAAGAACCACAATACGATAGGGACATGGGGACATGGGTAGCCCCTTTCTTCATGGGTCCGATCAATACGCGTGTCGTGCGCCGAAGCAGTGCCCTGTATGATCAGTGGCAAGAAGCTTACGGCCCGGACTTCAGTTATCAGGAATACCTAAAATTCGATGAACCCCTTGCCTGGATCAAGGCAGCAGGAGTAACCGCAGGCATGGCCCTATTTACAGGGGCCCTCCAACAACCTCCGGTCCGTTCCTTATTAGCTCCCGTTCTGCCCCAACCGGGCAGCGGCCCTTCTGAAAAACTTATGGACGAGGGCTGGTTCCGCTGTGAACTTCTGGGCATAGCGATGGATGGTCGCAAAGTGCATGGATTGATCCGCGACCAGGGGGATCCAGGAAATCGGGCCACGGTCAAATTTCTTTGCGAGTCGGCCCTAAGCTTGGCCTTGAACCCGGACGCATTGCCCGGTGGTCCAAAGCGCGGCGGTATCCTGACTCCAGCGACTGGCCTCGGCGACGTTCTCGCGGACCGACTTCGCAATGCAGGGATGACTATCGCAGTGGGTCTCTAAGGGTGGGTAAATTATTTGCCCAATACAAAGGCTTGCAAACTCTGTAGATTATTCCCCGTCAATTTTTGGCCCGTATAAGAATTTTTACAAGACAGCAATTTAGCAGAACCGGCGGCAGCGTTGGTGCATTCTCCAGCGGTAGCCATGGGCTCAGAAAATAGGCGTACTTTCAAAGCCACTTCCTGGGCCGCCAAGATCTTCTTGATTCCTTGGGGTTTTAGTTCGACATCAATATTTTCCTGCTTGCCGGTGGAGTCGCGGAAGGTGGTGATGTCATAGTCAAAAGGAAACTGGAGTCCTTTTCCATCCACATCCAGGAAAACGGATTGAGCATCTGAACTCAGGGCATGATTGGGGCCTACCGGTTTAAGCACAGCGCGCAAAGCGTAGCGGGGTACTTTATCTTCTGGCGTTAGCTTTTCACCAGTGGCTGTAAATTTAAGGGCACTGACATTCAGCCTGGTCGTGTATTCCCCGACAGTAAGACTTTTTGCTTCTTTCCCCGCAGCATCTTTAAAGGGGCTGCCATCGGACTTNAGNAAGAAATAGCTATTCGGATCCGGTTTAAAACTAACGGATTTGCCTGGAGTATAGGTGATCGGTTCTACTTCCTTGGGAGCCTCTGTNAGATTAGCCACGCCACAAGCTCCTAATAGAAAGATCAGTGGCAAAGCCAAGAAGGAAACACGCATCGCTCAAAACCATGGAGGAAACAGCCCGTATTATCTCCCAAAGCGACACGCCCAACGCATAAAATCGACGTATGGAATACTTGTACGAATTTGATGTAGTCGTTGTTGGGGCAGGGCATGCTGGCTGTGAAGCGGCGCTAGCCGCCGCCCGTCTTGGTTGTCGCACCCTTCTGATGACGATGAATCTGGATACCATGGCCTGGCAACCCTGTAATCCTGCGGTTGGCGGTCCGGCTAAATCCCAGTTGGTGCACGAAGTCGATGCCCTGGGTGGTGAAATCGGCAAAATGGCCGACCGTTGCTACCTGCAAAAGCGGATTCTCAATAGCTCTCGTGGCCCTGCCGTATGGGCTTTGCGGGCGCAGACCGATAAGTTGGAATATTCCCGTGTGATGAAAAGAGTTCTAGAAAGCACCGCGAATCTAACGGTCCGCCAGGGTATGGTGACGGACTTATATCTGGACGCTCATGGGGCCGTTGAAGGGGTTGGTACATACTTTGGGGTGGATATTCGTTGCCGCTCTGTAATTTTGACCACCGGCACTTTTCTTCAAGGCAAGATTTGGATTGGGCGCAAATCAATGGATGCAGGACGGGCTGGAGAATTTCCGGCAGTGGGGCTCACCCAACAGTTGCATGATTTGGGATTTGAAACCGGACGNCTAAAAACGGGAACCCCTGCGCGGGTAGACCGTAGGTCCGTGGACTTCTCGGTGATGGAAGAACAACCCCCTGACTTGGAGGTTCGCTGGTTCAGCTTTGACCCAGAAGCCTGGGTAGAGCGAGAGCAAATGAATTGTTACTTGACACATACGACAGCGGCTACGCATCAAGTGATTCGGGAAAACCTGCATCTATCTCCCATGTTTAGTGGCGATATTGATGCCAAAGGTCCCCGCTATTGCCCCAGTATCGAAGACAAGATTGTCCGTTTTGCCGATAAGGAATCCCATCAGATCTTTATCGAACCCGAGGGTCGAGACACCCCCGAACTCTATGTCCAAGGATTTTCCACCAGTTTGCCTGAATCGGTTCAGCTAAAAATGCTCCAAACTTTGCCAGGTATGGAAAACTGCGTGATGCTGCGTCCTGCCTATGCGGTGGAGTATGACTACATTCCTGCAACCCAGTGCTACCCCACCTTGATGACCAAACGGGTGGAAGGTTTATTTTGTGCCGGACAGGTGAATGGCACCACGGGCTATGAAGAAGCTGCCGCCCAAGGAATCATCGGAGGAATCAATGCAGCGCGGTTGGTCCAGGGCAAGGAGCTGATGCACCTGTCCCGTGAGAGTTCCTACATTGGAACCCTCCTGGATGATCTGGTCACGAAGGAAATCCGCGAACCCTACCGGATGCTGACCTCCCGCTCTGAATACCGTTTGGTGCTACGTTCTGATAATGCAGATGAACGGTTAACTCCTATTGGGCGCGAAATGGGTCTGATCGATGACCGACGCTGGCAATTGTTTACCGATAAATATCGGGCTATTGGCGAAGAGATCCAGCGCTTACAGACTATCCGCGTTCAGGACCAATCTAACGCGGGTCAAAAATTCATAGAAATGACTAAGGAAGGATTCAAGCCAGGTATGTCTTTGGCTGATTTATTACGGCGTCCTGGGGTCCACTATGAAACGCTGGAAGCCTCTGGACTCTCAGAACTGCAGAATTGGTATAGCCTCCCAGAATTAGACCGCGCCATTCGGGAAGGAGCCGAAATTGCTATCAAGTATGAGGGCTATATCAACCGTCAAAATCGTCAGATTGAACAATTGAGCAAACATGCTAATCAGAAAATTCCAGATACTTTGAACTATCATAATCTAGAATTTCTCTCTAAAGAATCCCGTGAAAAACTGACTAAGATTCGCCCCCAAACGATTGGTCAAGCCAGTCGTATTGGTGGGGTTAATCCAGCCGATGTGAACGCCCTTTTAGTTTATCTAGAAGCAGAAAGACGCAGGAAAGAAATGGTACTCGCACAGGAGTAGGACCCTCTCGCAGAAAGTGACCATTAAGCTGGGTATTTCAGTCAGTAGCAGTGATTTTAATTTAGTCCCATTACTAACCGTCAGAGATGAAATCACTCCTATAGAAGGCGACCTTTCAAATTTCACGACCAATTCTACTAAAACCTATGCATTTGCTGGAATTTCTGATGGATTGGGTGTATATAACGATGGTTGTTATAACTCTGGCAAAGGGCGATGCGCTGAGCACTTTTGTGAACGGGGCCGGTCATTCAACCAACTTCCAGCGGTTTGAGGACATTGCGAAAGCCCCGAATAGCCCTGGAAGGAGGGTCAGCTCATATTTGCTCGATGTTCAGGCCCACACGGTTACGGCAGCCCTCAAAGGTAATTACGTTGAAGGGGGGCAGTTGCTTCGGGCTATTCCAAAATCGCCACTCATGCCAAACGTGCAACTGAAAGGATTTGCTCAATTAGCTGCCGATACTTTTGCCGAGGGTCCAGATGCTGGGAAAAATATCTCTGCGAACGGTCGGACCGGGCCGTTTACAGGACAACCTGTTCAAGGATT
>JGI20200J14955_1000084_pt1 | contig 20202 bp, 15 predicted proteins | sample NGESurshal092012_FD_14955 | JGI IMG/M metagenome (IMG submission 14955) | reverse complement strand
TCATGAGACGCGTCGAAGCCCCGATCCGCATCGCGGATCGGGGCTTCGACTTGCTCAGTTCGCGCGCAGGCGACCCGATCAGTACATGTCGATCAGGACCGTGCTACGCCCGAACGTCAGTGCTTGGGCAATCAGCCGGCGGAACCGCAGGCCCATGGCTCGGTGCCGCGGGAAGCGGCGACGCTCTCGGCGACCGCGATCTGCTGCTCACGGCTGGCAAGGTCCGGGCGCGAGGCGTAGGCGGTGCCGCCACCGCTGGCCCAGGTGCCAAGGTCGAATTGCAGGCCACCGTAGTAGCCGTTACCCGTGTTGATGGACCAGTTGTTGGTCGACTCGCACGAGGCGATGCCGTCCCAGTTGATGCCGCTGGAGCCCGAGGAGACCGGCGCCGCCGAGCTGGCGGAGCTGCTGCTCGAGGAACCCGCACTGCTGGACGAACCCGCACTGCTGGAGGAATCTGCGCTGGAGGAATCTGCGCTGGAGGAACCCGCGCTGGTGCTGGAGGCGGTGGACACCGGCTTGGTACCAACAGCGATGATCCTCGGCTGGGCCGGGGTGCCCGCGGTGCGGGACACCTCGGTCTTGGCGCTCTCAGCGCCGTTGGTGGTGGTCACCTGGTAGGTCACCTGATCGGTGCCGGCGGAACCCTCCTGGGTCACGTTGGACGAACCCGCTTCCAGGTTCGCGTCCTCGACCTGCTGGTCGGCCGGCTGCGCAACCGGAACCTGCTCGGTCACCGTGGTTTGGCCGACCCGGGTGATCGCAACTGCCAGGCCCGCGCTCAACGGGGTCTCCGCGGCCGGGCTCACCGTGTCCAGCGGGCCGAGCGTGAGGCCCTGCTCGGTCAGCAGGTCGCCGACCGTGTTTGCGGCGGACTGCAGGTTGCTGACGGGGTTGACGCCGTCGGCGAGCGAGGTGGCGAAGATGGTCTCCGCGGTGACGGCCAGGCCGTCCAGCGGGAGTTTGCGTGACCGGTCGGCGGACAGGGCGAACGCGCCCGGGTTCTGGCCGAGTTCGGCCAGCGCCTCCTCGACGGTGGTCGCGGTGGTCCAGACCTGCCGCTGCTGTCCGTCGATGGTCAGGGTCAGCAGGCGGCCGCGCTCCAGCGCGATCTGCGAACCGTCGGAGATCTCGGTGTCGGCGGCGGGGGCGACGACGTCGTGCTCGGAGACCGTCAGTCCGGCCGATTCGAGCGCGCCCTCGACCGATCCGGCGTGGGTGCTCACTTCCTGCTGCTGTCCGTCAACGGTGATGGTGACGGTCTTGCCGGTCGCGGCGTAGGCGCCACCACTCAGGGCGAGTGCCACGACCAACGCCGCCACGCCGAGCAGAACCGGCTTGCGCAGGCTCCGGCCGGTCTTGGCGGCAGGGGTGGAAACGTCAACGTTGTCGTGCGAAAGGCTGTCGTCGAGAAGGTCGGTGTTCTGCGTGTCAGCGTTGGAGGCCAAGTCTCAATCCGATTTTTTGGTAGTGTCCAGGCAGGGATCAAGGCAAGGCGGTGGTATCACGCAATTTCTTGGATACCCGGGAGGTAGGTTTTAGTTTCGGCTTCCGCCGAACTAGTCGGCTCGTTTCCCGACATGCTCGGGGCACTCGGCCACTACCTCATCCGCTGCGCTTGATGATTTCCCATCCCAGCTGCTATCACGAAACAATAACGGACCCGAAACGTTTGTGATACCCCTGTGTGGGAATTGTGGCGCAGGCCTCACCGAAATCTCAGCCGTTCTGTGGCGCCCGCCACAAATCCGCCACCCATGTCAGGTGTGTCCGGGTGGCCGAGGTCACCTTTTCCCGGTTTCTCGGGTGACGGGGATCACGTTTCGTTTGCGCGGCATTGGGGCAGCGAAGCCGATTTGCCGTTCCCCGACCGTTATCACGGCGACTATCACGGTGACGTCAACGGGCCGACACGGTCCCCCGCGACCCACGAGCCCCATCACGACGCCCTCGCCGGCCCCGCTCGACCTCGGCCGATGACAGCTCGATGCCCATCTCGCTCCGGGGTGATTCCGGGGTAACGACAGGAGCCCGTGCAGCTTGCTGCAGCACGGGCTCCCGTCAGGGTCGCGGTGAATCACTCGCTCCTCGCCCGCGGTACGGAATCGGGCCCGGGCCCCACCCTGATCAACCGGCCGCGTACCCGCACGCCCACGGGGACAAGCCACGGGCCGCGTAGACGCGCTCGGCGATCTGGATCTGCTGGTCCTTGCTGGCCAGGTCCGCACGCGGCGCGAACGCGCCGCCGCCGTTGCTCAGCCAGGTACCGATGTCGAACTGCAGGCCCCCGTAATAGCCGTTGCCGGTGTTGATGGACCAGTTATTGCCGGACTCGCACGTGGCGATCGCGTCCCAGTTCACGCTCCAGCCGCCGGAGTTGCTCGGAGCCGGTGCAGGTGCAGGTACGGGCTCCGGAGCCGGAGCCGGAGCGGCGACGGGCTGTGGCGGGGCGGCAGCGGTCTGCCGCGCGGGCTGCGCGGCGACGGGCTGAACCGCCGGTGCCTGCTTGGTACCCAGCTTGGTGATGGTCGGAATGGCCTCTGTCAGAGTGCGGCGAGAGACCTCTTCCGGAGCGCCGGCCTGCCCGTTGGTCACCGTGGTCCGCAGGGTGATCTCCACCGAGCCCGGCCGGCCCTGCTGCACCACCGTGGTGGTGCCGGCGGCGAGCGAGCTATCGTCCTGCCGCTCGTCCGCGGGTTGGCCGACCTCCTGGGTCTGGGTGGTGGTCTGGAAGCTGATCCGGGTGAGGACGACCTGCAAGCCATCGGTGACGGGTGTTGCCACCGCCGGGGTGACCGTGTCGTCCGCACCGATGGTGACGCCCGCGGCGGCGAGCGCGTCGCCGACTGTTCCGCCCTCGACCACCTCGCGCACCGCAGGGTCACTGCCGACCGCAAGGCTGACCGTCGGCAGGGTGACCACGGAGATCGCCGCGCCATCGGTGAGCGGGGCATCCGCCGACGGAGTCACCCGGTCGGCTGCCCCGATCGTGATGCCCTGCTCCGCCAGCAGTGCGCCGACGGTGGTGGCCGACGTTTTGACCGTGGCCGCCGCTCCGCCCCGGTTGGTGAGCGTGACGGTGTGCAGGGTCAGCGCGGTCACGCTCAGACCGTCGATCGGGATGGCGCGTGCCCGATCGGCCGACAACTTGAACGCCGACGGGTTTTGGCCCAGATCGGCCAGCGCCTGTTCCACCGTTGTCGCGGTCGTCCAGACCTGCCTGGTCTGGCCGTCGACAGTCAGCGTCAGCAGCCGGCCGCGTTGCAGTGCGATCTGCGACCCGTCGGAGATGGGATCGTCCGCTCCCGGGGCGAGTGAGTCGTGCTCGGAAACCGTCAGACCGGCGGCATCCAGCGCGCCGCCGACGGAACCGGAAAACGTACTGACCTCCTGCGCTGTTCCGTCAACGGTGATGGTGACCGTCTTGTGCGTCGCGGCGTACGTGCCACCGACGACCGCCAGCACACACAGCAACGCCGCGGCTCCGATGAGAACGGGCTTGCGCCAGCGCGGAGCCCTCGCCGCGTGCGCCGGACCAGCGTCGCCGACCTCGCGGTCCGGATCGCCCTCATGGCTGACCGGGTCGTCGGCGCCCACCCCACCGCCGTCGTGGGTCAAGCTGTCGTGGGTCAAGAGGTCGCTGCCGCCGTTCGCCCGTAGGCCGTCGAGAACGCCGCCCGGGTTGACTTCCGCTGCGTCGTCACCGGTGTGGTGGGCATCCACGGGATCGCTGGTCGAGGTCACATCACGTCCGAACGTCGTGGCGACCGGGCAGGCGACCAGGCACGTCAGGCTCCACCCGGCACCGCGCAGGCGCAGCAGAGCACACAAAAGGCAGGGCTCGCCCCCATCGACCAACGCGGATTACGCCGCGCCGGCGTCGATGCCGACCAGTCCTGCCCCTGACGCACCCGGGACTTCCCCATCCCGGCTGTTATCACAGCAGGGTAACGGCGAGGGCACAGCGAGGCAACCGTCGGAATCCGTTCATAACGGTCACGGCTCGGTCAAGGTGACGAGACACGACAGATAATCATCACAAATCGGGCAGAACGTACACATTTCGTGTGGTGAGTGTCACCGAATTACACAGCTCGTCCAACGCAACCGACCGGATATCGGCCAGTGCGCGCACAGTGTAGGGCAGTGCGAAAGGCTCATTCCGCTTGCCCCGGAACGGGTGTGGAGTGAGGAACGGCGCGTCTGTCTCGACCATCAGCAGCCCGTCCGGCACCACCGTTGCCGCCTCGACGAGCGAACGGGCATTGCGGAAACTCACCGGGCCCGCGAACGAGACGACGTAGCCGGCCCGGACGCACTCCTTCGCCATGGCGGCGTCCCCGGAGAAGCAGTGGAAGATCACCGTGTCCGGCGGCCCCTCGCTGCGCAGCATCGCCAGCACGTCGGCGTGCGCGTCGCGGTCGTGAATCATCAGCGGCTTGCCCAGCCGCTTCGCCAGGTCGATGTGCCAGGCGAACGCTTCGGCCTGGTCGGCCGGGCCGGCGTAGTCCCAGTAGTAATCCAAGCCGGTCTCGCCGATGGCGACCACCTTCGGGTCGGCGGCCAGCAACTCGAGCTCGGTGCGGGCGGCGTCGTCGAGCTTGTCGGCTCTGGTCGGATGCAACCCGACGGCGGCGAACACCGCCGGGTGCCAGCCGGCAGCCCGAACCACCCAGCGGGCGGAGGCCAGGTCGTCGGCCACGGTGACGACGCCCCGCACCCCGACGGCCGTCGCGCGGGCCATCGCCGCGGCGACGTCGTCGGCGTCGGTGCAGCCGCAGGCGTCAAGGTGCGTGTGCGCGTCGATGACGGGCGCGGGCAGCGGCTCGGGTGCCGGCGCCAGCGAACGGTCGGCGACCGCGGGGTGCACCTCGCCCGTCATCGTGTCGGACTGTGTCGTTGGGTTTCCGCTCGCGACGGTTGATCCGGGACTTGGGCGCGCCGGGCGGGATCTCGTCGGTGCGCGCCGGATGGCGTCGCCACGATCGTGCTCCCGCAACCGTCCTCCGACGGTGTCGGCGGGCGATCCTGCACGCTGGTCCCCGCCATCACCCGACCGGCGCCCACGGAGGGCCGGTCTCTCCGAGTTTCGGATCCAGCTTGCTGAACAGCGGAGTCGGCTTGACCAGCGGCCGGCGGGGTTCGATCTCCCGGCGGGCCCAGACCGCCTGCTCGGCCGCGTACTCACCGGTGATCACGGGGTAGTCGACCACGTCGGGCACGCCCACTCCCTCGACATCGTCGGCGAAATCGGTGACCTCGCGAATCTCCGGCTGCGCTGCCCATACCCCGTCTCCGCCCAGCGCGGCGAAAACCTGCTGGGCCGAATGCGGAATGAAAGGGGTCAGAAGGGTTTTCGCGTCGTCGACCACTTGCAGGGCGGTGTGCAGCACGGTGCCCTGACGTTCGGGGTCATCGCCGAGCTTCCATGGCTCGGACTCGGAGATGTACTTGTTGGCCAAGCTGACAATGCGCATGGCCTCGCTGGAAGCAGCCTTGAACCGGCTGCGCGCCAACAGATCTCCGACGGTGCTGAACGCCTGCGCCGACGCCCTCAGCAGTTCGCTGTCGATCTCGGAAAGAGCTGCTCGGGAAGGGATCTCGCCAAAGTTGCGGTGCGCCATGGAGATCGAGCGATTGACCAGATTCCCCCACTCGTTGGCGAGTTCGAAGTTGTTGCGCCGCACAAACTCCTCCCAGGTGAAGTCGGCGTCCTGGGTCTCCGGGCCGGCGACCGCGATGAAGTATCGGAGCGAATCCGGGCCGTACTCGCGCAGGAAATCGCCGACGTAGATCACCGTCTTACGAGAAGTGGAGAACTTCGACCCGCTCATCGTCAGGAACTCGCTGGACACCACTTCGGTGGGCAGGTTGAGCGTGCCCAGCCGCCCTGGGGCGCCTCCGCGCTCGCCCTTGCCGTCGTAGGCCAGCAGCTCCGCCGGCCAGATCTGCGAGTGGAAGGTGATGTTGTCCTTGCCCATGAAGTAGTAGGCACGGGCACCCGCGCTGTCCGGCGACCACCATTTCTCCCAGGCGTCGGGGTCTGGCCGGCCATGATCTCCGTACCGGCGTGCCCACTCGATCGAGGCGGAGAGATACCCGATGACGGCGTCGAACCAGACGTAGAGCTTCTTGTCCGGGCGTTCCCGCCACCCGTCGAGCGGGACTGGGATGCCCCAGTCGATGTCCCGGGTCATGGCTCTGGGCCGCAGGTCGTCGAGCAGATTGAGGGAGAACCGCAACACGTTGGGGCGCCAGTCGTTCCGGGTTCGAAGCCAGTCCCCCAGCGCCTGCGCAAGCGCTGGAAGGTCGAGGAACAGATGCTCGGATTCGGTGAAAACCGGTGTCTCGCCGTTGATCCGGGACCGCGGGTTGATCAGGTCGATGGGGTCGAGCTGGTTGCCGCAGTTGTCACACTGGTCGCCGCGTGCCCCGTCGTAGCCGCAGATCGGACAGGTTCCCTCGATGTACCGATCGGGCAGGGTGCGTCCGGTCGATGGCGAGATGGCCGACATCGTGGTCTTGGGCACCAGGTAGCCGTTGCGGTGCACGGTGCGGAACAGCTCCTGCACCACGGCGTAGTGATTCCGGGTGGACGTCCGCGTGAACAGGTCGTAGGACAGCCCGAGGCCCTGCAGGTCCTGCACGATCACCCGGTTGTACCGGTCGGCGAGCTCGCGCGCGGTGACCCCCTCGGCGTCGGCCTGCACCAGGATCGGCGTGCCGTGCTCGTCCGTCCCCGAGACCATCAGAACGTCGTTCCCCGCCATCCGCTGGTAGCGGGAGAAGACGTCGGCGGGTACGCCGAATCCGGACACGTGGCCGATGTGGCGGGGGCCGTTGGCGTAGGGCCAGGCCACCGCGGTGAGGACGGGGGAGCTCATTCCGATCAGGGTAGTGCGCAGCCCCGTGGGGGCGAGCCCTGATGTGGCGCCCGGCAGCCAGGACTCCCCACCCCCATGCCGAACCGACCCCCGGCGTGGCCCCTTCTGGCGCGGATCAACGTCGCGGGCGCGCGTGAAGGCGTCGGTTGTGGGACGAGTGTGGCGGGAGTAGCGCAATTCATCCGCGCGACGTGCGGTTGGGCGCCGGCCGTTGGGCCCCGGTGGTTGGGCCCCGGCGGTTGGGCCGCAGCGGTTGGGTAGGGCGGGTTGGGTCGGGCGGTCGGGCGGTCTGGCGGTCTCGCGGTCGGGTTGTGCCAGGGCCCGAGTTTGCGCAAGCGCAGGCGGCCTGACCGCCGCCAGTAAGGAATGGACTCGTCCCCTGGGCTTGTCCCCATCCAGAGAGCTGTGCACATTTCCGCGACGGCCGCTGGACGGCACCCGGGACCGCCCCGAGGCTCTCGGGCATGCGGAGGTTGGCTGATCGTCGTCAGATCGCGGCATTGTTCGTCCATCACGGACCGGTGGTCCTCGCGCGGGACGCGGAGGCGGCAGGGATCTCCCGGTCAGTGCTTCGCCGGTCGGCCGACCGGGGCGAACTCACCCGATTGGGGAAGGCCGCGTTCGTCTCGACCAGTATCTTCGAGGCGGCCTCGCTGTGGGAAGCCTTCCGTCTGCGATCCATCGCCTTCAGCCTGTCGTCCGGACCGGACACATTCCTGACCGGCCCCGCGGCGGCGGCCGTGCTGGAAATCCCGATGGTGGGTGATCCACCTGACCACCCGACGGCCCTGCGGCCAGGGAATGCGCACATCGGGCATGACCGCTCGCCGTACGGCCGCGTCCGGCACGGCTACCTCCCGCCTTTCCACCAGAGGCGACGCGGTCGGGCATTCACGGTGAGTCCGGCCTACTGCGCTGTCGACATCGCACGGCATTACGGGACACGGGACGGAATCCTCGCCGCTGACCGGGTTCTCGCCTCTGGTGTGCACCGCGAGGTGCTTGCGAACCTCGTCGACAACATGTCCAGGTATCCAGGCATCGAGTCCGCGCGTTGGGTGGTCGAGAATGCTGATCCCCGCGCCGAGAGTCCGCTGGAGTCGTTGGGGCGCTTCGCCTTTCTCAGCGAGGGTTTGCCCGCACCAGTGTCGAACGCATGGATCCCGGTGGCCGGCCAATGGTTCCGCGCAGACCATCTCCTGCCGGAGCAGGGAGTGATTCTCGAGGCCGACGGGGCTGTCAAGTACGACAATCGCGTCGACGCCGCGACGCTGGTCAGGGCTGACCGGGACCGCGAACGGCTGCTTCGCTCCCTGCACTTCGGCATCGCCCGGTACGGCTGGAGTCTGGCGATGGGCAAGCCGTCGGAGATCATTCGACGGGCACAGGAGGCAGCCAGGTTGAGGTCCGGACAGCCCGTGCCGACCTGCTGGACCCTGACCCCGCCGTGGGCGGCATGACCCGCTGACGGATTAANNCCGCCGTGGGCGGCATGACCCGCTGACGGAATACGGCCACCTCGTGCGGCAGNACCCCGCCGCCGCTCGATCCCGCCGTGGGCGGCATGACCCGCTGACGGAATANGGCCACCTCGTGCGGCAGAACCCCGCCGCCGCTCGATCCCGCCGTGGGCGGCATGACCCGCCGCGAGCCGCTCCATCCCGCCGTGGGCGGCGTGAACCGGCCGTGGGCCGATCGAACGTGACATTGCTCGACGCGTTGCCCCGGCTACCCGGGGGAACCGAGCCGGGGAAACGGCAGCGTCCCGTCTCGCACGGATAATCGTCGCGGTTATGGGACTCGAGTGACAGAAAGCAACGATTTCATCCGCGCCGGGGAAGTTGATCCGCGCCGAAAGGGGGCGCTGTCAGGCGGTTTGCACCTCGGTGCGGTCGCCGGACCAGAGCGTGTGAAAGACCCCGTCCTGGTCGACACGCTTGTAGGTGTGCGCGCCGAAGAAGTCCCGCTGGCCCTGGATCAGCGCCGCCGGCAACCGCTCCGAGCGGAGCCCGTCGTAGTAGGACAGCGCCGCCGCGAATCCAGGGGTGGGGATGCCGGACTGCGCCGCGCCGGCCACCACCCGGCGCCAGGAATCCTGCGCCCTGGTGATCGCGTCGGTGAAGTACGGCGCGAGCAGCAGCGACGCCGGGACCTCGACCCCTGCCCCGACGTCATATGCCTCGGTGATGCGGTTGAGGAACTTCGCCCGGATGATGCAGCCCCCACGCCAGATCCGCGCCACCGCACCGACATTGATGTCCCAGCCGTACTCCGCCGCGCCAGCGAAGATTTCGTCGAGGCCCTGGGCGTAGGCGACGATCTTGGACGCGTACAGCGCGATCCTGACGTCCTCGACGAACGCCGCTGCGTCGATTCCAGCGGGCTTCACATCCCACGCCCCGTTCGGGCCGGGCAGTTTGCCGACTGCCGCGGCGCGTTGCGAGGCGGCCGAGGACAGGCCGCGGGCGAACACCGCCTCCGCGATCCCGGACACCGGAATGCCCAGGTCCAGTGCGGTCTGCACGGTCCAGGTGCCGGTGCCCTTCATGCCGGCGGCGTCCAGCACGATGTCGACGAACGGCTTGCCAGTCGCCGCATCCACCTGGGCCAGCACCTCGGCGGTGATCTCGATCAGGAACGAGTCGAGATCACCCTTGTTCCACTCGCCGAAGATCTCGCCGATCTCCGCGGGCGACAGGCCGGCGCCGCGGCGCAGCAGGTCGTAGGCCTCTGCGATGAGCTGCATGTCCGCGTACTCGATGCCGTTGTGCACCATCTTGACGAAATGCCCGGCGCCATCGGTGCCGATGTGCGTACAGCACGGCGCCCCGTCGACGTGCGCGGAGATCTTCTCCAGGATCGGGCCGAGCGATTGGTAGGACTCAGCGGAGCCGCCCGGCATGATCGACGGGCCGTTCAGCGCGCCCTCCTCGCCGCCGGACACCCCGCACCCGACGAAGTGAATCCCCTTCTCCTGCAACGCCGCCTGCCGGCGGCGGGTGTCCTCGAACTTGGCGTTGCCGCCGTCGATGATGATGTCACCGGGCTCCACCAGCTCGGCCAGCTCGTCGATCACCGCGTCCGTCGGCCCGCCGGCCTTCACCATGATCAGGATCTTGCGGGGCACCGCCAGTGAGGCCACGAAATCCGCCGACGACTCCGACGGGACAAACGCGCCGTCCGAGCCATGCTCATCGATCAGCGCCCTGGTCTTGGCATACGACCGGTTGTGCACCGCCGTGACAAAGCCGTTCCTGGCGAAGTTGCGGGCCAGATTGGAGCCCATCACCGCAAGCCCGGTGACGCCGATGTCGGCCTTGGGGGTGGTCGCAGGGTCGCTCATCGTGTGCTGCCTCCGGAAGCGTGCGGGGACGAGTCGGGGCTTAGCTTCGCGCACCCACGACTATCAGGCGCACCCGGGTCAGCCGAGCACGGCCTTGACCGCCGCAGCGATCCGTGACCCGTCGGCCCGGCCGTCGGCACGGGCCTGGACGGCCTTGATGACCTGGCCCATCTGGCGCATGGTCACCGGTCCGCCGATGTCGGAAGCGACCCCGTCCACCGCCTCGGCGACCAGCGCGCCCAGTTGCTCGTCGGTCAACGGTGTCGGCAGGTACGCGGACAGCACCACGGCCTCGGCACGTTCCTTCTCGGCCAGTTCGGCCCGGCCGGCGCCGGCGAACGCTTCGGCCGCCTCGGCGCGTTTGCGGACCTCCTTGGCGAGCACCGCGGTGACCTCCTGATCGGTCAGCTCCTTGGCGGTGGTCCCGGCAACCTCCGCGTTGGTCACCGCGGCCAACGCCATCCGCAGGGTGCCGGTGGTCAGCGGATCGCGGGCTTTCATGGCGGCGGTCAAGTCGGCACGCAACCGCGCCTTCATGGCGGGGGTGGAACCGCCGCCCGCGGTGCCTGGAGTGGTGTCGGTCATGATTCTCCGATCTGAGTCGTCGGTCTCTGAGTCGTCGGTGTCACTTTGCCGTCACTGTGCCCGGACGGCCGTGCCCGCACCCGGGTGCCCCCCGCACCGAGCGCGAAAATCCCGACACGGATCACCCTTGACGGCTCAGGCTAACAGCTATAGCTTTATGGCTATGCCAAACAGCCAAGCTTCCATCAGCTCGTCATCCCCGTCGACACCGGACCGCGACACCCGATTCCTGGACCGCGGAACGGGCCGCATCGCCTACGACCTGGCAGGCTCCGGCCCGTTGATCATCGGCGTTCCCGGCATGGGCGACCTGCGCAGTACCTTCCGCCACCTGACGCCCGCACTCGTCGCTGCCGGCTACCGGGTGGTGACGATGGATCTGCGGGGTCAGGGCGACAGCGACCTGAGCTTCGACTCCTTCGACGACCCGACCGCGGCCTCCGACATCGTCGCGCTGGCAGAGCATCTCGGCGAGTCGGCGATCGTGATCGGGATCTCGATGGGCTCCGCCGCCGCGGTCATCGCGGCGGCCGAGCATCCGGAGGCGATCCGCGGGCTGGTGCTGATGGGCCCGTTCGTCCGGGACCTGCCGTCGTCGGCGCTGCAACGCTGGACGCTGCGCGCCCTGATGGGTGGGCCGTGGGCGCGCCGGGCATGGCTTGCCTACCTGCCGACGTTCTACCCGACCCGGCGCGGCGCGGACTTCGTCGAGCACAAGCAGCGGATCGCCCGAGCGCTGGCCCGCCCTGGCTACACCCGCACGTTCCGGGCCGTCACCAGGACCTCCCATGCCGCTTCGGAAGCCGTGCTGGACCGGGTGCACACCCCGACGCTGGTGGTGATGGGCACGAAGGACCCCGACTTCCCCGACCAGGGTGCCGAGGCCGCGATGATCGCCGACCGCCTGCACGGCCGCTACGAGATGATCGCCGATGCGGGCCACTACCCGCAGGCCGAGTTCCCGGAGCTCACGACTCCCGTCGTGCTGGACTTCGTTCGGCAGCTCGACGGCGGCCCCGCCGGTGCCTAGGGCCGGGCTCAACAGAGCTATGATCGCCGCGGCCGCCGCCGATCTCGCCGACGAGATCGGTTGGCAGGAAATCACTCTGGCCGCTGTGGCGGCACGGTTCGGGGTCCGGCAGCCCAGCCTGTACAAGCACGTGGCCGGGCTCGCCGAGCTCCGCCGGGACGTCTCGGTGCTGGCCGGCCGGGAGCTGCATGCGGAGCTGACGCACGCCGCCGTCGGCCGGTCCGGCTCGGACGCGCTGCACGCCATGGGCGACGCCTACCGCACCTACGCCAAGAAGCACCCCGGGCGCTACGCCGCCAGCGTCATCGCTCCGGCCGCCGGCGACACCGAGCACGAGCAGGTCGCGGGCGGCATTCTGGTCACCGTCGAGGCCGTGCTGGACGGCTACGACCTCGTCGGTGACGACGAGATCCACGCCATCCGCGGGTTGCGCGCGCTGATGCACGGGTTCGTCTCGCTGGAGCAGGCCGGGGGTTTTGCCTTGCCGCAGGACCTTGATGAGAGCTACCGGCGGATGCTGGACGGTTTCTCCGGGTCCTTGCCGCGTAGCTGACCGGCGGCCGCGGCATACACCACCCGGCGGGCCAGACCGTGCCGAGCGGCCACCACGTCGACTGCGTCCCGGCGTGACGCGCCCGCGGTGACCAGCTCCGCGACCGCGGCGGCCAGATCCTCATCGCTGGGCTGGGACACGGATCCGACGGCGCCGGCCACCACCAACGTGACCTCACCTCGCACGCCGTCCGCGACGAACGCCGCCAGCTCGGCCAACGATCCCCTGACCACCTGCTCGTAGGTCTTCGTCAGCTCCCGGCACAGCACCGCCGGCCGTTCCGCGCCGAACGCCGCCACCATCGCCTCCACCGTCTCGGCCAGCCGGTGCACCGATTCGAAGAAGATCATCGTCCGGGCCTCGCCGGCCAACCCCGCCAGCGCCCGGGTCCGTTCACCGGACTTGCGCGGCAGGAACCCCTCGAAGCAGAACCGGTCTGACGGCAGGCCGGAGAGCGCCAGCGCGGTGATCGCCGCCGACGGCCCCGGCACCGACGTCACCAGCAGCCCGGCCTCCGCCGCCGCGGCGACCAGCCGGTACCCGGGATCGGAGACGGACGGCATCCCGGCGTCGGTGACGAGTACGACGGTGTCCCCGCCGGCGATGCGCTCGAGCAGCGCCGGGATTCGGGCCTGTTCGACGGCCTCGTAGTAGGAGATCACCGAGCCGGTGATGTCGATGCCCAGGTCCGCGGCCAACCGGTGCAGCCGCCGGGTGTCCTCCGCGGCGACGACGTCGGCGGAGGCCAGCACCTCGCGGAGCCCGGCGGACGCGTCGGAAACCCGGCCGAGCGGGGTTCCGGCCAACACCAGCCGACCGGGCTTCACGTCCGCTGTCACCACGTCACCCTACGATCGACGCCATGCCCGTCCTGTCCGCTGTCGCCGATCGCGACGACCCGGCGAACGGCCCGCTCAGTCCTGACGTCACAGCCGGAGCCGTCAACGTCGCCACGGACGACAACGTCGGGACCGACGGCCCCGAGGGCAGGCCCGACCCGGCGGCCGGCGTGGTGCCGATCGGCGCCGTCCCGTCAATCGTCACCCCCGACAGTCCTCGACGCCGGGTGCTCCCCCCGCCACCCGACGACCGTGCCCGCGGCTGGCTCGTCACCGGGATCCTCACCGCCGTCGCCGCCGTGGTGCGGTTCGCCGGTATCGGCCGGTACTCGGACTACGGCACGCCGCTGTTCGACGGCAAGTACTACGCCATCCAGGCCGCCGAGGTCGTGCGCAACGGCGGGGTCGAGGACAACCAGGGTTTCGGGGTCGTCGTCCNCCCGCCGTTCGGCAAGCAGCTGATCGCCATCGGTGAGTGGCTGGTCGGCTACAACCCCACCGGCTGGCGGCTGGCCTCGGCGGTCGCCGGCGTGGTCAGCGTGTTGCTGATCATCAGGGTGACCCGGCGGATGACCAGGTCCACCCTGCTCGGCGGGATCGCCGGGGTGCTGCTGATCTGCGACGGGGTCAGCCATGTGATGGCCCGCACCGCCCTGCTGGACGTGTTCCAGGAAGTGTTCGTGCTGGCCGCGTTCGCGTGCATCATCGCCGACCGGGACCAGGTCAGGGCACGGCTGGCGGCCGCCCTCGCCGATGGGTCGCTCCTCGGGCAGCGATCCGGCATCGCGCTGGGTGCGCGCTGGTGGCGCTTCGCCGCCGGTGTGCTGCTGGGGCTGACCACCGCGGTCAAATGGTCCGGGGCGTACTGGATCATCGCGTTCTTCGTGCTGGTACTGATCTGGGACTTCTGCGCGCGCCGCGAGATCGGCATCCGCCGGCCGATCTGGGCCACCATCCGTCGGGACCTGCTGCCGAACATCTGGTCGCTGGCGATCGTGCCGGCCCTGGTGTACATCGCCAGCTGGTGGGCCTGGTTCGCCTCCGAGACGGTCTGGCCGCGGCACACCCTGGTCGCGGTCCCGTCGAACCGCAGCGACTGGAAGAGCGGCCTGCTGTACGACCTGGCCTCCACCTGGTCCAACGAGTTGTGGCAGTGGACGTGGAAGATGCTCGACTTCCACTCCCACCTGCTGACCCCGACCGATCCGGCTCAGCGCCACCCGTGGGAGTCCAAACCGTGGACGTGGCCGCTGGGCACGAGGCCGGTGCTGTATTTCGTGCAGGGACCGACGACGGGCTGCGGCGACGGCCGGACCGATTGCGTCCAGCGGATCTTTCTGATCGGCACACCGGCGCTGTGGTGGCTCTCGCTGTTCGTGCTGGTCTGGGCGTTGTGGAAGGCGATCGGCCGGCTCGACTGGCGGTACGCGGCCGTGCTGGTGGGCTACGGCGCGGGCTACCTGCCCTGGTTCACCAACCTGGACCGGCAGATGTACTTCTTCTACGCCACCCCGCTGGCGCCGTTCCTGGTCATCGGGATCACCTTGGTACTCGGCGACATCCTTGGCCCGGCGAAGGTCGGGGTGGAACGGCGGCTGACGTCGGTGGCGGTGGTGGCGATCTACGTCGGGCTGGTGGTCGCCAACTTCATCTGGCTCTGGCCGGTGCTGACCGGGGAACCGATCACCCCGGACCGGCTGCAGATGGAGACCTGGTTGCCGTCGTGGGGGTGATCGGCGGCCGCCTGGGCAGGTGGGCGCGGTTCCGCAGGGAGGGCGACCGCTGCCCTACCTCGGCTGGTTCGGCCCGCGGTTTTGCGCCGTTCGGGATCGGGTATTGCTAGTGGCGGAACGGACGCCGTCCCGCCCCGAACAGCCCGTGATGTCCGGGTATAGGGTCGGGTCTGCTCTGCGTGGAGTCCGCCGGTGTCGCTGTTTGCGCCACCGCGCGGACGAAGCGCACCGCCGTTCTTGGATCATTCACAGAGTCGAAGGAGACCGCATGGCTCAGTACACGCTGCCGGACCTGCCGTACGACTACGGTGCGCTGGAGCCCCATATCTCTGGGCAGATCATGGAACTGCACCACAACAAGCACCACGCCGCGTACGTTGCCGGCGCGAACACCACCCTGGACCAGCTGGCCGAGGCGCGCGACAAGGACTCGTTCGGGTCCATCAACGGCCTGGAGAAGAGCCTGGCGTTCCATCTCGGCGGGCACATCAACCACTCGGTGTTCTGGCCGAACCTCTCGCCATCCGGCGGTGACAAGCCCGACGGCGAACTGGGTGCGGCGATCGACGAGTTCTTCGGCTCGTTCGACGGCTTCAAGCGGCAGTTCACCGCCAACGCCAACGCGATCCAGGGTTCCGGTTGGTCGATCCTGGCCTGGGACACCCTCGGTCAGCGGTTGAACATCCTGCAACTGTTCGACCAGCAGGGCAACCTGCCCGCGGCGCAGATCCCGATCGTGCTGCTGGACATGTGGGAGCACGCGTTCTACTTGCAGTACAAGAACGTCAAGGCCGACTACGTCAAGGCGTGGTGGAGCGTCGTCAACTGGGCGGACGCCACGGCACGGTTCACCGCGGCCCGCGACAACACCGGCGGGTTGATCATCCTCTAGCGTTTTTTCGGTGATTTGCCGACAGCAAATCCTTGTACCGCAACGCTTCTCGACGGGGCCCCCGGTCGGTGACCGGGGCCTCTTCGTGCGCACCGTGCCCCGCGAGGCTCGGATGCCGCTGGCGGGCGCGGACCTCACCGGCGCGGTTCACACCGGCGCGGACCTCACCGACGCCGACCTCACCGGCGCCGACCTCACCGGCGCGGATCAACGTCGCGGTTGTGGGACTCAAGTGACACGAGTCGCCTACTTGATCCGCGCTGTGAACTTTGATCCGCGCTGTCAGGGGGTCAATAGGGCAGCGGGGCCGGTGGCTGTCTGGGTAGGCCGAGCCGTGCGGCCAACCGGAGGGCGTCGTAGGGGGCGTGGGCCTGTCCGTCGTTGTCGAAGTACACCTGTACTTCCCGGACCCCCGCCTCCGCCGCCCAGCCCGCCACCCGATCGGCCCACCAGGCGATGCCCTGGTCGGTGTAGCCGCTGGCATACAGCTCCTGATCGCCGTGCAGTCGCACGTAGACCAGATCGGAGGTGACCTCGTCGACCCAGGTGAACCGTCCGGCGGTGTCGGCAACCACCAGCGCAACCGCGTGTTCGCGACACAGCTGCGCAAAGTCGCCGGTGGCGAAGGAATCGTGCCGCACCTCGACGGCGTGCCGCAGCGGCGCGTCCTCGGCAGCGGTGGTGACCGGCTCCTCGTCGAACCGCTGCTTCAGCCGGTCGTCGCAGCCGTGCGCGATCTCGGCTGCCCGCCCCGTGGTGGCGGGCAGCCGGTCGAAGAAGTCGGTCATCCGGGCTCGGTCGTACGGAAGGACGGGCGGGAGCTGCCACAGCAGCGGTCCGAGCTTCGGGCCGAGCGCCAGCAACCCGGAGGCCAGGAAGTTGGCCAGAGCGCTGTCGATGTCGCCGAGCTTCTTCAAGTGCGTGATGTACCGCGAGCCCTTCACCGCGAAGGTGAAACCGTCAGGCGCGGTGTCCCGCCAGCGGACAAAGCTGCTCGGTCGCTGCAACGAATAGAACGAGCCGTTGATCTCCAGCGCGTCGAAGGTGTGTGACGCAAACTCCAGCTCGCGACGCTGGGCCAACCCGCGCGGATAGAACACCCGACGCCAGTGCGGGTACTTCCAGCCGGACAGGCCGATTCGGATACGTGCGCTCACCGTCGGAAGGTCATCCGTCCGGACCGGACGGCGCCGACCGCTGCGGTCGGTCCGCGAGGGCAGACTCGACCCTGGCGACCTCGCCCTCCAACTCCCCGTGTGCCCCGGCCGGATATCGGCCTTCAGCACCAGGGACACCCGGTTGCCATAGCGGCCGACGACCTCGCAAGCGCGTTTGACCACGTCCATGCACTCGTCCCAGTCGCCCTCGACGGTGGTGAACATGGAGTCCGTCCGGTTGGGTAGCCCGGACTCACGCACCACCCGAACCGCCTCGGCAACCGCCGCCGAGACCGATCCGGTGGGGTCGGACCCGGACCGTTCACCGACACCGGACGGTGCGACGGAGAAGGCGATCAGCATCCCCTTACCGTATCGGGGGGGCCTCGCCGCCGGCCGGACTGCGGCTTGCCGCCTGCGCCGCTGCGCGGGCAGATTCTTCGACTGTCGGACCGGTTCGGCATACTCCGGGCCATGGGGAAGAGCAATCAGCAGCGCAGAGCGGCCAAACGTCGGCGGCGGGCTGCGAGCAACGCGGCAGGACGAAGTGAACCGAACCGTCCCGCCGACGATCCCGGCGCGGACGCGGGGGAACGTCAGGCCAACGGGGACGCCAGGGAAGCCACCGCGCGCTTGTTGGTGGCCGGCGCCGACGCGGCTTTCGGGGACAACGTGGACGAGTCCGCGCTGGACCACGTCGTGCAGTCGCTCGTCGTCCGGTCAGCGTCCGAGCCGGCCCAGCTCGCTGCCGTGCTGGCGACCGACTGGTTGCTGCAACTGACCGGCCTGCTCTGGGAAAACGGTTGGCAACCAATCGATCTCGCACACATGGTGCGGCGTCATCAAGGTGTTCGCGGAAGTTCCCTGATAACCGCAGTGATCGGTCAACAGGCCCTCCGAGCGGGTTTGGCCGACCGTGCGCCCGCCGAGTGGACCGCCCAACTCGAGTCTCTCGGTGTCAGCAGTGGTGCGCGCTCCACGGCCGGACCGCCGGTCACGTCCGACTGGCTGATCACCGCCTGGCTCGCCGGTCGGGGGATCCCGATCTGGGACGGCTGGCGCGACGTCCTGAAGTTGATCGGGCAACTGCAGAACCTGCACAGACTGACACCGCTGGGGCCGCCGCCCTCGGCATGGAAGCGAACGGCGTCGAAGGCCGGCAGCGCGGGAACGCGACCACCGGCGGCTTCCGCGGCGCGCCGGGACCCGCCCGCCGAGCACGACCCGCGAATGCTGTCCAAGATCCGTGCGCTGCTGTCCAAAGCGGAGGCGACCACGTTCGTCGAGGAAGCAGAGGCTTTCACCGCAAAGGCGCAGGACCTGATGACGCGCTATGCCATCGACGAGGCCCTGCTCGAGGATTCCGCCGGAGAGGCGGAGGTGGCCGCCCGGCGCATCCACATCGACAACCCCTACGCAGAGGCCAAGGTGCAGTTGCTCAGCACCGTCGGAGCCATCAACCGGGTCCGAGTGGTGTGGGATGACCATCACGGGATGGCCAGCGTCGTCGGCATGGCCGTTGACCTGCAGTTGGTGGAGATGCTGTTCACGTCGTTGCTGGTACAGGCCACCAGGGCCCTCACCGAGGCGGGCAACGCCCCACCCGCGCAACCCGGGTACCGGTCCGGCCGGTTGAACCGGTCGCCGTCGTTTCGCCGGGCGTTCCTGCTGGCCTACGCCACTCGGGTGGGCGAGCGGCTCGCGGAGGCCGGCAGGAGAGCCGGTGCCGAGGCCGGCTCCAGCCACGGGACGGAACTGGTTCCGGTGCTCGCGCGCCGCTCGGAGGCAGTGGATTCCGCCTTCGATCGGCTCTTCCCGGAGACAAGGGAGATCCGCGCGAAACGCGTAGACGCGCGAGGCTGGCAGGCCGGTCGGGAAGCCGCCGACCGAGCGGTGTTCGCGGCCGGGCAGGTCGGTGGCGGATGACGGCTCGCCAGACGACTGTGCCCGTCGGAAGCCCAGATCGAAGCTCGCCTCAGCACTGGCCGCCGCGGCAGCGGCTACGTGCTCCGAGCTTCGGCGGTGGCCTTGTCGTTTGCCTTCTGCAGCGCCCGGACCAGTTCGTCCTTCGTCATGGTGGAGCGCCCTGGAATGTCCAACCGCTGGGCCAGCCGGTACAGGTGGGCGCGCGATGCGGTCGCATCGACCCCACCGGCCGGCGTGCCCTCGTCCCGGCCCGGCGACGCGGCGCGCGAATCCGACGGTCCGGCCTCGGCCTTGGCTTCCCAGTGGTCGCCGACCTTCTCGTAGGTGTGTTTGAGCGCGGCGAAGGCGGTGCGGTGTGCACGCTCGCCCTCTCCGTACTGCTCCACTGCGGAGTCATGGGCGGCCGACCAGGTCGCCTGAGCATGTGCGTCCGACCGTTGCACTGTGCTCGGCACCTCGGCACCGGCCGGGGTGGGAGTCTTCAGACCTGACCTGCGAACCGCCGGCCGCGGGGATGGCGCGGGACCCGATGGCGGTCGTCGCTCGGCCTTGGCGCGGCTGGCCGTCGGAGCGGACACGGCCCTGGACGCCGTCGCACCGGCCTTGGTCGAGCTGCCGTTGGCCACCGACCTGGTCGGTTCGGAGCTGTCGGCCGCAGCCGGCATGGCCTTGCCGCCTGGCTGGGGTCTTGCCGCGGTCTTGCCCTTTCCAGTGCTCTTCTCGGCCTTGTTCTCGGCCTTTCTTGCGTCCTGCTTGGCGTCGGGCCGGCCCGACGGGCGCACCTTCGAGTCGGCGGACTTCTTCTTGTCCTTCTTCCGGTCCTTCGCATCCGACTTCAGCGCGGACTCCTTCACGTCGGACTTCTTGCTCGACTTCTTCTTGGATTTCTTGGCAGCCGCCATGGACACCTCCCGCTTGGACGAACAACGCACGATCAGCGCCCGGACGGCGTGGGCTACGTCGACCGGTTGCACAGACCTCACCACAAACCGGCTGATCACGAGAGTCGACGCCCCGTGTCCGCAGTGATCCAGTGGTGATCACCACCGACGATCTCGGCCGATCAACGCCCAGGTCAGCGCCGATCAAACCCCAAGGTCAAAGCAGATCAAACGCCCAGGTCAGAGCCGATCAAACGCCCAGGTCAGAGCCGATCAACAGACAGGTCAAAGCAGATCAAACGCCCAGGTCAGAGCCGATCAACAGACAGGTCAGAGCCGATCAACAGACAGGTCAAAGCCGATCAACACCGCAGGTCAG
>JGI20200J14955_1000076_pt1 | contig 20894 bp, 19 predicted proteins | sample NGESurshal092012_FD_14955 | JGI IMG/M metagenome (IMG submission 14955) | reverse complement strand
AGCCAGGAGCTGATGTACGAGATGTACCGGCTGCTGGCCATCGCGAAATACGAAGCGCGGTATGTCATCCCGACCGCATACGCCGCCGACGGGCACCGGCTGGAGGAAACCGTCACCGAATGCTCGTTGGACTTCGACGGCGGCCCCGGGATGTACGGGTCGGGGCCGTTCGGCGAGGCCAGCGGCCAGCCCGTTCCGGTTGCGGTGGAGACGTTCCAGGCACTGAAGGAGCGGCAGACCGGGGAGGGAGCCGGGGTGAGCGGATCCCGCAATTCCAGGGTGAACCTGCTGAATTGGGACGGGAAAGGTTCCCCGCCGGGGATGTTCACCCCCCGGCCCGGCTCCCCCCGATCCGTCGAGCACGGTTCAGCCGAGAAGGCCGGCGAATCATGAGGCTGAGACGGGAGAAGCCGCCCGCGCACCGCCGCGTGGTGTGGCAGGTGGCGTCATTGCTGCTGGCCTACCCCGACGACGGCCAGCCCGGCCGGCTCGACACGGTGCAGGCCGCGGTCGATACCCTCGCCGACAGCGACCGCACCCACTGCTGGCCTGCGCCGAACACCTGCGGGCCACACCGTTGATCGCCGCCGCTGCCGAATACTCGGAGACGTTCGACTGGCGCCGGCGGCGCACGCTCTTCCTGACGTACTACACCGCTGGCGATACCAGGAATCGGGGAATGGCCTTGCTGGACTTTGCCGACACCTACCGCGCCGCCGGGGTCACGCCCCCGGCGGATGAATTGCCCGACCACCTCGCGGTGCTGCTGGAGTTCGCCGCGACCGTTGACGAATCGGCGGGCTACCAGCTGTTGTGCCGGCACCGTACGCCGATCGACCTGCTGCATTCCGGCCTGGCCAGGGCCGCATCGCCGTATGCCGGGGTGATCTCCGCCGTGTCCCGGACGCTCCCCCCGGCCACCGTCGCCGACCTGCAGGAGGCCCGCAGACTGGCCATGCAGGGCCCGCCCGCGGAGTCGGTCGGTCTCGAGCCGTTCGCAGTCACGATTCCAGCGACGATTCCAGCGACGATTCCAGCGACGATTCCGGTGCGGGACGGCGCTCCGGTGGGTCTGCAATGAGCACCCGATGAATCCCGCGGCGTTGTTCTGGGACATCGCGCCCTACGTCACCATCGCGGTCCTGGTGGTCGGCACTTGGTGGCGCTACCGCTACGACAAGTTCGGTTGGACCACCCGTTCCTCGCAGCTGTACGAAAGCCGCTTGCTGCGGATCGGCAGCCCGCTGTTCCATTTCGGCATTCTGGTGGTGATCATCGGGCACATCATCGGGTTGCTGATCCCGGAATCGTGGACCAGCGCAGTGGGGTTGAGTGAGCAGGGATATCACCTGCAGGCCGTCGCGCTCGGTTCCATCGCCGGGATCGCCACCCTGGGCGGCGCGGCCATTCTGGTCTACCGGCGCCGGACAAAAGGGCCGGTCTTCATCGCTACCACCCGGAACGACAAGCTCATGTACGCGGTGCTGATCCTGGCCATCATCGCCGGGTTGGCCACCACGCTGATCGGGTCCGGCGCGGTCGGCGACGCCTACAACTACCGGGATTCGGTGTCGGTATGGTTCCGCTCGATCCTGATCTTGCAACCCGACGGCGAAGCCATGGCGCAGGCTCCGGCGTCGTACCAGATCCACGCGATCATCGGCATGGCGCTGTTCGCGTTGTGGCCGTTCACCCGGCTCGTGCATGCCTTCAGCGCACCGATCGGATACCTGTTCCGGCCGTACATCGTGTACCGCTCCAGGGACGCCGCGCGGCCCGGTGAGCCGATCGGATCCAGGCCGCGCCGGCGGGGCTGGTAGCGATGTGCAGCTACTGCGGGTGCCGCAACATTCCGATGATCGCCCAACTCAACGCCGAGCACGACGCGATCGTGAACAGCAGCTACGCACTGGAGATCGCCTTCCGGGACCAGGATCTGGACGCGGCGCGGACGGCCTGCAAGGAACTGGGCGGGCTGTTGCACCCGCACACCCGACGCGAGGAGAACGGGCTGTTCGCCGAGATGAAGAAGGACGAACTGTTCACCGAGCACGTCGCGTCGCTGTGCGCCGAGCACGCGGAGCTGGATCGCGAGCTCGAGGCCATCCAGGCGGGCGACCTGGCGTCGATTCCGAAGATGCTGACCCTGTTGAACAACCACATCGACCGCGAGGAGAACGGACTGTTCCCGGCGGCGCTGGCCTACCTGGACGACACCCAGTGGGACATCGTTCACCGACCCGAGCTCATGGACGAGAGCGGCGCCGCGCACGAGTAACCCGGGGAGCGGAAACGTCGCGCCGTCGACCGGGGCCCGGTGTGAGGCGGAGATGGTGAGGTGGCCGCCGACGGAGTCGAATTCGTCGGAGTCCGGAGCCGGCCGCTCTTGGTCACTTGGCCGGGTCAGTTCACGAAGCGGTCTGCGCGCCAACTCCGTCTGCGCGGGGTGAGACCGCTGCTAGCGGTGTCCGGTCGTCGCCGGCGTGCACCGCGAACCGGTTCGCCGGCGGCGACCAAGAAAGTGGACAAAGGTGACAGATCACCCCGACCGTGGCACAGTCGAGCGTGGGCACTCGTCAGACCTGGCGAAGGCGGCGACACCATGAACGACGACGACCTATCCCACCGTTGGACCGACGATGACGACCGTGCCGTGCTGGCGGCCCACGACGCCGCACGGATATCGAATTGGCGGGCCGTTGTCCAGACGCTGTACCGCGTCCTCGGCCCGCTCACTCCCGAGTTCGTGGTCGAGTTCGCCCGGCCGTCGGGCAGTCCGCTACACGAGTGCTTTGCGTGGGGCCCCGACGTCATCGACCAAGCTCAGACAGCTCGAACCATGTTGGAGGCGTGGTCGCCCGACGTGTAGCGATGAGTGCGCAGTGGGCCGCCAGCGTCCGGATCGCCCGCNTCCGGATCGCCAGCGTCCGGATGCGGGCGCACGATCATGCCTGTAGGACCGCGCCGGTTCAGGCCTGATTGATGAGTTTCTCCCGCGCGTTGCTGTTGGGTTGCACCAGGTCCGCGACGACGGCGCCGTTGACGTTGGCGACGATGATCTGCCCCACCTCGTCGTAGGCGCTCTCGAAGATGCCGAGCTGCTGCAGGCCCTCGCACTGGCGGTGGTTGTCGTCAGTCGGCGAGACGTAGTGGATCGCCACGGCCTTGTAGCGGTGGATCAGGAACAGGTGCATCAGCGCCATGAGGCGCTTGCGCCGCAGCGCGGGGTCGAAGGTGTTCTGGTCGCGCACCGACAGGATCGACCGACCGCGGCGGTCGTGGATGGTCGCGAAGACCACATTGGCCAGTTTCTCGTCGGACGGGCCGCGGACGCTCAGCTCCAGCAGCTCCGAGCCGCCGGTGTGCGGGCGCAGCGAGGCGTGCAGCGGCCCGGGAACGCCGTTTTGTTCGGCCCAGGTCGCGAGCCACCCGGTGAGCAGCTTCGGCGGCACCTCGATCTGAACCAGGTGCTGGGACTGCGTCGAGCCCTCGCCCATGGCCTTGGTGGTGGCCGTCTGGCCCGAGGTGGCCATCAGCGCGGCGTCGGCCCGAGGCCCACCGACCAGGGTCTGTGGCGTGCGGTAGGGCGACTCCACGAGCCGGAATTTCCGCTGGAGCCTGGCCAGGGCCAACATGCCGTCTTCGCGCAGAGCCGTGGTGAACTCCTCCGCCGCGAGACCGTCGATCTGGTGACCGCCGTAGGTGATGAAGTTGAACACGAAGCCCATCTGCCCGAGCTCGGCCGGGAACTGGCGCATCTCGTCCTCGCTCATCCCGGTGGTGTCCCAGTTGAACGAGGGCGAGAGGTTGTAAGCGAGCATCTTGTCCGGGAAGGCGGCGTGGATGGCGTCGGCGAACTCGCGGGCGTCGGCAAGGTCGGCCGTTTTGGTTTCCATCCACAGCAGGTCCGCGAACGGCGCCGCGGCCAGGGACTTGACGATCGCGTAGGGCACGCCACCCTGAATCTGGTAGTAGCCCTCGGGTGTCTTGGCCGGCTCCGGGTCCCAGGTGACCTCGAGCCCCATGTCGACAGCCTTGGCGCGGGCTGTGTACCACGACGCGGTCGACGCGAACGAGCGCCACTCGTCGATGGTCATCTCGAGCGGGGAGTCCTCGTCGGCTCGGAAGGCCATCACCTCGGCGACGGCCGCGCCCAGGGTCTGCAGGCCCGCCTCGGCCTGCCAGGCCTCGAGGAAGCGGTCGGCGACGGTGTCCAGCGCCGCCTCGGGGGACGCCCAGCTGGCCGAAAACCCGGCCCCGGTCTGGTCAATGAATGCGGCGAGGCCCACCCGCTCGAGCCAGCCGTCGGCATCGGCGTACTGGTCCTCGGACATGGCGTAGAGCAGGTGCCCGTTGATGTCTTCCACGCCCGCCCGGTGCAGCCGCCGCATCAGCGCGAGGTAGGAGGCTTTGTACGAGGGTATCGAGAGGTTGGTCACGCCCAGGACGAAAGGCTGGTCCCGCTCGTCCCCGCAACCGTCGAGCAGGTTGGCCGCCTCGGCGTCGGTGCGGGCCACGATGATGCCGGGCACGCCCATGATGTCGAGCTGGAAGCGGGCGGCGCTCAGCCGCTTGACCTGCTCGTCCTCGGGCACCAGGACCTTGCCGCCCTGGTGGCCGCATTTCTTGGCGCCCGGCTTCTGGTCCTCGATGTGGTAGCCCGGCACGCCGGCCTCGACGAAGCGGCGAATCAGGTTGCGCACGTGGGCGTCACCGCCGTGGCCGGTGTCCGCGTCGGCGATGATGAACGGGCGGAAGTCGATCTCCGGCGTGGCCTTGCGCTCCGCGTCGGTCATCCGGAGCCGTGCGAAGCGCTGGTTGCGGTCCGCCGTGAGCAGGGCCCGCACCAGCCCGGCGGCCTCGTCGGGCACCTGGCTGAGCGGGTAACTCGCCAGGTCGGGCCCGGGGTCCTCGTCCTTGGACCCCTTGGCCGACGTTGCCCAGCCGCCGAGGTAGATCCCGTCGACCCCGGCCCGCTTCATCGCCACCCCCTGGCCAGGGGAGTAGGGCCCGTACGTGGTGATCGAGCGGCCGTGTGCGAAGAGCTCGCGCAGCCGCGCGTAGAACCCCTCGGCGGCACCACGTGCGACGGTGTAGTCCGCCGCCACGTTTCCACGCTGCTCGACCACCTGTCGGGGCGAGTACACGCGGGTGATCCCGGCGAATCGCTCGCTGCCCATCCACTCTCGGACCGCCTCGAGTTCCTGGTCCAAAGCCTCCACGATGTCGCCTCATTAGGTCGGTGTGCCCAGTCAATCGCGCTGATGACGCTACTCGCCCCGGTGCGGGCGGCAACCGCTGGATTGCGCGCTCGATATTTTGGGAGATTGTTGAATATTGAGGAATTGTTGGAGACAGCCGCTGCACCAGCGAGAACCGGCCCAGCTGGCCATCCCGGCCGGGCCGGCGATCACCGTCTGGGCTGCTCCGCGGTGTGGCGGACCGCTTGGGCGGTGACCAAGTCCCGACATTGCTGAGGTAGACCTGTCGCGTTCGCGACTGAGATCACCGCTGTGCGAATACTTCCCGCCCGTTCATGCAGCTGGGTCGGAAAACGCCGCGGACCTCGTCCCGCCGCGCGGCGGATGCTATTTCAGTTGTTCGCGGGCGGCTGTCAGGAAGATTGCGCCCAGGCGTTGGGTGAACTCGGCCTGGGTGGTGACCAGCGTGGTGAACCAGTCGAGTTGGCTGCCGGCGGCGAGCTTCTTTTCGGCGTCGACGACGGACTCGAGCGCGGCCTGGTAGGCGTCGAGGGCGCGCTGGCCGGCGGCGCGGGCCGCCGTGATGGCCTGCTCATTGAGTTCGCGGATCTGTTCCACGCTGGCCTCGATCGCATCTTCGGCTTTGGCGGCGGCGGACTTGACCGCGTCGGCGGCGTGCGCGGCGGCGGTGTTGGCGGATTCCACGACGTCGGCGTTCTGGGCGGACGGCTTGTCGGCGGGGCTCATGGTGGGTCTCCTTGCATGGGGGTTGGGCGGTGGTACACGGTGACCGTGCCGCAATGAGGGAAGGGGTGGGGACCATGCCGGTCGGCCCCGCTGGTCACGGCTCGCACGTGCGAGCGCGTACATCGCTCCACTTTTCCTACACCGATCCGGGGGACCGCGCGACGTCTGGTGGCGCTTATCACCGGAGTGTTCGCTCGGCGGTGGGTCTTGTGACAACGGGTGTTTGGCCGCCTGGTCTTGTGACCTCGGGTGCTTGGCCGCCTGGTCTTGTGACAAGGGCTGTTTCGTCGCCGTCCAATTCGTCGCCGTCCAAGTGATCGGCCGTCGTGCGGGGATCGTGCCCGCGCTGTGGGCAGTGGTTGGTCGGGGATGCAGTGGTTGGTCGGGGATTGAGTCACCGTCGGCGACGCCGGTCATCGTCCCGTGCAGGACCTTGCCGGAACGAGTCCTGGGCAGCCTGGCGAGGACGTCGACCTCCCGGACGGGGTCCCTCGGGCCGGCTTGGCGCGACTACTGGTCGCTCGCGCCGCCCTGGGCCGACGGGCCATCTGACGCATTCGCTGGGGACCAACGGCTCTGGTTGGGGGTCCGCCGTCGGTGGTCTGCTGAGTCATGTTCGTAGACGAGGTCCTGGTGCTGGACGTGCCGGTGGCCGCGGCGCAGGTCCGGCTGCTGGCCTTCCACATCGACGGGGGTGTGCAGGACGCGGCGACGTTCGCCTTCCGGGAAGGGCACACGCTGTTGCAAGGGGACGGATTCACCGGCTGGACTGACCAGGTTGCCGTGCACAGTGTTCCCGCGTACCTGCGGGGTGCGACGACCATCCTCCCGCTGCGCTGGGTGGTCACCGGAACGGGCGGTGACATCTTCCCGGCGGTCGACGCCAATCTCGAACTCGACCAGACCCCGGACGGGCGCAGTCGACTGACCTTCCGCGGCAGCTACCGACCGCCGTGGGGGCAGCTGGGCTTCGTACTCGACCAGCAGCGGCTGCAGGACGCCGCCTGCGCCACTGCCCGTGGCCTGCTGGATCGGGTCGCCGACGCGTTGACGGCCGGGCATTCACATTTTCGAGCGGGCTCGTCCCGCCACGCGGGTCCGCTGAATGGACAGCGGACGGCCGAGGGTGCTCAGTTGCTCGCCCATCCACCGCTGGCGTCCGGTCCGCTGCCGTCCGCCTGACGATGCCCACGGGGAATCAGACCCTGGCGCGCCGCCGGCGCTGATCTACCGCCCGGCGGCGCGTCGGCAATCACGTCCGGTTCGGAGACGAAAGGGTCGCCGCACGATCGAGCGCGTCAGGTCAGCGCGGGCTCTTCCGTTGCCTGCGCCGCCCACAGGTCGGGTCCGAAGACCTCGTACCGGATCTGGGAGGCGGGAACTCCGCGGGCCAGCAGGTCCGAGCGGACGTGCCGCATGAACGGCAGCGGGCCGCAGGTGAAGACCTGGATCCCGTCCGGCAGCGGGATCTGCGAGAGGTCCATCAGCCCCGGCTGGGACCGGTCGTCCCCGGCTTCCACGGTCTCGTACCAGGTGTAGGCGGTGAAATTGTCGATGTGCCGGGCAACATGCAACACGGTGTCCCGCAGCGCATGATCCTGCGCGGTGCGGTCCGCGTGCGCCACGATGACCGTGCGTTCGGGCTGGGTGTGGGCGATGTGTTCGATGATCGGCAGCACTGTGGTGATCCCTGCCCCCGCGCTTGCCAGCAGCAGCGGGCCGTCCGAAGGATCGAGCACGAAGTCGCCGGCCGGTGCGCTGACGTCCAGCACGTCGCCGTCCCGGAGATCGTCGTGCAGGTAGGAGGACACCCGGCCGTCCGGCGCGCCGTTCGCCCCACGCACCCGACGCACGGTGATCTGCAGACGGGTGCCGAAGGCCGTCGAGGAAACGGTGTACTGGCGGGGCTGGCGGTCCCCGTCCGGGAGGTTGACGAAGACCGACACGTATTGGCCCGGCCGGATCTGCGGGAGATCGCCACCATCGGCCGGCTCCAGCACCAGGGAGATGACGTCCGCCGTCTCCTCGATCCGGCGGACCACCCGGTACGGGCGCAGGGCGTGAATCGGGTCGGTGCCGGCCTGTTGGTAGAGCCGGGCCTCCAGCGCGATCAATTGGGCGGCGAACAGCCAGTAGACCTCACCCCACGCGTCGGCTACCTCGGATGTGACCGCGGCGCCGAGCACGTCGGCGACCGCGCCCAGCAGATGGTGGCCGACGATGGTGTACTGCTCGGGCCGGATGCCGAGCGAAACATGCTTGTCCGCAATGCGTGTCATGACGTGATCGAAGGAGGGCGCCGTCGGGTCGATCAACTGGACGGCATAGGCGACCACGGCGCCGGCCAGTGCCTGGCTCTGCTCTCCGGTGGCCTGGTTGCCCTGGTTGAACACCCTGAGCAGCTCGGGATACTCGGCGAACATCCGCGGGTAGAAGCGGGCCGTGATCTGCTCGGCATGATCGGCCACCACGGCGGCGGTGGCCTTGACCATGGCCCCGGATCCGGCGGAGAGCAGCGAGTCACGTGATGGTGTCATTCGACCAACTATGGCCCGATGTTCGCTGCGCGGCGCGGTCGGACCTGGTCAGCGCGGTACGAACAGGCTGGTTGGGCGTGCGGGTCCGGCGTCGTGGCCAACCAGCAGTCGCGGGGCCGGCCGGGCCACCGGATGATCACGATTTCCGGCCCTTTGAGGTCGTCCAGCAGCGCGGAAGGGCCAACAACGGTGATCATCCGTGATCGTCCAGGCGTTGGTTGGCTGGGCCCTTCGGCCCTACCCCGAATTCCGTGACAGGGCAACGCTCGTCATGGGGTGCAGGGGCCTTCTGTCCTGCGCTGTCCGCCGGGACCGGCGCATCGGATCGGCAGCTGCCCGGAGGGATGGACCATGACACAAACCCGCCGTCCCGAGCGACCATCCGTCGGTACCCGGCCGCACGAACCGTCACGGGCTCCGATCATGGCCCTGGGAGCGGTGATCGTGGTGCTGGCGGCGCTCGCCACGATTGTCGGGCTTTTCGCCCGCCCGAACCCGGTCACCGTCGTGACGGTGCGCGGCAGCGCGGCCGAGTTGTTCGGCGGCGGTGTCTACCATTACGACACCGTGTTCGCCGGTGCCGGCAACCGAGGAACCGACGCGGTCACCTTGCTGGTCGCTGTCCCGTTGCTGGTGCTGTGCCTGCTGGGGAGCCGGCGAGAATCATTGCGCTGGAACCTGATGTTGAGCGGTGCTGTCACCTGGTTCCTGTACGTCTACCTGACGATGTCCGTGGGGTCTGCCTTCAATCCGCTCTTCCTGCTGTACGTGGCGCTGTTCTCGGCCGCCCTGTGGATGCTCGGGCTGGTGGTCAGGAACATCGACCTCGGTCGACTCGCCGGCCAGCTGGACGGGCTCCCGCGGGTGGGGCCGGCAGTGCTGATGCTGGTGAGTGCGGCGGCAACGGCGGTGATCTGGTTGGTGCCGATCGTTGCCGCGCAGCTCGCCGGGGATGCGCCGGCGCGGTTGGACAGCTACACCACCGTGGTCACCACCGCGATCGACGCGGCCGTCATCACGCCCGCCGCCTTCGTCGCCGGAATCCTGATCCTGCGCCGGTCCGCGGCCGGCTATCTGATGGCTTTCCCGCTGGTGGTGCTCGAAGCCATGCTGGCGCCGATGATCGCGGCGCAGACGACCAGCCAGGTGCTGGCCGGGGTCTCCCTCCAACCGGGCGAGATCATCGGCCCGCTGGCCGGTTTCACCGTGCTGGCCGGTGTTGCGGTGTGGGTGCTGGTGATGGTCCTGCGCGCCGTCCAGCCCTGACAGTTGCGGAGTCCGGCCGGGGGTCACGGGGGCCGGGCCGAGGACCGACGCCGGGGTGACTCAGCCGGTGGCCGAGGCCGAGTTGGTGGCCGCGTCACCGGGTCCCGTGCCGTGACCGGCGGTCTCCGCGGCCCACGCCTCGGAGCGGCGCTTGATGCCGGTCAACATCGTGCGGACCAGCCGGAAGTCGGCATCCTCGGTCGGCAGCAGGCCGCGCGGGAGGCCGGGGTCGATGTGCTGCCGCTGACGGCCTCGGGTGATCAACCGGGACGACCGCTCGTCGATCGGCCGGAGCACCCAGACCCAACTGCCCCAACCCGTTTCCCACAGCAGCCACTCGGGTCGGCGGAACGAGGAAATGTGCAGCACGGTCCGCCGTCCACCGCTTCTCGGGTCGATCGTCGAGGCCGGTGCGGGATCGTCTTCGGCGGGGCGCGAACGAAATCTGCCGTGCCTGGTCGGGTCGGTCGGCGGCGCAGTGGAGACGTCGTAGGCGTACCGGCCGTCCGGACCGAATCCGACCTGGACCAGCCAAGGCCAGATCTGATCCGGCCGTGCGCTGACGGTGATCGCTCTGGTGAATGACACCCGCGGCAATGGGCATATGTCGTCGCCGGGCAACGCCTCGGCCACTTCCGCGGGTGTCGCACCCCAGCACAGCTGCCAGCGATGGTAGGCGGACGTGGCGCCGGAAGCGAACGGCATGCTGGTGACCTTTCCCTCGGGCATGGAATCGAGCCAAACGGTGTCACGACCGTGGTGAACAGAGGCGATGGTCCCGCCTCCGGTTGTCCAAGGGACCTTCGCCCCTGGTGAGTGGGACGTCGTTCTCTGCTCAAACGGGCCAATACGGACGAACGTAGAGTTGTTCCGATCCAGGAATGTGAGTCGAGGAGGCCCGCCATGACATCGGCGGCTGCCGCAAGTCCCGTCCGCCTGCAAGGCCGGCTGGATGTGCCGCTCAATCGGTGGCTCTGGTTGGTCAAGTGGCTGCTGGTCATCCCGCACCTCATCCTGCTGTTCTTCCTGTGGATCGCCTTCGGTGTCCTGACCTTCATCGCATTCTTCGCCATCCTGTTCACCGGGCGATATCCCCGCGTGCTCTTCGACTTCAACGTCGGTGTGCTGCGGTGGTCGTGGCGAGTGGCCTACTACGCGTACGGCGCGCTGGGCACCGACCGGTACCCGCCGTTCAGCCTCCACGACGAGCCCGATTATCCGGCGACGTTGGACATCGCCTATCCGGAACGGCTTTCACACGGTTTGGTAGTGGTGAAGTGGCTACTGGCGTTGCCGCAGCTGGTGCTGGTGGCGATCTTCGCCGGCGGCGGTTCCTACCTGGCGAGCCGCGCCGGCCAATGGGTGTTCAATTTCGGCGGCGGGCTGGTCGGGCTGCTGGTGTGCTTCGCCGGTGTCGCGCTGCTGTTCACCGGCCGCTATCCGCGCGGGCTGTTCGACTTCATCCTCGGGCTGGATCGTTGGGTCCTGCGGGTCAGTGCCTATGTCGGGCTGATGACCGACGCCTACCCGCCGTTCCGGTTGGACGTCGGCGGAAGCGATCCGGCCATCGCCGTCATCGCGTCGGCCACACCCGTCATCGGGTCGGCCACACCCGTCATCGCGTCGGCCACACCCGTCATCGGGTCGGACGCCCCGGTCACCCCGCCGACGCAGTTCGCTGAGCCGCCGGCGACCGGGCCCGAGGGGTGGCCACCTCCGCCGCCGCAGCCTACCCACGCCTCCTCCCGAAGCGGTTGGGGTGCAGGCAGTGTGATCGCCGTGGTGATCGGCTCGCTACTTGCGCTCGGGGGTGTTGGGTCCATCGCGGGCGGCGCCGCAGTGCTGGTGGTCGACGGCCACGCCAGGGGAGCGGACGGGATGCTCAGCACGTCCAGCGAGAACTTCGCCACCGATGCGTATGCCTTGCAGTTCGGCACCGCGGATATCTCCTGGGCGAACGGCGGCAGCGCCGCCACCGGTGACTGGCTCGGTGAAATTCAGGTCCGCGCGGAGGGTCGTTCGTCCGACATTCCCTTGTTCGTCGGCCTCGCCGCCGAATCCGATGTGACGCGGTACCTGTCCGGTGTGCAGGTGGATCGGGTCACCGATATCCGTGCCTTCCCGTTCTCGGTGGCCTACCGGTCACAGGGATCGGCGGCTCCCACGGCGCTGCCGGCCAGCGAGGACTTCTGGGTGGCGTCGGTGTCCGGCGTCGGCAAGCAGACGCTGAGCTGGAATGCCGCACCGGGCCGTTGGGTGCTCGTCGTGATGAACGCCGACGGCAGCGCGCCGGTGGCGGCCGCTCTGGCGCTCGCCGCGGAGGTCCCGGTGCTGACACCCGTTGGTTGGGTGCTCATCGGCGTCGGCATCGGACTGGTGCTGTTGGGAACGGTGCTGATCGTGGTCGGCATCCTCTCCGCCCGGTCGCGGGCGAAGGCCTACCGGGAAGCGGAATTCGGCTGGGTGTAACCCCCGCCGGGCGTCGCGGAACCGCTCGAAGCGCCACCCTGGTTGTCACCCAGAGGGTCACGTGGAGGATCGATGATCAAGGTGATAGTGGCGTACGCCACCAAAATGGGTGCGACGAAAGGAATCGCCGACGCGATCGGTGACGAATTGACCCGCGACGGAATCGATGCCCACGTCCACAATGCCGCTGCCGTGAAGGATCTCAAGGGTTACGACGCGGCGGTGATCGGCAGTGCGATCTACACCAATCGATGGCGTCCGGAGGCGATCCGGTTGCTGTCGTTGGCCGACCGTGGTCACCCGATTCCGGTCTGGTTGTTCCAGAGCGGACCCCTCGGCAAGGATCCTGAGACCGGCGAGGGCGCCGATTCGATGCAGGTGGCGATTCCGGCGAAGGTCGCCCGGCTTGCGGAGTCGATCGGCGCGCCGGTCCCGGTGACCTTCGGTGGGAGGATCGATGCCGCGACCGCCAAGGGATTCATCGCGAAGAGGATGGCCAAGGGCCCCATGGCTGGGGATTTCCGGGATTTCGACCGGATCCGGCAGTGGGCGGACGGCATCGCCGAACAACTGACCGCATCGAAACACGTCGACAACCGGTGATGATTCGAGCGGTCCGAGCGAGCCAGGACCGGCCCCTACACTGACGATTTCGGCGTGCGGCCGACGGCAACAAACCCGGTGGTGCACACCGTGTGCCGGCGCTGAGGGGACGGGTTGATGCTCAAGGTCGGCATGCTGGGTCCGATCGCCTGGCGAACGCCGCCCAGCCACTACGGCCCGTGGGAGCAGGTCACCAGCCTGATCACCGAGGGGCTCGTCCGCCTCGGCATTGACGTCACGTTGTTCGCCACCCTGGATTCCCGCACGTCAGCCAGTCTCGACGGAGTCTGCCCGCAGCCGTATGCGGAGCACCCGGAGATGGACGGCCGGGTCTGGGAGGCGCTGCACGTGGCGCACGCGCTGGGCAGGTCAGCCGACTTCGATCTTCTGCACAACCAGCTCGACTGGTTGCCGCTGGCCTTCTCCGAACTCTGTGCGGCGCCGATGGTCACCACGATCCACGGCTTCTCCGGTCGCGCGATACTGCCCGCCTATCGGTCCGCACGTTCGTCCTTCGTGTCGATCTCCGATTCCGACCGGGTGCCGGAGTTGGATTACGTGGCCACGGTTCATCACGGCATCGACCTCACCGCGCTGCCGTTCTCGGCCGTCGGCGGCGAGGATCTGGTCATTCTCGGCCGCATCCATCCGGACAAGGGCACGGCGCAGGCCATCGACATCGCCCGCAGGGCGGGCCGCCGGCTGGTGATCTGCGGCATCGTCCAGGACGAGGGCTATTTCCGTGACGAGGTGGAACCGCAAATCGACCACGACCGGGTGCGCTATCTGGGTTCCGTCGGTCCGGACGAACGGGCACGGGTGCTCGGCTCCGCCCTTGCGCTGCTGCATCCAATCGCTTTCGACGAGCCGTTCGGACTGTCCGTGGTCGAGGCGATGGCTTGTGGCACACCGGTTGTCGCCTATCGGCGCGGGTCGATGCCGGAGATCATCGACGACGGAGTGACCGGGTTCCTGGTCGACGACGCGGCGCAGGCGACGGACGCGGTGCGGTCCGTCGCTACGCTCGACCGGGCAACGTGCCGTGCGATGGCGGAGCGGCGGTTCGGCGTCGAGCGCATGGTGGAGGACTACGTTGCGGTGTATGACCAGATCCTTCGGGGTGGTGGTGGGTGACGGGCTCTTCGCACGAGCCCGCGCCAATCCTCTGCTGGCACCGACCCGCTGGCCCTACCGGATCAACGCGGTGCTCAATGCCGCGGCGACCCTGGTCGGCGACGAAACGGTGCTGGTGTGCCGGGTCGAGGACCGGCGCGGGATCAGCCATCTGACCGTGGCGCGGTCCGCGGACGGCATTTCCAATTGGGTGGTCGGTGCGAATCCGCTGATCGCCCCTTCGCTCGAGCATCCCGAGGAGGAATGGGGCGTCGAGGACCCGCGGGTGACCAGGGTCGACGAGCTCGACGCCTGGGTCATCGCCTACACGGCGTTCGGTCGGCGCGGTCCCGCGGTGTCGCTCGCGCTCACCCGCGACTTCCTGACCGTGGAGCGGCTGGGCGTGGTCTGCCCGCCCGAGGACAAGAACGCCTCGCTGCTACCCCGCCGCGTCGACGGCAACTTCGTGCTCTTCCACCGCCCGGTCGCCAGCGTCGGCGGCCGCGCCGATGTGTGGATTTCGCGCTCCCCCGATCTGCTCAGCTGGGGCACGCCGGAGCCAGTGTTCGGCGCCCGTCCGGGCGGCTGGTGGGACTCGGCGCGGATTGGAGTGGGACCACCCCCGCTGGAAACGCCGGAGGGCTGGCTGGTGGTCTACCACGGGGTGCGGCAGACAGTGGCCGGTGCGCTGTACCGGGTCGGGCTGGCGTTGCTCGATCTCGAGGACCCGTCGAAGGTCCTCAAGAGGTGCGACGAGTGGGTGCTCGGGCCGCGCGAGGATTACGAATTGATCGGTGACGTGCCCGGCGTCGTCTTCCCGTGCGGCATGACGCATCGGCCGGAGACCGGTGAGCTGCGCCTGTACTACGGCGCGGCGGACACCTGCATCGGGATGGCGGCGGGGCGGCTCGACGAGGTGCTGGCGTACGTCATGAAGCGCGGGTAGCGACTCGGTGAATTCCTGACGGCCGTGCCGTCACCGGGCGCGGCGGAGATCAGCTGCCGGCCGCAGCGCCGTTCCCGTTCCCGTTCCCGTTGTTGCCGTTGCCGTTGCCGTTCCCGGCCGCTGCCGCTGCCGCACCGGTGCCCGTGTCCGCGGCGCTGCTCGGAGCGGTGGTGGCCGGTGTGCTGGGTACGGATGACACCGTCGAGGTTGTTGTCGTGGTCGGGCTGGTCGGTGCGGACGTTGTGGTAGGCGCTGACGATGTGGTCGGGGTGCTGCTGGACGTCGTGGTGGGCGTCGTCCGAGTGGTGGTCGCGGTGGCCGTGGTGGTGACCGTTTGCGGCGCGACGGAGCTCGACGTCGTCGGCTGGCTGCTGGTGGTCACCGCCGGGATCGTGGGATCGCCAGAAGTGTTCGGCCTCACCAGCGCGATCACCGCCACCACTGCGAAGGCGACCAGAGCCGTCGTCAGCAGCGCGATGAGGAACACCCGGCCGGTGCTGTTGCGGGGCTTCTCCGGCGCGGGCGGCAGGCCGGTGGCCGTCACCGGCGGGACGGGGTAGGCGTTCGGCAGGGTGGCCGTCGCCGTTGGTCCGGGCGGCAGCACGACCGTCCCGGCGGGTGCCCGCAGCGCAGCCTCGACGGCGCCGGCCGTTGGCCGCAGCCGCGGATCGGACTGTGTCATCGCATGCAGGAGCGGCGGCCACGGCATCGGCAGATCGGCCGGGATCACCGGATCGCGGAGCAGTCGGGCCATCGCCGACTCCACCGCCTTGCCGGGGAATTCCCGGCGGCCGGTCAGGCACTCCAGCAACACCAGGCCGAGGGCGTAGATGTCCGTCGGCGGCCCCACATCGGCCCCCCGAGCCTGTTCCGGGCTGAGGTACGCGGCGGTCCCTATGACGTCGGCAGCAGCGGTGAGGTGCTCGGCCTCCAAGTCACGGGCGATCCCGAAGTCGCTGAGCTTGGCCTCGCCGGCTGTCGACATCAGGATGTTGGCCGGCTTGATGTCACGGTGCACCAGCCCGAGCCGGTGAACCGCGGCCAGCGCGCCACCGACCGCGGCGCCGATGCCGGCGACCTCGGCGGGTGGCAGGCCGCCTGGCTTGATCCGGTCGGCCAGGGTGCCGCCCTGCACCAGTTCCATCACCAGGTAGGACAGCGCCTCCGGGCCGGTGACCGGGGTGGTCGGGTCGTTGGTGGTCGCGCCGATCTTGGCGTCGTAGACCATCACCAGGTGCGGATGGTGCAGCTTGGCCAGTACCTGCATCTCAGTGCGTTGCCGGGCTGAGCTGGTGGTGTCGCTGATGCCCTGATGGAACACCTTGATCGCCACCGACCGCTCGAGCAGGTCGTCGGTGCCGCGGAACACCTCGGCGGTGGCTCCCCGGCCGAGCATCTGCTCGAGGCGATAGCGCCCGTCCAGCACCGCGCCGGGTAGCGCGATGTGCGCCGGTGGAGGCGGCTGCCAGGACCCGGTGAGGTTGTGCGGTTCGGTGGCGCCAAGCTGGTCCGAGGTGATTTCTGATGCGGTTGGCGGTGCAGTGCCCGGTGACGAGGTCGCCGCGGTTGCTGGGAATGATTCCTCGACGGAGCCACCGGGCGGACTGCCGGGAAAGTCGCCGGGGGAGTCGCGGGGAGAATCACCGCGCGAGGTGGGCATCCGTGCCGTCCGCCCCGAGGTTTCCGGAAGCTGCTCCTCCCCGTCGGATGTTCCGTCACGGCCTGCCACGGGCCTCACACTAGACGGTCGAGAAATGTTCGGCGGGTTCGAGGCCGGGGGCTTGCGCTGCGTAGAAATCAGGTTAGGCTAACCTTGTTCGACAGGATGCGATGCGGGTTGGACGGCGGCCGGTGATGTCCCGCGGCGGGGACTGAGTCGCAGGGCGGCGAGCAATGGCGGGTGCGTCTGGCCCAGCTCCCGGTTACCGTCCCACCCGGATCCGGTCAACCGCGCCACCTGTCGATGGCCGGGGGCGGACCTTTGGGTTCGCCCCCGGCCGTTTCTGTAGCCCGGCCGTTTCTGTAGCCCGGCCGTTTCTGTTGCCCGGCCGTTTCGCGCTTGGCCGTTTCGCGCTTGGCCGTTTCGCGCTTGGCCGTTGTTGTTGCCGGCAACTCTGATGCCCGACCGGGGCGGGGTGGCAGTCAGGGCTCGGATGACCACCGGCAGGGGTGAACTCGGTTGTGATGGACTGTGCACCGTGGTCGCGGGTAGGTGCCCCGACCCTTCGTCCGGATCGCCGACGGGAGACCGATGTCTACTGGCTCCGCTTCCTCCGCCGCCGACCTCGCGCCCGGCGGCGCCGGCCAGGGTGCTGCCGCCGACGTTAAGATCAATGCTGACGAAGCCGCGAACCCGTTGCTGGAACGCTCGACACGACCCTTCGAGCTGCCGCCCTTCGAGCTGATCTCGGCGGACCACGTGAGGCAGGCGTTCGACGCGGGTATGACCCAGCAGCGCGCCGAGATCGCCGCCGTCACCGGCAATCCGGAGCCAGCGACGTTCCAGAACACGGTCGTCGCGCTCGAGCGTTCCGGTAGCGTCCTGCGCCGGGCCTCGACGTATTTCTTCAACCTGACGTCGAGCATGTCAACACCGGAATTTCGGGCGCTCGAGGCCGAGTATTCGCCGCGGCTGGCCGCGCACGACGATGCCATCCAACTCGACCCCGCACTGTTCGCCCGGCTGGACGCCGTGCACCGCCTTCGTCAGGACGACCCGTCCCTCGATGCCGAGGCCATCGCCCTGATCGAGCGCTACCACCTGGACTTCGTACTGGCCGGCGCCCGGCTCGACGGCGAAGGTCGGGCCCGGCTGACCGCACTGAATCAGCGATTGTCGGTGCTGTCCACGGAATTCCAGCAGAATCTGCTGCGGGCGAGCGAGGCAGCCGCGATCGTCGTCGACAGCGCGGACGATCTGGACGGGCTCAGCGCCGAGGCGATCGCCACCGCTGCCGAGGCAGGCAGGGCCCGCGGGCACGAAGGGTCGTATCTCGTACCGCTGGTGCTGCCGACCCGCCAACCGCTGCTGGCCGACTTGCGCAACCGCGACGTGCGCCGCCGGCTGTTCGAGGCGTCGATCGAGCGGGCGTCGGTGGGTGCGGACGACAACGGGCCCGTGCTGCTCGAGATCGTCCGGTTGCGTGCCGAGCGCGCTCAGCTGCTCGGATTCGCCACGCACGCCGAGGCCACGCTCGCCGACCAAACCGCGGGGACCAGCGCCGCGGTCGACGATCTGCTGTCGCGTCTGGTCGCGCCGGCGGTGGCGAACGCGCAGGCCGAAGCGGAGCTGCTGCGCGAGTACGCGGAGCGGGACGGGGTGGAGCTCGCGGCCTGGGACTGGGCGTACTACGCCCGGCAGGTGCAGGCCGAGCGTTACGCCATCGACACTGCCGCTCTCCGGCCATATTTCGAACTCGACCGGGTGTTGCAGGACGGCGTCTTCCACGCCGCCGCGCAGGTGTACGGCATCGTGATGGTGCCTCGTCCCAACCTGATCGGCTACCACAGCGATGTGCGGATCTGGGAGGTGCGCGACTCCGACGGGTCGCAGATCGGGCTGTTCCTCGGCGACTTCTACGCGCGGGAGGGCAAGCGCGGCGGCGCCTGGATGAACAACTTCGTCACCCAGTCCTCGTTGTTGGGCAGATTGCCGGTGGTGGCCAACGTGCTGAACATCCCGCATCCCCCAGAGGGTGAGCACGCATTGCTGACCCTGGACGAGGTGCGGACGCTGTTCCACGAGTTCGGGCACGCCCTGCACGGGTTGTTCTCCCGGGTGACCTACCCGCGGCTGGCCGGGACGGCGGTGCCCCGGGATGTCGTCGAATTCCCGAGCCAGGTCAACGAGATGTGGATCCTGTGGCCGGAGGTACTGAAGCACTATGCGCGGCACGTCCAGACCGGTGAACCGTTGCCGGCGGTGGTGGTCGGCGCACTGCTCGCCGCGGACCGGTGGGGTGAGGGTTTCCGCACCACCGAATACCTGGCCGCAACCGTGCTGGACCAGGCCTGGCACCGGATCGCGGCGGAGTCGGAGATCGTCGATGTGGACGCGTTCGAGCGAGAGGCGTTGATGCGTCACGGGATTGCGCTGGACCTGATCCCGCCGCGCTATCGCAGCCGCTACTTCCAGCACATCTTCGGCGGCGGGTACTCGGCGGGCTATTACTCCTATATCTGGGCCGAGGTGCTCGACGCGGACACCGTCGACTGGTTCAAGGAGAACGGCGGGATGCGGCGCGAGAACGGAGACCTGTTCCGCAGCAGGCTGTTGTCGGTCGGCGGCTCGATCGACGCGATGGACGCGTTCCGGTCGGTGCGCGGCAGGGATCCGGGCATCGAGCCGCTGCTCCGGCGGCGCGGGCTGGTGGCCGCTCCGGGCTGACCGGTGTCCGCATGGTGCGTTCGAGTGACCACTTTCGGCCCTCCCACGTCGAGATCGAGGGCACATACTGGTCACTCGATTCGGCGCACTCGGGCGTCAGGACTGGTGTCGCGTGCCCAGCACGCAGAATTCGTTGCCCTCAGGGTCCGCCAGCACAACCCAGGGCTGCTCGCCCTGAGCGATATCGACCCGCCGCGCGCCCAGCGCCAGCAGCCTGTCGACCTCGGCGGCCTGATCGTCGGGGCGGAAGTCCAGGTGCAGCCGGTTCTTGATCGTCTTCTGCTCGGGTACCGGGCCGAAGATCAACCCGGGGATTTCGTCGGCGGACGGGCGGATCTCGAACTCGTCCGCGGTGTCGATGGTCACCACCCAGCCGAGGGCGCTCGCCCACCACCGGCCGAGTGCCACCGGGTCGGCCGCGTCGATGACGACCTGCTCCCATTCCAGGCTCATGCCGGCGAAGACTACGACACCCGCAGGTGTCCGGCTCGCCGGGAGCCCTGGGCTACCCTGCACCGGTGGCGTCGCTGATCGAGTACCGGCACCTGGCTACCGGGAAGGTACGGGAGCTCTACGAGGTGAACGACGAACTGCTGCTGATGGTTGCGTCCGACCGGATCAGCGCGTATGACCACGTGCTGCCCACCCCGATCCCCGACAAGGGCCGGGTTCTCACCGCGATGAGCGTTTTCTGGTTCGAGCTGCTCGCCGACCTGGTGCCCTCGCACGTTGTCGCCGTGGACGACCCGGCGATCCCGGCGGAGGTCCGTGGCCGGGCGCTGCTGGTGCGGCGGCTGGAGATGCTGCCGATCGAATGTGTCGCGCGCGGTTACCTGACCGGGTCGGGCCTGGTCGATTACCGGAAGACCGGGAGCGTGTGCGGGATCGCTTTGCCTGCTGGGCTTGTCGAGGCCTCAGCCCTGCCGCAGCCGATCTTCACGCCAGCCACCAAGGCCGAGATCGGCGCCCACGACGAGAACATCACCTTCGAGGACGTGGTCGCCGGGATCGGCGCGGGCCGCGCCGAACAGTTGCGCTCGCTCACCCTGGCCCTGTACGCGCGGGCCGGCGAGCATGCGCTGTCCAAGGGGGTCATCCTGGCGGACACCAAGGTCGAGTTCGGGCTGTCCGGTGACGCGCTCGTGCTCGGTGACGAGGTGCTGACGCCCGACTCGTCCAGGTTCTGGCCGTCGGACGGATACCGGCCGGGCCGGGTGCAGCCGTCGTTCGACAAGCAGTACGTGCGTGATTGGCTGACCTCGCCGGCCTCGGGGTGGGATCGGGCGTCGGAGTCCGCGCCGCCACCGCTGCCCGACGAGGTCGTGCTGGCCACCCGATCGCGGTATGTCGAAGCCTACGAACGCATCTCGGGCCGGTCGTTCGCCGACTGGATCGGCTGAGCGCGCATCCCGTTCCGGTGCTCCCGATTCACCTGAGTGTGCTCACCGCCCATGATGATCACCGCCGGTGGCCCTTTCGTGTCGCGCTACGACGCGAAAGGGCCTGAAACGATGATCTGCCGGGTGCCGGGGTCGCATCAATTCCCGGGTTCGGCGAAGGTGTAGGCCGACGACCAGCGCCCTTGTTCGCCGTCCGGCCGCGAAGTCCAGCGCCCTTGTTCGCCG
>JGI20200J14955_1000075_pt1 | contig 21495 bp, 19 predicted proteins | sample NGESurshal092012_FD_14955 | JGI IMG/M metagenome (IMG submission 14955) | reverse complement strand
TACGGGAAGCGCGCGAAGCTCGCCCTGCACTGGATGTTCAGGTTGCGCGGCTAGCGCCTGCCATCGGTCGATGATCGACAGGGGCGGCCGACGGTGTCCGTCAGCCTGATGGCGGGGCCGGGCGGTGCCAGGATCGCCGAATGAGCAGGACGATGCTCACGAGTGCGATCCAGGCCGGGAACACGTACACGGTCGTCGTCGGGACTGTGACGTTCACGAACTCGAAGACGCCGACTGCGTAGCTCAGCCAGACGAGCCAGCGCGGGAGTGCGCCGGTGGCGCGTCCGAGCGCCGCCGTGGAGAAGATCACGAGGGTGGCGATCCTGGGCGCAAAGATGGACAGCAGTGTCACGGCCAGCGCCCGGGTCAGCGATGCGGCTTCGGGATCCGGCAGCCGACCGCCGGCCTCGACGAGGACGGCGGGGGCGGCAAGGACCGCAGTTCCGGTGAGGACGAGCCCGGCCATCAGGATCCCGCCGCCCTGGAAGACCGTGCCGAACAGTCTGGGTTCGTCGTTCCCGAGCCGAGACCGCACAACGCCGATGAACCAGAGGAACGCGATTGTCCCGATCACGATGAATTGCAGCAACGCAAAGGTGTACAGGCCCGGTCGGGGGTCGGTGTAGTAACGGATGATCTCCTCGTCCGATGCATCCACCGAGGGGGCGGCCAGCAACCCCTTGAGCCCGATCGACCATGCGACGGCACAGATCACCCCGGCAATGGCGGCAGCCTCGATCGAGCGCAATCGGGTCCGCCAACGTGCCGCCGCGTTATCCGGAGGCTCGGTGCCGAGGGGCGGAGATGATGTCACGCGGCCGTTCTCCTGCCCGTGTGGTGGCCCGGTCTGGCGAAGTCTGGACCGGTACCGCGGTGCTTTGCAAGCGCACGGGAGGTCGCCAGGACATCGCTCGCCGATGACGCCCGCGGATGTGGGCCAGCCGAGCCTGATCAGCAAACGCATCAAAGGGGACTACTGCGGGGTCCTGACACTACCTGGGCGCGACGTGCACAATTCGCCTCCAGGGTCGCCCCCGAAAAGCTCTGAGCTGCGGAAAGGCCACTCCAGCTCCAATGGGGTCGAAAGGTCGCAGCACAAAGTCCTGTCATCGCGGTCCGTCAGATGACCCCCGGCGTAATCGAGCTCCACACGGGCGCTTACGGTCACCAGACGGCTCGGAGTGGTCTGACCAGAACCCCGAAGGTTCCGGCCAACTAGGGTCTGACCACCTCGACGCCTCTGAGGCGGAGTACACGGCCCCGGCGCGGCCGGCATGCAGGACGTTAGCCAGCTGCTCCCCCCTCCGAGTGGTCTCAGTTTTAGTCTCAGTTGTGTCTGTTCGCGGCCGTTTCCGTCGTCCTTTCGAGTCCTTTCGACCTGGCCATGGCATATTGCAGCCTTGGGCGAACATGCGTTCGCGGACTTGGAAAGTGTGATGGCCGTGTCGCCTGAGAACCACCGCCAAAGCCAACGCCAGCGGCAGTCACATGACAGCCGTTCCGGCCCGATGAACAGCCCACACGACCTGCGGCAACGCATCCAGCACGTCGGCAACGTTGAACAAGTAGTGGCGATCGCCAACCCGTACCTCGTCGTCGGAGGGATAGTAGCCAACGCCGTTCGGATATTGCCCGGCAAGAGTCCGCTTGGCATGGGCAGTGTTCGCCTTGGCCTTCGGCACCTTGATCAGGGCCAACGGCCGACCGTAGGCAGTGGTCCGCAACTGTGCCACCTGCGCGAACGGCGACATCCATTACTCGCCCTGGCCTGTGATCCGCGTTCGCATCGAAGCGGTCGTGCATGTTCCGAAATGATCTTGACTTAGTCTCAGTTCCAGTCTCATTCGTCCAGGTTCGGAGAGGTTCACCCACACTCCCTGGGCGATTGCAGCGGCAGCTCAAGCCCGGCGCGACCTTGTCTGAACTCGAGAGTGCAGACCTCGAAAGCGTGTGAGGGGGCAACTCCTCCGTGGGTTCAAATCCCACCGCTACCGCCATCACCGACCGAAGCGCTGGCTGACCCATCGGCCAGCCCAGCCGCTGCAGTGGGCGACCGTCGAGCGAGAGGCCCGATCACACAGTGTCCGCTGTCGGTCCACTGTCGTCAGTGGGTTCGGAGCGGGTTGATCCAGCTCAGCCCGGGGAACCGGGCGAAGTCGGAATCCGCGGAGTAGACCGTCAGGCCGTGCTCGACAGCGAGCGCCGCCAACTGCGCATCGGGCACCAGGTTCGCTGTGATGGACGTCCGGGAGTTCAGCCTGGCGTACACCCGCGCCGTTCGTTCAGTCGCAGGCGGGATCCAGACCGGATCCGCGCTGAGCCAATTGTCGACGACCGTCCAGGCCTGCGAACCGGTCAGCGGGGTGTGACACGCGGATGGTAGAAATCCGCAGGAAGGCCGCGATGGTCTGCCAGGGAATGCCCACTCGCCGATCGCCGTTCAGCGCATCGGTGAGCCATGCCGAAGCCGCATCGTGGTCCGGGGCTGTGGTGTCCACCGCGTAGAGCAGAAGATTGGCGTCAAGGAGCACGCTTCAGCGCTGTCGTCGAGTAGATCGAGGACCTCACCGACGTTGGAGACGTCCACCAGAAGACCCAGTGGTGCGGTGCATGGTTCATACCTTCGACGCTCCGACCGCTGCGCGAGGGCGCGTCGAGCGAGCTGGTTCAGGGCCTCGCTGAGTCCAACGCCCTGCTCTCGCCGGATGCGCTCTAATTCCGCCTGCACATCGGGGTCGAGTGAGACGGTCGTCCTCATACCCGAAATCTAGCATCATGATGCGCACCCCTGCGAGCACTGATGACGCGCGCTGTGCTCAACCGCCGCGTCGCTGCGCTACGCGTCTGACGACCACTGCTGTTCGGGACCTCACGGTTCCCGGATGTCACCCGGCGACCCGCCGGGGGCCGATCGCGGCGGTCAGCACAGCGCTCCTCCGGCATGATCAGCTGAAGGCGAAACCGTCCCGCCACATCCCTGTGGCACCATTCGAGGCCATGGCAGGAAGGCAGCGGACCCGCACCGTGGCGCTCGGCGAGCATGCCGGCGTCACCTCCATCGAGCTGTTCTTCGACCTGGTCTTCGTCTTCGCGATCACCCAGGTGACCACGCTGATGGCGAACGACCTGACCGCCCGCGGTGCGATCCGCGGCATTCTGGTCATCTCGGTGCTCTGGTGGTGCTGGGTCGGTTACGCATGGCTGGGGAACCTGGTTCGCGCGGACGAGGGCGTCATGCGGCTTGCCCTTTTCCTCGCGATGGCTGCCATGTTCATCGCCGCGCTGACCATCCCGGAATCGTTCACCGACCTGCCGGGCGGACTGTCCGGACCGGTGGTGTTCGCCGCCTGTTATTTCGCGGTGCGGCTGGTGCATTTCGGCATGTTCTGGGCGGCCGGCAGCGGCGACCCCGGACTGCGCCGCCAGTTGCTGAGGTTCATCCCGTCGCTGGTGATCGGCACCACCCTGCTGCTGATCGCCTCGCAACTCACCGGCACCGCGCAGACCGTCATGTGGCTGGCCGCGCTGGTCGGTGACTACCTCGGCACGGTGCTGGCCGGCGCCAGCGGGTGGCGGGTGAACTCGGCCAGTCACTTCGCCGAACGGCACGGCCTGATCATCATCATCGCGCTGGGCGAGTCCATCGTCTCGATCGGCGTCGGGGTCACCGCACTGCCGATCTCCTGGCCGATCATCGTCGCGTCCGTGCTCGGCCTGACCATCGCCGGTGCCTTGTGGTGGTCGTACTTCGACGTGGTCGCGCTGGTGGCCCAGCGGGTGCTGGCCAAGGCACAGGGTGAGGAGCGGGCCAGGCTCGCCCGCGACTCGTACAGCTTCCTGCACCTGCCGATGGTGATCGGGATCATCTTCCTGTCCCTCGGCCTGAAGAAGGTGCTGAGCTACGTCGGCGGCGACGACGGGCACACCCTGGCCGATCATCTCTACGGCCTGCCGCTGATCGCGCTGTACGGCGGCACCTCGCTCTACCTGCTCGCCCATGTGGCGTTCCGCTGGCGCAACACGCACACCGTCAACCCACACCGGACGATCGTCGCCGTGCTGCTGCTCGCGCTGATCCCGGTGGCCGCACTGCTACCCGCGCTCGCGACCCTCGGCCTGCTGGCCGCCATCCTGGTGGCGCTGATCGCGTTCGAGGCCATCCGGTACGCCGAGGCGCGGGACGCGGTCCGGCACCACGACGAGATCACCACCTCGGGCGCGAAGCCGCCACAGCCCTGAACACCTCGCTCCCGGCGGCCTCTACCGTAGGCAGATGCGTAGAGCGCCCCTGCCGGTCCGCGACGGCCTGAACCCGAGCCGGGTCCGGCTGCCGGAGAGTGGTCCGTGGGTGACGACGCTCGAGTATCTGCTGCAGCGCTTCTACTCCGACCAGATCCGGGTCCACCAGCAGGTCGCGGCCGGCGAGGTGGTCGACGTCAGCGGCACGCCGATCGACGCCAGCACGCCTTTCGACGCCGACGCCTTCGTCTACCTCTACCGCGACTCGGTCCCCGAGCAGCGGGTCCCGTTCGAGATCGAAATCCTGCACCGGGACGGCGATCTGCTGGTTATCGACAAGCCGCACTTCCTGGCCACCATGCCGCGCGGTTTCTACATCGTCGAATCGGCGCTGGTGCGCCTGCGGCGTGAGCTGGACCTGCCGGACCTGAGCCCGTTGCACCGGCTGGACCGGGTCACCGCCGGGGTGTTGATGTTCTCGCTGCGGCCCGAGCAGCGCGGGGCGTACCAGCAGCTGTTCGCGCACCGGAAGGTCACCAAGTACTACCAGGCGGTGGCCGATCACCGACCGGATGTGCCGATGCCGGCCACCGTGCGGAGCCGGATCGTCAAGGAGCGCGGCACCCCGACCGCCGACGAGGTGCCCGGGGAACCGAACAGCCTGACCCGGATCGAGCTGCTCGACGTCCGCGGCGACACCGGCCTCTACGGCCTGCACCCGGCGACCGGAAAGGTGCACCAGTTGCGGCTGCACATGAACTCCCTCGGGCTGCCGATCCGCGGCGACAACTTCTATCCGAGACTGCTCGACCTCTCCCCGTACGACTACTCGTCGCCGCTGCAGCTCGTCGCCCGATCGGTCGAGTTCGACGACCCGTTCACCGGAGCCCGACGGCGTTTCGTCAGCAACCGACCGTTGGCGGACTGGCCGGGTACCCGGTGACGGACGGGCCGACCGCACCGACGTCCGAGGCGATGTCGCAGCCGCCGCTCTCCGGCATCAGGATCGTCGAACTCGCCGGCATCGGGCCACTGCCGTTCGCCGGGATGATGCTCGGCGACCTCGGTGCCGATGTCGTGCTGGTCGCCCGCCCCACCCGCGGTGAGCTGGATCTGGTACCGCCGGAGCGCGATCCGGTGCTGCGGAACCGGCGGATCGTCCGGGCGGACCTGGCCGACCCCGACCAGCTGGCCGGGGTGTTGGAGCTGATCGACAGGGCGGACGTGCTGGTCGAGGGCTACCGGCCCGGGGTGGCGGAACGGCTGGGGGTGGGCCCGGCGGTCGTGTGCGCCCGGAATCCGCGGCTGATCTACGGCCGGATGACCGGCTGGGGCCAGGACGGTCCGGCAGTGCAGACCGCCGGGCACGACCTCAACTACATCTCGGTCACCGGCGCGTTGCACGCGATGGGGCGGCGCGGCGAGCGGCCACCCGTGCCGCTGAACCTGTTGGGCGACTACGGCGGCGGGGCGATGTTCCTGGTGACGGGGGTTGTGGCGGCCCTGGTCGAGCGGACCAGGTCGGGTCGCGGGCAGGTGATCGACGCCGCCATGGTCGACGGGGTCGCGGCGCTGCTGCAGCCGCTACTGTCCTGGCGGGCCGCGGGCATCTGGTCAGACGAGCGCGAGCACAACCTGCTGGACGGAGCGGCGCCGTTCTACGACACCTATGCCTGCGCCGACGGCCGGTACGTGGCCGTATCGGCGATCGAGAAGCGTTTCTACACCGAGCTTCTCGCCGGCATCGAGGTGCGTGACGACGAACTGCCGGACCGGGACGACCCAGCACAATGGCCTGAGCTGAAAGTCCTGCTGAGCCGGCATTTCGCTCGCAAGTCCCGCGACGAGTGGGTCGCGATCTTCGCCGACACCGATGCGTGCGTCACCCCGGTGCTGTCCTTCGCGGAGGCGGAGACCGACCCGCGGATGGCCGATCGGGGGACCCTGCGCCGCCGGGACGGACGGCTGGAAGTCGCGCCGGCGCCGCGGTTCTCCCGCTCCGGTCAGCCCGCCGGCGACGCCGCTGTGGGCCTCGGGCTGGACGAGGTGCTGCGCTCGTGGCCGGCCCCCGAGTAGAGCGGCCGCCCGCTCGGTGACCGACCCTGGTTACAGTCCCGGGATGCGATCACTCGTGCTGGACTACCTGGACGGTGTCTATCGGGACCTGTCCGGCGAGACGTCGGGATCGGTCGCCGACTACATCCCGGAACTTGCCATCGTCGATCCCGACTCCTTCGCGATCTGCCTGGCGACCAGCGACGGCTACGTCTACGAGGCCGGTGACAGCCGCAAACCCTTTGCCATCCAATCGGTCTCCAAGCCGTTCACCTACGCCCTTGCGCTCGCCGACCGTGGCCTGGCCGCGGTCGCGGCGAAGGTCGACGTCGAGCCGTCGGGGGAGCCGTTCAACGAGATCAGCCTCGATCCGGTCACCGAGCGGCCGCGCAACCCGATGATCAACGCGGGCGCCATCACCTGCGCCTCGCTGATCGCCGGCGATTCGCCCGCCGCCCGCTTCGAGCGGCTGCGGCAGTTCTACTCGACGTTCGCCGGTCGCAACCTGCGGCTCGACGAGGATATGTACGCCTCCGAGGACCGCACCGGGAACCGCAACCGGGCCATCGGGTACATGCTGCGCAGCTTCGGCATCCTGGACGAGGACCCGCAGGACACGCTGGCCGTGTACTTCCGGCAGTGCTCCATCGAGGTCGACTGCCGGGACCTGAGCATGATGGCCGCCACCCTCGCCGACAGCGGGGTCAACCCGGTCGCCGGTGAGCGGGTCCTGGAGGCGCCGCTGGTCGAACGGGTGCTGTCGGTGATGACCACCTGCGGCATGTACAACGCCGCCGGCGATTGGGTGACCGAGGTCGGGCTACCGGCGAAAAGCGGTGTGGGCGGCGGGATCCTGGCCGTCCTGCCCGGGCAGATCGGGCTGGCCGTGTTCTCCCCGCGGCTGGACGAGCACGGCAACAGCGTGCGCGGGGTGCAGGCCTGCCGGCGGCTGTCCAGGGATCTCGAACTGCACTTCATGCACGTCAGCCGGGCCGCCAGATCGGCCGTCCGGGCGTCCTACGACGTGGTGGACTCGCCGTCCCGGCGCCGGCGCAGCCCGCAGGAGCAGGCCGTGCTGCTGCAGTACGGCAGGCGGGCGAGGGTCTACGAGCTGCACGGCGACCTGCTGTTCGCCGGGGCCGAATCGGTCATCCGCGAGATCAGTGCGCGGGCAGGTGATCTCGACCTGGTCGTGCTGGATGTGCGGGGTGTCGACGAAACGGCCGAGATTTCCAAACGGCTGCTGCTGGGATTGCGTGACGAGCTCCGGCAGGTCGGCGGCGAGGCGGTGCTCGTCGACCCCGTGCGCTCCGTCGCCGATCTCGATCCCGACCCGACCAAGCGCGCCAAGCATTTTGCCGATGTGAATGCCGCGATCGAGTACGCCGAGGACGGATTGATCGCCCGGTACGGCGGAGCCGACACCAAGCCGCGCAGCATCGAGGTGCACGACCACCCGCTGCTCGCCGGGTTGCCCGACCACCAGGTCGACCTCGTGCACTCCCGGCTGGTCCGCCGGTCGTACCGGCCGGGCGAGCAGGTCGTGCTCGCCGGGCAGCCCGCGCAGGGGCTCTACCTGGTGCTGTCCGGCATGCTGGATGTCAGCCTCGAGCAAGGCGGTGCCCGGCATCACCTGTCGATGTTCACCGTCGGGACGACGTTCGGGGTGGCCTACGCGGTGACCCAGCGGGCGTACGACGTCGACGCGCACGCCAGGACCGAGGTCGAGGCGGTGCTGCTGCCGGTCGCGGCGCTCGCCGAACTCAGTGACGCCGCCCCCGAATTGGTGCTGGCGCTGATGCGCCGGCTGGTGGCCGGGGCCCTGGACAGCCTGGAGTGGGTGACCAGGACGCTGGTGACGCCGAACTGACCCGAAGGCCGGGAGGCCGGTTCATCCCCGGACGCCGTGGGCGGCCAGCGAACCGAGGATGGTCAGCGCGGCGACCGCGACGACCGCAACGAGCAACGAGGCAGTCCAGCCTCCGGTGCTGTCGTGCAACCCGCCGAGCACCACCGGCCCGAGTGCGGCCACCGAGTAGCCGCCGGTCTGCACGATCGAGGACAACTGCCGGTTCTCCCGCACCGTCCGGGCGCAACACGACGACAGTGAAGACGGTGACGAACCCGCCGCCCTGCGCGTGAGCAGGCCCACCGCGGTGGCCGACATGCCCAGACCCGCCGACAGATCGGTGCTGACCGTGGACACCGCGACCAGCGGACCTCGCAGGCACAGCGACAGCAGCACCAGCCCGGAGAAGGCCAGGGTGTGCGACCGGGCCGTGCCGGTCGAGGTGGTGGCCGCGGTCACGGGCCCGGAGTCAGCGCCAGGAACGTCTCGAGGGCCTCCACCACCAGCGCGTGGTCGGCGGCCTGCGGCAGGCCGGACACGGTGACCGTGCCGACCGGCCCGACCCCGCGGACGATGATCGGGAACGAGCCGCCGTGCGCCGCGTACAGCAGGGGTTCCAGGCCGGCGGACTCGTCGATCGTCTTGCCGCCGAGCGCGAGCAACCGGCCGACCAGGTACGACGAGTCACCGAACCTGTTGACCACCCTGACCTTTCGCTCGATCCAGGCGTCGTTGTCGGGGGTGGTGCCGGGCAGCGCGGCGTGGAACAGCTGGTGACCGTTCCGCCGGATGTCCACCGTCAGCACCAGGCCCCTGGAGCGGGCCAGGGTGACCAACAAGGACCCGAGCTCCCAGGCGTCGTCGTTGCTGAAGGTGGTGAACTGCAGCCGCGCCTGCTGATCCTCCAGCTGCTCGATCAGCGCCGCGAGCTCGGCGGATTCGGTCATCAGGAACTCCTTGTTGGTCTGCCGTCGGGCACCGATCACTCTGCACCGATCACGCTGCACCGATCACTCTGCACCGGTCACGCCGCACCGATCACTCTGCCGCACGGCGAACCGCGGACACCGTAGGGTCCGCTGCGCAGCACTCCGGGGCTGCGCGGCCTTGTCACTATGTCATCACATGTTTGGTGCTCTGCAGACAAGCCGTTTCGTCGCTGACCGGTGGGCTGATTGGATCAACCGGTGAGTGCACCTTTCAGTTTCCAGTTCGGGGCCCGGCTGCCCGACCGGCTGGGCCGCGCCGGCGTCATCACCACCCCGCACGGCGCCATCGCGACTCCGGCGTTCATCGCCGTGGGCACCAAGGCGACGGTCAAGTCCGTCCTGCCTGAGTCGATGGCGGACCTGGGTGCGCAGGCCGTGCTGGCCAACGCCTACCACCTGTACCTGCAGCCCGGGCCGGACATCGTCGAGCAGGGCGGCGGGCTAGGGGCCTTCATGAACTGGCCGGGCCCGACTTTCACCGATTCCGGTGGCTTCCAGGTGCTCTCGCTCGGCGCCGGCTTCAAGAAGGTACTGGCGATGAACGTCGACGGCAGGCAGTCCGATGACGTCATCGCACCCGGCAAGAGCCGGCTGGCCACGGTCGACGACGACGGGGTGACGTTCAAGTCGCACCTGGACGGATCGCTGCACCGGTTCTCGCCGGAAATCTCGATGGGTATCCAGCACCAGCTCGGCGCCGACATCATCTTCGCGTTCGACGAGTGCACCACCCTGATGAACACCCGGACCTACCAGGAACAGTCGGTCCTGCGCACCCAGCTCTGGGCGCAGCGGTGCCTCACCGAGCACCGGCGGCTCACCGCGGAACGGGTCGGCAAGCCCTTCCAGGCGTTGTTCGGGGTGGTGCAGGGCGCGCAGTACGAGGACCTGCGCCGGCAGGCGACCAGGGGGCTGGTGGCCCTGGGAGATGGTGCCGACGGCGTGACTGACGACGGGTTCGACGGGTACGGCATCGGCGGCGCGCTGGAGAAGCACAACCTGGGCACCATCGTCCGCTGGGTGTGCGAGGAGCTGCCCGAGGACCGGCCGCGGCACCTGCTGGGGATCAGCGAGCCGGACGACATGTTCACCGCGATCGAGAACGGTGCCGACACCTTCGACTGTGTCTCGCCCTCGCGGGTCGCCCGCAACGGGTCGATCTATGGCGAGAGCGGCCGGTACAACCTGACCAACGCCCGGTTCCGCACCGACTACGGCCCGCTGGATGACGACTGCGACTGCTACACCTGCGCGAACTACACCAGGGCCTACGTGCACCACCTGTTCCGGGCCAAGGAGATGCTGTCCGCGACGCTGTCCACCATCCACAACGAGCGCTTCGTGGTCCGGCTGGTCGACCGGATCCGGGCGAGCATCGACGGCGGGTATTTCGCGGACTTCCGGGCGGATTTCCTCGGCCGGTACTACCGCCGGGACGCAACGGTGGCGACCGCAGCCCCCGGGACGTAGTCCGGCTCGTGCCGCTTGATCAGCCCGATAACCGGGTAGGTCACCGGCAGCATGATCACCTCGACCAGGCACTTGTAGACGTACCCGGTGATGACGTAGTTGAGGAAGTCAGCGCCGGTGATCACCCCGTAGAACGCGATCGTGCAGAACACGACGGTGTCGGCGAGCTCGCCGACCAGGGTGGAGCCGATCAACCGGGCCCACAGGTGCCGTTCCTTGGTCCGCTGCTTGATCCTGACCAGCACGTAGGCGTTCAGCAGCTGCCCGGCGAGGAACCCGAGCAGGCTGGCCAGCACGATCCGCGGCACGAACCCGAGCACCGCCTCGAAGGCGGCCTGGTTCTCGTAGGCGTCCGCGGCGGGGGCGAGCTGCACCACCCAGAACGTCAGCGACGCCAGGATGGACAGCCCGAAGCCCAGGAAGATCGCGCGGCGGGCCTTGCCGAAGCCGTACACCTCGCTGAGCACGTCACCGAAGATGTAGGTCAGCGGGAACAGGAACGCGCCGCCGTCGGTGATGATCGGCCCGAACTGGATCAGCTTTGTTGCGCCGATATTGGAGATCAGCAGCATTCCGCAGAACAGGACGACGATGAGGTCGTAGTTGCCCGACCGGGGCCGGGACGTCGCGGGGTCGAGGGGGAGCTCGGTCACCAGAACATCCAACCAGCGTTCTTCGGGGTCAGGATCCACGGCTCCCGCGGCAGTGCCGCCGGGTCGAACCGGTCCAGCAGCTCGCCCGGGCTTACCTGCTCGTCGGCCGCCGAGAGGCCGAGCGAGGCGGCGATGATGGTCAGTGCCCGGGACGCGGTGATGCCGCGGGCCGCCAGATCCGTCAGGGTGACCGCCCCGTCCCGCTTGGCCAGCCGCTGCCGGTCGGTGTTCAGGGCCAACGGCACGTGGGCATAGACCGCCCCGGGCAGCCCGAGCAGCGTTCCCAGGTAGGCCTGCCGGGGCGCGGAGGTCAGCAGGTCCTCACCGCGGACGATCTGGTCGATCCCCTGGGCGGCGTCGTCCACCACCACCGCAAGGTTGTAGGCGGCCACCCCGTCATTGCGGCGCAGCACGACGTCGTCGACGGCGCCGGTGAACGGACCGAGCAGTTCGTCGGTGATCGTCCAGCGTTCGACCTCGGCCCGCAGCCGCAGGGCGCTCGGCCGGCCGGCCCGGTGCCGGTCCGCGAGCTGCGCCGCGGACAGCTCACGGCAGGTTCCGGGGNAGCGGCCCTGAGCCGACAGATCTTGCGGCGCAGCCGGATCGGGATGCGGCGCGGACGCCGCCTCGCGGATCTCCCGGCGGCTGCAGAAGCACTCGTAGGTCAGACCGCGGGCGGTCAAGATGGCCACAGCGGCGGCGTACCGGGCGGTGCGCTCGGACTGCCGGACCACCGGGGGATCCCAGTCGAGTCCGATGGCGGCCAGATCGGCCAGCTGCCGGACGTCGGCACCCGGCCGCACCCGGTCGAGGTCCTCCAACCGGACCAGGAACGCGCGGCCGCTGGAGCGGGCGAACAACCAGGCCAGCAGGGCCGTGCGCAAATTACCCAGATGAAGGTCGCCCGAGGGGCTAGGGGCGAACCGGCCCGCCCCGGCCGGCCGCTGCCGACCGGAACCGGTCGGCAACCGGGCCGAGGTGGTCATCGCCGACCATCATGCCAAGATCGGCAGGTCCACCAACCGCAAAGGACCGTCCGCGGCGCTCGACCTGCCCGTCACCCCCCGGATCACGGCGCCCCGCAGGCCTCACGCTCCCCGCAGATCACGGCGTCCCCGCAGGTCTCGTTGACTGTTGCCCGGCAATTCCAGCGGACGACCACGGCCGAGTTCGCCGACCGGTCAGCGCGCCGGCGGTAGCGCCGCGTCCTGCACCGGCGGCGGCTGGGCCGATGCCGGCTGCCCGGTTGCAGCCGGCTGCGCTGCGGCCGTCCGCACCGCCCAACCGGTCACCGGTTGATCTGGGGCCCCACCTTCCAGGGCCGCGTCCTGCTCGGCGATCCTGGCGGCCCGGGCCGCGTCGGCGGCGAGGATGTCCGGCGGGTCGGGCTCCGACGGCGCACCGGCGATCAGGTCGCTGAGCCAGCGTGCCTTGGGATCCCAACGGCGGTCGAACTTCTCGCCCCGCTTGATCGCCTTCAGCTGCCGCTTGTCGCCGTAGAAGTGCCGTGCCCACCAGGAGTTCGGCCGAGCCAGCCGGAAGGCGCAGAACCAGGAGACGACGGGGATGAAGCAACTGATCAGCGCCGCCCGATACTTCGCCTTCAGCAGGCAGATCACCACCAGGATGCCCTGGAACGCGATGCCGGTGATCACCCCGATCCGGAGGGTGACGTCATCCATGCTCAGGTCGTCGACCCCCAGCGGGCTGGACCCCAGCATGACGAAGCCGATACAGGCGGCGGTCAAGCCGGCCAGTTCGACGGAAATCCGGCCCTCGTTCGACCAGTACACGTCCTCCAGGTGCAGGATCAGCGCGAACTCGTCGAGGATCAACGACGTCCCGATACCCACCAGTGCGCCGGCGATCTCGATCCACGGCGACTCCGGACCGCGGATGGCCGTCAACGCCCCGATGACCAGCAGGATGATGCCCGGCACGGCGTGGTGGATGTGCAGGCCACCGGAGGAGACGTTGTTCCGGAACGGCCCGATGCCGGCCCGGATCATCCGGGTGATCACCCGGGTCAGCACGAAGGTGAGGACGAAGGCGCCGAGGCAGATCAGCATGGGCAGTTTGCCGGGCTCGATGATGTTGTCGTACCACCAGTCACCGCTCATGCAGTGATCGTAGGCACCGGACCGGCACTGATCGGTCGATCGCGCACAATCGGGTGATGACGCAGAGACTGCCCAGGTCCGTCCGGCCGGTTCCACCCCAGCCGGGGCAGGAGTCGGTGTGGGACTACCCGCGGCCGCCGGCCCTCGAACCGTCCGGTCGGCGGGTGGTGGTGCGGGTCGGCGGCCTCGTGATCGCCGACAGCACGTCCGCCTGGCGGGTGATGGAGACCAGCCACCCGCCGTCCTGGTACATCCCCCGTACCGACATCGACGAGCGGCACCTGCGGCGCAGCGCCGCCCGGAGCTCGGTCTGCGAGTGGAAGGGCGCGGCCACCTACTGGGACGTCACCGGAGTACCCGACGCGTCCGATCCTGCTGGCGGCACCATCGAAGCGGCCGGTTGGAGCTACGAGCATCCGTCCCCGCGATTCGTCCCGATCACCGGTTTCCTGTCCTTCATGCCCGGTCAGCTGGCGTGCTTCATCGATGACGAGCGGGTACAGCCGCAGGCCGGCGGGTTCTACGGCGGCTGGATCACCGCGGACGTCGTCGGCCCGTTCAAGGGTGAACCTGGGTCATCGGGCTGGTAGCCCCGGCCAGCACCGGCGGCCGGACCGGCAGCAACGCCAGCAGCCCGGCGCCGAGCACCAGCAGGATCCCGACGATCCCGGCCCGGTCCGAGCCGAACAGGAAGGCGAACAACCCGAACAGGCTCGGTGCCAGGAACGAGACCGCCCGCCCGGTGGTGGCGTACAGCCCGAACAGTTGGCCTTCCTTGCCGATCGGCGCGAGCCGCGCCAGGAAGGTCCGCGACGACGACTGCGCCGGGCCGACGAACAGGCACAGGAACAGCCCGAAGATCCAGAACATGGTCGGCCCGGAGACGAACAGCAGGACCGCTCCGGCGATCAGCATCCCGGCGAGCGAGACCACGATCACCGTCTTGGGTCCCAGCCGGTCGTCGAACCGGCCGGCGGTCAGCGCACCGATCGCCGACACCACGTTCGCCGCCACGCCGAAGATCAGCACGTCCGCGGAGTTGATGCCGTAGACCGTGACGGCCAGCACCGCGCCGAAGGTGAACACCGCGGCCAGCCCGTCCCGGAACAGCGCGCTGGCGCCGAGGAAGTACACGGTGTGCGGGCTGGTCCGGTACAGCTGCCGCAGATCCCGGAACAGCACCCCGTAGGAGGCGAAGAACCCGACCCGTTTCGCCGCGGGCAGGCCCGGCATCTCCGGCACCTTGAGCAGGACGGGAATGGCGAAAACGGCGAACCAGGCGGCCGCGAACACAGCCACCATCCTGATCTTCAGGCCGTCCTGCGAGGTCACCCCGAACCAGCCGACATCCGGCCCGATGAAGCCCACATAGCAGATCAGTAGCAGCACGATGCCGCCGAAATAGCCCATCGACCAGCCGAACGCGGAGACCCGGCCGATCGTGGTCGGCGTGGACACCTGATGCAGCATCGCGTTGTAGGAGACGGCGGCGAATTCGAAGAAGATCGAGCCGAGGCCCATCAGCAGCAGGCCGAGCCACAGGTAGTGGTAGTCGTTCTTGACCCAGAACAGGCCGATCATCGACAGCACGGTCAGCCCGGTCCAGATGCCGAGGGAGAGCTTGCGCCGGCCGCCGGCGTCGGCGCGTTGCCCGGTCACCGGCGCCAGCACCGCGATGAAGAAGCCGGCCAGCCCCAGCGACCAGCCCAGCCAGGTGTTGGCGCTGATGTCGCCCGGCAGGTCGTCGCCGACGGCGTCGGTCAGGTAGACCGAGTAGACGAAAGTGACGATGACGGCGTTGAACGCCGCCGATCCCCAATCCCACAGGCCCCAGGCGAACACCCGGCCCCCGGTCACCGGGGTGCCGACGGAACCGGGGTCCAGCACGGGCTGCATGGGCAAAGGCTAGGCCCATCGCGCCGACGGCGACCGGTCGGCGGGGCGGCGTTCACCCCGCCGTCAGGTGCCGTTCGTCGTCGACGTGCGGCCCCCTGGTGCCGACCGGTGCAGTTCACGACGCACCGTTAGCCTTGGCCGATGTCTCGCAGCGCGTACATCGCCTCGCCGGAGGGTCAGTCCGGCAAATCCTCGGTGGCGTTGGGCCTGGTGGACCTGCTCAGTCGCCGGGTGGGCCGGGTCGGGGTGTTCCGCCCGGTGGTGGAGTCGATCGACGTGCGGGACCCGATCATCGAGATGATGATCGGGCACCCGGGCGTCATCCAGTCCTATGACGACGCCTGCGGGGTGACCTACGAGCAGTGGCACGCCGATCCGGAGGGATCGCTGTCCCGGATCGTGGACCGGTTCGGCATTCTCAGCGCGAAGTACGACTTCATCGTGGTGATCGGCAGCGACTACACCGACATCACCACCGGTAACGAGTGGGCCGCGAACGCGCAGATCGCCGCCAATCTCGGCTCACCGGTGGTGCTGGTGGTGCACGGCAGGGGGCGCGACCCCAAGACCATCGCCTCGACGGCGTTCCTGGCCAGGGCCGAGCTGGTCGCGTGGCACGCGCACCCGGTGGCGGTGATCGCGAACCGTGTCGAACCGGAGGATGTTGCCGAGGTGACCCGGTTGCTGACGGCCAGCGGCCTGACAGTGGGTGCCATCCGGGAGATTCCCGTGCTGGTCGCCCCGACCGTTGCCGACCTGCAGGCCGCCTGCGGTGCGCAGCTTGTGCGCGGCAACCCGGAGTTGCTGGAGCGGGAGTCGATGGGGTTCGTGGTGGCGGCCATGTCGCTGCCGAACGTGCTCACCCGGCTCCGCAACGACTACACGGTGATCGCGGCCGGCGACCGGTCGGATGTGCTCCCGGCCTTGATCCTCGCCCACCAGTCGGCGACCTTCCCCAACCTGGCGGCGATCATGCTGACCGGCGGGTACACCCCGCCCGACTCGGTCCAGCAGCTGCTCGACGGCGTCCAGCAGGACCTGCCGATCCTGGTGACCTCGGCCGGTACGTTCGAAACGGCGTCAACGCTGGCCGACGTGCGGGGCCGGCTGACCGCGGCGTCCAAGACGAAACTCGAAGCGGCGCTGCGAGTCTACGAGGAATCAGTGGATGCGCAGGCGTTGCTGTCGGCCATCGACGTGGCCGAATCCGACGTGGTGACGCCGTTGATGTTCCAGTACCGGGTGATCGAACGGGCCAGGGCGGACCGCCGGCATGTGGTGCTCCCGGAGGGTGACGACGACCGGGTCCTGCGCGCGACGGCAACCCTGCTCCGCCTCGGCGTCGCGGACCTCACCCTGCTCGGTGACGAGACCGTCATCCGGTCCAAGGCCTCGGCCGCCGGTGCGGACATCACCGGCGCGAGCGTGCTGTCACCGAACGACCCGGAACTCGTCGCGCTGTTCGCCAAGGAGTACACCAGGATCCGCGCGCACAAGGGCATGACCGAGGAGCTGGCCGGCGACATCGTTTGCGACGCCTCCTATTTCGGCACGATGATGGTGCATCTGGGGATGGCAGACGGCATGGTCAGCGGCGCGGTGCACACCACGGCGCACACCATCCGGCCGTCCTTCGAGATCATCAAGACCGCGCCCGGGACGACGATCGTGTCCAGCGTCTTCCTGATGTGCCTGTCCGACCGGGTGCTGGTCTACGGCGACTGCGCCGTCAACCCCGACCCGACGGCGCCGCAGCTGGCCGATATCGCCATCTCGTCCGCGAGCACCGCAGCGCAGTTCGGCATCGACCCGCGGGTGGCGATGCTGTCATACTCCACCGGCAGCTCCGGCACCGGCGCCGACGTCGACAAAGTCCGCACCGCAACCGATCTCGTGCACCAGTTGCGGCCGGACCTGCTGGTGGAGGGGCCGATCCAGTACGACGCCGCCGTCGACCCGCTGGTCGCCGCGACGAAGCTGCCGGACTCGCACGTCGCCGGCCGGGCCACCGTACTGATCTTCCCGGACCTGAACACCGGCAACAACACCTACAAGGCCGTGCAGCGCAGCGCGAACGCGGTGGCCATCGGCCCGATCCTGCAGGGGCTGAACAAGCCCGTCAACGATCTGTCCCGCGGGGCGCTGGTTGCCGACATCGTCAACACCGTGGCGATCACCGCGGTACAGGCGCAGGCGGCGCCGGCCGGCCGGAAGCCGGGCGCGTCGTGACGAACTACGTGCTGGTGATCAACTCCGGGTCCTCGTCGATGAAATACCAGTTGATCGACCCGGACCAGGCAGTCGCGGCGGCGACCGGGCTGATCGAACGGATCGGCCACGAAGGCATCGCGACGCACAGGACGGGCGGCGCGGAGTTCACCTTCACCGGGTCGATTCCCGATCACGGCGCTGCGTTGCTGGTGATGCGCCGGCTGTTCACCGACGCAGGTCAGCCGCTGTCCGGGATCGTGCTGGTCGCCATCGGGCACCGGGTGGTGCACGGTGGCGCCGTCTTCGGTGACCCGGTGATCGTGGATGACGCTGTCCTGCAACAGATTCGCGACCTGTCGCTGCTCGCGCCGCTGCACAACCCGGCCAACGCCACCGGCATCGAACGGGCGATGGCGGCCTTTCCGGGGATCCCGCAGGTCGCCGTGTTCGACACCGCGTTCTTCCGCGACCTGCCCGCCGCGGCCGCGACCTACGCGATCGACCGGACCGTCGCGGCCGACCAGCAGATCCGCCGATACGGCTTCCACGGCACGTCGCATCAGTACGTCTCGCACCTGGTGCCCGTCGTGCTGGGGCGCGACGTCGCCGAGCTGAAACAGATTGTGCTTCATCTGGGCAACGGTGCCTCCGCGTCGGCGGTCGACGGCGGGGCGGCGGTGGAGACCTCGATGGGGCTGACCCCGCTGGAGGGCCTGGTGATGGGCACCCGCAGCGGCGACGTCGACCCCGGCGTGGTGTTCCACCTGCTGCGCAACGGCGGGCTGAGCGCCGACGAGGTGGACGACCTGCTGAACCGGCGCTCCGGCATCCTCGGGCTGTCCGGGGTGAGCGACTTCCGCGATCTGCACTCGCTGATCGCCGACGGCGCGCCGGCGGAGTCCGCCGCCGCGGCGCTGGCGCTGGACGTGTACTGCCATCGGGTACGCAAGTACGTGGGCGCCTACCTGGCCGTGCTCGGCGGCGCCGACGTCATCGCGTTCACTGCCGGCGTCGGGGAGAACGACCCGGTGGTGCGGGCGGAGATCCTGCGGGGCCTGCACGCGCTGGGCATCTCGGTCGACCCGGTCAGGAATGCGGTGAGATCCGCCGAGCCCAGGGTGATCTCGCCCGATGGCTGGCCGGTGACGGTGATGGTGGTGCCGACCAACGAGGAGCTGGCCATCGCGCGGGCAACGGTCGCTCTCGTCGGTTGAGAGGCCCTCCCGGGTGCCGTCGCCTGCCGTGACTCACCACGGTCGGCGTTCGGATGGGCCGTATGCGTCCAGCCAGCGGGTCATGTCGTCGAACACTCGTCGGCGGACCTCCGGTGCCGACAACAGCAGGTCGTGCATGCCGTCGACCACCCGGATGCAGGTGACGTGGGTGCCCAGCCGGGTCGACCAGCGGGCCAAGGCGTCCGGGTCCAGCACGGCATCGCCGCGGTACAGCTCGTCCGTCCACTCCTTCGGCCGCACGCTCCTGGCCGAGCAGAGCACCAGGATCGGGCAGTCCAGGTCGAGGCCGGCGTGCGCCCTGGCGATGGCCCGCTGCGCTGCGGCCAGCCACTCGGCGCGAACCACCCCACCGGAGACGGGCTTCCATTCCGGGACGAAATCCCAATGGCCACGCTCGCTGCGGTGGGTGCTGCGCTGGTACCAGCTCGGACCGGACGTGGGCAGCACGAGCAGCGGACGGTTCCGGGCCAGCAGGGCGACCGGCCGCGGCGCCAGTGCGCGGACCGCCCAGGTGGCCGGCACATCGAGAAACGGGCTGTTCAGGATGACGGCTCGCACCGGGGGTCCGTCGCCGCCAGGGTCCCGGCGCTGCTGCAGCCAGAGCACGGTGATCAGGCCGCCGGTGGAATGCGCGTTGACCACCACGTCGTCGTGCCCGTCGGCGGTGATGAACTCGAGCGCGGCGTCCAACTCGGGGTAGTAGTCGGCGACGTCGGCCATCCGGGCGGGCGTCTGGTGCGGGCGCAGCGAGCGGCCGTACTTGCGCAGGTCGATCGCGTAGAAATCCTCGCCGCGCGCTGCGTGGAACTCCGCGAGCTCGACCTGGTGGAAATAGTCGGAGAAACCGTGCACGTACAGCACGGCGCGGCGGGTGGGTGGGCCCGCCGGATGCCGAACGAGGGTCGCCACCACCTCGCCTTCGTCGTCGGCCGGCAGGGCGAGCGTCAACGCCTCATACCCGTCCCCGAGGATGTCGGGTCGCGGGTCTGCGAAAACGGCATCAGCCATCGGCCGAGGATATCGGGCCCTCTCGCGCGGCCCGCCGACGTTTCGTCGGGGCCGTTCCCGGTAACACACGGGGAGTGTCCGGCCTCGCGTTGTCCGCAGCGGCCAGGCGGGCCAAAGAGTCTGCGCTGCAACGTCATCGCAGCCAGGTTGAACCCCTGTCGGAGCGGCCGGGTGACGAACCCGTGGTGCCACCGGGGTTCCGCGACCACTTCCGGCGGGATCTCGAGGTCTATGTCGACGAGGCGGCCGGCGGTCTGGATCGGGGATTCTTCGACGGCTTCTATGCCGCCGGCGCCGATCCCTGGGGGTTCGAGAGTCGCTGGTACGAGGAGCGAAAGCGCGCGATCACGCTGGCCCAGCCTGCCCCGCCCGCGCTTTGCCTCCGCCTTCGAACCCGGGTGCTCCATCGGGGCGCTGACCGCCCAACTCGCCGACCGTTGTGACCGGTTGCTGGCCAGGCGTCGATGTCCTGCACACTGCCGGCGGCCGGGTCGGTTCTGCTCGCGCCGCCGGGGTGGCGGCCCTACTGCAGGCCGAAGCCGGCCTCGGCACCCCACCGCAGCACGTGTGGATCGCTTCCACGGACGCCGATTCCGCTGTTCCGCGGGGCTGGCTGTGCACGCAATTGCAGCACGCCAGGGCCGGTGTCGAGATGGTCCTCGGCACCGTGCGACCGGATCCGCAGGAGCTCGCGGACGGCCTGCCGGCCGCGTGGCGCCTGCGCCACCTGATCACCGACGGCCACCCGCATGTGCACGGGTCCAACCTCGGCATCCGGGCCGACATCTATTTGGCCGCCGGGGTTTCCCGGATGTCGCCACCCACGAAGATCTACTGTTCAGCGAGGCCGTCCGGCGCGTCCGGCGGGCGGCCCCACCCAACGTGGGGTGGCAGGCATGGGGTGGCAGGCGTGGGGTGGCAGGCGTGGGGTGGCAAGGTAGAGAAATGATCGGCGACTCCGGCTTCGAGCGCGGCACGGACGGCCCGAGAGTGATTGTCGCCGCGGTCGACGGCTCCACCACCTCGCTGCGGGCCGCGTCCTATGCCGCCGGCCTGGCCAGGCGGCAGTCCGCCGAGCTGGTGGTGATCTTTGTCAGCTCACCGTCCGCCCTGGCCAATCTGGTCCCCGAGGCCGGCCTGCTGGTGAACGACGCGCAGCGGTCGGTTGCCGACGAACTTCGCGAGCAGGTCGAGCACGGGGCGCTTCGAACCGGCATTCGGGCCCGTTTCGTGGAAGTCAGCGGCGATGCGTATACCGAGATCTCGCGGATCTGCGGCAAGGTGCTGGCCGACGCGGTGATCGTCGGTGCGTCGACGTCGGCGGGCCATCGGATCGTCGGGTCGCTCGGGGTCAGGCTGGTCAGGGCCGGCAAATGGCCGGTCACCGTGGTCCCTTGATGGGCCAGTACGACGTCAGTGCGACGCGTCCAGGTCCACCGCGTCCGGCTCGCCGGGATCGGCCACCCCGGCTTTCTCGTCCCGCTCCGCCCAGTCCAGCAGGGTGTCGATGGAGAAGACGGCATCGTCGATGCCCGCATGCAGGTCGCCCAGTCGGGCGAACCGCTCGGGCACGGTTGCCATGGTGAAGTCCTGCGGCAGGACGTCGTCCAGCTCGTCCCAGGTGATCGGCGTCGACACCGTCGCCTGCGGAACGCCGCGCACCGAGTAGGCGCTGGCAATCGTGTGGTCGCGGGCGTTCTGGTTGTAGTCGACGAAGAGCTTGCGCGGGTCGCGGTCCTTGCGCCACCACGTCGTCGTCACGTCGGCGGG
>JGI20200J14955_1000073_pt1 | contig 21620 bp, 20 predicted proteins | sample NGESurshal092012_FD_14955 | JGI IMG/M metagenome (IMG submission 14955) | reverse complement strand
TCTCAACAAGACAGCTCAAATGAGAATGACTCCTTAAAAAAATCGGCTGAAATCCACTCTAACAAATGGTTTCAAGACTTATGGGTAAAGCATAGATTGCTTGCCAGGTGGGTTCAATCGCAACGCCCTGAGCATTCATTGGAACTGCGAAATGTAATACTGTAGACCCTATTTCTGGGTCTTCATAAACGGCACTCGTCATTAATAAATTCGCCGCAGGCGCACCACTAGCAAATACTTTACGCGCTGTAATCAGAAATCCACCCTCTACTTTTACAGCTGTGCCAGCGCTCTGTAACCAATCCGATCCGCCACTACTGAGAATGATCAGTTGCTCCGTTGCCACTCGTCTGAGTAATCCATCAACGGGAGCGTTCTGATGGCGCCAGCGCCAGGTTGGCACCATGACCTGATGCGTATGCATAGAAAACGCCAGCGCCGTTGAACTGCAATGGCGTCCCAAGATGCGTAGTACCGCGCAAAGATCGGTATAGCTAGCTCCCCCGCCACCCAGTTCAGCCGGAACACCCGCTGCCAGCAGTCCAGATGATTTCAACTGGGCAATGTTGTCCGCAACAAACAGGTCACTCTCATCGGCTTCGTTTTCTTTTGTAGCGAACTGGTTTCCCAGAGATTCTGCCAGGGACAGCCAATCTATGCCTTCCTGTTGGATTGTCGGTGCAGTCTGTAGTTCAAACATCGGACTATCTCCTTTAAATCTTGTGATGCTCTCATTCTGATTTGCTGGATAAGGTGGTACAAGTTCAATATCTGAACCTAGTTTGGGACATCCCTGGACGTGCTATGAGGAAAGGATATGGGCAATTCTGTCCGGTAGCGAAGGCGGCGGAAGTGATAGGCGATCGCTGGAACCCTCTGGTGCTGAGAGAAATGCTGTATGGTAATCGCTACTTCAATGACATTAGTCGGGGGGTACCCTTAATGTCCCGTGCCCTCCTGGCTCAACGACTCAAAGAGCTTGAGAAAGCGGGAGTTATCATCAGCCATGACAAAGAAACAGGTCAGGGGCATGAGTACCTTCTCACCCCCGCAGGAGAAGCCCTGCGACCCCTCATTGAAGCGATGGGAGTTTGGGCACAACAATGGGGAAGCGAACAAATTGCTCCTGAAGACTTGGATGACGCCTTATTGATGTGGGGCATGAGGCGACGGGTCAATCTTGAGGCGGTACCTGCGCAAAAAATAGTGCTCCAGTTTGATTTTCGAGGGTTGACGAGAGGGCGCAAAACTCAGCGCAGCTGGTGGATGGTGATAGAAGATGGAGAGGTGGATGTCTGTCAAAAAGATCCAGGCTTTGAGGTGGATATTTTAATCTCGGCTGATCTCAGCGCTTTCACCCATGTCTGGATGGGGTATGCCGATCTAAATCTCGCTTTCAAGCAAGGGACAGTTTGTTTTGAGGGCAATCTCGTGCGTCAGGTGCCAAACTGGCTATATCTCAATGGCGAATGGCGTTATGGTATGGGAATTGATAACTCTACTTTGACACTTGAGACAGAACCCCTTGCAGCCCAAGTCAGAGTGACAGACGAGCAGTTAATTGTGGATTTGATTGATGGACGAAGTTTAATTGTTCCTTTATCTTGGTATCCACGCTTGCTGCGCGCTTCTCAGGCAGAACGGCAAAACTGGCAACTCTTAGGAGACGGTTATGCAATTGAGTGGGTTGACTTGGATGAACATATTGGGGTTGAAGGGTTATTAGCAGGCAGACATAGTGGCGAAAGCCATGATTCTTATGAGCGTTGGTTAGCGACACGGGGTACTTCTTCTAACGGCGCAGTGTGAGCGCACTATTCAAATTCAGTGGACGGTTCCAAGCTGCTTATGCTGAGTTAAAGATTGCTTGTATCCGCTGAAAGCAGTCGTTAAAAATGTTATTTATATTCACTTTATAAATGCTCTCTTATTCAATCACTTTTCGGAGAAAAAACAATGGAAAACTTTAATGAATATCATCTCAACCCAGAGGAATTTCCATTCATCAAAAGCTTTCAAGATAGCTGGAAAGTGATTAGAGATGAGTTTACCTATTTCATTAATTATGCCTCTGATGAAGAGTTAAAATTAACCTATGCTATTTTAGGCCCTAAAAGTAAAACGATTAAAACCAAAAGTAATTCTAAATATAGTGCTTTTGGTATCTTCTTTCAAGGGAAATTTATTGAAGAATACATTCAATTACATCACATACAATATCCTGATTATGGGACTAATGATGCATCAGAAAAAGCACTGATATTAAGAGAGAAATATTTTCCAAATTTGGCTAAAGCGATCATAACAGTGAACTCGATTGCTGATGAGGTTATCAGAAACGTCTATTTTGGTACATTCCATCCAGGCTTAGATATTAAGCTGCATGTGAACTATAACCCTCATATGAATCGTGGCTATCTAGGATTGATCGTACCCGAGGGAGATATAGCCATGAAAATATGCCACGATAAGCTTTATTGGAATGAAGGAAAATTCCTGATTTTAGATCACAGCTATCCACACGCTCCGCATAATTACACTAATTATGACAGAACCGTTTTGGTCGTGGACTTTTTTAAACCGAATCAACCTAGACAAGAAGTGATGCGATTTGAACAAGAGCAAGTCACCCAACGTATGCATGATAATCCCTACAGTTTAGGTGTTTTTGGGAAAAGCGATCAAGCTCAAGAAGAAGATTTTATTAAGTATGGCTTAGCTCATCAGTTAGCGTGGGATAAAGCTTTAGGTTAACAATAATAATTGAGCAGTAAGGTAAACCTAAGATTTGGAAATGAGCGCAAAAACCTACAGAAAATTAATAGCAAAGCAATTCAACCAGGATTTTCAATCTGCTGTTGAAATTGTCAAAGTTCCTATGGCCAAACCTGCTGCTGGTCAACTTTTAATTCAAAATAAATTTGCTGGAATCAATAGTGGTTTTGATACGCTACTTTGCCAGGGTAAAGTCCCCTATGTTAACTTAACTCCTCCTTTTGATTTGGGGGTAGAAGCTGTCGGTGAAGTGGTAGCGGTGGGAGAAAATATTCAAGCTTTCCAAGTTGGTGATGCTGTTGTAACTACGGTGCGCGGAGGAGGTTATCGCGAATATCAATTTATAGATGCTAATCTTGCCGTCAAAGTCCGCGAAGCAACCCCAGAAGTATTAACCTTAATGCCTACAGGTATATCCGCTTTAGTGGCATTAGAAAAAGTCGGGGAGATGAAAAGTGGTGAAGTAGTCTTGGTTACAGCAGCAGCAGGAGGAACAGGTCATCTTGCCGTGCAGTTGGCGAAGCTAGCAGATAATCATGTGATTGGTATTTGTGGGTCTGAAAAAAAAGCAGAGTTGCTAAAAGAATTGGGCTGCGATCGCATTATCAACTATCGTACAGAAGATCTTGATCGAGTCCTCAAACGTGAATATCCCAATGGTATTAATTTAGTTTTTGATTGTGTTGGTAAAGAAGTTTTTGACGCTTGTCTAGAGAACTTGGCAATTCGGGGACGTTTAGTTGTGGTTGGTTTCATTTCTGAATATGGCAAAAACCTAGAGCAAGTGACGCGACCTCGCATGTACAAGCAGCTTTTCTGGAAAGCTGCTTCTGTACGCGGTTTTCTTATGCCGCTCTATCAAGAATATGCTGCTGAGGCACGTGATCGCTTACTAAAACTATTCTACTCTGGCAAACTCAGAGTTGCTGTCGATCCAACTCAGTTTAACGGCATAGAATCTATTCCTGCTGCTGTTAAATACCTGCTTGAGGGGAAAAATTGTGGCAAAGTAGTTGTCAGGTTTTAGCGATCAATAAACACCATACAGCAATATAATGAGGCCATTAAAGCATTTAGATAGACTCTATCAATACAACCCTATGCCCAAGTGAATCAAATTATGATTTTAGAATGTTTGTCACCCCTTACGTAGGAAACTGTTTATGTCTTTTAGTCCAGAGGAAGCTCACAAAATTTTAAGAGATCCGAGTTCAGCAAATCATGAACAACTTCGAGAAGCTTTATTTTCCTTATCTGCTCTGGCAGACTATCAAATCTTTGGAATTTGTGCAGACACTACATCACAGGCAGCGCTGGTTCTGCAATCCTATCTGAAAGCGCTAGACCAAGAACTCTCCATGCCTAAAATTGAATCTATTGAATCTTTAGCAACTACCGGGGTCTATCTAAAATTCAATCCTAGATCTGGAAGATGCCACGCGGATACATACATGGGCACGGAAAGAGGGGTGATTGTCTCCTTCCATTCTCCAGAGTTTGGAGAAATTAACGATACCTATGGTAACTTACCCTTAGATTTATATTTAGCCTCATCATAGTTTGACGCTAAGTTGGTTGAAAGTTGCCAATACTTTCTGCGCTCCTCTAGCCATCCAGAGCGGTCTAGTTTTTCTAAGGTAGCTTGAATCCAAGCACGCCAAGAAGCAGAGGCTATACCCTTAGGCAAAGCAATCGCAAAACTATAGGACCCCATACGCTGTGGGAGTAAGCGATAGTTAGGCTGGGTAGCTAGCCACTCTATCAAAACATTATCGTCGGCCGTGAATACCTGGACCGAACCTGTCAGCAGTTGCTCAAATCCTTGCTGGTAAGAAGTGACCGGCACTTGGATAGCTTTAGGTAATAACGCTGCCAGTAAAAGGGCAGAGCTAGATTTTTCAAGAACTGCGACCTTCCGATCATTGAGATCTGAGAGTCGCTGTATGGGCATATTCTTCGGGAAGACAAAACCTTGCCCTCCTTGATAATAAGACGGACTAAAATCAACAATTTTAGTCCGTTCGGGTGTAACACTTACCTGGGCAATGGCCATATCGACGCGTTCCTGTTCTACCCAGGCTAAACGCTCTTCGCTACGGGCAGGCAAAAGCTCCAGCGCTTGAGCATCTCCCAGCAGTTCCACTGCTAATTTACGCGCTAGATCCAATTCAAAGCCCTGCAACCGATTCATGGGCTGCAGGGCTGAAATAGCTACTTTAATTTTTCCGGACTGTCTTATGCGCTCAAGNGGACGTGCAGAGGCCCAAGGGGTCAGCAATACACAAACCAAAAAGACAGTCCCTAGATACTTCCACAAACTCAACGNCNGTTTAGAGACTGTTCTTAGCAATCGTTGTAACCTGAGAAAAAGCTTGGGGGTCCAGAATAGCCATCTGGGCCAACATCTTTCTGTTCAGTCCTACCCGAGCCTTAGTCAATCCATCGATGAGACGGCTATAGGCAAGCCCCTCTGTGCGAGCAGCCGCGTTGATGCGGGTAATCCATAGGCGGCGGAACTCGCGTTTGCGCTCCCGACGGTGACGGTAGGCATACTTCAGCGCCTTCATCACCTGTTGATTGGCAGCACGGAACAATTTGGAGTGAGAGCCCACATAGCCTTTGGCTATTTTGAGGACCTTCTTACGACGTTTGCGGGCAACATTGCCCCTCTTTACACGGACCATGGGAAATTACGCTCCTGTAGCACTTAGCGGAGATACTTCTTATAGGGACATTGGCGCTCTACTTTGTAGAGGTCGGATTCACTCACGTCTGCTTTGCCGCTGAGGCTGCGTAGACGACTGGAGCCTTTATGTTCTAAGAGGTGATTCTTCCCTGCCCGACGGCGGCGAATCTTTCCAGAACCAGTCACTTCATATCGCTTGGCAGCTGCCTTGCGGGTTTTCATCTTGGGCATTGTGTTCCTTTGCTGCGTCGCCACAATCCAGAATGATACCTGATTTGCGAGGCTTTTTAAAATAAAACTTGGACAATCGAACTAGCTATTCGCACTCATAAATTCTTGCAGGTCATCTCGAAAACGAGAGAGCTCTACTTCTGTACTCACCTTCAGGATAGGGCTCTTGATCGTTACCAAAGCCTTGGCAGCATAGGGACTAGGCCAAATATTGGGGTTACAAAAAAGCTCGAAATAGACCTCCCCCCGATCAAGATATTCCGTCGCCGGATGGGGAGTTTTTTTTTGTCCAGAGGTAGCAGCTACCTCTTTCAGGTGTTGAACCAGTTCATCTAGAGCCTGCTGTAAAGCTCGGGCCTGGACGAGATCCATCGCCACGCTTACAGAGCCATCAGAAGTTTGGAAGGTTAGAAACGTATTCATGCTTTGTATTTTGACACCGTTTCTCCGCTTACCCCGTTAAAGATAAAAAAATCCCCTTGATTAATCAAGGGGAAGGCAGTGTGGGCCCAAGGCGAGAGCGTTTTATACGGTCTCTAGATAGTCGGCGACGAGAGAACGGCGCTTCGGCTGACGGAGCTTCTGCAAAGCCCTTGCTTCAATCTGGCGTACCCGTTCGCGAGAAAGCTCCAGAATCTTACCAATCTCCGATAAGGAGTAGGCCTGTCCGGTATGCAATCCATAACGCATAGCCACCACCTCTCGCTCTCGCTGGGGAAGTGTGCCTAAGAGCTCGACCATATCCTGGCGCAAAGCATTTTGAGTGGCGTACTGTTCAGGAGTGATATCCTCTGATTCCAGAAGTTCTCCCAGTTCTGTATCTTTCTCTTTACCTACTTTGGTATCCAGAGAGACGGAGCGAGGAATGCGGCTCAACAAATCCCTGACTTCTGTCATTTCCATCTCAACCATTTGAGCGACTTCACTCAACGTAGCTGTACGACCTAACTGTTGAGAAAGGCCACGCTGCGCTTTCTTGATCCGGTTTAGTTTTTCGGTGACATGGACCGGTAAGCGAATAGTCCGGGACTGGGTAGCGATCGCTCGCGTAATGCCTTGACGAATCCACCAGTAGGCATAGGTACTGAAGCGATAGCCTTTGGTCGGATCAAATTTTTCCACCGCTCGCTCTAGGCCTAAGGTGCCTTCTTGGATCAAATCAAGGAGTTCCAAGCCGCGGTTCTGATACTTTTTGGCAACAGAGACGACGAGACGAAGATTGGCTTCAATCATCTGCTCCTTAGACCGTTTCCCTGTCCAAAGTTGATGCTTTAGTGTAGGGAGGTCTATTCCTAGAGCTTCAGCAAAAGCTATATCAGAAGGGGCTTGTCCGGAGCTCTTAGCGAGCTTCTGACGAATGGCTAGGGAACCCATGTAGGTTTGGACCTTACGGGCTAGCTCTACCTCTTCGTCCCGGCCTAACAGGGGGACTTTCCCAATTTCTTGGAGATAAAGACGGACTAGATCAGTGGAATCCTTCCGAACTTTGCCCTTCTTTACGGGTTCAGCCAGGGGTTCTTCCAAAACTTCTTGGTCATCTGTCTGATCTACTTGGTCTACAAGATATTCGGCGTACATGCAGGTACCTCTGATGAGGGTAGAGTTTAGTTTTCACGCCTACGGGGGGTGAGAGCTGCTTTACGTCTTTTAACGCTAGGGCCCAAGGCGGTGAGCTCCTAACTTCGTGAAGACAGCTTAGAAACAAGAAGTTTCTTATCGGTTACTTGTCTCAATAGAAATTATACCAGAAGACTCAATTCAAATGATACTGATCACAGCAGATTTTATTTTTGTGATCGGGGTTGGAGCATGACTAGTAAGGGATTGAGCGCTATGACCAGCTCTCTGGGGAAGAGGTCTATCGCAAGCCACCTTGGCGGAGCAATATCCACATAAACGGGACTAAATGTGGCCAAGCAGGTGCTCCTCGCATCTCCTAAAAAATAAGTCAAGTTGTAGGCGTAAATATTTATTGTGTCAATATTCTTATCCCTCACATTCGCAGGTTAGGATACTAATAATTTATTTTCCATGAAGAAAATAGGGTTACAGCTTTCATTATTGAGAATGATGTCAATAGCAGATTAATAGCCATGTAGTATCAGACGTAGGCTTGGCGGCTGTAAGTTCCTGATCTAAAAAAGACTGCGCATACCCTGCAGCTTGCTGCGATTGGGTTGTTCATCACTGTAGAGGAGCAAACTTATGAAATATCCAGTCGGGTATCTATTGTCTTTAACTTGCACCATTCTTCTATCCTTAAATGGCGCGGTCCTAGCATCAGAGTCAGGGCTCATTTAATGTTTCTAATCTTTCCAAGTCATGTGGGTATTGATCAGTCCACCATTAGCATCAAACGGGCGGCATCAAGGCGCGCATACCAGGGAAGCGGCTGATCTTTGATCGCATTCCACTTTTCTTTGAAGACTTCTGCCTGCACATGGTAATCTTGCGCACCTAGGGGTGCCGCATTGAATTTAAGAAATAGGGTCATGCGGTGCGGCGTTTCGCTCGTTGCAGCTAACCAACAAGGATAGGTGTTGTCACTGTAAGGATCTGTTGTAATGCTAATTTGGTGGGCGCGAATGCCAATNTCAGTGAGGTGATCGGGAATCGCCTCCAGCACTTGTAAGGTAATGCCCCAATCGGTTGCTTCAACTGAATTAGACCCCTGCACCACCGCACCGGAGAAGTTTTTGCAGCCTGTGAGTTGAGCGATGCGGACCGTTTGGGGATGCTCAAAGATCTGATGCTTAGCGTCATAGGCGATCGCTTTTCCCCCCGACATCACCATCAGCGTCTCACACANGCGGTAAGCCTCTTCCAGGTTATGGGTCACAAATAACGTAATGCCGCGATAGGTTGCCAGGGTTTCCAGGAGTTGCCGCTCCATCTGGCTGCGGAGATACGTATCGAGCGCCGAAAAGGGTTCATCTAGCAACAGTACTTCTGGTTCAGTTGCCAGGGCTCTGGACAGAGCCACGCGTTGTTGCTGTCCCCCCGAAAGCTGATGGGGATAGTGGTCACCCAACGCCTGCATTTGCACCAGAGTAAGCTGTTGAGCGACTCGTTGATGGCACAGCGATTTTGGCAGATGCTGCAACCCAAAGGCAATATTTTGGGCAACTGTCATGTGGGGAAACAGTGCATAGTTTTGAAACACCAAACTCACATTTCTTTTGTGGCTGGGTAGGTTAATGTGCTGGTCAGCATCAAACAGCGATCGCCCATTTAAGACAATTCGCCCTTTTGTCGGCGTCTCAACCCCAGCAATACAGCGGAGGGTCATGCTTTTACCCGAACCCGATCCGCCAAGGATGCCTAGAGCTGCTTGCTGTGCCGTAAACGCCATATTGAGTGTGAAGGTGGATAGCTGCTTTTCAATATCGACGAATAATCCCTCACCAGTATCAGATAGTTGAGGTTTAGTCCAATGTCCTAAGTGAGAGTGAGTCGGTTGTGTAGGTTTCCCACCCCGATTGACGGGCTCATCTGCCTCGATCAACCCTGCTTGCCTGCCCTGCAGTCTCTGTTCATAACGCTGCTGCCAGAGGTTCACAACCATCAAACCGGACAGCGAGAGGGTCATAATGGCAATCGTCCACAGCCAAGCTTCACCCATGTTTCCAGCTTCTACCGCAAAGTAGATGGCCATCGGCATTGTTTGCGTTTGTCCAGGAATATTGCCAGCCAGCATCAGTGTTGCCCCAAATTCTCCCAATGCCCGTGCAAAAGCGAGGGTGACTCCTGCCAAAAGTCCGGGAACAGCCAAAGGCAAGAGAATTTGGCAAAAGATTCGTCTTTCAGATGCACCTAGCGTTCTGGCTACCTGCAATAAGCTACTGTCAATTTGTTCAAAAGCACCTAAAGCTGTCTTGTACATCAGGGGAAACGACACCACCATGGCTGCCACGACTGCGGCATACCAGGTGAAGATAACGGTGAAGTCAAATTGCTGCATCAGGTTTCCGAGGGGTCCGTTTCTCCCAAAAAGCAGCAGTAGTAAAAAACCAACCACGGTGGGCGGCAAGATTAGGGGCGAAATCAGAATGCCCTCAATCAGCGATCGCCAGCGNCCCCGATACCCCAACATCCCGTAAGCTGCAGCGGTGCCGATGAAAAATGTGGCGATCGTCGCCANCCCAGCCGTTTTGAGAGAAATCCAGAGGGGCGATAGATCCGTAGACATAGCAGCAAGCCTTATTGAGCAATTCCAAATCCGTATTTCTTGAAGATGTCTTGAGCTTTTCTACTCCGCAAAAATTGAAGGTAAGCACGGGCAGACTGTTGATTTCGGCTTGCCCTCATGACCGCGATGGGATAAACAATCGGGGAGTGTAAGTTGTCGGGTGCCGTTACCACCAGTCTGACTTGATTTGAAATTCTGGCATCCGTGACATAAACAACCCCAGCGTCTGCGTTGCCACTCTCCACTGTTCCTAAGACGTTACGCACCGAGTTACCATATACAAATTTAGATCGCAGTTGCTCCAAAATTCCCAAGTTAGTGAATAATTCTTCGGCATATCGTCCAGCTGGAACACTGCGCGGCTCACCCACAGAGATTTTCCTAACGGCTGAGTTTGTCAACTGTTGAAAGTTGGTAAGCCCCAGGGAAGAGTTGTTGGGCACAACTAAAACTAAGCGGTTCGTTAAGAGATTCCGACGAGTATCGGTCAAAATCAAATTCTTATTTTGCAGGGCATCCATCTGCGAAGTCGCAGCCGAGATAAAAACATCAACGGGTGCACCCTGTTCAATTTGCTGCTGCAAAGGGCCGGATGCCGCAAAGTTATAGTTCACAGCAACACCAGAATTCGCTCCTTTAAAAATTGGGTCCACTTCCTCCAGAGCATTCTGCAAACTAGCCGCAGCCGAAATCAATAACGTCGTAGATTGAGCACTGGCTGGAATCGACAACCCTATCTTGAAGCCAACAGATAGCATCAAAGTAACAAGCAGACTAGTAAAAATAGCAATGATACGTTTTTTCATAGGAGTTGACCCTGATAGCATTATATTACTGAGAAGTTGGGCTTAAGTGCGGGAAAGGAAGCCTATGCAGCTATTAAAAGTGATGTGATAGGGGCGATAAACGCACCGCCCAGTAAGTGGCTGAGGGGATGGCAAATGATACGATCAGTCCACTCAGGCGTCTATACAGTAAACTCCTATGAATTTTGGCCAGGTCCGGGGCACTAGAGACCTGATGGGGGATGAATACTACCTCCATCGTTCGGTGCTCCAAAAATTAGAGCAGCACTTCCTTAGCTACGGCTACCAAGGCGTGGATCTGCCCATTCTGGAGCGTACTCAGACGTATCTTTGGAAATCAGGACAGTCTTCTCGGCGCAAGCTATTTACGCTTAAAGTTGGGGATAGCCCCGATCCGCAGGAAGACCTTTGCTTAAGGCCAGAGATCACCGTTTCGCTGCTCAGGGCCATTCAACCGCTTTTGCCCACGGCTCTGTTCCCGATCAGGTTGGCCTACCAAGGACCTGTTTTTCGGAACCAGGGTATTGCCGCCCATACGGACAGTCAGTTTACCCAGGCTGGGGTAGAACTGATTGGGGCTGGGGGAGCATGGGCAGATGCAGAAATCGTTCAGGTTGCATACCGGGGTTTGGAATTCTTGGGCTTGACAGACCATCGCATCGTGCTGGGCAGTTTGGGGACTGTTATTGAAATGGCCCGGCTCTGGATTGAAGAGCGTAAGCTACGCGATTTTCTGGTGGAGAACTTCAGCAATCTGGGGAAGGAAGTGCAGTCCATTGCAGAAATTGAACAAAGATTGGCCGAATTAGGCTTTTCCGTTAATTCGGCTCCTCAGGCAGATGCTTCCCAAGAAGAGCAAGAACTGGCTGCGATCCTGAATCGCCTTGGTCCCGAAGAAGGCGCTTCCCTCTTAGCCGGTCTTCTTAAGGTCTTGAATCTGGAAGTAGGGCCTAACCGCAATTTCCAGGACATGATGAGTCGTATTGTCAGCAAGTCCAATCGGAATGTCCAGCGTGACCAATTGAGTAAGTTTCTGCAAGCGGCTACGGAACTCAGCACCCTCCATGGACCTGCCTATAGCACTCTAAGTAAGCTGGATGACTTTATCCAACGTTATGGACTCTCTAGAGAACCGCTCCTCGAACTTCAGCAAACGCTAGACCTGCTGATCAAAAGTGGGATTCCCCAAAGCCAAATTACCGTAGACCTGGGATTTGGGCGCGGATTGCACTATTACAGTGGGTTGATTTTTGAGATTCAGCATCGGGGCCGTCCTTTGTGTGGAGGTGGGCGCTATGATGGTCTATCTAAAATCTTTGGGGACCCAGACCCGATGCCTTTAGTAGGCTTTAGCTATGGGATTGAGCGGGTTTGTGAAGCTCTGAAGGAGGCTGGTCTGACCGCCAAAAGTGCTGACTTAAATGGTGCCAGAATCGACGCTTTGGTGGTTCCTGCCACAGAAGAGGACTACGGTTCAGCCGTAGCCACCGCTCAACAGTTGAGGGCTGAAGGCAAGCGCGTAGAGTTATCGACAGGCCCTCTCTCCGAGGGAGAGGCGCTGGGGGTAGCCAAAAAGCGCCAGGCTACCCAACTGGTCTTTCTCCAGGGAGCGAGCGTCCATACCCAAAAAATGGTCTAAGTGGGGACCAATTCGTTGGGACGCAAAGCCATCCAACGTCCCTTCTCTTCGCTGAAACTCTCACAGCCCACTACATCCCACTCAACCCCGAAGTCTCCCTGCTGGATAATCCGACCATCGTCGGTAATGACCACTTTTGGGAAGGTGTGGTTGATATTGATGGTGGGATGCATTGGTTCAAAATCCGGGTGTTCCGTCAGATGCGGCTGCTGATGTTGAGTTTCTACCGCATGGTAGCTAATACAACGGTCCACATAGGTGCAATTGATGCAGATACACATAGCCGAAGTCGAGCCTTAAATCTGTGGTTATACCTTAGCATTCAGATTTCAGGAAAGCACATTGACAATTGGTCTGCACTCCTTCATCATCAAGAACTACGCGGTCGTGGTGGAATGGTAGACACGCTACTTTGAGGTGGTAGTGCCGAAAGGTGTGAGAGTTCGACTCTCTCCGACCGCACCATCTTCCCCAAATTTTATAGGCCATGTTTAAGAAGCGACTGGAGTCCTCAGTTTGCGGCTGGGAGACAGCAGGAGCAGTGTGTAGAGTTTGCTGAGCCTGGAGGCTACACTATGCCAACTAAAGGCAGTCTCTACCCGTTCTCGGCCTGCTTGACCGAGCTCGTCTCGCCAGGTGGGGTCAGACAGAATGCGGTCAATGGCTGTTGTAAAAGCGGCTTCATCTTTAGGCGTAACCAGTAAGCCTGTGATTTCTGGGATAACGGTAAACTGCAACCCCCCAACATGACTCGCCACGACCGGAGTTCGGTTAGCCATGGCCTCAATCGCTACCAGCCCAAAGGCCTCATAGTGACTAGGCATGACACAGACATCGGCTGCTGAATAGTAGACCGGAAGTTCCGTCTCTTCCAGACGACCAGGAAAAATGGTGCAGTCGGTTAAACCCAGTTCTCTGACGATACTTTCGATACGCTCCCGTTCAATCCCATCGCTCTGTCCGGGACGGCTACCCCCTGCGATAATCAGCTTCAGGTTTGCTTCGCCTCGGAACTTGGACTGAGCGAAAGCGCGAACCAGGGTTTCAATACCTTTGCGCGGATCAAAACGACCCACGTAAAGGACAATCTTGGCCTCAGGCGCAAGGCCCAACTGTTGCCGGGCGGCCGCTCTTGAGATTTCCCCAAAGCGTTCGACGTCGGTGCCGCAGGGAATCATCTCAACACGCCCCTCGCGAGAAACGAGGGTTTGCAGATGCTCCAGTTCTTGAGGACTGGTGGCAATTACCCGTTCCACAGAATCTACACAAGCTTTCTCAATGGCCAAACGCATGGAGGCGATAGGAGAAATAATGCTCGTGTTTTTGTATTTAACGGCCCCCAGAGAATGGGAGGTATGGACCTGCCGCAGTGTTTGTTGGCTCTTGAGTTCCATGCCAACCCAGGCAGATAGCCAGTAATGGGTATGCGCTAGGGCATACTGAAAGCCCATTTGCTTCTGAAATGCCTGCACCTTACGGACAAACTCTGGCAAGTACTCGGGTAAGTGGTCTCGCGCCATAAATTTAGCGGGGCCAGCGGTCAAACGAATGGTCCGACAATCGGGGCCATGGGAGACAATCGCGGCCTGTTCAGGACTGCTGCGTCGTGTGAGCATATCTACTTGCCATCCACGCTCTGCTAAGGCTAAACCAACCTGGCGCACATAGACGTTTTGTCCTCCAGCTTCTTCTTGTCCGATGTCTGCGGCGGGATCCCCATCCACAGAAATTAAGGCAATGCGATGTTGCGTCAAAAACATGGTTTACCTCTAGGGCTACTTTCTTTCGTGACTTGCTTTTCCAGCCCCAAGCACCCAAAGCTATGGCAAGATCTGCCCCTTCAGGTTCAAGGTCCGGTACGACAACGCGACCAGTTACCAGCCAAGGACACTGAAGAGATCAAAACATTACTGAAAAATGCTGATCTACCAGTCTCCTCTCAACGCCTACGAAGTTAGCTGACGGGCTAGGACTGAGAGATGTCCTTCTCTGCGATTCACTTCTGCAGAGATAAGCCCCAAAATGCGGTTCCTCCGCTCCAGGATCGGGGTGTCGTTACAACACTTCTAGGCCGGACCCTGAATTAGGCTGACTTATTTAACGGTTCTACGCTAACCCAAATTGATGGGTAGCGTCAACTTGTCTTCATCAGGAGTTCACAAAACGAAGGGAGGATCCGCTTAAGCGTCCGTAACGCATCCTTGGGAAGCGGGTGAAACGTTCTTGATGTACTTGTAGAGGGTTCCCCGGGTGACCTTGTAGGCAGGGGCCTTCCAGTGGGCTTGGCGTTGGGCAAGTTCTGCATCACTCAAGGCAACGGAAAGCTCGTTTTTGTCTGCATCAATGGTAATTACATCCCCTTGCTGGATGAGGCCGATCGCTCCCCCTTCTTGGGCTTCGGGGGTAACGTGACCGACGACAAAACCGTGGGTTCCGCCAGAAAAGCGCCCATCCGTAATCAGGGCCACTTCTTTACCTAAACCTGCACCCATGATGGCGGCTGTAATCGTGAGCATTTCGCTCATTCCTGGCCCGCCTTTGGGGCCTTCATAGCGGATGACGATAACGTCCCCTTTTTTAACTTCTTTTCGTTCTAGAGCGGCTAGAGTCTCTTCTTCGGAGTCATAGACTTTGGCGGGTCCTGTGAAGGCGAGTCCTTCTTTGCCTGTGATTTTGGCAACAGAACCATCNGGGGCTAGGTTGCCATAGAGAATTTGCAGGTGACCGGAAGCTTTAATCGGCTTAGACAGGGGATAGATCACTTTTTGACCTTCCTCCAATCCAGGCAAGTCAGCTAGATTTTCTGCCAGAGTTTTGCCTGTAACGGTCAAGCAATCGCCATGAATCAGCCCGGCTTCGAGCAAAAGCTTGAGCACGGCTGGCGTCCCACCTACTTCATGCAGGTCTTCCATGACGAATAAACCGCTGGGTTTTAGGTCTGCGATAAAGGGCACTTTGTCACTGATTAGCTGGAAATCGTCTAGCTCTAGGGGAACGTCTACTGTTTTGGCCATGGCAATCAGATGGAGCACCGCATTCGTAGATCCGCCCAGAGCCATCACCAACACGATCGCATTTTCAAAAGCCTTGCGGGTCATAATTTGACGAGGGGTAATCTCTCTCTCCAGAAGCTGACGAATAGCTGCTCCGGCTTGATGACATTCGCGAATTTTGTCGGGATGGGTGGCAGGAATAGAGGAGCTATAGGGTAGGGACATGCCTAAGGCTTCAATGGCGGAGGCCATCGTATTGGCTGTATACATGCCGCCACAGGCTCCAGCTCCAGGACAGGCGTGTTTCAAGACGTTCTTGAGGTCCGTTTCATCAATAGACCCGCTTAAAAATTGACCGTAGCTTTCAAAGGAGGAAACAATATCGAGCTTTTTCCCATCCCAATAGCCCGGTCGGATCGTTCCGCCATAGACCATGAGACTAGGACGGTTCAGCCTGCCCATCGCCATCAGCGAACCGGGCATATTCTTGTCACATCCCGGAATCGTAATACAGGCGTCATACCACTGAGCAGACATCACGGTTTCAATAGAATCGGCAATAATTTCTCTGGATTGCAGGGAATAGTTCATTCCCTCGGTGCCCATGGAGATGCCGTCACTGACGCCAATCGTGTTGAACCGAAAACCTACCAAATCTACGGCTTGCACTCCTTTTTTGACTTCGGCGGCCAGGTCCAGCAGGTGCATATTGCAGGTATTGCCTTCGTACCACATGCTGGCAATGCCCACCTGGGCTTTGCTCATGTCTTCATCGGTCAGCCCCGTGCCATAAAGCATGGCCTGGGAAGCAACTTGAGAGTTCCGTTGGGTGATACGTGCGCTGTACTTATTGAGTGGATTCGCCATAGGAAAGGATTGTGCAGTGGAATAATCCAAAACTATAACGCAAGAACACCCCTCTGCCTTCGGCTTAGCTTGTCAAAGCCTTTGCCAGGGGAGACTGAGCATGGAAGTTATGATGTAAAAGATTTTATTAGTTTGGCTCCCCACACGGGTAACTAGCAACTTGAGATAATACTAAATAATTATCCAAAAGCTACATCTTCGTAGAGGGCTTCCATCGTCCCTTCAAAGTCAACACTTTTAAGCTGGAATGACCTCTGTTCTGAGCTATAGGACTGCAATATCCACAGCCCTTCCCCATTGCGGCGAAAGCATTCAACGCGCTGACGTTTAGAATTAATCAGGACATACTCCTGTAGACTTTCCAACTGTTGATAATCGGCAAACTTATCGCCTCTATCAAAAGCCTCCGTCGAGTCAGACAAAACTTCAACAATTAAGCAGGGGAATTTTTTATAAGCTGGAGTTTCCTGGTCTTGCTGGGCACAGGTAACCATGACATCAGGGTAGTAGAACCGATTGAGGGATTCAATTTGGGCTTTCATGTCGGAGATGTAGACGCGAGAACCAGAGCCTCGTAGATAGTTGCGAAGCAGGGAAAAAAGATTTCCGGCTATGGTGACATGAGCATCAAGCGCCCCTGCCAAGTCATAAATTTGCCCATCAATATATTCGTGCTTGATGGGACTGTGTTCTTCCATCTGGAGGTATTCTTCAGGGGAGAGATAGGTAGGTTGGGGAGAGGCGATCATCATCAGGACCTCAGGGTTGAGTCGTGCTTGTTTCTAGAGTAACCCTTGCCCTCCAAATTATCCGGTACCAAGAAATCTGGGCGAGAACGTACCATGGCAAAAGTAGGAATAAAAACGTGTCGAATTCTATCCATCTTCTCCTCACCGCTGATGTCATGGGGCGCCCTGGCCGTAGGCTATTGGCAGCTCTGATTCCTCAGTTGCGAAACCACTATGACCTCCACGGGGTGTTCATCAATGCGGAAAATGTCGCCCATGGCTTCGGGATGGGCCTCAAGCAGTACAAAGAATTGTGTGATGCAGGCATTGATGGGTTTTCCATGGGAAACCATGTATGGGACCAAAGAGAACTNATCGAGTTCATTGACCAAGTGCCTAATATTGTTCGGCCTGCCAACTTTCCGCCTGGTACACCGGGTAAAGGTCATGCGGTGATTCCTTGCGGTGGCGTACCCATAGGCATGATCAACATCATGGGCCGGGTCTTCATGCAGGCCCTAGACTGCCCTTTCCAGATCGTAGACCGGGAAGTCAGTGCCCTTAAAGCTGAAACTCCGATTATTTGGGTGGATATCCATGCAGAGGCCAGTAGTGAGAAACAAGCTATGGGTTGGTACCTGGCTGGCCAAGTAACCGCCGTGACAGGCTCTCACAGCCATGTGCAAACCGCGGATGAACGGATTTTGCCCGGCGGCACAGCCTTCATTACGGATATTGGCCTGACAGGACCGATGGATGGGGTAATTGGTATGGAAAAAGAAGGAGCTATCTATCGTATGGCTAAACAAATGCCTGCCCGTTTGAATGTGTTGGAAACAGGAGCCGTCCAATTTTGTGGCTTGGTGCTGGAGGTGGACCCGGAGACAGGGAAAACCCTCTCCCTAGAAAGACTCCAGTATCGCTATGAAACGATCGAAGAAGCTGAAGGGAGTTGCTTATTTCCTGGTTAGATTGCGTTCATCCATGGTTTGCAGAATTTCTTGAGCCATAGGAGCGTTTCCGGAGGCCATACCTAAGGTCTTCGCGAAAGCTTCCCGCGCTTTATCTTTTTCTCCCAAGTCATCCAGAATCAGAGCGAGATTGTATTGGGCTTTGAAATGGTCTGGTTTGATAGCCAGCGCTTGGCGAAAAGCATCTCGGGCTTCTGCTTTCTTCCCTTCTTGTGCCATTAAAAGGCCCAGATTGTAGTAAAGGGAAGGATTCTGCTGGCCGAGCTTCTTCTCGCGGTCGAGTTTGGCTGCTGACCTATAGGTGTTGATAGCCGATGACATATAGCCGTTGTCGGCGAGTGTATTCGCTTCGCGAATCATGTTGGTGATCCGGTCTGCCCATGCGGGCGTAGACAGGCTAATCACGCCAATTAGGGCTATACTGCCTGCGGTCCCAGCAGTCATAAGCTCTTGTTGAAAAAATTTCATACGATTACTGCTCACAGGCCATAACTCCTAGACGCTGTTAGAGTAACTATCTGTTCCTACATCTAGTGCCTCCTAACACCCACTATAGATCTAAGAGAGGCGCTGGAGTGTCACTGTTGCGGCTTGGGTTATTAAGGGCCCCAGGGTTTTCCCTACTACCCCTAGATGTTTCTCCGCCAAGAAACGGGCTCGACCGGCATAGATGGCCGTGCGTAGTTTTACTTGTGAATGGTCTGCTTTATAGGTCAGGACATTATGCCCAGCCCGCTTCCATTCTGGCCGTTCATCCGCTTCCGTGAGCTTACCTTCCGATACCACGCGGTCAAAGAGGGCGGTTCCTGGCAGAGGATAGGTAATGGTGAAACTTAAGTAGTCCAACGGCAGGGTCGGAATAAAACGGAGGGTATCCAGCATTTCTGAAGTGGTTTCTCCGGGATAGCCGATTTGGAAAAAGGCTGCCGGTTTGATGCCTACCTGTTGCGCGGCATGGATGGCTTGATGGACTTTTTCTGGGGTGAATTTTTTGCCCATCTGCTTGAGGACGCGCATCGAACCAGATTCCACCCCAAAGAAGATCCGGTCACAGCCCGCCTCTGCCATCTTAGTAAACACTTTAGGATTGACATCCACCCGGCCTAAACAATCCCACTTGAATTTCAGACCCCGGGCCAAAATTTCGTCACAGATTTTCAAAGAGCGCTGCCAATTAAGCATGAAAATGTCGTCGGCGAACCAGATGCGGTTGTAGCCATCGGCCAGCGCCTGCTCAATATCCGTCATTACTTGTTCTACGGTATGCTCCCGATAGGTCGCCCCAAAAATAGGCTGGTCACAGTATTCACATCCATAGGGGCAGCCCCGTGCCGTGAATACGGTAGTTTGTTTATAGCCAAAGTGCTTTTCCCAATAGGGCAGATAGCCCTGATGGTCAAATTGACTTCGGTCCGGCATCGGAACCTGTTCCAGGAGCTCCTTGGGCATGAGGGGCAGACGGGGATTTTGAACTATTTTTCCCTGTTCATCTCTGTAGCATAGGCTTTCTAGGTTGTTGTAGGGTTGGTTGGCTTGGAGACGCTCTAGAAGTTTTTCCCAGACCTGTTCTCCTTCTCCTTGCATCACGAAATCAAAGAGAGGCAAGAAAAGTTTGGGGTTGCCGGAAGGCATGGGGCCTCCAGCGATTAAGGGAACGGTATTTCCCAGTTTTGCGCGCAATTGTTGGCCTATGTATTCCGCATCTTCTCGCATGGTCACCATGCAATAGACGCCAATCGCTTTTGGATTTTCCCGGATAGCCTCTTCCACAGCCCAATCGGTTCCCTTGAAGGTGCAGTCCAAAAGGCGGACGGTGAAGCTTTTACTTTGGAGATAGCTTGCGATGAAGCCTTGTCCCAAGGGGGGAAAGAGCCAGAGATTGCGACGAGGGTTTTCCCGGTGGACATAGGGGTAAATCAGAACAAGGTCAGCCATGGCTTCGCGCTTTGGGATCGCCCTCTAGCGTAGCAATCAACCCTTGTTTTTCGACATTCTCAACATCTGGATTTAATAAGTACAACGCTGCTTTGGGGAGAGTTTATCGATTCGCACAACTCTATTGGACCTCATTAACGGGGGTTGCTCAAAACACTTCAACTGAATTTCGAGTAACGGTCCATTAGAAGGTTTTGGGCGCTGTATTCTGGCTCATCTTGTCCTCGGCGGCGCTGGATGTAGGAACCATCCGATTGCAGATCCCATGCCTGACGATTATCCTGNAACAAGGTGTCAAGAATTTCCTTCAACTCTTTGGCACAAGCTGGATCTTCGACGGGTGTAACCGCTTCTACCCGACGATCGAGGTTACGTTCCATCCAGTCCGCACTGCCGATGAATACTTCTTCTTGTCCATTGTTGTGGAAATAGAAGATGCGGGAGTGTTCCAGGTAACGCCCCACGATGCTGATGATGCGAATGTTTTCACTAACCCCTGGAATTCCAGGAAGCAGGCAACACATTCCTCGAATAATCAAATCAATTTCTACCCCTGCCTGGGATGCTTCATACAGAGTTTTGATAATACCGGGGTCAATTAGGGCATTCATCTTGGCAATGATGCGACCAGGTTTGCCGTCTTTACAATGTTCGATTTCGCGACGAATCAGGGATACCATGCGATCACGCAAGGTAACTGGAGCCACCAGCAACTTGCGGAAGGATTTTTGTTTGGAAAAGCCTGTCAGGTAATTGAATAAATCCGTCAGATCAGCCCCCAATTCTTCCCGGCAACTGAGCAACCCCAAGTCGGTATAAATTCTTGCGGTTTTGGCGTTGTAATTGCCCGTACCAATATGAACATAGCGGCGAATGTCATCCCCCTCCTGTCTGACGACTAACAACACTTTAGTGTGTGTCTTCAGCCCCATGACCCCATAGACAACATGCACCCCGGCTTCTTCTAATGCTCGTGCCCAATTAATATTACTGGCTTCATCAAATCGGGCTTTGATTTCCACCAGGGCAACCACCTGCTTGCCATTCTGGGCAGCGGCAATCAGCGACTTAATGATGGGAGAGTCGCTAGAAGTCCGGTAGAGCGTCAATTTAATTGCTTGCACATCCAAATCTTGTGCGGCATGGGCAATGAAATGTTCAACTGATGCCGTGAACGACTCATAAGGATGATGCACCAGCAGATCACCCTGACGAATCACGTAGAAAATGTCTTCTCCTGTGTCCTCCCCGACCGTCAGGGCTTCGCTTAAATGCTGCAATCTTTTGGGTACAACCGGAGTCCAGGGTTTGTCTTTAAGATGGGGTAAGGGCAATGACATGAATGACATCAAATCTCGCATTCCCAGCCAACCCTGCGTCACATAGAGGTCGTTGGGGTCTATGCCCATCCCCTTAATCAAGGTTTGCTTAACAAGCTCTGACATGGTTGGGGCAAATTGGAATCGCACAACCGATCCACCAAAGCGGCGTCTACTAAGTTCCTGCGCGATCGCCTCAGCCAAATCCTCTGCTTCTTCCTCTTGCACCGCCAAATCCGCGTCACGAGTGACCCGGAAAAGATGGCGTTCCTGAATAATCATCCCTGGGAAGAGAGCATCCAGATTGTCAGCAATCACCTGCTCCAACGAAACACCTGCCCAAACAACGGGGCGCTTACTATGGGGATGAACCTCAGGCGGCAACGGTACAAGACGGGGCAGGCTGTCTGGCACTTTGACTCTGGCAAACCCTGCTTCCCCTGTTTCTGGGTCCTTCAGCACAATGGCTAGATTGAGACTC
>JGI20200J14955_1000069_pt1 | contig 22065 bp, 21 predicted proteins | sample NGESurshal092012_FD_14955 | JGI IMG/M metagenome (IMG submission 14955) | reverse complement strand
GGAGGAGTTTTTCAGGTTATTGCGGAGGTCTAATCCGGCACGGCGGACAATCGCAATCGAACCAAAAGTCGGATCGGTTGCATTTTGCCGAATCACTTCACTGATGCGCTTATCCCGCCAGTACTTTGCTGTTTCACTAATGAAGTGGCTGAACAACCCGTGAAACTCAGGATTGGGCCGGGCACTGGGGCCGGGACTAGCAGTCGTGTAGCCAAATACGCGCCGATAGGCCTGCATCCGATCGCGCAGCTGGTAGCGCAGAAGGTTGTGTTTATCAAAGCGATACAGGCCGTAAGCTCCTTCGCCACTGGAAATCCGTAACGTTCCAGCCCTGAAGAGTTCCTGGAGCTTGTGCATTACTTTGAACACACCCAGGCGTTCGTGCAGGTAGATGTAGTAGAGGTCAGCAGTAGAAAGGATGCGATCGCTAGTAACCGTGTCGTCATAATCTATGACACCACCAGAGACCTGGGTTCCGCCCAAGTCTGCCGGTACATTGCTGCCCAAGCCAATCAGATCAGCCAGTCCACCATCGGCTGGGGTACCTTTACCGTTCTGAGCAGCGTCAAATTTATTAATCTGGTCATCCACCATTCGGTTGAGCACTTCTGCCAGTTGGGGATTGGAAACCAAGTCTGGTCCAAGTTGCTCAATGGTTTTTTGGAGCAACGCCGCCACGCGGTCATTGCGCTGGTCATAGTCTCGTGTGTTAGGCATGGCGTACTTCCCGTTTTCTTGCTAAAGGTTTCGTTAATCAGGCGGCTAAATCAGCCAGTGCTTTCAACTGGTTCACCAAGTCATCCAATGCCCAACTGACCCGTTCATGGGTCAAAGCCTGGGCCACAATCGGCCTACCGCTGAGGTTGAGGGTGTTTGAAGACTTTGTAGAGGCCAGGATCGGCACAATGACCCAGAAAATCCGGTCTGCCTGATCGGTTACGAACTCCAGGCCGTACTGACCTGAATCTGACAGAATACCCGGAGCTTCCAAACTGGAAAAACGATCAATCCATTCGTTGAGGTCATTAAACGTCATGTCTGGTAGTTTTATCTGACCTGTCCCTAAGGTGGTGAATCGACTGGCGCTGGAACGACGCTCATCCTCCGTGAAGCCAATAGAATCCAGGGCTGACATCAGGTTTGAATTGCCCTGTGCAATCACGGGCAGCAACACACTGGCGCGCGCGAGGCGCAAACTAAACTCTGGAAAATTGAGGGACTTGGGCGATTGAGATTTTGAAGTGTAGTTGTTCCAGATTTCCCGCAAAATTCGCACATAATTGACTAGCAAATCGTATCCAGCAATTTGGGCTTCATCGTCAAGGGTCGCCGGGGTGACGCTGCGGCGAGTTAGAAATGCCCGCTCACCAAACTGGATCAGGTGCCCATTCGGACCTCGTAACTGGTTGAAGTAGGTTTCCACTCGTTGAGATCTTGGCTCATCCACTCGGCCAAATTCCTCAACCAGGCTATTAATTTCTGAACGCACCAGTGACCGTAACGCCTCGATTTTATCGGTCTCAGCTTCCGGGACAAAGGAATGTAATCCTTCCAGCACCCTCAGGGCATCTGAGGATATAGTAAGGGCCTGACGGTAAAGCGTGGCCTGTTCTGCCGAGAGTTGCCCCATCAATCCAGCCGATATGCTCCCGGTTTTGGCAGAGGCATACCCACTTTGACTGGGAGCATCGCTACCCTGACCGTAGAGCGAAACCGCACTGCGAGAGGGTTGGGTACTCACCTTGCCATTGTTCATGGTCGGGAAGGCATCATTCAGGGCACCGATAAAACTACTGGGACTACTTCCCGGTGCTCGACCTAGAACCTGAGAGATCGCCCGCGATACCTGACGTTCCATCACATTAGCGCTGCCCGTCGCATTGTTAGTACGGGTTGGTCCCAATTCATCCACGTAAGTGGTCTGGGTCTGGGCATAGCGGCTGAACGTGTTTGCCAGTTGAACCACTGCTGCATCTCTCACTGTCGGTTTAGTTCCTCCAGTAGGAAGCGAGGGGTAAAGCTGGCTTATAACCAGGGTTCGTAGGGCTTTAAGCTGTCTGGAGCGCCCGCGAACCAGGGAGTTACTTAATTTGTTTAATGCTGCTGCCATTAGTAAACCTCTTCTATTTAGCGTTTTATAGGATTCCGGGACTGACCAGATCACCACTTCTAATCAGATCTGAAAGGAAGCTGTAGTTTTCCTCTAGCAGGTCGTGAATCTGGATAGATTGGGCGATCGCAGCTCTGCTAACAGTTGAGTCGCTGAGATCCTCTTTCCCCGTGATGATCTGGAGTTTTTCGGTTATTTTTTCCCAATTCCGGATAAGTTCTTTGAGGCTCTCGACCTCCCCGTCATCCAGCGAGATGCCTTTGCGATTGAATTTGTTGAATGTTTCTCGTGCGCTTTTCAGGTGGCTGATAAACTGATTGACCACCGCATTCACGTCGGTAGGAGTAGGCTTATCCTGAGAAGAGATATTATTGATGGATTCAAGAATACGCCTGCTCTCCTGTACCAGGCTAGTGATATCTACCTCATCTCTGGTAAGATTTTGTTCATCCAAAATTCCAATCAATGTCTGCCCAAGAGTAGTGCGGACACACTTAATAGCTTCATACAAATTACTGTCCTTGCATTGAGAGGGAAGGCTTGGTAACTTTGTTCCTTCATACTTTGGTTCATACTTTGGTTGGGGACTTGTCTTATCAAGATCTTTGAGAACAGACAAATTCTGGCTCAGAGAATTTGTTTTCTGCAAATAAGATTCAACGAGCTTGATTGCAAAAATGAGATCCTCAAAACCTGGTTCGACAGGGGCAGAATTTAAAAGTTCTGCAGTATGCCGAGTAAGACCTTCCTGAAGTGCCTGGAGTACATTACTAATATCAGCTTCTGTTCCTCCGGGTTTAAGGCTTTCGGGCTTTAAGCCTACTACATGGTTTTCCAATTGACTTTCGGTAGCTCGCAAAATATTCATTAAACTTCGAAGCTGACTGATAGCGCTGGAAGTATTGTTGGAAGGGGCAAAAGTCATAATTATCGTCATTATCGTCTCCCTAAAATGCGGTAGAAATTGTCAGTAATCGTTTGTGGTGTTGCAAGTTGGCGGTCTAATGCAAACCGGGCAGCACTGATCATGAAACGAAGAGGTACAGTGCCGAGATCCTGCCCACCAGCTAGCCGACGACCTGCCATCTCAATCATCTCCATCTGCGGCGGTCCAAACTTAACCACCCGTGCCAGACACTTGTTGGCAAACTGCTTATAGGGTTGGAACACCATCGTATCCACCACCATTTCTGCGGCTGGCTGGAAGGACTGCATAAAGCGGACCGGAATGTCCTCGGGGGTAACTCTAGGATAGAGCCGCTGCCAGATGCGGGTCAGATCCGACGCCATTTTGTCGAACCCTAGACGACGCAGCAGAATCAGGTTAATCAGCACTCGTAAGTAAGGCGTTGGATGAACAGAATTGGGACTGAACTGCACCGTGTTAATAGGCGATCGCCCCACTACATCCATCAACGACTCCACAGCAGCAGTTCCCCCTAATACCAGAGCAAACATATCCGCCATGATTTCCTTGTTCCATTGCGTCCATACCTGCGCGGTATCAGGTGGAATGCTTCCCTCCTTTGTCAGTCGTTGGTATACCCGAGCAGGAATTTCCTGCCATAGTCCGAGGTCCGCCTGGAGGTTATGNGANACCTCATGCAGTACGCTCGATAGCGCCCACACATTGTCCAATCGATGCTGGGGTAGCATAATCAGCGGGAACGGATTAGGGTTACGGCGTAGCCGCATTAGGGGCACCCCACGCCGGAAAGTGGCTGGACTAAATCCGCTGTTTGCGTAGCTGAGCGGAAGTAAGCTGGGTGTGGGTTGAGCCGTTCCCAGTCCTACATACAGATCTTCGTAGCAGTTGGCGGCAATCCGGTCTACGGTTCGCAGCCGCTCACCAAAATTGGAAAGCCTCTGGACGAATAAATCAAAGTAGAAGTCCCAGATTCCTTCCACATAGAGCACACGGTTGCTGACCACCTGCTTGCGTTCTAAGAGGACCCGCAGACGTTCAGTTGTCGGTTCCCGCCGTGCCGCACTGGCAGCAGCATCCACCCAACGAGACATTTCCACCAGTTTGGTACGGAACCGATCAATAAAGCGGTTTACGGCTTCGATGTGGGCCTCCCCAGGGGCTGCTGGCCCGGTACCAAACTCATCTTTGGTGAAAGGACGCAGAGACTTTGCATGACGGGTGAGGTTGATGGACTGGATACTCAGCCAGTTGTCCAACAAGCGCTGTTCATCAACACTCACAGCACCCTTCATAGGCCGTGCATCTACCATTTCAGGTTTTGGTTGAGACGGTGTCTTGGCAGATACCTCTGCTTTCTGCATCGTCGGGATGGGTGAATTTGCCATAAACATTGCTTTCCTGCTGATCTTTGTCAAAGCACTTCCACAGTCCTTGATTGCCTCAGGTCATCGAGCCCTTCTGGGTGCTACTCTTGAGGCACACGTGGGGCAGCTACTGTTCATCCCTGTCGCCGCGCGGCGTGGATTAGGGGGAGCCGTCCGCTGGCGCAACACAGCATTCCGCACCATTGTCCCCTGCACCCTCTGAGGATTTCCTAATACCCTTCGGCTTGCAGCTGCCATCGAGCGCACAGCAAGAGGACCAGTGATCGGTCGACCAGAACGAGCGGCTGCTTTCAAGGTTGCTACGGTCTGACGCTGAATCGCTGGCACGGTGCGCAGCAATTCACGCCCAACCGGACCTTGCTGAGCCAGGCTCTTAACCAATTCAGCATTGGCCTGAGCCAGAATCGCTATTACCCTTCGTAGCGCTCGCCGTCCGCCCATGAGGGTGATCGTAATCGGGAGAGATGCCCCCAGGGCAGCTTCTGCTTCGGCTTGAGTGGTTGCTTCAGCCGCCTGAGATGCAAGAAACTCGGTCAGGGCTGCCTCATGCGCCGTCTCTGTTTGAGCGACTTCTGCTTCGGCCTCATTGGTACCAAAGAATTCGGCTTCCATCTGCACAGATTCCATCTCCCCTTCCTGGACCAGGGCACTGGTCAACTTCGTGGCAAGAGGACCGGCAATGAGTCCGGCACCTGGTATCAAAGATGCTAATTTACCCGCCAGCATAGGAGCGAAGCGTTTAGCAAAGGGGGCAGCCATTTTTTTGAATCGCCGAAAGGCCTTCTTGAAAAAATATTCACCCTCATCTTCCATTTCCGGGTTGGAATAGGGATTGCTATAGTGCGTCGCTTCATGGGTTTCCCATTCACTCTCCATTTCTGGGTTGGAATAGGGATTGCTGTAGGACGTCGCTTCAGGGTTTTCCCATTCACTCTCCATTTCCGGATTGGAATAGGGATTGCTATAGGGCATCGCTTCAGGGTTTTCCCATTCACTTTCCATTTCCGGATTGGAATAGGGATTGCTATAGTGCGTCGCTTCAGGGTTTTCCCACTCTGGATTGGAAAAGGGATTGCTGTAGTGTGTTGCTTCGGGGGCTTCCCATTCACTCTCCCATTCCGGATTGGAATAGGGATTGCTATAGTGCGTCTCATGGGAGGCAGGGGCTTCAAATAGAGCTTGATTTGGTATTGCCATGTCGAATGTTCTCCTTTAATTCCGATGTTCTGGTCTTGTTGGGGGCTGTGCAGAAATTGCTCCACTCGGAGCGACGGTATACTTGCGGATGATGGCATTGCGAAGCATGGTGCGAGTCACCATAGCGGAATTTCCCAATACGCGCGCAGCGTGAGCCGCCATCAGACGAACTGCCAGGGCAGACGTGATTGGGCGACCTGCCTGTTGCGCAGCGCGCAAGCTAGCAATTGTGCGGCGAAGGACTGTTGGTACCAGCCGCAGAAGGTGACGGCCCGCTGGACCACGACGATGCAGCAATTGAACCAGTCGAGCGTTTGCTTGGACCAGTACGGGCATAACGCGACGAAGGGCCTGATTTCCGCCCATACTTTTGACCGTAGTGGGCACGGCCGCTCCCAGAAGCGCTCCTGCCTCACTCTCCTGCTCACTATGGCTTGCTTCGGCTGCCAGCACTTCAGTCAAGGCAGCTTCTTGAGCTGCTTCGGTATTGCCCACCTCCAGTTCAGCTTCGTTGCTTCCAAAGAACTGGGCTTCCATGGAGACTGCTTCCATTTCGCCTTCCTGGAGTAGTTGGCGGATCAAGCTACCAGCCAGGGGACCGCCTACTGCTCCTGCACCAGGGACTGACCCTATCAGGGTTCTGGCAACCACAGGGGCAAGTTGTTTCGCGAGGGGAGTTGCTACTATGGCAACTTGCTGAATACCCCGCCAAGCATTCTTAAAGAAATACTCACCTTCATTTTCCAACTCATTCGTCGCTTCGGGATAAGCATAATGGCTCGCTTCCTGTGCTTCCCAATTGCTCTCCAGTTCTGGATTAGCATAGTGAGTTGATTCGAACTGTCCTGGAACAGTTCCATTGTTCCTATTGCCTATGGGTATATTCATCATGTCTCCCAGCACAACATAGCCGATTGACCTATGCAATCTTTCTGTTGCCCAGCAACATGCCGAGCCCAGCCTGTTAGGATCCAGTCCTCAAGGCTTAGGAATGCTGCTAGTCCTAGCTATATAAGCTAGTTATAGTGCCTGTACCGTACATTACTAGTCACTTATTCTTGTGAACTATATTTGGGGTAGCACAATTGAGTGACACTAAATTATGTGACTATGTCATCGAGCCAAAAGATGAGACCCTTGGAAGAGAACTAAACATTTATCAGCCTTAGGTGCGGATATACGAGCACTTGAGGCATCGATTGCTGCGTATGGATGGAAGAAGCTGTGAGTTGCTTAGATGCAGTAAATTACTATTGAGTACGTGACATGTGAACTAATACCAATTTACTTTTTGAATACGCTAAGGTTGCTTCTCCCCACAAGGTTGGGGGGCTGGGGGGGCCAGATTGCAACGCATTTATTTAGTTAATTGGTATAAGAATAATGCTTCTGGGCGAATTGATTATCACAATTTAATTTACGGTTTGAGAAGCAAAGAATCATAGTTCAATGCCGTAGATGTTACCTTTCCTGAGAACGAAAGAAATGACACCCTTATCATCTTCTATTCCTGTAAAACTCATCAAGGATCGCTATTCTTGCGTACTTGGTCCAACACTGGCTTTATCTGATTATGGGTTGCCTTTGGTCAAGCGATTAGGGGAAGTAATGGATTTATGGGTGGCACGAGAACTATGGCATATTCTCGACAATATTCATTTTTATTTACAACAGCCAGAGTTATTACTCTTCAGAAAAGATACTTCTGAAAGAGCAATAAATATACAATACCCCAGCAAGGAGGAGATAATCCGGGTGTTGAAACAGTGGGAATATGTTTATGCTGAAACAGATCTGCTACGCCTACGACTATTTTGGGTTAAAGATAAACTTGGGGAATCCTTACTGCCAAGCGGAATAAATCTTGACATCATCTGGCGCTATGAATTCTTCGCAAGTTTATTACATGACCAAATTGAGCAACACGTTGTTGATGCCGGAGAAACATTAACCTCTGCCTTCCGCGATACTTTAGCTCTGGCGGCAGCATTGGAATCTACGTTTATCTTGACCCACCAATTGCCGAAAGATGCCGTCGAAAATTCTCCCCCTGGAATCTGTGTGGCTCTAGAAAGTTGGGGTATAGCTTGCCGAGCCATTGACCCGCTAGACCAAATAGCGACTATTGAGCGCGACTATTTACGCCACATGATCGTCCAGACTGGTCTCGCTAAGCATATTTGGGCAGGCTTACGCCTTTCGGTAGTACATCTGTTAGTGCCAGTAGCGAGCAATGGTTGGATCGCGCCGACCCAGGCGCAGGAATATCCGCTCTCTGAAATTAAAAGTTTTGTCGAACGCCCAAAATCCAAGGAAAATCTATGGCAGGAAGCTCAGGGTTTTTGGTATCAACTCTAAAGGAGCAATGATTTCTAGATTGTATGATTAGCGAATTAAGGAAGCACAAAGATAGACCATCGCAGCACGGCTGCTTACTCCTAACTTGGCAAAAATTCGACGTAAATGTGTGGAAACCGTCCACTCACTAATATGAAGTTCGCTGGCAATTTGTTTATTCACCTTACCTGAAGCAACCAAGTTAGCAATTTGTAGTTCACGTCCTGTCAATAGTGTAGTCACGTCTGAACTTTCTGCCCTATCGCATTGCTCATCTACTAATAAAATGGTACAAACCTGACCTTTAACCTCAAAGCGGATAATTTCTGAGAAATTTGGAGAAGAGGGAACAGGAAATAAAGATGATTTTTTAAAGTTTTCTGTAATATTTAAATTAACAATGAGATAATGATGATTGTCAATATCAAATTCACCCAGGGTATTGGGAAGTGATGAATAGTCAGCATCAACACTTAAAGCTGGTTTTTCTCTCATTAGCTGTTCCCTCCGCGATGTCACTACCCACAGATGGAAGTAGTGATATGAATTCAGTAGCCTTTTCTCAGGCATCAAAGAAATTGGACTTAAAGCGCTTGATCCTTTATTTGCGTCCACATCCTACTAATCTCCCTTGTGGAGCTAACTTCTGAAAATCGATCGGCCCATGCTGATTAGGCGATGTATCAGAAGAAATGGTCTTTTCAGAACTCAGTAGGTAATCCCTAATTGAGAATCTACGCAATTACATATCAAGATGGGCCTACTACCCAGCCATCTAGTGAAGATGATAGCCAAAAAAAATAATATGTCAATTGAAAGATTTTTCGGTTTTTTTTAAAATTTCGATAGGAGTATGTCAGGAAATTCAATTCTTATTGAAAATGTCCCCAAAAGACTAAAGTCTACTCAATAAAATAATTAATCGATGAGCCGATACAAACCACAGCAAACTTGAGCCGTATTCTCTTCTCTCTCTGCACAAGATGATCCTGGTCCTACCCGATGATGCTACATTAGGATGCGATTCTGTACTGAAACTATGACAGGACAACGGGTAGAAGTCGCGGGAGTGCGGTGGTTTTACCACACAGAAGGTGATGGAGATCCGATAGTCCTGCTAGCAGGTTTTCCGACCACTTCCTATCTATGGCGAAAATCCATTCCTGTGTTAGCGAGAAAACGCTGGGTGATTGCTCCCGATTTGCCTGGTTGGGGAGACAGTGACCAGCCTCAAAGTTTTTCCTACCGGGTTTCTGACCTAGCCGCAGCCCTGAGTAGTTTTCTGGAGACGTTAGAGGTCAAAACCTATAGCTTGGTTCTACATGGCTATAGCGTTCCCCTAGGCTTAGAACTCCTGAGCCAAAATCCTAAGCGGATTACAAGCTTGGCTTTGATTAGTCCGTGGTGTTCTGTCGGCGAAAAGCTACCCTCTATCTGGCAATTACTGCAAGTACCGCTGCTGGGAGAAATGTTAGCNCAAGACCCCATTAATGTTGACCGAGTCATTGAAGCTGGACTGGTCTACCAGCTACCGCTACCNGATTTGGCCCAATACCGAGCCCCCTATTTGGCTAGCTCTATGGCAGGGATNGCCCTTACCCGCACNATTCGAAATTTGAATAAGGCAACTTTAGCTCAGGCAGAGCGCAATCTCGCTTCNATCTCCTGCCCAACCCTGGTGATTGGGGGCGAAAAAGACCGTTGGATTAAAAAAGCAGAAGAGGTGAGTAAGCGTCTGAAAGATAGTACGTTCTTGTCCTATCCCGATGCACGTCATTTCATTTCTGAAGACCAACCCGACCAGCTAAGTCAAGACCTATTACGATTTTTTGTGACCTAAAGGTTAGGTGTTAGCCTGCGGTAGTAGTAATTAGGGTATATCTCCGCTAAGCAGGTTTTGGGGCGATTGCCTGATGAACTTATTAGAAGGCAAACGAAAATTAGTCTAAATTCTAATATTGAAAATTAGACTAATTCTATAAATAGTGTTTTTTCTCTATAATTTAAACTTCAAGAATACTACAAGTAGCGTAAGTTTAAATTTAGTTTAAAGTCCATCTTCCACAATGTTTTAGCCTGTTCTATCGTCTCTCTTTTTTGCAAGAAAAATTGGACTATGGGGATTATAAACTTTTTAAAATTCCTGAAAACCTCTCTAGGTAAAGTTTTTGGACTTTTAGTCCTAGCTTTTCAGTGGCCAATCAGTGTTTAAGAATGAGAAAAATTTACTTAAATTTAGTGAGGTAGGTAAGGTTCTAGAAGTGGGGGCAAGCAAGTTAAAAACTGCTGGTTCCGATCGTCGAAAAGCTCCAGTTTCACGACCGGAACCATATTGAATTCTGGTACGGATGCCCTTTCTTGGTTTGCGCATGCGTGCGTTTTTACTGTGGTTCTGTATCGACAAAGTATGGAATTTATATCCAAGTGGATAGACTGTAAAAAAGACCGTATCAATCAAATTCGGATTTCTCCCCAGATAGGCATTTCTGGTAAATCACTGTTGTCTCTAATTTGGGTTACACACTTACAAGAGGAACTACAAGTGAAAAAAGAAATGAAGATGAAGTCTTGATAATCCAAGTAAGAGTGCAAGGCTCCTAATGAGGAGTAGTGTTGATGAGTCACTTCGGCTCCAGAATGAGGTGTTTTGCAATCAACTTCTTCGTGATATCAAGAGTCATCCTCTTTTTCGTAATCCTGCTATTGATGCCCTGAAATTTGGAGCGTTCGACAAAGCTACGCTCAGAGACGTTCATCTCGACTTCCGACATGGGGTCGTACAAATTTTTACGGATGCGATTGTAATGGCTCAGTTCCACACGCGACAACTTGAGCATCGTCTGGGGGCCAAAGGTAAGATGGCGTCTCGTTTTCTCCTGGGCTTGAATCTCCTAGATGAGTTTGGTTTCTGCCCCGGATACGGAGAAGACAACACCGAACGCTACCGTGGGAATCCTCTGTTGTCGCATCCACTCTTATTTGATGCAATGTTGGAAGAATTTAATGTGGATGATCTTGTCCGAGATTATTTTTTGAAAAGCGAAGCGGCTAAGGAGCTTCGAAGCAGCATTGAGGTAGCCTTTGGAGATTTATGGAGTCTCCTCGTCCTGCTCGTTGCGGGAGAAGAAGTCGTGTTGGTATACACTCCGGCTATGCGCCGAGCGGCCCGTATGGTGGGCGTGAATGTGGAGCATGGCTACTATATGGCGCATGGCAGTAGCGAAGATTCCGAAGTAACTGCCTTCGATGACGATCACCAACGAGATGCTCTTGAAATCCTGATATGTACTATAGAGCCGCATCAATATACCAAGGTTCGTGCGGTTGCAATGGATTACTGCACTCTTTGGGATTGTTTCTGGCGTCAGCAAATGCTGCGATTAGAATACACCCCAATGTCTAGACAAGCTTCATAGAAGGTTGAGGTTGAATTCTATACGCATAAAGAATTTGAGCACTCAGGCACACAACCTGAACACAGCAAAACATACTCGCGCCGACACTAAGAGGCTAGAGCAAAAGTTTAGTACGCGAGGCCCATGCTGCGGGAGGTTTCTGCACCCAGGTAAACACGGATACTCAAGAAGTCCGTAGGGCAGGCGGTTTCGCAGCGCTTACATCCCACACAATCTTCTGTGCGGGGAGAAGCAGCAATCGTAGCGGCCCGGTTCCCATCCCAGGGAACCATTTCCAGGACATCTAACGGGCAAGCACGGACACACTGGGTGCATCCAATACAGGTGTCGTAGATCTTGACGCTGTGAGACATAGGAACCCTTTCGAATCGTGACGTCTTGGTTATGGATTGCAGTGTATCGCGCCCAGAAAGGCTTAGCAGCAGTTCGGCTACATTTCTTAAAAAAGTGTTACCAAACCAATCATGATTCACTCTTGGGCTTGGGCCATTTCCCGAACAAGGTTAGCTTCCCATTTACGGGCTGGGGCCTGACGACGAATATCTCGCCAAATTCCAGTGGCCGCTTTGGTTCCATCGGCGACAGCGATAGAAATCTGGTTGAGTCCCTGTTTCAAGTCCCCAATCGCAAAAATGCGGGGATGGGACGTGCGACACAGATCATCGGTGACTAGATTTTCGCCATTCTTCTCCAGGGGAATCCCATTCAAGTATCGGCTGTGGTAGTGAGAACCCATGGCGACAAGACCCGTTTCCACCGAAATCCGAGAACCATCGGTGAATTCAATGCCATTCATCGTATGACCTTCCCCTAAAAAGCGCTGGATAGGTGTTTCAATCAAGGGATAGCCATGGTCTGCCAGTTTCTGGCGCATCTCATGTCCTACCTCAAAAAGACCGTGGGTAAGGACTGTGATGTAGGGCGTAAACCAATTTAAAACAAAAGCAGTATTGACTTGCCCTTCAGAACCGCAAATCAAAGCGCACGGCGTATCGTTTATCTCGTAGCCATCACAAATTAGGCAGACATGCAGGTTGTGTCCCGCATATTGGTAGACATTTTGCATGTCATCTAACCTGGGCAGGTGGTCAATAATGCCACTGGCTGCGACGATATATTTTGCTCTGAACATATGGTCTTGGTCGTGACGAATCGCTGTTTTTACTCGAACATCGAAGTATTCGCCTTGGTCTGTGACTTCCTCGACATGAGCAAAAAGGTAATCGCCGCCCACGCTATAAAGATGTTGTTCTCCCCGCTTGAGCAACTCTCTACCGCTGATATGCTCAGGGAATCCTAGATAATTGGTAAGGTCCGTCATCCAAAAAGAACGGCCCCGACCTTTTTCAATCACCAAAACCTTGAGGTTATAGCGGGCCAAATACAGTCCCGCAGAGAGTCCCCCAGCCCCACCGCCCACAATAATGGCGTCGTAGAGAACCTGAGTGTGTTCATCGAGATGTTTACGGGATAAGCGCACGTTTACAGCCCTGACAGTTTATCCAGTCTAGCGGGTGGATTAGAGTTTTTTGAATTTTGAAATGCACCAGAGGCACGCTATAACTATAGGGGAAACGCCTCATTACCTAGATTATGTCAATCATCACGCTTGGCTGGACAGCCCTTATTTTGTTTTTTGTTGGCTCTATTGCCCTTACCGTTTGGGGCCGGGGCGGCTTGTAATAGGCGTCGCTTACGTTATTAAGGATTCATGCTCCAGAGTATCCTGGTCATTGTGGCCTTTTTAGGGCTTATTTTACTCACGTTAGGGGTGGCCTACCTGACTTGGGTTGATTTTCGCGATCGTCAGCGCGCTAAGAATAGCAAGCGTTAGCCTCATGCTCAGATTGGGGAATGCTAGAGCATAAAGTGTGTAAGAACATACCCTCTAGTTTGCCGGAGCAATGTGCCATGGTCTTAAACCCGCAGGGCAACCTACCGCAGAATGGAACTTCCCATTCCCCGATGGTGGTCAAAGCGCATGACGTAATTCGACGGGAGCGTTTGACCGATGACCAAGCTTATGATGCCGTAGGTTTCAAAGACTTGGTTACCCGCGCCCTCAAACTGAGTGCCTCAGACATCCACCTGTGCGTCAATGAATCTCCCCGCTTCCGCATCCGCGGTGAGATTGAAACTTTTAACCTACCTCCCATTAGCGAATTTGTTTTTTACCGCTGGCTTGAAGAAATTCTTTCTCCTCAACAAATTGCCAAGTTTGAAGAAGAACAAGAATACGATACAGCCGCTTATTTTCCTGATTTGATCCGCTGTCGGATTAACCTATTTTTCTCTCTTTTAGGTTCTTCGATGGTGATTCGTTTGATTCCCCTCGAAGCCAAGAGTATGGAACAGCTCTACCTCCCCGATAAGCTCAAAGAACTGTGCGCCATGCCTAAAGGGTTGTTTCTGATTACAGGGCCTACGGGGTCTGGTAAATCTACGACCTTGGCGGCGATGATTCGCTATATGAATGAGACCTTTAAAAAGAACATTGTCTCGATTGAAGATCCGATTGAATTTGTCCATACCTCTCAAAAATGCACCATCCGTCAACGGGAAGTAGGTATCCATACCAAAGCTTTTGAAAATGCATTACGGGCCGTACTTAGAGAAGACCCCGATATTATTTTGATTGGGGAAATGCGCGATCGGCTGACCGTAGAAACAGCCTTGAAAGCGGCGCAAACTGGGCACTTAGTCTTTGGCACCCTCCATACCAATAGTGCCGTAGCTACAATTAACCGGGTCTTAAATATTTTCCAACCGTCCGAACAGGACCCGATCCGCCACCAACTATCAGAGTCCCTGGTAGCCATTGTTGCGCAGATGTTGGTACCGTCTACCGATGGAGGCCGCCGGGCAATCATAGAACTTTATATCAACACCGTCACAGGCAGAGATTTTATTGACCGTGGAGACTATGATCAACTCACCCAACTGATTAAAGAATGCGACTACGAAGGGATGCAAACCATGAATGATGTCATGTTCAAGTTGGTTAAAGAAGGGGTGATTACGCCAGAAACTGCGATCAAGTTTTCACCCTATTCCAACGAAATGAACCAGCTCTTGCGTGGAAAAGAAGACAACCTGATGGCTGCCAGCTGGGAAACTCAAGACAACCATCCCCGCAGTTCTTTCGGGAGTAGCACNCAGTATTCAGGCTCTTACGGACAAAATCCTAATCGTCCCCCCAGTGCTAGGNCCTAAACTCTCGTAGCATGAGAGCATGCGGATTTTTGGGATAGACCCNGGTACGGCAATTGTGGGCTATGGCGTGGTGGACATTTCTCCTGAAGGAGCGTTCACCGCTGTGGATTTTGGGGTAGTGTCTACGCCTGCCCATACGCCCTATCACGAACGATTGGCCCAAATTCATGAAGATCTGACCACCCTTTTGCAGAAATGGCAGCCTGATCGGGCAGCGGTCGAAAAGCTTTTTTTCTATCAGATGGGCAATACCATTTCAATAGCCCAAGCGCGCGGGGTGATTCTTCTGTGCCTTGCCCAGCAAAGTGTCCCTTTTCATGAATTCAGCCCTCCACAGGTTAAATTAACCCTGGCAGGACATGGCAGAGCGGATAAACGGGCGGTGCAAGAAGCAGTGCAACGAGAATTAGGACTCGATAAAATTCCGAAACCAGATGATGCTGCTGATGGTCTAGCGGTTGCCTTGACCTGTTGGTTTCTAGAACGTTCTGCTTTGTAGTTTTCTATCAAAAACTATTGAATGATTTGTTGTAAATCACTGAATTTACTTCATCCTTATCCCAAATCTTCTGAAAGACTTCCTCCTCTACATCATGCTTGAATTTATGCCTCATCCTGAAAAGCTACCTCCAATGACCCGACCTATACTTCCTGGACTTTTTGCCTTCCGTCCCAACCGTGTGACTTTGGGGGGAACCGCGTACTTTATCCCAGCGGAGGGAGAACAGTCTTCTCTGCTCATCGATAGTCCGGCCTATAGCCAAGAAAATCTAGATTTTCTGGAAGCGCAAGGAGGCGTGGACCTGCTCTTTATCACGCATCGAGGAGCGATTGGAGAGACCAAGAAGTTTCATCAGCACTTTGGTTGCACGGTGGTCCTGCAAGAGCAAGAAGCGTACTTAGTGGATGTCCCACGCCTCAAGACTTTTGAAAAAACCTGGTCTTCTGGCTCCTTGGAAGCATTGTGGACGCCTGGGCATTCTCCGGGCAGCAGCTGCCTCCTCTGGAAAGCGCAGGGCGGAATTGTCTTTTCTGGTAGACATTTACTACCCGATGCTCGGGGCTATCCGGTTCCCTTGAAAACTCAAAAAACCTTTCATTGGCCCAGGCAAATCAAGCAGGTGCAAGCCCTTCTAGAGCAATGGCCGGATTTCCAGTATCTCTGTCCCGGCGCGGGAACAGGGTTCCTACGCGGTAAAGGTATCGTTGAAGAAGCACACCGCAAAGTATCAGCGGGACTGGGAAGCGGGGATATGGCCGGGTTCTTGCAATAGAGCCTGAGGAGAGATGGAATGGGGCCAAGCGAAGGCATGGCGAAATGCAGCCTCTTGGCATTTGTGCAACTGCCGAAAGTCAATCACATCCTGAGTCAACAGAATCTCGTACTCGAAGGGCAAACGGACATTGTGAAGCCCAGCATTATCCGTACAGATGGCGATATCTACCCCTTCCGCAAAACAGCGTTGGAACACCGGCTGCAAGTCTTTGATGCTCTTCAACGTCCCTGTTTGGAGATAGGTCGTAGGACAAATTTCTAGACACTGGCCGCGTTGGGCCAGTTCCGGGAGTAATTCTGGATAATGTAGAGGAATTTGAATACCGTGACCGATGCGGGATACGTAGGGAAGTAACTGAGGATAACAACCCTGAGAAGTCTCATAGAGATGGGCCGTAGTCTTTAAGCCTTGGGCTAAAGCATAGCGATAGAGGTCTACAAATTCATCCATCCGCTCCCGGTAGGCTCCATCTCCACCGGCAACATCAATGCCACTGACATAGTCAGAATCTCTGGCAAGATGCACAATCGCCCGATTGACTTTTTCCGGAAGTCGCGTATGGGTACAGAGGATTTGGGTGGTGACGATGGGATACTCTGTTTGGCGGGATGCTTGACCAACGATGTTTACCACTTCTCGCATTTGGTCGATGCGTTGGTCTTCGCTGAGATTGTGGTCTGTGCGGTAGTAAGGGGTGTAACGTAGTTCCAAATAGGCCAGATTTTCAAAAACGTAGGCCCCACGTAGTAGCCGATAGATGAAATAGGGCAGCGCTTCCAGGGTTTGGACCGATTCAACTAAGGTATGGAGTTCGAGATATTCTTCGAGGGAACTGCGAGGTTTGGTGTAAAACTCCTCAAACCCCTCATAGTTTTGGAAACGGTCCGTAATCGGATGGTTATGACGGATAAAGTAACGCCAGAGGACCCTGGGGACCACAGAACCGCCTAAGTGTCGATGTAGTTCTGCATGTAAGGTCATGAGCCAGTTCCCCATATATGGTTCTTATCTCAACCATAACGGATTCCATAGGGGATTATGACTCGTTGTCGTGAGGGGCTAGGAATCCGTTACCGTAGACTTTCTAAGTTGTCGTTTCAAGATCTTGCCTGTAGCTGATTTGGGCAATTCATCCAGGAAGGTTACATACTTGGGAACTTTGATGGCCGTCAAGAATTTACGGGCATAGGCAATTACCTCGGCTTCGGTGGTGATTTCACCTTCCTTCAAGCTGGCATAGGCATGGACCACTTCCCCTTTATTGGGGTCTGGATCGCCGATTACCGCCACTTCTCTGAGTGGTTCTAGTCCCATCAAGACATCCTCGACCTCGCGAGAATAGACATTCTCACCACCGACAATAATCATGTCTTTTAAGCGGTCCACGATGTAGAAATAACCGTCTTCGTCCTGATAGCCTAAATCGCCTGTGCGCAACCAATGATCCACAAAAGCTTCTGTGGTAGCTTCTGGGCGATTCCAATAGCCCTTAAATACGTGGGGACCGCGAACCACCAGTTCTCCAACTTCGCCTATAGACAGGAACTCTCCACTCACCGGGTCCCTTACTGCCAATTCATTCTCCCCAGGAAATACCGTACCGATAGAACCAAGTTTAGGCGCAGCATGAAGGGGGTTCACGGCAGCATAGGGAGAACATTCAGTGAGCCCATAGCCTTGACGGACAATATCGCCAAAACGCTGACTAAAAGCTACTTCCAACTGGGGAGCCAGCGGACCACCACCACTGAGGATACAGCGCAACGCCGGAGACAACTTGAATTCTTCGGGGAAACGCAGAAACATGCCGAGCAGACTCGGCACCGCAACCATAACACTCACACGAGGATCACTGAGATGCTCCATCAGTTTCTTGGGAGCATAGCGGTACTCAAAATTCACGGACCCGCCGGCAAGAGGGACAATGACGAGTGCTGCAGTGAAGGCAAAGGCGTGGAATACGGGCAAAATGCAGAACAAATGGTCTGCTGGGGAAACATGGAGTGCGGTCACTCCTCCCTTCGCATTCGCCCATAAGTTGCCATGACTGAGCATGGCTCCTTTAGGATTGCCCGTAGTTCCTGAGGTGTAGAGGAGTTGCGCCGTATCTTCCAGACTACGCTCCAAAATGGGGTGTTGCCCGAGGGTAGCAACCAATTGTCCAAAATTCAGGTCCTGAGATGAGCCACTGGCTCCGATCACAATGACCACCAATTCCTTCAATTCCGGTCTGAGCGGTTCCAGCACAGGCAAGAGGGCATTGGGCACAATAATCGCTTTGGCCTGGGAGTCTTGCAGGATATAGAGAAGCTCTCGGCCTGTTAGTTGAGGATTGACAAGAACAGGCTCCACCCCTAAGCGCCAAAGACCGTACATCACCAAGGCGTATTCAGGAATGTTCGGCAGCATGACCGCGATACGCTGGCCTGGAAGATAACCAAGGCTGTGCAAGGAAGCCGCAAAATTCTCACTGAGTTGGGCTACTTGGGCATAGGAATAAGCACGATCATCTCCCTCAAAAGCAATTTTTTCAGGGGTTTGAGCGAGGCCGTACTGTAGCGCGTGCGCAAGATTCATAAGTGGATAGACTCCCTACATTCGCATCCTAATAAATTCACTCTACTAACATCTACTCAGTGCTGGCATTAAGGTAAGGCATAGCTTTTGAACTGTCTACCGGCAATAGGCGTAGAGGCGCATCATAACCCGCCTCTACGCGCGAATCGTCTATGCCTTGTATTGAGCAATGGATTTGGCAATCAGCGCATAGGTTTCTTCTAAACCTTTCCAACCATTGATTTCTACTGCTTTTTTCTCCAAACGCTTATAGGTTAGGAAGAATTCGGAAATTTCATCCAAGCGGTGCTGCGCGATATCATCCAAGGATTTAACGTTGGCATAGCGGGGGTCTTTTACGGGGACGCAAAGTATTTTTTCGTCTTTATCTCCGCCATCAATCATTTCCAAGAAGCCAAGAGGCCGAGCAGCAATCACACATCCAGGGAACGTCGGCTGGTCCATGATCACCAGACCGTCCAGAGGGTCGCCGTCATCCGCTAAGGTGTTGGGTACGAAACCATAGTCAGCAGGATAGTAGACCGAGGAATACAACACGCGGTCTAGGGCAAACGCTCCCATATCTTTGTCAAATTCGTACTTATTGTGGCTTCCCGTAGGGATCTCCACCAGGATGTTTAATAGATTTTTCGCAGGCTGGGGAGGGATTTTGCTTANGTCAATCACGATAGGTTCTCTCTAGGGGGTCAAGAAAGCCACTCCGCAGAGGAAGCAGCCGTGATTATTATAGGGATGGATGGACTCCTTCACCGATGACTAATACCCTACTGCCTCAAAATACTCACTGCTGCTGGAGAATATTAGCGGGCAGACCTATCCGGCGCGACTCAAGGACGTTGAGAAGCAGCGCTTACGCTGAGATTTGGCTTTTTCAGGAAAGTTATGGTGCCCTCTAACAGACTGGTTCACAAATGGGCATTATCAAGTCTTTTGGGTATTACACTTTGGGGTCTCCCTAGCTATGCCATCCCTGAGAACATCCCTGCCGCTGCGGATGCCCTGAATATAGAACAAGATTTAGTCCAGCGTTCTCCCGTCCTCAAACGCTGGCTAGAGGCCCCTCCCAATGTCCTCAGCGAGATAGACAATACCCCCGCTTTTCCTACCAAGTTCAAAGTAGGGGTGGCGAATGTCACGTCACAGGATAACGACTATGAACTGGTGCTGGGTATAGAAGACATCTTCCTGGGGAAAAGTCGATTTACAGTGAGTGGGGAATATCACCAATCCTTGAATCAAAACACCCATAACACCAATCTTTGGGGAGGAAATATCCGCTATTACCTGCTGCCCCTCGGAGCCTATATAAATTTGGCTCCCCAAGTAGGCTATACCTCCCTCCGCCTAGAGGGCACAGAATTCCAAGGCCCTGAGCTNGGTGGCAAACTGNTATTTGCCCTATTCCAAACCGCCGATGTGACTCTGACAGAAACCGTGATTTTGCCTTCGCAAGGGCTGACAGTCGGCCGGACTCAACTCTCTTTTGGCTATGCCTTGAGCCCTTCGACACGGATCAGTGCGGATATTAACTTTATCAATGCGCCAACTCGTCAAGATACTAGCTTTGGCATCAACTTTGAATTTACTTCCTACTAATGCCAAGTCCTTCAAAATGGTGGCTGGGAGTATCACTGCATTATCCTCGAGAATTGGTATTAGGGTCTGTTGTGAAAGCCAATCAGAAATCCACGCAGAAGGCGATTCATCCCAACACTGAGCTTACGCTACAGCTGGCGACTGTCCGCTTAACCTCCGGCCGCTAAAACCTGAGCTGCGGTCAAAGTTAAGCCTGGGAATGATGGGGAGAGGATCGATTGATTTTCCTGATAGACCTGCTCCTCATAGAGCCCATCTAACCATTCCAGCACGATGACTTTTTGGGCGAATGGGTCAACTAGCCAGTACTCGGGGATATGTCGTCCAGCATATTCGGTGCGCTTGTGGCGATAATCGCGGTTTTCTTGCTGGGGACTGACGACTTCAACGACCAGTGCTGGTGGTGGCATATCGTGGGTGATCAATCGCTGCTTTGCCCCTTTTAGGGCGGCCGCGGCCTCTTCGGAAAGTACCATCAGATCTGGTTGCCGGGCATTGGCCAGTTTTCCACTGACGGCAATTTGCGCCTTCATACTCAAGCAATAGTAAGGAATACCCATCTGTAGAAAACACGCGTACAAAAATGAGGCGATGCGATCGTTGATGTCGCTCTCTGTGGGCATGGCAATTAATTGTCCATCAACGAGTTCATAGCGGGTGTCAGTACTGTCGTCAAAGTTGAGGTATTCCTCAAGGGTCATTGGTTTTGTGGCGATCGTCATGGTGATCCCTTCCGCCTGGACTATTTTATGATATCGCCTCAGAGATTGAGTAGGCGCGATCCTTGCCGCATGAAAACAGAAAAATGAGGGTCTCTGCTTAAAAAGACCCAGTACTGCCGTCAGTGTAGAAAGAGCGGGGCACTGGGTAGTAGCCGAAAGTCTTAGCTTTAGCGTCTATCTGACACGTGGAGGTCATCCATGTTACCGTCCAGGTCCTAGTCGTTCTGCCAGGCGTCTACGGTCCCATCGCCATCCCGGTCAAATTTTCCTTCAACGACACCCATGCCCTTGGCCCGGTCTCGTTCGGTGAGTTTAGCAGCAGAAATTAAGTTCTGAAGAATAAGAAATGGGTGATAAGCAAAGAGACAGCAAGCCATACTCCCACGAAAGCCATGGGCACCAGCATTGGTAGACCCACGATTAGGGTGAGGGTCCATACGGCCAGCATGAAGTCAGCTAGATTTTCTGAGATAGCAGCCTTGGAAGGATGAGGTGAATCGGAAAAATTTTGCTTTTGCTCGTTAGGTTCCATGGCTACGTCCCTCAAAATCGATGAATAATCTCTAACGTTGTTGCTATAAGTAAAGGATAGAAAATTTACGCTCTAGATTCAGTGCAAAAAAGTAAGCTTATTTTCAGAAAACATCAGGGGTGTACTCACTAAAGTATGAAAAAGTGATCTTGAAGGAGAATTTCTACACAATTAGCAAGGGCTGCTATAGCCCCATACATGCAGATCTTCCTATCAAACCGAGGCATAGGCTAAGAAATTCTTAACCTAGGGCCACGTCTGCCATTTTCGTGCATCTTATTTTGATTAATGGTGATTTTTCACAAAATTAAGCAATTGAGACGTTGAACTGCACCAGGTTTTCCTTTCCTGGCTGTAGGACATCGCCATTAATCAGTTGACAGGTCTCTCCAGTAAAGGATGACCAAAGGGGCTGAGGTAGACCCAGGCAGCACTATTGTTCAGGGAATTCCATCGCAGGTTGAAGACACGGGCGCAACGATTTTGCAGGATTCTCCGCCTGCTCGCAACATTCCTTGGATCCCAATAACCTTGGGCTTAGTGGTGGTGCTCGGAGCGATTTGGTTTTTCTGTCTGCGCTAGGTTACTGATAAATCCCATTCGTTCTTTAGACTTGGGAGAATCTTAAAACATTTCTTATTCGAGTGGAAAACCCCTTCATGGAAGTAGACTTGAGCAGTCAGTTTCAACAATAAAAATAAGCCCGGCCCCCTGAGGGACCGGGCTTTAAGACTACACCGGAAACTTAGTAACGACGGCCACCGCCGCCCCCACC
>JGI20200J14955_1000066_pt1 | contig 22551 bp, 23 predicted proteins | sample NGESurshal092012_FD_14955 | JGI IMG/M metagenome (IMG submission 14955) | reverse complement strand
CCGAAATTGGGGAGATGGACTTACTGGCAAACCTCTTTGACTTTGAGGCAGAACCTGTAGTCCTTGAAGAAGAACAGATTAAGGCAGAACCAGCGCCCCTCGCCATCTCTGATTCCGAGGAGTTAACTTCCGACTTGTCTGAAGATATGGGCCTTGGAAAGCTCGCAGCCCTCCTCGACATTGGCATAGAGTCCGCTCTGTCAAAACAGATCACCCTTTCAGAAGTAGAAGCATCATTCCTAGAAGTCTTTGATATTGAGGCTGCTGCACCTGTGGTATCGCCTGAAGTATTAGAGATCAGTCCAGAGCCAGAAATCATGGAGGCACTGGTCGCTGAAACAGCTCTTGTTCCTGAAAATCAAGAAGTCTTTACGCTTGAAACCGAACAACCTATTGTGCTAGCGGAAGTCTCTGAAATCAGTCTGGAGCCTCTTGCCCTTGATGTGGCAGTAGAGCAAGAAATCATCGAGACACCTACCACAGAAGAGATTCTTGATTCTGAGCAACTCGCAGACGAACCATCTAGCCAATGGTCTGAAATAGCTGCCTTCGTTAAGGTCTCGGCTGTTGCAGCAACAGTAACCGATGCCATAGGAACCGCAGTAGACCAAGAGCATGCTATTGAAGCAGATATACCCGAAGATAAAAATGAAGCATTGCTAGAGCTACAGCAGGTTCAAGAGGATATTGCTCTAGAACATGAGTTCCCGCAAGAGCTAGTTGCTGAAGCGGTTACAACTTTGCCTACTACGGAAGAAGGCTACCTGGCCCTAATTCGCTCTTGGAGGGAGGAGGCACAGACGGTAGAACCTATCGCGCCCGTGTTCCCGCAAGAGCTAGTTGCTGAAGCGGTTACAACTCCTGAAAACCAAGAAGTCTTCACGATTGAAACCGAACAACCTATTGTGCTAGCGGAAGTCTCTGAAATCAGTCTGGAGCCTCTTGCCCTTGAGGCTGTAGTCGAGCAAGAAATCATCGAGGCACCGATCACAGCAGAGATTCTTGAGGCTGAGCAACCCGCAGACGAACCATCCAGCCAATGGTCTGAAATAGCTGCCTTCGTTAAGGTCTCGGCTGTTGCAGCAACAGTAATCGATGTCATAGAAAGCGAAGTAGATCAAGAGCATGCTACTGAAGCTGAACATATACCTGATAAAAACGAAGCACCGCTGGAGCTACAGCAGGTTCAAGAGGATATTGTCCTAGAGCATGAGTTCCTGCAAGAGCTAGTTGCTGAAACAGCTCTTGTTCTTGAGAATCAAGAAGTCTTCACGCTTGAAACCGAACAACCTATTGTGCTGGCGGAAGTCTTTGAAATCAGTCTGGAACCTCAAATCCCTCAAGAGATTGTTGCTGAAACCGTTCTAAATTCAGAGCCTCCTTCGGATATTTTAGAAAAATCCATCCTGCCCAAGAAGATAGAAACTGCTTCCAGTAATTCAGAGGCCAACACTGTCCGTATTCCAGCCAAGCGTCTAGACCAACTAGATGACCTGTGTGGAGACCTAACCATTGAACGCAACGGTTTGGCCCTATACTTGGCACGCCTACACAACCTGGTCACCAGCTTAAATGCCCGCGTGCGGAACTTGGAGCAATTCAATCTCCGCTTGCGCTCAGCCTATGACCAAGAAGCGAACCAAGCCAACACTCCTATGCTTGGCGAGCAGCCATCCACCTCAGAAGAAAACTTCGATGCTCTGGAGATGGATCGATACAGCGAACTCCACCTGGTTTGGCAGGAAGTTATGGAAAGTATCGTCCAAATTCAAGAAGTCACCAGTGACATCGACCTAACAGTCCGGAGCGCAGACGATACAGCCGCCGAACTGAACCGCACCGCCAAGCAGCTCCAAAGCAACGTTATGTACTCGCGGATGCGCCCTTTAACAGATGTAGTAGGACGCTTCCCTCGCGCTATTCGGGATCTAGCACAGCAATTCGGTAAACCCGCTGCCCTCAAAATTCAGGGAGGTTCCACCCTAATCGACCGGACTGTACTCGGGATTTTGGGTGACCCCTTGATGCACTTATTGCGTAATGCCTTTGACCACGGGCTTGAAGATATCAAGACCCGTTTAGCAAGAGGCAAAACAGCCCAAGGCACTATCGAGATCAAAGCTTTCTATCGAGGGAATGAAACGATCATTACCGTCAGCGATGACGGCGGTGGGATCAATCTAGATAAGATCCGAGACAAAGCGCAACTGATGGGATTTGACCAAGCCCAACTAGAAAAAGCCCTCCCCCAAGACCTGCTTGACCTCATCTTTGAACCGGGATTCAGTACCGCAGATCAGGTTACAGAACTCTCCGGTCGCGGCGTCGGCATGGATGTGGTCCGCACCAACATCCAGCAAGTACGCGGAAAAATCACGGTTAACACCCAACCAGGCATCGGTACCACTTTTACCCTGAGCGTGCCTGTCACCCTCTCCGTAGGTCGGGTGCTCCTCGTCGAAAGTCAGAATGTAATGCTGGCCTTCCCTGTAGATGCCATCGAACAAATGGCACTTCTTGAGGAAGAGGACAACAACGACTCTACTATTTTCCAGTGGGAAAATTATGCAGTACCCAAACTCGCTCTCAAAGAGTGGCTCAACTACCGTTGCCCTATCCGTAAGGTAGAGACGGACGACATAGCGATGATGGCAAACCCAGCCATGCTGATCTTGAGCCAGGGCAGTGATCTGGTTGGCGTTCCAATCGAGCGCTGTTGGGGAGAGCGGGAAGTAGCCATCCGTCAAGCAGAAGGTCCTATTCCCATGCCTCCCGGCTTTAGTGGCTGCACTATTCTAGGAACGGGTCAGGTAGTCCCCTTAGTCAGTATCCCAGGACTATTTGCCTGGATTGCCAACCAAGAACACGCACCCAAGACAGCAGTCCCAGTCCAGTCTGCAGCAGGCCAAGTACAGCAGGAACGTGAAAGCATTCTCGTCATCGACGATTCGATTAACGTCCGTCTGTTCCTGGCCATGACTTTAGAAAAAGCAGGATATCGCGTCGCTCAAGCCAAAGATGGACAGGATGCCATTGAACAATTAACCAGCGGCCTGGTAGTCAATGCCGTGATCTGCGATATCGAAATGCCTCGCTTGGATGGTTTTGGCTTTTTGGCAGAGGCCAAAGCGAATCCGGCCCTAAAGCACTTGCCAATTACAATGCTGACTTCGCGGAGTGGAGACAAGCACCGTCAGCTAGCCCTAAGGTTAGGGGCCTCCGAGTATTTCTCCAAACCCTTCAAAGAACAAGAACTACTCCAAGCCTTGAACCAGCTTATTCAGTCCACCCACCGCACCCCTACCGCATAGGAGCAAAGGCATTATGGCTCTTATTTCTAGTTTTACCTCTCGCCGACTGGCTGATCGTAAAACCCCTATGACCAAACAAGTGATCACTTTCAGGTTAGGTCAAGAATGGCTTGCTGTCTCAACAGAAACTGCTCAAAAAATAACACCGATAAGGGCTATTTTTAAAGACCAGGAAAGCCTGTATGTACCAACTTTTTACGAAGGAAAGGATCTCCATTTTTTTAACTTAGAAAACTATCTAACGGAAGGTAAGAGCACTCAGGAACTAGATATAGAAAAAGGATATCTCATCTTTTTTGAGACTCCTCAAAAAACACTGGTTGCCATCCCGATCCATATAACTCCTGTACTGCGTCGTATCAGTGAGTCTGCTTTTGTACCTATATCTTTGATCCCTACTGTGCCTCAAAAAGTACACACCATCAGTCGATTCGCCATTCGCGTAGAAGATGAACCTTTCATCTTTTTATTGGACTATGAATATCTCACTCAAATAGCGACCGTTTAAAATCTCCCCTTCATGACCTCTAGGCACCGTGATCACTATGGACAGTAGTCAAGATAGTCAACCTCTGGTTTTATTACATGAACTCTGTGATCAACAGGCTAGTGGACAGTTAGTTGTCATGCATAATTCAGTACATTGGTTTATTGATTTAGAGCTTGGTAAGATTACGCACATTACGAATAACTTGGAACCCCTAGAAAGGTTATACAACTACTTGCGGCGCAAAGGAATTGCTTTGAGCGATGAGATCCGCACGCAGCTGAGTAATTCGTTTGACAAGAAGACTCCATCGACTAAGCCTCTGGATGGAGCCGTACTCGTCTGGTTATCACAACAACAGAAAATAACTTTTTTACAGATGACACAAACGGTTGAGGAAATCACAAAAGAAGTTTTTGAATCTCTTTCATGGCTAGATCATGGGACGTGTAGCTTCACACACTCAGACAAAGTTTCCAGTATTTGTAAGTTTAACTTTTCCACCTTAGACGAACAGGCGAAGAAGCGGCTAGAGATTTGGCAGTCTTTGGGTATCGATCTCTGGTCTCCCTATCAACGCCTCTACTATTTTACTCAAGCGGCAAACCAGCAGCAGGGTTTGCCGGAGCTACCTGAAAAATTTCGCACCCTCCTTAGGGGCTTTAGTTTACGGCAAATAGCTACCCTCATCAATCGTGACGAACTAGATTTGGCCAAGAGTTTAGTCCCCTATATTCGTGGACAGATCATCCATTTAAGAGAGCCGCAGGAACCTTTTGATCAACTTCCCAGACTGCCAAAATCAACTCCCTCAGTGCTTACACCTCCCGCCAAAGAACTTGCTATCTATGCCATCGCTTGTGTAGATGATAGTCCAACCATCACTAATGAGATTAGTCGTTGTTTAGGAGATCCGAAATATAGTGTTTCGGCTATTAATGATCCCGTAAAAGCATTGATGCAAATCACACGAACCAAGCCGGATCTTATTTTACTCGACGTGGGAATGCCTATGATAGACGGCTATGAATTATGCCGTTTACTACGCAAGAATCCCTTATTTAAGAAAACCCCAATCGTGATGGTAACTGGGCATACTGGATTCATTGACCGGGCTAGAGCTGCTTTAGTAGGTTCATCAGATTACCTAACAAAACCATTCACAAAAGAGGGCTTACTCAAGGTCGTTAATCGTCATTTGCATGTGTGATAGCCCAGTCTATTTATGGGCATAGTAGATCTGAGCCTTGCTGATGAATTGATTATCTAGGAGTCCGCCGATGAGTACTATTTTAGTTGTAGATGACACTCTTTCCGAACTGGAACTGATCAGTCATTATCTGCGGGAAAATGGCTATATAGTAATTAATGCAACGGATGGCAAAGAAGCGCTCAACAAAGCTATTGAACAAAAGCCAGATGCTATTGTAACCGATGTGGTAATGCCTGGAATGAGTGGCTTCGAGCTATGCCGTAGCCTAAAGGGTAACCCAGCAACCAAGAAGCTTCCTATCGTAGTGTGCTCTTCCAAAAATCAAGAAATTGACCGCCTTTGGGGGATGAAGCAAGGGGCTGATGTCTATGTGACCAAGCCCTTTACGCAAGAGCAATTGGTGCGGGCTGTTAAATCTGTAGTGGGCTAATTGTTATGCAGACCATGACTTCTGCTAAATCACTGGAAGAAGCCTATCTTGAGTTTCAGTTAGGGACAAAAGGCCCTGTAGCGCTTCCGATGGCCTCTGCCAAAGCTGTGCTTATGATCGGAGCCCAGCAAATTACCCCTATGCCCCTGATGCCTGCTTGCGTCCTTGGTCTGTCCAATCGACGGAGCCGAGTTTCTTGGGTTGTGGACTTGTCGATGATGCTAGGGTTTAATCCCCTAGATATGAACGTCCAGCGATACACCATTATTCAGATCCAGGCAGAGGAAATTCCTTTGAGTTTTGCGGTACAGAAAGTCCACGGAGTGATCCGTCTAGCGAATGAGCGCCTTCAATCTTCGATTGGAACAGAAACACCGACTCCAGAATTAATGCCTTTTTTGAGAGGCTACCTGCCATATAGAGAAGGTATCCTCACTGTTTTAGATGTAGCGGCTATTGTGTCCTCTCCTTTGTGGAATCCTTAAGACCCTTACGGGACTAAAACACCCTGAAGCGCCTGATTCATAGTAGCTAGCTCATCCCGGTGAGCCTCGACTTTTAGCTTGGTCTGACCATGCTCTGTGGGCGTAATTTTGAAGCGTACTGTTTCTGTCTTTCTCGCTTTTTTCCAGTAGAAAAGTCCCGCGACTGGACATAAGAGGGGTAGCGCGTACCACAGGATGTAGGCTTGCGGGAAAAAGACACCAAACACAAGACCCAGGCAGACCAAACCTAGCAAGGCAGCAAAGGAAAGGAATACAGCCATGAATTTACTGGGTTGCATCACTCCTTGGTAGACCTGGACCTCTGCATTTTCTGTTTCTGCCAAGCTATAGGTCCGCTTTTCCAAATATTCTTTGACTTTTTCCGCCAAGGCTTCTGCAGCCAAGGAAGAAGTGAACTCTTCTCGCTCTGTCCGGTCTTTGACCGAAGCCCGGATAAAGAAGAATAGCCCTACCATAATGAGCAAGGTGAGCAACAGGGAAGAATAGAGGGATAGGTTTTCCATCATTTCTAGTATGGTCTGAAAACAGCCACTTTGTCCCGCCCTTTGCCAACCTTCCAAGAGTTCACAAAGGATTAATCAAAATAGGAACAACTAGCGAACGGAACCCTATACAGAAAGGCTAGATTAGGCTAATTGGTGTGACAGGGATATAGCGTATGAATTTTCTCCTCCGCGTAACAAGTTTGTGAAGACCTTCTTCAACCCCGGATTTCTTTTCCTAGCCTTTGTCGTTTTTAGCGTTGCCTCTTGGAGCGGGGCCGTCTGGGATCTGCCCAGTGCAGACCAGATTCGCAACTATGTCCCAAAATCCAGCGTCAAAATTCANGCGGTGGATGGCTCAACCATTTACAACGGAGGGGCAGGGCCTANCCGTAGAGTTTCTTATCAGGANATTCCGAAAGAGNTACGNGAGGCGATCGTAGCGACTGAAGACCGTCGATTTTTTGATCATGGNGGGGTTGACTTTTTGGGAATTGGGCGGGCACTACTCCGGGATGTGCAATCGGGAGGAATGAAAGAAGGGGGGTCTACCATCACCCAGCAATTGGCCCGGAATTTATTTCTTACCCAGGAGCGTACCCTGTGGCGCAAGCTCAAAGAAGCCGCCATTGCTGTTCGTATCGAACAGGATTTTTCTAAAGAAGAAATTCTGACGCTTTATCTGAATCAGGTCTATTTGGGATCGGGGGCCTATGGAGTTACCGATGCGGCCCTCCTCTATTTCGACAAACCCGTTCAGCAATTGACGCTTATAGAGTCTGCAGTTCTGGCAGGCTTACCGCAAGCACCTAGCCGCTATTCTCCCCTAGTCAGTAAGGAATTGGCCCGCAAACGACGGGATATCGTGCTTAAAAATATGGTGGAAGCGGGATTTCTCAATCAAAGTACATACATCAAAGCCCAAGCCAAGCCCCTCAAAATCAGTCCCCGGACGCAACTGCTCAAAAATCAGGCGGCCTATTTTACGTCCTATATTCAGTCTTTATTGCCAGAAGTTTTGGGTACTACCGTTCAAGGGGGCCTGACCGTAGAGACGACCTTAGACCCTTTTATTCAGGCCCAAGCCCAAAGCGCGTTGACACGGGCCTTAGCCCGCAATCAGGGACGCAAAATAGGTCAAGGGGCCATTGTTTCGCTGGACCCCAGCACCGGGGAAATTCGGGCTTTGGTGGGGGGGAAAGATTTTCAGAAGAGCCAATTCAACCGAGCCGTCCAAGCCTTCCGCCAACCAGGATCTGCATTTAAAGTTTTTGTCTACACCCATGCCTTGGAAACTGGCATTGATCCTGGCACGGTCTATGTCGATGAACCTGTGCGTTTTGGTAATTATCAGGTTAAGAACTATGACCGGGATTATCAAGGCCCAATGACCTTAGTGCAGGCTTTGCGGGAATCTCGCAACACCATTGCCGTCAAACTGCTTGAACAAGTAGGCGAGCAAGAAACGATAGAAACGGCCCAACGCATGGGAATTAGCAGTCCTTTGCAAGCTAATCCGACCCTCGCATTAGGCTCTTCTGAGACAACGCTCCTAGAGTTGACTAGTGCCTACGGGACACTGGCGAGCGGCGGCATACACACAGCCCCCATCGCTATTCGACGCATCTTGGACCAATCGGGCCAAGTCCTGTACGAATCCAGACTTCAACAAAACCAGGCTGTTTCTCCAGAAGTTGCTTGGAGTATGACCAAAATGCTGGAGCAGGTAGTCAAAGCAGGAACGGGCAGAAGAGCGGATATCGGCAGACCCGTGGCTGGGAAGACAGGAACCAGCGAGAATAATCGGGATTTACTCTTTGTGGGCTATATCCCCCAATTAGTCACAGGTGTCTGGCTGGGCAACGATGATAGTTCTCCCACCCGCGGAACCAGCAGCATGGCGGCAGGAATTTGGGGAGAAATAATGAACCAGGTCGCTACCAGACTGCCGGTCATCGCGTTTACAGAACCAGGCAATATCTCTACAGACCTGCGGGACCGGGTATTGGCCGCAGCAGAAGGCAGGCAGATCCCTTCTATCGTCCCCCCGACGGACACGACAGGCGCTATGCCGCAGAACGAACCGGCAGAGCCCGTTCCTCTGCCAGAGAACCCCAACAGCGCCTTACCCCCACAGGAAGGGGGTTCTACGGATAACATTCCCCAGAGCAGTGCGCCCTTAGACCCTTCTGACCCCCAGTGCTTTGACCCTAATGCCGCCTACAAAAAAGAGGGATCTGGCTGTGCAAGGGGAGATGAATTTGATGCCTATCGGGACCACCGCAACCGGAAGCGGTGACATCCTCCCATTTCCCTCATAACCTCTTTAAGGCTTACGATGCACCTGAGACCAAACTCTGGTGGGCAAGCCCCAGACATAAATAAAACCTTCTGCTGCTTTGTGGTCGAAGGTATCGCTGGAAGTGTAGGTAGAAAGCTCTTCACTGTAGAGAGAGAGATCTGCTTTGCGTCCCACAACGGTGCAGGTTCCCCGATGGAGTCTAACTCTAGCGGTCCCGGTTACAACCTGTTGGGTTTCGCGCACAAATCCATCTAAGGCCATCTTGAGCGGGCTGTACCAAAGTCCGTTGTAGACCAATTGGGCATAGGTTGCTTCTATCTGTTGTTGCTTATAAAAAGTAACTTCCTTGGGCAGGGTGAGCGCTTCCAATTCCTGATGGGCACGAATCAAAACCAGCATCGCCGGAGATTCATAAATTTCGCGGGATTTGATCCCAACCAGTCGATTTTCCAGCATATCGATACGGCCTACCCCGTTATCGCCAGCGATCTGATTGAGACGGTCCACCAGTTCCACAGGTTTTATGTTCTCGCCATCCAGCGCCACCGGAATTCCTTGTGTAAACTGGATCTCTACATAGGTAGGTTCTGCCGGACAGTCATTAACTGATTTAGTCATGGCATAAACTTCTTCGGGAGGTTCGGCCCAAGGGTCTTCGAGAATCCCACACTCAATCGAACGGCCCAAAAGATTTTGGTCAATGGAATAGGCTGACTTTTTCTTTACAGGCGAAGGAATGCCATATTTTTCACCGTATTCAATCGTCTCTTGCCGAGAAAAGCCCCATTCCCGTGCGGGAGCCAAAACCTTCAAGGTTGGGTCCAAAGCAGCAATCGACACGTCAAAGCGCACTTGGTCATTGCCCTTTCCCGTACAGCCATGGGCTACAGCATCACAGCCCGTCTTGTGGGCAATATCAACAAGGATCTTGGCAATCAAAGGACGCGCTAGCGCCGTGGCTAGCGGATAACGCCCTTCATAGAGGGCATTACTCTGCAGCGCCGGAAAAGCATACTGTTCGATAAATTCTTGGCGGACATCCTCAACATAGGCTTCTGCAGCGCCAGACTTCAGGGCCTTTTGCCGGATAGCTCCTAGGTCTTCTCCCTGCCCCAAGTCCGCTGACAAGGCAACCACCGCTTCACAGCCCCACTCGTTCATTAAGTACGGAATACACACAGAAGTATCCACTCCACCGGAGTATGCCAGAACGACTTTTTTAGCCCGCCCCATGAAAAAAATCCCAACGAAAACTGCGCTCCACAAAGCTACCACAATCCCTAGGGCTATTATTTGGTATTGCTATTCGCTCTTTTGAAATATTCGCTACGGGTGAGCTGGGTTTGCCTATATAGATGTTCTGAGCTGGGTTATGAGAACTGCTTAAGCTCCTGCGCAGAAAGTCAGAATTGAACGCTCACGGGCATTCCTCCCTGGAAGGCTGCAGGGGAGTCTCAAACAATTCCAAGACTCTCTCCAGCGCCAGTTCCATATGAGCTAGATGGGTTCCGCCCTGCAGGAACGCAATATAAGGCTCCCGTAGCGGTCCATCGGCAGAAAGTTCGAGCGTACTACCTTCGATAAAGGTTCCCCCGGCCATCACCACCGCATCTTCATAGCCCGGAACGACATCCGGTACGGGGTCCAAATATGAACCTACGGGAGAGCGCTGTTGGATAGCCCGACAAAAGCGGACCAGTTTTTCTGCACTACCGAGGTGAATCGCTTGGATAACATCCGTCCGCAGCTCAAAGGGCCCCGGTTTGACTGTGTAGCCCAAATGCTCAAAAATCCAGGCCGCTAAATGAGCGCCCTTCACGGCTTCTGCCACCATTTGGGGGGCGAGGAAAAGCCCTTGGAAGAGAAGACGATTCTGGTCCATGGAAGAGCCACCTTCAGAGCCAATACCGGGAGCAGTGAGTCGACAGCAAGCCTGTTCCACTAAAGCGGCACGACCGGCTACATAGCCTCCCACCGGTGCAATCGTTCCGCCCGGATTCTTAATCAGCGAACCCGCCATCAGATCTACGCCCACCTGAGTTGGTTCTAGGGCTTCTACAAATTCGCCGTAGCAATTATCAACAAAGCAAACCACCTCCGGTTTGACCTGCTTGACAATGCGAACAATTTCTCCAATCTCTTGGACGGTCAGACTTTTGCGCCAACTATAGCCACAGGAGCGCTGAATAGAGATCATCTTTGTTTGGGGGCCAATAGCCACCGCCAAACCTTCAAAATCTACGGTGCCATCGGATTTCAGATCCAGCTCCCGATAACGGATGCCCCACTCAGCGAGAGACCCCTGCCCTACTCCGCGCAGACCAATCACTTCTTCCAACGTGTCGTAGGGATGCCCAGCCACCGCCAGAAGTTCATCGCCAGGACGCAGCACCCCAAACAAAGCACAGGCGATGGCATGGGTACCAGAGACCATCTGCACGCGGACCGCCGCTTTTTCGGCCCCAACTATCTGGGCAAATACCTGGTCTAAGGTATCCCGGCCCAAGTCACCATGACCATAACCACTCACCCCTGCGAAGTGATGAGCACCCACCCCAAAGGCATGATAGCTATCGAGAACCTTGGCTAGATTTTGTTTGGTTTGTTGGTCAATTTTTTCGAAGAGAGGCCGCAGGGCTTCACGGGCTTTAGTGAATAGCACAAGGAAAGGGTCAAAGAGAGAGGAGTCTAGGCTACCCCAGCTTGGGACAGCGCCACAAATTATTCTTGCTATTCCTGAACGTTCACTCCAGAAGCAAACGCACCTGTTCAGAAGTGAGCTTCCCTTTCAATCCGCGACGATGGTCTTTGACGACTTTCTCGCAACGGAGAACAAAAGCTTGTACCCACTGGCACAATTCATTCAGTTCTGCTCTATTAAAGCGATTCTGGCTGCCTTTAAAGCTAATCTGAGCGGCAAAACTTACCTCAAACTTAGCCAACAACGGCATAGAATCCACCAGCTCATCTCGGCTCGTTTTGAGATAGTTAGCGACCACGACCTTGCCCAAAGAGTTAGCAGAGCACTGCACCAAGCTGTTTGCCGCTGAGATCCATTCTTGAACAGAAGCTTCTTGCCGTCGATTCGAGGCGGGGGTAGGGGCTGGACTCGTGGCGGGCGGGAGCGTGGCTGCATCTATTCGAAAAGGAACCCAAGCCAGAATCGTATCTACAGGCTCTGCTCTGAAAACGTTGCGACAGTCTTCTGCTCGTTTGTAAACCCGTTCGAGATCTGCCGTGTCATCCACAAAAATCAAGAAGGCCAATTTTTGGACCAGCCGAAACCAAAGAACATGGCCTTCACTAAATGAAAACTCCATGGCTTCTGTTTCCTTGGGGAGCTGTTCCACCAAGGGATTGAATTCTCGCATAAGACTCGCCCAACCAGCAACCTCCGGCGGAGGGGTGAATGTCATACGGTAGAGGTGGGGCTCCCGGCCATTAGAGAGCAGAACCGCTCCTGTTACACCCGGTGTCGCCAGGAGGTTACAGAGAACCTCCTGTGTCATGGACTTTCCTTCGTTTTTGAGCGCACCTATCATCGTTATACGAACCTACAAGTCTATTTATTAGCACCTGAACCAAAGAATTCGTTCAACGTATCGGGCACATGGGCTGATTCCGGGATAGTATGAAGAGCGTCATTCACCAATTCGGAAAAACGGAAATCATTGGCTAACACTCCGAATTCATGAGTAGAAATGCGAGCCTGATGCGCCCAATGGGAATCCAGTTGGATAGCGTAGTGGAGATAGGTAATGGCATCTTCAATATTGCCTGTCAACGCTAAGGCTGAAGCTCGGTAGTACCATGCTTCGCTACTGGTCTGGTCCGTATCCAGCACGATATCAAGGTTTTGAATGGCCTCAGCATACTGCTTGCGACGCAACAACTGCTTTGCATTGTTTAAATAGGTTTGAATGCTCTGAATATCTGCGGATGCGGTAGATTGGATTACCTCATTGCTCTGGACAGGAATAGATTGTGTATGAACTTGCGGATTGTTCTTGCGTTCTAACTCTGCCAAGCGATTCTGCATGGCTTCCATTTGGGATAGTACAGATTCCACCTGAAGCATCTTGACCCGGAGGTCTTCCATCATCTTCGGATTGGCCGCAGCGGGAGATTGGCCTAGGGTCTTTTCAACATAGGTTTGCCACTGGCTCAAGGTGCGGTTGAGTTGTTCTTCCCACTGTGCAAGGGTACGTTGTAGATCTTGAGCAGAGGTTTTTTGGAGATTCTGAACGCGGCTTAGTTCCTTTTGCGAAAAGGCCTCAATTCCAGACTGGCGTTCTCCCAGTTCCTTCATCTCTTGACGCATGAGCCTACTTTCATCGGTACTCCCGAGCCGATTGAGCGCATCCTCTACCAGGGATTGGACTTCAAGACGGCCTGCACTCTGTTGGCGGGTTACTCCAGCCAATTCTTTACTAATTTCTTTTCGGACATCGGTGAGCGTGACTCCCTGCGAACGTTTACGCAACAGACTCACCAAAAAGCTACATCCTAAAGCCATCAGCCCAATCACAAGCAGCCCCATAGGGCTAAAACCCAAAGCCTTGAACAGGTCGTTAAACCCAGCAGGAGGAGTTCCCTTTGCCGAAGCTTGAGCCAAAAGAGCTGAATTCTCTAGAAAAACCATGAAATTGACCGGGCAAGTTTGCGACAAGACAAAGAGACTATTATCTCTAAGCTTAGACTGCCCTTAATTCAGGACATAGCTTACTGGCAACGTCAAAATTCATCACTTTATTAAATTTAGGATTTCATGGGCACCTCGTTGCACAACCCCAGCAGTACCGAGCTTTTCTCGCATGTGCCCATAGTCTATTTGCATCTGTCGTCTCCGTGGCCGATTGGTCAGCAAATCAAGCCCTTCACGGGCAATATTTTCAGGATTACTGTCTTCCTGCACAAATTCGGGCACGATAGCTCGCATTTCCAGGAGGTTGACCGGGGAGATCAAAGGAATGTTGACCTTCAAAATCTTTCGGGCGATAAAGGCGGTTGCTTTGCTGAGCCGATAGAGGACCAATTGGGGAATATCGAGAATAGCGGTTTCTAAATTTACGGTCCCCGATTTAGAAATCACCAAGTCCGAGGCGGCCAGGACATCATAGTTATTCCCTTGGGTGATCTGGATCTTCAGGCCCTTGGTCTCTGCGTCTTGTTGAACGGCTTCTCGGAATCGTTCTGAAGATAGGGGCACCCAAAAATGGACAGAAGGCAGCGTCTCTTGAATCAAGCGAGCCCCTTCAAACATGGTGGGCATCAGTTGCCGAATTTCTTGGGCACGAGAACCAGGCATGAGGACCACCACCGGGTCTGTAGCAGGGACTCCCATCTGCTGACGGATGACCTCTCTCGACTGAGTGGTTTGCACAATATCGACGAGGGGATTGCCAATAAACTGAACCCGTTTGGCTCCATTGCGGGCATAGTAATTCGCTTCTTCTGGAAAAATGGCCAGGATTAAATCGGTAAATCCAATAATCTCAGAAGTGTTGGCCGTGCCTGCGTTCCAGACCCATTCTTGGGGACCGATATAGTACACCCCAGGAATGGCAGGATCCAGCTTGCGGATAAATTTACCGATTTGGATGTTGGGACCGATGTAGTCGATATAAACCACAAGGTCTGGGGGATTTTGACGAAGGAATTTTTTGGCTCTGCGTTGTACTTTCAAGGTGGGGAGAATATAGGGCAAAGCCTCTACAATACCGATCGAACTAATCGCTCCGGTATCAGCAATCAGCTGGGCACCCGCTTGAGCCATGCGCGGCCCGCCTAATGCCGTGATTTCTAAGGTGGGATCGAGGGCTAACAGCGCTTGGATGAGATAGCTACCATGCAAATCGCCTGAGATCTCTCCTGTGCTGATAAAAATCTTTTTACCCATAGTTATTCAGGGTTAGTTTTATCCATGGGTTCCTCAGTCTTGACCAATCGCCATTTTTCAGGACGAATCGGTCCTCTCCGGGTAGAATCCGTTGTAGAAGTTTTCAGAAACTCGTAAAGGTGATCGGCCAGAGGGTTGCTGGTGAAAAGCTCTAGTTCCTTTAGGACATGGGCCAATGGCATACCAGAACGATAAATCAAGCGATAGGCTTTCTTGAGTAAACTCAAACTTTCGGAGCCAACCTGGGCCCGTTTGAGTCCTAACAAATTCAGACCGCGCACCTGCACCGGGTTTCCTTCCGCCATGACGAAGGGCGGCACATCCCGCTCTACCCGCGAACAGCCGCCAATCATACACAATCGGCCAATGTGCACAAATTGGTGGATTCCTGTCAGCCCACCGATTGTCGCTTTCGATTCCACCAAGATATGACCGGCTAACGACACCGCATTGGCAATCACCACATGGTCTTCAATCACACAGTTGTGCGCCACATGGACATAGGCCATCAGCAAATTATTATTGCCAAGAACCGTTTTTTCTCCCGCTTTGGTGGCCCGGTTAATCGTCACGTTTTCACGAATGCGGTTGCCATCGCCAATAAGGACTTCAGAGGGGTCACCTCAATAAGGACTTCAGAGGGGTCACCTCGGTATTTCAGGTCTTGAGGTTCCTGTCCCACAGAAGCATGGGCAAAAAATTCATTGTGTCGGCCAATCCGGGTATAGCCCTGAATGACTACATGGGGACCTAAGCGTGTGCCTTCCCCAATCCGGATATCAGGCCCATCGATAACCGCATGAGGACCTATTTCCACATCGGCATCTAGTACGGAGTGTTCCCCAATAACGGCATAGGGACCGATCACCGCCGATGGATGGATCAGGGCTTTAGGATGAACCACTGCGGTTGGGTGGATTCTTGGAGCAGCGGGGGTGTATGCTTGTGAGCCCATTTCAGTCTCAGGAATCTCTGTCTATTACGGCAAATCGTAGCTCCCCATCCGCCACTTTTTCGTCATTCACAGAAGCCCATACCTCCAGACGTCCAAAGCGTTGCTTACGGATCACGAGCAACTTAGCATGCAAAATAACCACATCCCCCGGTACCACTTGCTTGCGCAACTTAGAGCGTTCTACTCCCGTAAAGAGTGGAAGTTTGTTAGCGTACTCAGGCATTTTGAGGACGAGGAAGGCCCCCACTTGGCCAAGGGCCTCAATCATCAAGACACCAGGGAATACAGGGTGACCTGGATAATGCCCTTGGAAGAAAGGCTCATTAATGGTGACATTTTTCACGCCGACCACATATTCTCCAGGGACATACTCAATTACTCGGTCTACAAAAAGGAAGGGGAAGCGGTGAGGCAGAACTTCCTGGATGTCTAAAATAGAGTAATTTACTTGGGCCACAATGGATTCCTGCAGATGGGGTGCATGCACTTAGTTAGGTGCTAGCTTATATTGCCATTATTCTCTCAGTTTTTGGGCCATTCTTCTATGGAGGTCGTGACCCGCTTTATAAGCCACGAAATGACCAACCACCGGAAATCCGATAAGAGAAAGGTCTCCCAACAGGTCCAAAATCTTATGGCGCACGGGCTCATCTGGCCACTGGGGCGTATTTACCCAGCCTGCTTTACTGCATACCAGTGCACAATCCAAGCTTCCTCCTTGAATTAAACCTTTCTCTCTAAGCACTTCAATCTGCTCTAGAAGGGTAAAGGTTCGAGCTGGGGAAATTTCTTCGGTAAAGGTTTCGGGAGTAACGATCAAACTAAACCATTGAACCCCGATCTCCGGCACGGGAAAATCAATGCCATAGGTGATCCGAAAAACGTTATCGGGAAAAACGGCCACAAAGCGGTCTTCTTCTGAAACCGTTAGCGGAGTTTTAATCTTAATCGTTTTTCGGGGTTGGTCTTGGGTAACCAGCCCGGTTTTTAATAGTGCTTCAGCATAGGGTTTGGAAGAACCATCCAAAATTGGGACCTCCGGACCATCTAGTTCAATCCGGCAGTTATCTACCCCAAAAGCATAAAGCGCTGCCAGGAGATGCTCCACCGTTCGCACACTCTGGGAACCGGAACGCAATTCTGTGGAAAGTAGGGTTTGATGTCCATATTCCGCTAGAGCAGGGATGAACCCCTGATCGGGCTGGTCCAGACGGTAAAATTGCTTGCCATATCCTTGGGGGGCTGGGGCAAGAGTAAGGTGACAAGACTTTCCATAGTGCAACCCTGGACCTTCAAAAGTCACAGCTTGGGCCAGAGTTTGTTGTTGAAGCATATGGATAGGATTGCCAGGGGTTAGATTCTTCTCTTCAGATTAAGTCGAGAAATAACCGGGAGCAAGCCAGCGTTCACCAATAGCCAGCCTAAAACTTCTGACCCAGGCCAAAGTTGACTTGGCTAGGCAGATTGACACTGTTAAAGCCAAAGTCAAGCCGTAGAGCACCTAGCGGCGACTGGATACGCAGACCTAAGCCATAGCCGAAAGCAGAACCCGGTTTGCCCCGCACAATCGCAGGAGCCCCTAGGACCGCAGCAGCACTTGCCAGATCAGAACCATAGTCCACGAAAGCCACAGCCCCTACAGGGTCAAACACAGGGAAACGCAGCTCTGTAGTGCCAATAAAGAAGGAACGGCCCGTGCCTAAACCTCCTTCAGTAAAGCCCCGTACAGAGTTACTACCCCCCAAGGAAAAGGCTTCATAGGGAGGAAAATTCCCCAACAGGGTGCCAAGATTGCCATTAAAGGCGAGGACCTGCTTATTTGGGCCAAAATTCAAGAAGTTGCCCAAGAAGTTGCCTGAGATGAACTGACTATAGGTCGTAGCCAACCGGGTAAAGTTAGACGGTGGACCCCCATTGTTGAAAATGGGAAGCGCTTGCTCAGCCCCCAAGTTAAAAAATGAACCTTGCCTGGTAGTCGTGGGATTATCCCGCAGGTCATTGGTGATAGAACCGTTTAGGGCAAAGATATAATCACGAGGATAACTGCAGCTTTGTTGTGGGTCGCTACAAGACAGGGTCAGAGGGTCTCCGTTTTGGTCTACTGTCTGAGGGACACCGTCGTAATCTCGGATCTCCACGCGTTCAGCTCTAATACCCGTAGAACCCCGCCATGAATTTCCATATTCCGTCAGAGGTCGAGATAAAGATGCTCTAACCCCCAAAGTATTCTGACGAGGGAGATTACCATTCGCCAGCACTACCCCATCATCAAAAATGTAGCTTTGCCCAACACTGTTAAAAAGGTTGGCACTCAAGGCTGTCCGACTGGGGTCACTATTGAGCCAAGGATCGTTGTAGGTAACGTTAGCCTGGATTTGTTGGACCCCCGCTTGCAGGTCTAAACCTGCTTTTTGGTTATTTCCTCCAAGATTCTGCTCTTGGAGGCTGAGGGTTACAAACACCCCATTCGCAGAATCAACCCCAGCACCTGCCGACAAAGATCCTGTATTTTTTTCCTTAACCTTGATTCCGACCACTACCTTTTTGGGGTCTTTCCCAGGATTGAGTTCCAGACTTACATCTTCAAATAAATTCGTGGCAAAAAGCTTTTGTAAATCTTTCTGCACTTCATCCCGGTTGAATACTTGACCGGGCTTGAGGACCATCTCCCTGGTCACGATGAAATCGCGGGTGCGCGTATTGTTCTTTACGACAATATCTTCTACAAGCCCTTCGGTGAGGGTGAGGGTGACCTTACCATCGGGGCTAGATTGCACATCGGAGACCTTAGCCAGCACATAGCCTTTCTGGGCGTACCACTCTTCCACCTCCTTAATGGACTTCTGTAGCCGTCCATAGTTGATGGTCTTCCCTTTTTGTTCGGCAAAAAACTGATCAAATTCTGCCTCTGGCAGCACGGTACGCCCTTCGGCCACCACCTGGGTCAAAGCAGGATTGGGAGCGACATCAAAAGTCACGCGAATACCGAGCGGGGTGTCCTCTGGCGTTGCTTTTACCGTTGAGAAATAGCCCGTAGAGAAAACAGCATTGATATCTTCTTGCAGTTGGGTGCGGGTGATTGTTTCCCCTGCCCTGGTTTTAATGACTTTATAGACTTCTTGCTCTAGCTCTGGCAATTCTTTGCCGCCCGCAGCATTATTCACCACTAAGACTTCTGCTACTAAGACCTGAGGCTCGGCAGGTTTAGTAGCCGCATCTGGGTCAAGGGCAGGAGGTTTATCCTGGGGAGCCGCTGGTGGACTGGTAGCGTCCGGTGCTTTTTGATTTTCAGGAGCTCCGGGTACAGCCGGTTTATCTTGAGGAGCAGGTTGAGCTGGAGGTGCTACTACGGGAGCATCCTGAGCCCAGACAGCCTGACCGGCAAGGGCAAGTGTAAGACTTCCTGCAAGACAAAGAGCTGACCAGCGGAATTTCATCAGATACGGAGCCATTGTTTTTAGGGATTATACCATTCAGTTCAGCCAAAGCCGCTAGGAACAGTCAACCACAGAGCATTCCAGGTTGCCCTATCCTAAATTAGCCAGAGACTAGGCTTGGGTAACTCCTTCTACCGCTTCCTGAACCAGAGGCTTCAATTCGCCACGGGAATGCATTTCAAGGACAATGTCACATCCGCCAATAAACTCACCCCCTACATAGACTTGGGGAATGGTCGGCCAGTTAGAAAACTCTTTAATGCCTTGACGGATCTCTGGGTCTTCCAAGATATTCACGGTCTCAAAAGGATAGCCCAAGGAAGCGAAAGCTTGGATGGTCGCTGCGGAAAATCCACACTGGGGCATGCTGGGGGTGCCTTTCATGAAAATCAAAATTTTGTTGTCATCAACCAGAGATTGAATTTTTTGCTGGAGTGCTGGGGTCATGATCTTCTTCCGTAGCGTTCGTAAATTGTCTCATTTGTATTTTAGCTCCAGAAATACAGGGGGATTGGAGTATGCATAAACCCAATTTTTTGATAACCTAGTTAAGCTTTCGATATAGTCAAATTTCCTATGCGTACTCGCCAGAAAGAACTGAATCAACGTCGCCAACGCAAGCAGAAAATCGCCAAGCTCCGCGCCAAGCACGAAACTGCTACCACTCAAGCGGAGAGGCAGCATCTTGTGGAAAAATTGCGCCAGGTTTCTTTTTACGCCTCTATGGATAAAACAGCTACGCTTGCAGCCCAGCCAAAAGTGCCCGTCACCGCTAGAGCGACCACCACGGCGACCGCCGCAACCAAACCGCCACGCCGGATTATCCGCACCGACAATAACTAATTATTAAGTTTTCAGCTTAAGACCTGGGTTCTTTAGTCCTTAAACTTTTGTGGCAAAGAGCTCAGAGTTTTTTTGTACTTTCTACAATGAAGGTAGCGAGTGCGTGGGGGTCTTCTATGCGTCCTCTATCTTTTCCTTCCTATCTCCAGTCTCTGATTCTCTGGTTGTGGTTTACCGTAGTCCTGCTTATACTCTGGGTTCTCTTTTCCAGCAACCCCGTGGTGTAGGCGTCCGTGTCCTAACATTTTATGTAAAGAGCCAGGGCAACGTTGGTGAGCGCCCATTGCTTCAGGCGGTACTATAGGTAAACTCCAAAATTTCTGAAATTTATGACCCAAGATAAAAATTCCAAAGGGTTTGGCACTCCGATAGCAGCGCCTGCTCCTCGTCCCAAGAAAAAAAGGTCGATGGTGCCTCGGCTTTCCGCTGAAGATCACAAAGCGAAAAAACAACTGGAAGAATCAGACGGGCCTATTTTTGAAATCTTTGCCCGGCCTCAAGGATCTTCGGTGGAATGGAAGGCTCTAGGAAAAGTAGGATCCAAAACGAGCATTGGCGTGAATAAAGCCATTTTTGAGATGGAAGAGAAGCTCTACCAGAACGCCCTTGTTCTAGACAAGACCTGGAGAAAAGAAAAGCCTCCCATGGAATACAGCTTCCGCAATGTAGAATTCCCAGATGACCCTTTTACGCCTGCGGTTCGTCCGCTTAAGATGCCCTCTTTCCTGGAAAACCTCAAAGGCTTCTTGGGGAATAAGAAAGCCAAATAGATTGTCGTTTCGTAAATCTTTTTTACGTTCTTGAATCAATGTGTGAATTGGCGTGTTACTTTTACATCGCAACTAGGAGTATTCCCTTGTCATCATCAGCTCAAAGCGGAAGTCCCTCAGGGCCCTTAGACGATCAAGCGAATGATCAGATGAGCGGTTATGTCGCTGACCTTCAGGTTCATATGGCCCTCCAAGCTCTGAATCTTCTTCCCCCGCTAGACATGCAAAAATTGGGTCCTGCGCACCAAGCTCAGGCTGACGTAGAGCGGTACTTCTCCAGAAACGAACTGCGTTAAGGCGTTGGGTTAGGGCTTTTGTGAAGCAGATTGCGAAACGGAAAGAGCGCGGGCCATGCGTTCTTATATTTTTTGAAATGTGTGAGCTGCCACAGAGCAAAGGCTTCTGCAATTAGGAGCGCCAGGCTGGATTAGTCTATGTATTGGAAGCGCTATGCAGAGGAAGGTGCAGATTATCGCAACCCCGGAACGTCAGTACATTATTTACGACGATGACCGGACCTACGACCTTGCCGATAATGGCATCGTCTTTGAAGGCAAGATTGAAGTCTTGCTGGAAGAGGATTATTCCAAGATCTATCAGGTGACCTCTGAGGGGCTCCATCCAGGTGTGTTTAATGCTCTATGGCTACGTTTGGTAGAACACCTCACCGTGATTCGACACTTCTTACCCCCTACGCCCTCCCCGATAGACGTCGAAAAATTATTTGATATCCCCACAAGATGAAGCTTTTAGTCCGGGATGTACCCCACGAAGTACACTTCCAAAAAAGCAACCCCCAACAACCTGTTCTGGTTCATATCCACGGATGGGGAGGTTCCAGTCGCTATTGGAAAGGAACGGTAGAGCATTTCCAAAAAGATCTTTCTACCCTGACCTATGACCTGCGCGGGTTTGGTCAATCACAAGCTCCCAATTTGGGAACGTCCTTTGAATTAGAGACCTACGCAGAGGATTTAAAAGAGATCTTAGAGCAGTTAGAAATTGAAAAAATATATTTGAATAGTCATTCAACTGGGGCTTCGATTGGACTTCTTTTTGCGAACCTCTATCCCGAAAGAGTGGAGAAACTGATTCTCACCTGCTCTGGTGCCTATGATTACAACAAAGTCGCTTTTGAGCTGTTTTATTTCTTCAGCCGTATTGTCGTTGGATTTAGACCCTCCTGGTTGGTAAACGTCCCCTTTGCTCCCTTCCTCTTTCAACAGCGATTTGTCCATAAATCCCTGCCAGAACCATTTCCTACGGAATTCTTGCAAGATTATGTCCTTTGCAACCAAGAGGCTGCCATGGGCACACTCTATAGCTCTGTTAGCAAATATGCAGCCGAAGAGTTACCAAAAGAGTTCGCCCAGCTCAAGATGCCAACCCTGCTTTTTGCTGGGGCCTATGACCAGATCATTCCAGAAAAATTGGCGAGAAAAGCATTAGCTGCAAATCCGAATATAACATTTGCACTCATGGAACAGAGTGGCCATTTTCCGATGTTGGAAGAACCACAAACCTATTACGCGCACATACGAGACTTTCTAAAACTTTAGATTTCAAGCGTAGGTTTTGTAGCGGAAATAACATCTAGAAAAAGATTTTTGTAAATGTTCATCACGGTCGGTTCGCTGATTTTGAACAGGTCAAAGGGATTAATAGACCTCTTGCGTGAATAAGAGAGAGGTAGCTATCAAGTAGGTCACGGAGGAAAGGGATGACCTATAAACAACGTCAGTTCGATGAGACTAAAAGATGGCAGGAGGCAGTGCGGGCAAGCCTTTAGGTTCCAGGTCTAAAGCGGGCTTTTTACTGTGATAGGTATACGCCACCAGTCCAGCCAGCAGGTTGACTAAGAAGTTAAACACACTGCGATGGCGAGAATGCTCAATCTGGCAAATGTTCTTGAGCTG
>JGI20200J14955_1000065_pt1 | contig 22584 bp, 21 predicted proteins | sample NGESurshal092012_FD_14955 | JGI IMG/M metagenome (IMG submission 14955) | reverse complement strand
GTGCTGGACGGCGCGGACGCGGTGATGCTGTCCGGCGAGACGTCGGTCGGCAAGTACCCGATCATCGCGGTGCGGACCATGGCCAAGATCATCGAGGCGGTCGAGGACGAGTCGGTGACGGTACCGCCGCTGACCCACGTTCCGCGGACCCGGCGCGGGGTGCTGTCCTACGCGGCGCGGGACATCGGCGAACGGCTTGACGCGAAGGCCCTGGTCGCGTTCACCTACAGCGGCGACACCGTCCGCCGGCTGGCCCGGCTGCACACCCCGCTGCCGCTGCTGGCGTTCACCCCGCTGGCGGCCACCCGGAACCAGCTGGCTTTGACCTGGGGTGTCCGGACCTTCGTCGTCCCGGCCGTGGACGACACCGACGAGATGATCGAGCAGGTCGACCACGCCATGCTGCGCATCCCCGGCTACCAGCCCGGTGACACCGTGGTGATCGTCGCGGGCGCGCCACCCAACCAGACCGGCTCGACCAACCTCATCCGGGTGCACCGGCTCAGTCACGACGACTGAGGTTTCGCAGCTCCTGACCGTCGACTGGTCGGACATCACGCGCGTTCGCCCGGGGGCGCCACATCAGCGGCGTCATTCTCATCGGTGGATCCCACTCGCCGGAAACCCGCGTGCCTGCCACCGGGCCGCGGGTGCTCCTTCGACAGACTGACGTGCGTGACTGTCCCGTCAGCGCACGCGGGTTCGCCACCCCGGACCGCGCTTCAGCACGCGCACGCTCGGCGATCCACCATCCGATCCACCATCCGATCCACCGTCCGATCCACCATCCGATCCGTCGAGCAGGAAGGCGCCTGATGCCGTTCGTCGAGATCACCCTGGCCGAGGGTCGTCCCCCGGAGAAGCTGCGGGCGTTGATCACCGCGGTGACGGACGCGGTGTGCGAGAGCATCGCGGCGCCGAAGGCGAACGTCAGGGTGGTCATCCGTGAGGTACCCAAGACGCATTGGGCGGCCGGCGATGTCACGCTCGCCGAACGTGCGGCGCAATCCTCGGCAACGCTGTCGTCAGCAGCGCCACCGTCATCATCCCGGGCGTCAGGAACCTCACCGTCAGGTACCCAATACCGGAGGGAACCCCATCGTGAGCACCGACATCCTGAACTTCGTCAACGGCGAGTACATCAAGAACGCCAGCGGGAAGACGTTCGAGAAGCGCACGCCGATCGACAATTCGCTGGTCGGCACCGTGTACGAGGCCGGCAAACCGGAGGTGGATGCCGCGGTCGCCGCGGCCCGCGCGGCGTTGGACGGGGAGTGGGGCGCTTTGCCGGTCAACGAGCGGGTCAGGCTGCTCGACGCGGTGGCCGAGGAGATCACCAACCGGTTCGACGACTTCCTGGCCGCCGAGGTGGCCGACACCGGCAAGCCGCACAGCCTCGCCTCGCACGTCGACATCCCGCGTGGCGCAGCCAATTTCAAGATCTTCGCGGACACCATCAAGAACGCGGCCACCGAGTCGTTCGAGATGGCCACCCCGGACGGGATGACGGCACGGAGCTACACCGTCCGCTCGCCGCGCGGAGTGATCGCCGTGGTCTGCCCGTGGAACCTGCCGTTGCTGCTGATGACGTGGAAGGTCGGGCCCGCGCTGGCCTGCGGGAACACCGTGGTGGTCAAGCCGTCCGAGGGGACGCCCAGCACCGCCACCCTGCTCGGCGAGGTGATGAACAAGGTCGGCGTGCCCAAGGGCGTCTACAACGTCGTGCACGGGTTCGGGCCGGACTCGGCGGGCGCGTTCCTGACCAGCCACCCCGGGGTCAACGGGATCACCTTCACCGGGGAGACCGGCACCGGCACGGCGATCATGAAGGCCGGAGCAGAGGGCATCCTTCCGGTGTCGCTGGAGTTGGGCGGGAAGAACGCGGCGCTGGTGTTCGCCGACTGCGATTTCGACATCGCGGTGAACACCGTCACCCGGTCGGCGTTCGAGAACTGCGGCCAGGTGTGCCTCGGCACCGAGCGGGTCTATGTCGAGCGGCCCATCTTCGACAAGTTCATGTCCGCGCTGAAGGCCAAGGCGGAAGTGATGACGCCCGGCCGGCCCGACGACCCGGCCACCAAGATCGGGCCGCTGGTCAGCAAGGAACATCAGGACAAGGTGCTGTCGTACTACCGGAAGGCCAAAGACGAGGGCGCGACGATCGTCTTCGGTGGCGGTATCCCGGACATGCCGGAGGACCTGAAGGACGGCTGCTGGGTGCAGCCGACCATCTGGACCGGCCTGCCGGAGACCGCGACGGTGATCCAGGAGGAGATCTTCGGCCCTTGCGTGCACATCGCCCCCTTCGACACCGAGCAGGAGGCGGTGGCGATGGCCAACGACACGAAATACGGTCTGGCGACGTCGATCTACACCCAGGACATCAACCGGGCGAGCCGGCTGGCGGCCAGGATCGAGGTCGGGCTGTGTTGGATCAACAGCTGGTTCCTGCGCGACCTGCGAACCGCGTTCGGCGGTTCGAAGGCCTCCGGCATCGGCCGTGAGGGCGGCGTGCACTCCCTGGAGTTCTACACCGAATTGCGGAACGTGATGATCAAGTATTGACGTCAGGGCAGGGACCTGAGCGCCTTTTCCAGATTGCCCTGCCCCGCCTTGTAGTCGCCGGAATCGGTGGGGGTGCCCCGGATGATTTCCTCGTGCCCGACCCCTGCAGGCAATGCGGTGAGTTGATAGAGCTGCTGGATCTTCGGCAGGAATCTGGTCACCGCGGCCAATTGGGCTTCCTGCTTGGTGAGCACGTCAATCCTGGCGATGTCGGCAGGGCGCAACGGTTGGTTGGCCTGACGGGCGCGCAGCGAGCGGAGTTCGTCCCGGCCGGCCCGATCTGCCGGCCTGCGTCGAAGTAACTCCTTCAGCCTGGCACTCTCTGCCGCACTGAGTGGCTGGAACGCCTGGCGAGTCCGAAGGCGCTGCAATTCCGCCTTTCGGCCGGGTGGGAAGATCCGCTTCATCGCGGTCTCGATCGTTGCGGTGACGATGTCCTTGTACCTGGCCGCATAGGGGGAACCGGCGCTGGTGAACGCCCGCACGGACGGGCGTCCGGCCAGGCGGGTGTCGCGGTCGGAATCGGAATGAGTGAGGTCGGCGAGAAAATCCAGGTCTTCGGTGATGCGCTGGCGCATGTCCCGCTGCATCGCCTCGGCGTCGAACAACAGCAGGCCCTTGAGATTCTTCGGCCTGTTCTTGGCCGAAAGTGCGTCCTGAACCGCGAAACCGCCGCCGCTGTGCCCGGAGAGGATCACCGACCAACTCTTCGGCACCTTGGTCAGGATCGTCGGATATTCCTTGTTCGTTCTGGTCAACACATCGGAAATGTAGGCGTCCACGTTGATGTCGCCGAATTGATGCTGGGCGCCGCCCTGGGCGAGAATGCCGATCGTCTGCCGTTTGCCGCTGCTGTCCATTTGTTGCTCGATCTGATCGAGGTCGACGTCGCGCACCTTGTTGTCGCTGGTCAGCTCGGCCTTCCTGGTCGCCGTGGTCGGGGTGAACGTGCGCTGCCGGAAGCCGGCGTACCGGCCCCGCCACACCTCGGTGTGGCCGTGGAAGTGGAGCAGCACGTCGACCGGGTCCTTTGGCGAGAACCCTTGGGGGACAAGCACGATGGCTCGGTGATCGGCCGCTTCCTTGGTGTGCGCGCTGTCGCCGCCCTTGAACGAGCTGGTCGCTCCGCCGGCCAGGCCCGCGATGGCCAACCGGCGGATCCTGCCGATCTCCTTCGGTTTGGCGTCGTTCCACGCCGGGCCTTGCGTTGCCGCGCCGGGCCATCCACCTGCCCGCTGCAGGGCGATCGTCACGGCGAGATTGCCGGCGGCGGTCTGCATGGTGCGGACCAGTTGGTGCGCGCCGACAACCGCCGTCCGGTCGGGGAATGCCGGTCCCATCCAGGTCGAGGAACGAGCGCCGTCGGCGCCACGTTGCGGTGCCGCGCGGCGTCGGCCTGTGGGTACCGGACCCCTGGATAGTGCACGGGTCGCCATCGTGCCTCCGGATGGGGCGGCTGCGGTCCTCGGCGAGAGACTTCTCAGGCTACGCCGACCGCTGTCGTGTCGACACTGTCTTACCCCGGATGCGCTGACCAGCGGGACACCGCCAGTTCGCAGCCACCGGCTGTCCCGCTACGGTGACCTGCGTGAGTGATCCCTCGGATGTGATGGACCCGGCAATAGACGACGGTTTCGGCGTGGCGGCGAGCGGCGAGACGCCGACGCTGGACATCGACGGCGTGCCGCGGGGCCAGGCCGTGGTCGACGACCTGGTGAAGCTGATGGACCTCGAGCAGCTCGAGGACGACCTGTACCGCGGCTACTCGCCGGAGATCTCGCCGTCCCGGGTGTTCGGTGGCCAGGTCGCTGCGCAGGCGCTCATCGCCGCGGGCCGGACCGTGCCCAGCGATCGGCGGGTGCACTCCCTGCACGCGTACTTCATCCGGCCGGGCAGCCCGAAGAACCCGATCGTCTACCAGGTCCACGAGGCCAAGGACGGCTTGACGTTCACCACCCGGCGGGTGGTGGCCATCCAGCACGGCAAGCCGATCTTCGCCATGTCCGCGTCGTTCCAGATCGACGAGCCAGGGGTGGACCACGCCGATCCGATGCCGGTCGTGCCACCGCCGGAGTCGCTGCCCACCTACGCCGAACGGATTGCCCCGATCAAGGAACGGATCGCCGTGTGGGGGCGCATCCCCCGGCCGTTCGACGTGCGGTACGTGGACGACCCGCCATGGGAGTCGCGGCTCACCGGGCCGAGGACCGAAGCGCACAACCGGGTCTGGTTCCGGACCGACGGTGTGCTGCCCGACGACGACCTGCTGCATGTGTGCATCCTGGCGTACCTGTCCGACCTGACATTGCTGTACTCGGTGCTGGCCACGCACGCGCTGTCCGCGGAGTTCGACCGCCTTCAGGTCGCGTCTCTTGATCACGCCATGTGGTTCCACCGGCCGTTCCGGGTGGACGAATGGGTGCTGTACGACACGAGTTCACCCAGCGCCTCGGGCGCCAGGGGGCTGGGCACCGGGCACTTCTTTTCAGCCGATGGACGGATGATCGCGACGGCCGTGCAAGAGGGTCTGGTTCGGTTGCGCTGAGCCTGACTGCATCGCTCGGTCACAATTCGGCATGCGCTGACGGGGCGGCGGACGGATGCTGGCCGCAGGGGCTGAGCGAAGGGTGGTGCGGTGAGCAGGCACACCACGGTTGACGAGTGGGCGGTGCCCCCGGTGGCGGGCTCGACGGACGCTCGCCACCCCGGGCGACGACTGCCGGACGCCGCCGCCTTCGCCTACCCGATGGTGCGCACGGCCGTCGAGGATGCGCTCCGGGCCGGCGTTTCCCACGGTGCCACGCCGTCGATCTTCGCCGACTTCGGGGCCGGCTCGGGCGACCGATCGCTCGCCGGGATGAATGTGGCCGTTCAATCGTGGCAGCGCCGAGTGAGCGCCGCGCCGCTCCTCGTGGTGCACAGCGACGCTCCCGACACGGATTTCGCCTCGCTGTTCGACGCCGTCAGCGGCGCGGCCGACAGCTACCTGGCCCGCCACGAGGGGGTCTACCCGCTCGCCGCCGGGCGATCGCCGTTCCAGCGGGCACTTCCCGCGAGGTCGCTGGCCTTCGGGTGGACGGTGTCCAGCCTGCACCGGATGACCGGCGCGCCGGCACCGATCCCCGACCATTTCCTCGTTCACCTGTCGGCCGACGAAGCGGCCCGGGCGGCCTACCGCGACCGGTCGGCACAGGACTGGCACGCCTTCCTGGACCACCGCTGCGCCGAGTTGGCCCCAGGCTGCGGGATTGTCGTCGTCGACGGGGTGCGGGGCGACGATGGCATGATCGGCTGCGAGGGGCTGTTCGGATGCCTGGCGCAGGCGATCGCACAGGCAAGGGCCGATGGCATGCTGACCGCGGCGGAGGCCGCCGCCGCGGTGTACCCCGCCTGGTTCCGCTCGCTGCCGGAACTCGGCGAGCCGTTCTCGCCGTCGTTCGCAGGTTCCGCGGGCGGGAGCCTGGACTGGGTCGAGACGCGTACCGCGGTGCTTGCCGATCCGTTCGCGGACCTGATGGTGGCCGGCCGATTCCACGACTATGCGGACAACCAGGTTCGCGTGTTGCGGTCATTGCTGGGACCGCACATCGGAGAGGTCCCGTCGCCGCGGCACCGGCGCGACGCTGCCTGGCAGGCGGTATGGGCCGACACCAGAGATCGGATCGCGCGGAACCCGCAGTCCGTCGCTCCGGCGTACCGGATGGCTGCCATCCGCCTGCGGAAGAAGGCCTGAGATCCCCGTCCCGATTGTCGATTCCGTCGGCCTGGCTTCGTTTACGTGTAGAGCCCGATCGTGGCAACGAATCCAGGAGTGCCCATGTCCGATCCACACGTCCTGCTNACCGATCTGCGGTTGGGTGAGTCTCCCCGCTGGCATGACGGCCGCCTGTGGTTCGCCGATTGGGGTGCCGAGCAGATCATGGCCGTCGACGCCGAAGGCAGGAGCGAGGTCGTCACCACTGTCCAGTCGTTCCCTTTCTCCATCGACTGGTTGCCCGACGGCAGGTTGCTCATCCTCTCGGCCAGAGCGCGGCAACTGCTGCGCACCGAGCCGGACGGCTCGCTCGTCATCCACAGCGATCTCGCCGCCATTTCCGAAAAGCCTTGGAACGAAATCGTTGTCGACGATCGCGGTAACGCCTACCTGAACAACATCGGTTTCGATTTCCCGGACGGCCAGGTCGGTCCGGGAATCATCGCGATGGTGACACCAGACGGTGAGGTGCGGCAGGTGGCCGACAACGTGGCATTTCCCAATGGCATGGCGGTGACGCCGGACAACTCCACGCTGATCGTCGCCGAGTCGTATGCCAAGCGGCTGACGGCTTTCGACATCGCCAGCAACGGAGGCCTGTCCCGTCGCCGGGTGTGGGCCGATCTGGGGGACGGCGTCCCCGACGGCATCTGCCTCGATGCAGCGGGGGCGGTCTGGTACGCCGACGTTCCCCATCGGCGGTGCGTCCGCGTACGGGAGGGCGGAGAGGTGCTGCAGACGGTCGACGTCGACAGAGGGTGCTTCGCCTGCATGCTCGGCGGCAGTGCCCGGAGCACGCTGTACATCATGGCTGCGCAATGGCCGGAGGCAGCAGGCGGCGGGCAGCGAACGGGAATGGTCGTCACAGCGCCGGCGCCGGCGCCCGGCGTCGGCCGACCCTAGAACGCCGCTCTTTCGACGGGACGACGGGACCATCGGTGATCGAGCGACCGCCGGGTGCTCGGAAACCGTTCGCGCCGTGGCAGATTCCGCTGCAATCGGCCCTGTGATGTCGACTGGCGCTGTGACCTCGACTGGCACGGTGATGTCGACAGACCGGTCATTTCCGGCGCCCGCACGTCGGCAACGGAAATGTGCCACCGGCAGTGCTGATGGCTGCGCTCGGCGAGCAGGGGTTCGGCCGGGCGGCACCCCGTCGCAAGATCGTCGCGGAGTCGATAGCGTGGGCGTCGGCTGATCATTGGCCGACCATCCACCGCGGCGCGGCGAGAACGCCGCCGATCTCTCGAGGAGAGCCTCCATGAGCCTGAGCGACGACGACATCGTGACGACAAGTGCGTCCGGATCGGAAGGTCCGGCGGACGGCGGCGCCGGCGGCGTGCCCGGCGTGCACGACGGCGGTGCCGATGGTGGCGCCGATGGTGGTGCTGACGGCGGCGCCGATGGGGGAGCGGACGGCGGCGCCGATGGTGGGGCCGATGGTGGTGATGACGGCGGTGCCGATGGGGGAGCTGACGGCGGTGCTGATGGTGGGGCTGATGGTGGAGCCGACGGGGGAGCGGACAGCGGGGCGGAGGGCCCGGCGGACGGCGGCGCTGATGGTGGGGCCGACGGCGGCGCCGACGGGGCCGCAGACAGCTGATGCTCGGCACTGATCAGAGTGGGGCGTCCGGGTCGACCGGGCGCCCCCGGCCCGCGCAGCCGGACGGCAACGGTCATGTCGACAACGGATTCACCACCCTTGCCGACCCTCAGCCGACCGCCGAACCGACGCCGCAGGCCGGTCCCGACCCCGTGCCGACCCCTGCACTGGATCGGTGCATCGGTATCCCTTCGATTGAATTCGCCCAGCAGTACTGGTCCAGCGCACCCCTGCTGACCCCGGCGACCCGCGGCGCTGGCGCGTTCGCGGACCTGCTCTCGCTCGACGACGTCGACGAGCTGGTCTCCACCCGCGGCCTGCGCACCCCGTTCCTCCGGATGGCCAAGAACGGGTCGGTACTGCCCACTGCGACGTTCACCCGGTCCGGCGGCGTGGGTGCCGGGATCACCGACCAGGTCGCCGACGACAAGGTGCTGGCTCAGCTGTGCGACGGCGCCACGCTGGTGCTGCAGGCACTGCACCGCAGCTGGCCGCCGTTGGTGCGTTTCGGCAGCGCGCTGGCCGCGGAACTCGGGCATCCGGTGCAGATCAACGCCTACGTCACCCCACCGCAGAGTCAGGGCTTCGCGGCGCATTACGACACCCACGACGTGTTCGTCCTGCAGGTCGCCGGAACGAAGCGCTGGACGATTCACCGGCCGGTCGTCGACGACCCGCTGCCCGAGCAGACCTGGGACAAGCGCAAGGATCAGGTCTCCGCCAGAGCGTCCGAAAAGCCGCTCATCGACACGCTTCTCGCACCGGGTGACGCCCTCTACCTGCCCCGCGGTTACCTGCATTCCGCGGTCGCCCAGGGCGAGGTCTCCGTCCATCTGACCGCCGGCGTGCACCCGATCACCGGCTACGACCTGGCCAGCGAGCTGCTGGCTGTGGCCACCGACGACCGCGAGCTGCGCCGCTCCTTGCCGCTGGGCGGCCACCCGGACGCACTCGCCGAGCAGGTGCGCGCCGCGGCCCGCCGGCTGGCGGCGGTGATCGACGACGCCGCCGTCACGAACACCACCGTTGCCGCGGTGGCGCGTCGGGTGGATCGGCGGTTGTCGCGTGACACCCGCCCTGCACCGATCTCGCCGCTGGCGCAGCTGACCGCGATCGGCAACCTACAGCCCGGCACCGCGCTGCGGGTCCGCTCGGGCCTGCGGCCGGCGCTCCGCCGCACTGCAGACCGGCTGTCGCTGGACGTCATCGACAGGACCGTGAGCTGGTCCCTCGACGTCGAGCAGGCACTTCGCCGTTCGTTGTCCGGTGACACCTTCCGGCCGTTCGAGCTGGACAACCTCGATCCCGACGAGCAACTGGTGCTGGCCCGCCGATTGCTGCGGGAGGGCATCGTCGTACCGGCTGACCCCGGACCACCCGCGAGTGACTGAGCATCCGCCCGACCTCGTCTCGCCACCGAGGGAATGGCCCGAACGGGCCAATGAACCGCCGGAACGCTGCTCGGTTCAGGCCGGGTTGCGAGGCGACCCGATGCTGGGCACCGCGTTCCCCGCTTCCCGGCTGCTGCTGGTCGAACAATCTGGCCCCTGGGGCCGGGCGGGTCTGGCGCAGTCCCGCTTCGACCGGACGACAGCGCACCGGCTGATCGCCCGGCTCGATCCGCAGCGCGTCCGGGTCGTCGCGATCCGGCGTCCCGGCCGATCGTCCCCGTCCGATCGCCGCCGCTGGGCCGCGGTGGATTGCCGCCCCGGCCGGGAGCGCCTGGTGTGGGGGCGGTTCCGGACTGATCGGGAGCTGCTGGAACTGGACATCGACGCCATACTCGCCGGCCGGACGCCCCCGGAATCCGCCGCCGTCGGTGGGATGGATGACCTCGCGGGCCCGGAGCCGGTGTTCGCGGTGTGCGCGCACGGCACGCACGACGTCTGCTGTGCGCTGATGGGCCGCGCCATCGCTGCCGCGCTCGACGATGCCCGCCCCGGCCAGGTATGGGAATGCAGCCATATCGGCGGCGACCGGTTCGCCGCGAACGTGCTGGTGCTGCCCACCGGTGTGCTGTACGGCAGGGTCGGCGCGCAGGCCGTCGGGGCACTGGCGGACGCCGCCGACCTCGGCCTGGTGCTCGATCAGTACCTGCGCGGCCGGGTCGGGTTTCCGCCCGAGGTGCAGGCCGCCATGGCCTTCGCCCACCGCCAATCGCCCGGGCTAAGGGTCTTCGACGTCAGGTCCGAAGGCCTGCGGCGGGTCGGCCCGGACACGGTCGTCGTGCGGCTGAACTGCGCGGGACGGATCGCCGATGTCCGGGTGCAATCCGCGCGGGCCGATCCGCACTGGTTGACCTGCCAGGCAGCCCAGCCCTCGAGAGCGACTGTCTATCAACCACTGTCGATGACGTGGGCCGATCCGGGCGGAGCACCTGCCGACACCGGGAGCAGCACGCAGGCGGGAGGAAACGGGCCGGGCTGACCGCGCGATGCTTATGCTGCCCGGGTGAAGGCTCTTCGGTCCACGCTGCTGCTCGAGCTCGTGGTGTGGACGACGTTCTACGTGTTGCCCAGTGGCTTGCGGCGTGCGCTGGCAGGCCGGCCACTGCGGATGGAAGGGCAGACACTGGATCCGGACATGCAGCTGTTGCTGCGGTTGGAACGGCTCACGGCCGAAGGCGGGACGGAATCACCGGCGCGGCGGCGCCGTCACCAGGAGGTGGCGGCCGGNCTGGCCGGCGGCCGGCTGCCGGCGGGTGTGTCGGTCAGCGCGATGACGATCACGGGCGGTCAGGGCGAGNTCCCAGCCCGGTTGTACGTTCCGGAGGCGCTTCCGACCGGTTCGCCGTTGCTGGTTTTCCTGCACGGTGGGTCGTGGGTCACCGGGAGCCTGAACACACACGAAGCGCTCTGCCGCTACCTGGCGCTGCGCACCGACGTCCGCGTGCTGTCCATCGGCTACCGACTCGCCCCGGAGAACCCGTTTCCGGCGGCGGTCGAGGATGCGCTGGCCGCTTTCCGCTTCGCTCGCACCCATGCGAGCGACTTGGGTGCGAATCCGGCAGCAATAGCGATGGGCGGGGACAGCGCCGGCGCCAACCTGTCGGCGGTGACGGCCTACCTGACCGCCCGCGCCGGCGAGCCGACTCCGGCTTTCCTGTTGCTGCTCTATCCGCCGTGTGACGCGGTCAATCTCGCCCGATCCCGGGAGGAGTTCGGCAGGGGCTTCTTCCTGACCGAGGCGGACATCGAGTGGGCCATGGACCATTACTTCCCTTCCCGGGCCGACCGCGGTGACGCGCGGGCGTCAACCCTGCTGGCCGACGACCTCTCCGGGTTGCCGCCGACCTACCTCGCCACCGCGGGGTTCGACCCGCTGCGCGACGAGGGTGAGATGTACGCGCGACGGCTCGCCGAGGCCGGGGTGCCGGTGGTGCTGCGCCGCCACCCTGACCTGATTCATGGGTTCGCCAACATGATCGGACTGTCCTCGCGCTGCCGGGAGGCCGTCGCCGAAGCGGCGTCCGCGCTGCGTATGGGGTTGGCGATTGCAGCGGGTCGATGACGCAGCGTCAGCTGCGAGTCAGCTGATGGCTAGCGCTAGCCTGCCGGCTAACCATCGCGCATCGGCGTTCCCGCGGCACGTAACCAGGTCAGCACCGCCAGCACGCGGCGGTTCTCGTCAGCAGCGGCCGGCAGTTGCAGTTTGTCGAAGACCGATGCGACGTGCTTCTCCACCGTTCGCGGGCTGATGAAAGCGGCCTGGGCGATGCCGATGTTGGAGCGACCCTCGGCCATCAGGCCGAGCACCTCTCGCTCCTTGTCGCTGAGCCGGTCCAGGGCGCTGGTCGTGCGGTGCCGGCCGAGCAGTCGCGAGACGATCTCCGGGTCGATCACACACCCGCCCTCCGCGACCCGCCGCAGGGCATCGCGCAGCGTCTCGGCGTCGTCGACCCGATCCTTGAGCAGGTACCCGATCCCGGTCGAGCCCTGCGCCAGCAACCGGGCCGCGTAGTGGGATTCCGCGTACGTCGACAACACCAACACCCCCAAACCGGGGTGACGACGGCGCATTTCCTCGGCGATCGCCAAGCCCTCGTCGGTAAAGGTCGGTGGCATTCTGATGTCGACCAGCACAACGTCCGGCAGATCGGTATCGACCTGCCGCAGCAGCGCGGCCCCGTTCGGTAATTCGGCGACGACCTCGACGCCCAGCGAGGTCAACAGCAGGGCCAGCCCCGCCCGGAACAGGGCGGAGTCGTCGGCGAGCGCTACGCGCACGGGAGCCTCGCGACGATCGTCGTCCCGCCGCCGACCGGACTGCTGACGCTGAGCGCGCCGCCGAGTGCGGTCACGCGATCGTGCAGCCCGGACAGACCGGTTCCCGCGGCTGTGTCCGCGCCGCCCACGCCGTCATCCTCGATGCCGATCGTCAGACACCCACCGGGCGTCGTCACCTGCACTCTGACCAGACTTCCGGCGGAGTGTTTGACGGCGTTGACCAGCGCCTCGCACGCCACGAAGTAGGCCGTGGCCTCGACCGCCGGCTCCCATCGACGCGGTGGCACATCGACCTCGACATCCAGCGGCAGCCGCTCGGCGACAACAGCGATCGCCGGTCCTAGTCCCGCCTGGGTCAACACCGCAGGGTGGATGCCGTGCGCGAGCTCACGGAGTTCGCGCAGAGTGCAGTGCAGTTCCTGCCGGATCGTTTCGATGAGGGTCAACTGGTGCGGATCGTGGATCTGTGTCCGGGCCGCGCCGACAGTGAGCGTCAGGGCCAGCAGCCGTTGCTGGGCCCCCGTCATGCAGGTCCCGCTCCAACCGTCGGCGCTCGGTGACACCGGCCTCGATGATCCTGGAGCGCGATGCCCGAACCTCCTCCAACTGGGCTCGAACGCTGGCCTGCAGCCTCGCGTTTTCCAGTGCCAGCCCGGCGGCGGCCAGCGCCGCCTGCAGCAAGCCGGCATGACGCTCCAAGGACCGATCGACAACGACGGCCGCCAACGGCATTCCGTCGCGAGTCAGCACCTGGATGGCCAACTGGTCCGCCGATTGCCGATCGGGCTCCACCGGATGTCCTTCCGTGGTGACATGGCATCGCACATCAGGAACCCAGTAGAAGATGTCCAGACCGGGATCGCACAAGGCGTGCCGCAGTGCGTGCCGCACGTCTTCCACGGTGCCCGGCGCGGACAGCCGAATGACCAGATCCGCCACCGATGACCGTCCGACGCGTCGCCGCACGGCCGCCACCACGAAGGCCAGCGGAAACACCGTCAGCGTGACCGTTCAGCCCGACCGGCAACAGATCTCGGCGGTCGAGTGCGAACGATCCGCGCAGGCGGCGGCGCAGCAGCAACACGAAGATCACCGTGAGCGCGATCCCTCCGCCGTCCAGGAGCGCCCGCAGGATCGCGTTCAGCGGGGGACTGTTCACCACCTGTGGCCACCACGCACCACTGGGCAACGCCAACGATTCCCGCGTCGAGGTGAGCCCGATCAGCGTGCGCAGCACAACCAGGTGGGCCACCTCCACGGCGACGAAGGTGCGATGCGCACGGTTCGTCAAGCGGGGATCGGGATACCGCAGCGACACCACCGCGAGGATGGGGAACACCAACGGGCCAATCACGTAGGCGACCGCAGGGATTGGGCCGACCCGGAAGTTGTCCCCGAGGGTCAGCAGGACCAAGCAGCCGGCGGCAGCGAGAAACAGCTTGCCGGTCCCACGTTGCCCGTCCTCGTCGGCCAACAGGAAGGCCGCCATGGCGAACATGACGATGGCGATCCAATTGGCCAACGACAGGACTGGTTGGCTGTCCCACGCGGGCGAAAGGGTCAGCGCGGCGAGCACCGCAGGAACCACCAGCACCACCAACCGGGCGTTTTCGCCGCGTCGCGCGAGTGGCCAGCTGTTGACCGGTAGGTTCACCTGCATATTCGGGTGCTCCCTCCCCCGGCTGTGATGTTATGGCGGCGCACCTCGCGGCTCAAACGATTTGTTGGTTCGTCGGTGATCATTGCCGGGTTCGGTATGGGGGGAAACACCTACCGGGAACGGGGATAACTCGACGCGGAGTCGGGCGGAATCACTCTCGTGTGCTGGCTTGATAGTGCGGATCCTTGGACAAGAGCGGAAATCTCGTGGTCGGCGGAATTATCCGCAGACACGCCGCCACAGGCTGTGCGGACAATCTTCGAGGAGCCAGTCATGACGAGCACAATTGCGGTCGCGCATCGTGGGCGGAACGAGCGCAGGGATACATGTGTCCGCGCCGTGAGCCGAGAGAGATCGGTGAATCACGAAGTCAATGAAGCGGAATTGCTGGCCGCGGCGTTGTCCGGCGACGCGGCGGCCTGGGAATTGATGGTCGCCAGGCACACTCCGTACCTGCGCAGCCTCGCCGCGGGCTACCGAATCGGCGATGAGGGCAGGGACGCGGTCCAGACCACGTTCCTGCGGCTGTTGAGCGGGGCGGCAGCATTCGTGATCCGCGCGCGTTGAAGGGGTGGTTGCGAACCACCTTGCATCACGAGTGCCTGGCCGTGATCCGGCGCCGCTCCAGGGAAACCTCGGTCCCGGAACCACAATCTTGGGAAGACCTGATGCCGCCGAGCGAAGCTGTCTCGGAACAGCGGCTCGTGCGCGAGGAGGAGGCGGGAATGGTGCGCGACGCGGTCGCTTCGCTGCCCGCCCGTCAACAGTTGCTGATCACCCTGCTGCAGGATCCGGACGAGCCCGGATACCGGGACATCGGCGACAGGCTGGGAATTCCGGTCGGCAGCATCGGGCCAACCAGGCAGCGCACCCTCCGGCGGTTGCGCGGAATACTCGCCACCCAGGGATTGGATCAATGTGCGTGAAATTGCGATTTCGCCGTCCGATTCGGGGGAGAGGGAAGCGATGAATTTCAGCCAGGAGGATCTCATCGAGTTCGCCGCCCGGGGCGCGGAGCGCGCCGCGGGGCGATCGGCCGCGACCGACACGAAGATCCTGACACTTGATGTTCTTGTGCCATTGGACGGTGCCGAGGTCACATTGAGGGAATGGATCCGGACCACGAATTCGCGGCTGTGGTCGGTCGAACGCGCGGCTAATGAGGCGCTTTTCGGGCGGCGAACCAACGCTTCACAAGAAAATCAGTAGCGATGCTCGCGAGGGATGCCGTACAATCGGCCGCGTCATCTCTCTGGCAGGCAATTTCTCGGTCCGGCAGGCAATTCTCGGTCCGGCAGGCAATATATTGTCGATCGGCAAGGTTGGTCGAGACCGCAGGCGAACCGGCGGGGGATCGCCGGTATTTCCGCGGTGCTCGCGCGGGTCGAAGGACTGCAGACATTGCAAGAGATCATCGACCACGCGGACGACATGTCGACTGCCTTCGATGACTACCAGCCGGAGGCCAGCACCCTGCGCGATCCTGCCCCGCTGCTCCGGGCGCGGGCTGCTGTCCATGCGCGGGCCTGGGCGGAGGCCGAGGTCGCGGCCGCGGTGGCCGAGATGCGGGACACCGGGTACTCGTGGTCGGCCATCGGGATGGTGCTGGGCACGACAGGTGAAGCGGCGCGCCAGCGGTACGGCGGTGCAGCAACGGAATCCGTTCCCGCCCTCCGTGCGGCTGAACCGGGGCCGATGGCCGCGAAGTCGGCGAAGGCACCCCGCCGGACGGCTGAGACGACCACGCGGCGTGGGGCCGCTGAAAAGAGCGTTCCGGCGGCTGGTGTCGAGGGGCCTCGCGGAGCGCGCGGTCGGGCGGTGGCGACTGGAGGGCGCGCTCAGGCAACGAAAACGGCCGCTACGGGTCGCCAACAATCGATTGACCCTTGATTTCCGACGGTTCGCCGGGCCGGACTCCCGGCGCAGCAGAGACCTTGGAGGTCGGCGCGGCCTGGTCGTCGGCGACTTGCAAGGTGTCGACGTTGCGCTGGATGCTGCGGTTGGCTCTGCAGAGTGGGTGTTCCGCCCGTCGAGGGGGTCCAGTAAGCCTTGAGCTGCGAAAACGGCGGTGCCCCCGGTGAGACTCGAACTCACACTGTGCGGGTTTTGAGTCCGCTTCCTCTGCCAATTGGGATACGGGGGCGAGGAGCTGCCAGTATCGCAGCCGCGAACGATCTTAACCGGCGGCGGGACTCAGCCGTCGACTCGGTGCCGGACGATGGGCACAGGGCGCCGGAGATGGGCAAATACCGCGAAGGTGACGCCGGGTGAGAACCCTGACAGTGGGCCGGTCTTAGACGCCCGACAACGATGTCGGTTGCGCTGAGTTCCTCCGATCAAGGTCACATTCCGCCGCACGTGTGACGTAGCGTGCGGGTCACATAGCCCCGTTAGTCTGGCGCCGGACCAAGGCCGATCCGCGGCCGTCAAGTTGGGGAGGTGGCCGATGACCGCTCCGCGACGCGTGCTCATCGCCGAGGATGAAGCGTTGATCAGACTGGACCTGGCCGAGATGCTGGCCGAGGAGGGCTTCGACGTCGTCGGAGAGGCCGCCGACGGGGAGCAGGCGGTGGCGCTGGCGCTGGATCTGCGTCCCGACTTGGTGATCCTGGACGTGAAGATGCCCAAGAAGGACGGCATCGAGGCGGCGGCAGAGATCGTCGGCGAGCAGGTCGCGCCCGTGGTGATCCTGACGGCGTTCTCGCAACGTGAACTGGTCGAGCGGGCCCGCGATGCGGGTGCCATGGCCTACCTGGTGAAGCCGTTTTCGAAGGCGGACCTGCTGCCGGCCATCGAACTGGCCGTGGCCCGCTACGCCGAGACCGCCGCCCTGCGCGCCGAGGTGGCTGACGTGACCCAGCGGCTGGAGGCCCGGAAGGTCATCGACCGCGCCAAGGGCCTGCTGATGACCCACCAGAAGATGACCGAACCGGAGGCGTTCCGGTGGATCCAGCGCACCGCCATGGACCGGCGCACCTCGATGCAGGTCGTCGCCAGTGCAGTGCTGGAGGGGCTGTCGGCCAAGAGCTGATGACCGTTCCGGCCCGCTGACTGGCCAACCGGACTGTCCCCCGAAAGCCTGAACTCCTGTCGATGGCGCGGCGCTCTGGCAGGAAGACTGATCGCCGGACCGTGGTCTCGCCTGGGTAATCGTCGCCAGCAGTTGCTCAGGCAACGGAATCGACGGTCACCGACGACGACATCCCGTCACGCTCCGTCGATTCGGAAGCGTCTGCGCAGGTCAGGTCGGGTGAACGCAATGCTTCCGACCGCATCTGTGGCCGCCATGTTGTCTGCGCGTCGCATTTTGGTTACGAGCGCAAGGCGATGCCGCGGATTGCGCTAATCGTGGGATAGGTTCCCGCCTGTCGGCGTCGTCGACGCACCGGCAGTACGGCCGGTGAACAGAATCTTCGGAGGTGGCTTGTGCATCGACGTTCGATGCGATCCGCCGTCGTCCTGGTGGCCATCGCCACCCTGACATTGGCGGCCTGTAGTTCGAAGTCGGACAGCAGTAGTTCAACCAGTGCGGCCGCGTCCAGCGGTTCGGCAGCGCCGTCGGGAAGCGGCTCGGCCACGGGCGGCCTTGCGATCAAGGCCGAGGTGCAGATCGATGTCGACGGCAATGAAGTCCCGGTTGCCGCGACGGGCACACCCGTGAGTGCGAAGGGCAACGGTTCCGCAACCTGTGCTGCCACCACCACGATCGCCATGGCGGGCGCTTTGACGGGTGCGAATGCCGCCCTGGGTATCAACATCCTGGATGGCGCCAAGGTCGCCATCGATCAGCACAACAAGGCGAACCCGAATTGCCAGGTGGTCCTCAAGGAATTCGACACCGAGGGTGACCCGCAGAAGGCCACCCAGGTCGCCCCGCAGATCGTGGGCGACGCCAACATCATCGGCCTGCTCGGCCCCGCGTTCTCGGGTGAGACCGAGGCCACCGGCCCGATCTTCTTCCAGGCCAACCTGCTGTCGCTGACCGCCTCGGCCACGCGGGTATCGCTGACCACGAACGGTTGGACCAACTTCTTCCGCGGCCTGGCCAACGACGGCGTTCAGGGCCCGGCCGTGGCGAACTACATGACCAAGACACTTGGCTTCAAGAAGGTCTGCGTCATCGACGACAGCTCCTCCTACGGCACGGGTCTGGCCCAGGAGGTCACCCCGGTGCTGGGTGCCGCAGCCGATTCGAGCTGTGCCGGCCACGTCAAGCAGGGTGACAAGGACTTCTCGGCGACCGTTCAGCTGGTCAAGGGTGCTGCGCCTGACGCGATCTTCTACGCCGGGTACTACTCAGAGGCCGCTCCGTTCGTCCAGCAGCTTCGTGACGGCGGCGTCACCGCGACGTTCGTCTCCGCGGACGGCACCAACGACCCGCAGTTCGTCGACCAGGCCGGTGCCGCGTCCAAGGACGCCATCCTGTCCTGCCCGTGCGGCCCGGCTCCTGACGCCTACGCCACCGAGTACGAGGACCTCAACGGCGCCGCCCCCGGCGTGTACTCCGTCGAGGGCTACGACCTGACCACGATCATGCTCACCGGAATCGACTCCGGAATCACCGACCGCGCCGCGCTTGTCGATTTCGTCAAGAACTACGACGGCCTCGGCCTGGCCCGGCAGTACAAGTGGAATTCCACGGGCGAGCTGGAGTCGTCGCTGATCTGGATCTACAAGGTGCAGTAGCTTCTGCAGGTTTCCGCTCTTCAGTCGACACAGTCGCAAGGTTCCGGCGACCGGAGACCCTCGTTTCGTGGGTCTCCGGTCGCCGACCGTTCTGTGGTGGTCTTGATCTCGCTTCGCACCTGGCATGAAGGAGCACGATGACGGGTCCCCTGGCGGACAGCCTGACCTCCCTTGCGGCGCCTCCGATCAACTTCAACGTCGAGGCGTTGGGCAATCTCTTCTGGCAGTTGACCATCGACGGGCTTGCCTACGGCGCGATCTACGCTCTGGTCGCGGTCGGCTACACCCTGGTCTACGGCGTCCTTCGATTGATCAACTTCGCGCACTCCGAGATCTTCATGCTCGGCATGTTCGGTCAGTACGCGGTCCTGATGCTGCTCGGTTTCGTGCCAAGCGGGAACGTGTACAGCGAGGGGACGTTCATGACGATCGTCTATCTCGGCATCGCGATGCTGGGCGGCATGGCGGTCTCCGGTGGCGCCGCGGTGGGTCTGGAGCGGCTGGCCTATCGCCCACTGCGCAAACGCAACGCCCCGTCGCTGGTCTTCCTGATCACCGCGATCGGCGCGTCCTTCGTCATCCAGGAATTCGTGCATTACATCCTGCCGCAGCTCACCGACAATCAACTCGGCGGCGTGAACGCTCAGGTCCCCATCCGGCTGGTGGCACCTCAGGAGGAATTCACCATTTTCGGGGCGTCCGTCACGAACATCACCCTGATCATTCTCACGGCCGCCGTCGTGCTGGCCCTCGGCACCGATATGTTCGTCAACCGGACCAAATTCGGCCGTGGCATCCGGGCGGTCGCGCAGGACCCCACGACGGCGACCCTGATGGGCATCAGCCGCGAGCGCGTCATCATGCTGACGTTCCTCATCGGCGGTCTGCTGGCCGGTGCCGCCGCGCTGCTGTACACGCTGCGGGTGCCGAACGGGATCATCTACAACGGCGGCTTCATCCTCGGTATCAAGGCGTTCTGCGCCGCGGTACTGGGTGGCATCGGCAATCTCCGCGGCGCTCTGCTGGGTGGCCTGATCCTCGGGGTGATGGAGAATTACGGTCAGGTGGTGTTCGGCACCGGATGGCGCGATGTCATCGCCTTCGTCCTGCTGATCCTCATCCTGATGTTCCGCCCGACCGGCATTCTCGGTGAATCCCTGGGGAGGGCGCGGGTATGAGCAGTCCATCGTTCGACGAGCGCGCCAAGGGCGGCGTGGGTGACGGCTTCCGCGGCTGGTGGAACGCCCTGGCGCGACCCGCGCAATGGGCATTCGGCGTGCCCTTCATCCTGCTCATCGCCGTGCTCCCGTTGCTGAACATCCCACTGTTGACCACCGAGGGCACGAACTTCGGTGTGGTCATGGCACAGTTCGGCATGTACGCGCTCATCGCCATCGGGCTCAACGTGGTGGTCGGGCAGGCCGGCCTGCTCGACCTCGGCTACGTCGGCTTCTACGCTGTCGGCGCCTACACGGTCGCGCTGCTCACCAGCCCCAGCAGCCCGTGGCACCAAACCGGCGAGGGTGGCTGGCTCTCGTCCAACTGGGCGTGGCTGGCCTGCCTGCCGATCGCGGTGGCCATCACCGCCGTCTCCGGGCTCATCCTCGGGTCGCCGACCCTGCGGCTGCGCGGTGACTACCTGGCGATCGTCACCCTGGGTTTCGGNGAGATCGTCCGACTGCTCGCCGACAACCTCGACGAGATCACCCAGGGCGGCCGTGGGCTGGCCCAGGTCGCGTATCCGCGGCTGGGCGTCACCGACGCCTATCCGCTCGGTGTTTTCTCCGCCGGCAACGTCTCCAGCGCCCTGAACTCGGGCGTCTGGTGGTTCTGGTTGTCCATCGTGCTGATCATCATCGTGCTGCTGTTCGTCGGGAACCTCGAACGTTCGCGGGTGGGCCGCGCGTGGGTGGCGATCAGGGAGGACGAGGACGCCGCGGAGATCATGGGCGTGCCAACCTTCAAGTTCAAGCTGTGGGCGTTCGTCATCGGGGCCAGCATCGGCGGCATGTCCGGCGCGCTCTACGCGGGCCAGGTGCAATTCGTGGTGCCCACCAACTTCAATGTCGTCAACTCCGTGTTGTTCCTCTGCGCGGTCGTGCTCGGCGGGCAGGGCAACAAACTCGGCGTCATTCTCGGCGCATTCATCATCGTTTATCTCCCGGCCTTCTTCCTGGGCCGCACCGAGATTCTCGGCATCCCGATCGACGGAAGCGCCATCTCGCAATACCGTTATCTGTTCTTCGGGCTCGCCCTGATGGTGTTGATGATCTTCCGCCCGCAGGGCCTGATCCCGGTCCGGCAGAAGTTGTTGACGTACGGTCGGGAGTTGTACGTCGCCGCGCGTCGCCGCAGCAAGGAGACGGCACCGGCAAGCCCGACCGCGGAGGTGGCCAAGTGACCAAGGACGACTCGGATTCCGCGCACGACCCGGGCGCGTACGGCGCCGGCGCCGAGGTCGGCGAGGAATACCGGCACATGTCGGAGGAGGCATTCGGCGAGGGTCCGGTCGGGCCGATGATCGTGGACGACGCCGTCACGGTCGACGTCACCGATGTCGCGCCCGAGCTCGCAGATCCCGAGGTGGTCGCCGAGATCGTCGCGACCAGTCGCGAGATCGACACCCCGCTCGGCAAACCGCTGGTCGAGTTGAACGAGGTCACGGTCCGCTTCGGAGGGCTGGTTGCGCTGGACAGTGTCACGTTCACGATCAACCGCGGCGAGATCCTGGGGTTGATCGGACCGAACGGTGCAGGCAAGACGACCTGCTTCAACGCGATGACCGGGGTCTACCGGCCGACGTCCGGCTCCGTGGATTTCGACGGACGAGTGTTGGGCAAGCTCAAGCGCAACCAGATCACCCGCCTCGGCATCGCAAGGACCTTCCAGAACATCCGGCTGTTCGGCGAGATGACCGCGTTGGAGAACGTCGTGGTCGGCACGGACGCCCGGCACAGGACGTCTGTCCCCGGTGCGACATTCCGGATGCCTCGCCACCGTCACGAGGAGCGGGACGCCATCGACCGCGGGATGGCGCTGCTGGAGTTCGTCGGGGTGGGCGGTCGGGCCACCGAAAAGGCCAGGAACCTGCCGTACGGCGACCAGCGCCGGCTGGAGATCGCGCGGGCGCTGGCGACCGAACCCAAGCTGCTGTGCCTGGACGAACCGGCCGCCGGGTTCAACCCGGCGGAGAAGGCAGCCTTGATGGACCTGATCCGTAAGATCCGGGCGGACGGATACACCGTGCTGCTCATCGAGCACGACATGCGCCTGGTGATGGGTGTGACGGACCGCATCGTGGTGCTCGAATTCGGCAAGAAGATCGCCGAGGGTCTGCCGGTTGAGATCCGCGACAACCCGGCCGTGATCGCGGCCTACCTTGGGGTGCCCGAAGATGCCACTGCTTGAGATTCGCGACATGACGGTCGGTTACGGCCGGATCGAGGCGCTGCACGGCATCTCGCTGTCCGTCGAGGACGGCGAGCTGGTGACCCTGATCGGCGCGAACGGCGCGGGCAAGACCACCACCATGCGGGCGATTTCCGGGATCCGGCCACTGACCCGCGGGTCGATCATCTTCGACGGCCAGGACATCACCAGGATGAAGGCCCACCTGCGGGTGGTCGCCGGCATCGTGCAGGCGCCGGAGGGCCGCGGCGTCTTCCCCGGGATGACCGTCCAGGAAAACCTGGACATGGGCCACTACGCCCGGAAGTTCGAGTCCAAGGCCGCCTATCAGGAGACCCTTGATCAGGTGTTCGAGCGGTTCCCACGGCTGGGAGAGCGGCGCAGCCAGGTGGGTGGAACCTTGTCCGGTGGTGAGCAGCAGATGGTCGCCATCGGCCGTGCGCTGATGGCCCGCCCACGGGTGTTGCTGCTGGACGAGCCGTCGATGGGGCTGGCACCCATGGTGATCCAGCAGATCTTCAAGATCATCACAGAGATCAACAAGACCGGCACCACCATCCTGCTGGTCGAACAGAACGCTCAGCAGGCGCTGTCCCGGTCTTCCCGGGCCTACATCCTGGAAACCGGCGAGGTGGTCAAATCAGGGCCGGGGCCCGAGCTGCTGGCCGACCCCGCGATCAAG
>JGI20200J14955_1000064_pt1 | contig 22630 bp, 15 predicted proteins | sample NGESurshal092012_FD_14955 | JGI IMG/M metagenome (IMG submission 14955) | reverse complement strand
CCCGCCCCGCGCGCACGTCGCCCCCCCGTTTCCGGCGCGGATCAACTTCGCCAGCGCGCATGAAGGTCGCGGTTATGGGACTGGTGGGGCGCGAGTTGCCTATTTCAGCCGCGCCGACGATGTTGATCCGCGCCATCAACGGGGGACCTCGGCGGGGTGATTCGCGCGACAAACCCCGGCCCCGGCTGGCTGTGCGGCCGAATAGGTAATATATTACGTATATGGCGAGCGGCGGGTTGGCGGTGCGGGCGGAGGTGTTCGGGCAGGTCTTCGTGCTCGCCCAGCACCTGACCCGGCGAACCAACGCCGAGTTGGAGCCGTTGGGGCTGACGACCAGCCAATGGCTGCTGCTGGCCGTGATCTCCCGCCACCAGGGCGAGGCGCCGACGCTCAGCGAGGCCGCCGCTACCTACGGAACGTCGCGGCAGAACGTCAAACAGGTTGCCCGTCAACTCGTCGACCGCGGCTACCTCGAACTCAGGACCGACCCGGCGGACGCCAGGGCGATCCGGTTGCACCCGACCGCGAAGGTCGCCGAATCGTTCGACAGCCCCGCCGCGCAGCAGCACGAGCAGCGACTGTTCGCCACCATCTTCGAGGGACTCGACGCCACCGACGTGGCTGCCCTCGGGCATCTGCTGGGCCGCTGGCTCGGCAACCTCATCCCAACCGGGAGCGCACCATGATCCACAGCTCGACCCGCACCTCGAACCGCACCTCGAACCGCACCTCGAATCCCACCTCGAACCGCACCCTGACCCGCACCTTGATCCGCACAGCAACCGCGGCACTGTTCGTCGTGCACGGCCTCATCCTGTTCATGGGCTTCGCCAAGGCCTTCGGGTTGGCCGAGTTCTCCGCGCTGACCCAGCCGATCTCCCACCCCGCCGGCCTGGTCTGGCTGGCCGCCGCTGCGCTCTGCTGGGTGACCGCGGGTGCGCTGTTCCTCGCGCCGCGCTGGTGGTGGGCGGTCGGCGCGTCCGCGATCGTCCTTTCGCAGATCGTCATCGTCACCTCGTGGACCGACGCCAAGTTCGGGACGATCATCACCGTGCTGCTGATGGTCGCGGTGGTGTATGGATTCGCCTCGAGCGGACCGCTGAGCTTGAGCACAGAGTTCGCTCACGACCTGCGCCATGCCATCCAGAACTCAACTGGCCCGTCGTCAGCCCCCTCGCCGGTGGTGACCGAAGCCGACCTGGCGTCCCTACCGGAACCGGTGCAGCGCTACGTCCGTCGGTCCGGTGCCGTCGGCCGACCGCGGGTGCACGACTTCCGCATGAGCTGGACCGGACGGATCAGGGCGGACGCCTCGAGTGAATGGATGGAGTTCACCGCCGATCAGTTCAACACGATCGACACGCCGCGACGGTTCTTCCTGATGGACGCGACCATGAAGCACCTGCCGGTGGACGTGCTGCACGCCTTCGACGAGAACGGCGCCACCATGCGGGTCAAGGTGCTGTCGATGTTCCCGATGGTCGATGCGAAGGGCCCGGAGCTGACCCGCGGGGAAACAGTGACGATGTTCAATGACCTTTGCCTGTACTCCCCAGGCTCGTTGACCTTGCCGTTCGTGACCTTCGAACCCATCGACGACCACGCGGCATTGGGACACTTCACCCTGGGCGTCAACACGATCACCGCCGAACTTCATTTCAACGACGCCGACGAACTGGTCGATTTCGTCTCCGACGACCGGACCGCGATCTCGCCGGGCGGCCGCGAGTACATCCCTATGCGCTGGACCACGCCCGCTCACGACTACGCCGACGTCGGGCCCGCTCGCGTCGCCACCAGGGCCGAGGTCAGATGGAACTCCGGCGACGGGCCATGGACCTACGGCGAGTTCGCGCTCGGTTCCCTGGCGTACAACGTTGGCGGCACCCGCTGAATCACCGCCGGAAACGGCATGCTCGCTGGCGTGACGGCACCGCCCATCGACGGGATGCGGTGCCGTATCGCACACTGTCGTCATGTCGACCAGTCCGAATCTCCCCTCTCGCCAGCTGACACGGCGACAGGCGTTCGGCGTCGGTGGGGCGCTGGGGCTCGGAGCATTCCTGGCCGGATGCTCCGGAGGCGGGCAGTCCGGCGCAGCGTCGACCTCGACGTCACCGAGCGCGTCATCGAGCGCGTCATCGGCGGCGGCGGTCAACTCGACCAGCCACCAAAGCGCCGTTCCCGGTGCTGCCGTGGTGCTCGACGACAGCACCGATCAGGTCCTGAACACCTTGTTCGACAAGGTGTTTGCCTCGACCGGTGTCGCCGGGATGGCCGCGGGCGTCTGGATCGGCGCGGACTCCTGGCTCCGTTCCGCCGGATACGCCGACCTCGCCACCAAGGCCCCGTTCCGCCCGTCGGATCATGTGCGGATCGCCAGCATCACGAAGTCGTACACGGCAACCGCGGTGTTGCAGTTGGTCGATCAGGGCGCCATCGCGCTCGCCGACACGTTGGAGTCCTTCGTCCCCGGGGTGGCCAACGGCGGCCAGATCACGGTGCAGAACCTGCTCGGAATGACCTCCGGTATCTACGATTTCACCTCCGACGACGCCTTCCTGGCCGCGTTCGCCGCGGACCCGACGATGCCGTGGTCCGACGCCAAGACCCTGGAGATCATCGCTCGGCACGACCCGCTGTTCGCCCCCGGCGCCGAACTGTCCTACTGCGACTCGAACTACGTGCTGCTCGGCATGGTGGTCGAGAAGGTCACCGGCAAGCCGGCCGGGGAGATCATCACCTCGGCGGTCATCGACAAGCTCGCCCTGCCGCAGACCAGTTACCCCACGACGACGGCCATTCCGGACCCACATCCCACAGGCTATGTTCCGCCGGTCACAGACCCGAACGCACAGTTCGACAATGCTGCCCAGCCACCGGCGGTCGTGACCGAACTGAACCCCGCGGTGGGGGCAACCGCGGGGGCGATGATCTCCACCCTCGACGATCTGCGAGTGTGGGGCGGCGAACTCGCGTCGGGAACGCTGTTGAGCCCGGCCACCCAGGCCACCCGGCTCGCGTCCCGGCCGTTCCCGGGCCAGAAGATCAACATCGGCTACGGGCTCGGCTGCGAAACGCTGAACGAATTCGTCGGGCACAACGGCGCGATTCTCGGATTCAGCACAGTGGTGATGCGCAGGCCCCAGGTCGACGTGACCATCGCGGCGGTGGCGAACGAATCGACCAACTTCACCACCCCCACCTCGTCATTCTCTTTCGGGGTCATCAAGGCGCTCTATCCCGACCAGTTCGTCTGACCGCCGCAGCCCCGGCCAGGCCATCTAGCAGCCGGGCCAGCGACCAGTCGAACTGCTCGGTCGAAATCCATTGCGCCATCACATCAATCGCGGCCGCGGTGTGCGGCCAGCACTCGGCGTCAAACCCGGTCAGGGCTTCGCGCCGCCCCGCGACCCGGTCGGCTTCCGGCGCCAGCGGCGGCCGGCCGTCGGTCTCGGCCACCTCGAGGGCCACCGCACCCAACACCTGCACGATGATCGAATAGCAGGCGCGCGCGGCATCGTCGTCGGATAGCCCGGCATCGACCAGCGCGCCCATCAGCCCCTCCCCCACCTGCAGTGCGTTCGGCCCGTCCATCGGCGCCGTCATCAACAACCGCGCGGCACCGGGGTGGGTCAACAGCGCCGCGCGCAGCGAGCCGGCGTACGACGCGATCCGCTGACGCCACCGCTCCGCCTGCCCGGCCAGCAGTCCGCGATCCGATTCGCCGAGAACTCTTTCGACGACCACCTTCTCGAGCGCGGCGCGGCTGGGCACGTAGGTATAGAGCGCGTTGGGGTTCAGCCCCAACCGGCCGGCGACCGCGCGCACGGACAGCGCGTCGGGCCCGCCCTCGTCGACGACCGCGACCGCCGCGTCGACCACCTGCTCGACATCCAGGCTCCGGCGCGGACCCCGACGCGGTTTCGATTCGACCCTTGACATCTGCTCCGACACGAGTTTCACTGTACACAGTACAAATTCTGTACGCCGTACAACATAGGAGATGCCATGACGATCACCTCCCGACGCGGGCGCCGGACGACCGCCGCGTTCCTCATTGCCGGGGCGGCCACGCTGAACCTGGCGTTCCTGGGACTGGGAGCGGTCTTCGACTACCCCGCAGTTCTCGACCACCCGGCGGCACAGGTCCTCGCGTCGTTCCGGGAGCACCAGGGGGCCGTCGTCGGCTGGTTCCTGGTGCTGGCGTTGGGCGCCGCGCTGCTCGCCCCGATTGCCGTTCTGGTCGGCCGGCTGGGCTCGTCGCGAGCGCTTCGGTTGTCGGTCTGGGTCGGCGTGGCGGCCGCCACCGTCCAGGTCGTCGGCCTGCTGCGCTGGCCGCTGCTGGTGCCCTCGCTCGCCGGACGCGCCGCCGACCCCGCCACCAGCACCGCCGCGGAAGAGACGTTCCGCACGCTGAACCAGGTCCTGGGCACCACGATCGGCGAGACGCTCGGATACACCCTCACCGCGCTGTGGACGGTGCTGGTGACCGTGGGTCTGGGTCGGGCCTTCGCCGGACGCTGGTTCACGATTGCCGGATTCGCCGCCGCCGGGTTGATCGCGACCGGCGTGCTCGTGCCGCTGGAGGTACCGGCCACCGACCTGACCAATTTCGCCGGATATGTCGTATGGAGTCTCTGGCTGGTCGGCATGGCTGTGGTGCTGCTCCGTGGTCACCGCTCGCCTGCTCAGCCGGCCGCCGGGCCGATGATCGCTCCGGCGGCGCGCATCTCCGGTTGAATGAGCTGGTCACCCCCAGGTCCGGCTCCGATCTCCCGCCCCATCCCCGACCCTGATCCCGCCCAGATTCCCCCGCTCACCACGACCAACCCGAACGAGGTCCTCGCATGACGAAAACCCCTCCGCACGTCATCTTCGGCACCGGCGCGGTTGGCCGGGCCCTGCTGGCGGCATTGACCAAACGCGGAGAGACAGTGCGGATGGTCAACACCTCCGGAGTCGCCTCGGTGCCGGCGGACGTGGAGGTTGTCGGAGGAGATGCCGCAGACCCTGCGTTCAGCATCGAGGTCGCGCAGGGCGCTCGGGTGATCTACCAGACCCTCAATCCCCCGTACGCCGAATGGTCGGACAAATTCCCGGCCCTGCAGTCCGGGGTGCTGGCGGCCGCGGAGAAGTCGAGCGCCCGGATGGTCAGCATGGAGAACGTGTACATGTACGGCCCGGCGGCGGGTCGGGTGCTGACCGAGGATCTGCCCAACGCCGCGCAGACGAAGAAGGGGCAGCTGCGTGGCCGGATGGCGGACGACCTGCTGGCCGCCCACCGCGACGGGCGGGTCGAGGTGGCGATCGGCCGCGCCTCGGACTATTTCGGTCCACGCGGCGGCGCCCAGTCCAACCTCGGCGACCGGGTCTTCCGCCCGGCGCTGGGCGGCAAATCGGCTTCGGTGCTCGGCGACCCCGACCAGCCGCACACCTACACCTTCATTCCCGACATCGGGGAGGGCCTGGCCGTACTCGGCGAGCATCCCGACGCGCCCGGCGAGATCTGGCACCTGCCGAACGACCCGGAGACTCGGACCACCCGGCAGCTGGTCGAGATCATCTTCCGTGACGCCGGCCGACCCGAGACGAAGCTCAAGACGGTCCCCACCATAGTGCTGCGCGCCATGGGGCTGTTCAACTCCATGATGCGTGAACTGCTGGAAATGCAGTACCTCTACGCGGAGCCGTTCGTGGTCGACAGCACGAAGATCGCCACCCGGCTGGGGGTTCGTGCGACGCCGATCGAGCAGGCGTTGAGCGAGACGCTGGAGAGCTACCGGGCGGGCTGACGGCCACCGCCCACCGGTCGATCACCCGGGTCCGGCGCGCTGCACCCGTTCGAGGAACGCCGTCGTGGCGGCGACGATCTCGGCAGTCGCCTGCTCCCTGCTGACGGTGGGCCGACCGTCACCCGGCTGCTCGCCGTAGTCGCCGAAGAAGGCATGCACCCCGCCGTCGATGACGGTGAACTCGGTGTCGGCCGGCAGCAGTTCCTTGGTGCGGGCGATGTCCGCAGGGGTGGTCAGACCGTCGTTGCTGCCGGAGATCGACTCGACCTGCAGGTCCGTGTCCCCGGACAGGTCGGTGTTCGGGTACGAGGCGTACAGCAGCAGACCGGTGACGGTGTCGGCATGATCTCCGGCGTAGCCGGCTGCGACTACGCCGCCGAGCGAGTGCCCGCCGACCACCCACGTGGTGATCCCTGGATGATCGGTAATGGGTCCGGCGGATTGACCGGGCTGGGCAAACGCGATGCCGTACGGCGACTTGAGGATGACGACCAGGTAGCCGGACTCGGCCACCGGACGCAACAACTCGGCGTACGCGCGGGAGTCGACCCGAGCGCCGGGGGTGAACACCAGGCCCGTGGTCGGTGCCGGGCCGGCGGTCGGCGCCAACTCGATGGTTGTCGGGTTGTCGGTGACGAGGACTGCGCCTGGGTCAGCGCTGCCGCCCTCCACGCGTTCGCCCGCCGCGCCGGCCGCGCCCAGCGCGGCCAGGGCGTCCGGACCGGCGGTGAACGGCCGCAGCCAGGCCAGGACCGCGACCCACCCGATCACCAGCACAGCCGCCACCACCCGGCGCACCACCCGCCACGTGCCGCGCTGCCCCGGCGCAGACGACGACCGTCCGGGTGCCACCGCGTGACCCGCGGCCGGCCGGTCGGATCGACGGCCCGCCTCGGCGTCATCGTCGACCGGCCCTTCCGACTGCGCGCCGGTCGGCTCCAGGTCGTCGCTCTCCCACGGCGGGCCTTGTGGTTCGGGATCGCGCCGCCACGGCCAGAGCGCGAACGCGATCAGGGTCAGCCCGACCGCGATCGTCACCAGCAGGGTCGCCGGGTAGGCCGGGTGCCCGTTCCAGATCGCGTCCAGTCTGCTGAGCAGGATCCACAGCGGAACCACGACCAGCACCACGCCGATGGCCAGCCGGTACCAGCGGACGGTCGTCATCGCCTCCCCTTCGCCTTCTCGGCAGGTCGGTGTGTGCCACTGCGCCCGGTCATCATCGGCCCTGCGTCCACGGGGCGCTCAGGCCGAGTGCTCAGGTCGAGTGCTCAGGTCGAGTGCTCAGGTCGAGTGCTCAGGTCGGGTGCTCAGGTCGAGTGCTCAGGTCGACGCGCGCATCCGCGCGTCGCGCGCGGCAACGTCGCGGTCCGCCAGGATCAGGGCTACCGGTCACCGACGACCAGGACCGCCTCCGGCACTCTGACGGCGTCCGGTCCGGACGCCGGACAGACGGTCCAGCGGCTCAACCTCGGCGATATCCCGACGGCCGCCCCTCCTCACGCGTGGAGGGGCTGGCGCCGAGCGGGCGTTGCGGGCGACCGTCGTCGGTGGGCGTCGGTCCGGGCTGGCAAGCCGGGCAGTAAAAGGCCGTCCGCTCCTTCAGCGGCGGCCCGATTGCCGCGACCCTCACCACCGCGCCGCACCGTTGGCAGGGCCGGCCCGACCTGCCGTGCACCCACGTCTCCAGCCCGCGGCGAGGATTGCCGGTGGTGCCCGGCACGGCCTGGGTGGCGCCGCGCAGCAACAGCCGGCGAACGGTGGATAGCAGGGCGGGAACATCGACCTCACCGATCGGGGTCCACGGCGAGATCCGTTGCACGAAAAGCGCTTCGGCCATGTACATGGTGCCGATCCCGGCCACCGTGGTCTGGTCCAGCAGCGCCGCGCCCACCTCCCGCGACGGATCGACGCCGAGCCGTCGCACCGCCTCCGCGCCGCCGCCGGGCTCGAAGTCGTCCGCCATGATGTCCGGGCCCAGATGGCCGATCAGCGTGCCCTCGGCGGTGGTCGGAACGAGGTCGAGCAGCCCCAGCCAGTTCCCGATGGCGGTCCATTCCGCACCGCCGAGCACGGCGCGGACACTGACCCTGTTGCGCGCCGGCCACGGCTGCGCGTCCCGGGCGTGCACGTACCAGCTGCCCTCCATCCGCAGGTGTGACCGCAGCGTGAGCGGCTCGGGCAGCACCGTCGGTATCCGGGGGACCGTCAGCGCCGGGTCGGCGGCGGCGATCCGGGTCAGGATGTGCTTGCCGTAGGCCACCACCTCGAGGACCTGCCGGCCGGCCAGGTCCGCCTCACCCAGACCGGGCCAGCGCAGTTCGCCGCGGACCAGCGACCGCCCGGCCAACGCGAGATGCAGCCGGCGTGCCGTGCGCAGCACGGTGTCACCCTCGGGCATTGATCACCTCGCCGAACACCGGTCCCGTCATCCGGCCGAGCAGCTGACCGCCGCTCACCTGGGCACACTGCGCAATCGCAGACCGCGGGGCGTCATGATGAAGCCCGCGCCGGTCAACGCCTCCGGCACCGGCCCGCCGACGGTCAGTGCCTCCGTGCCGTCGATCCGGGCAACGGTCAGCGACCCGATCCGCCCGGAGGCGACCCGCTCGGCCAGCGCGGCCGCCGCCGCGTCCAGCGCGTCCCGGTCCGCGGTGAATGACAGCAACGACCGCCCGCCGCGTTCGGCGTACAGCACCGCGGCCCCGTCGACGAGCACGACCAGGGCGCCGGCCCGGCGAGCGGCTCGGTGCCGCTCCACGCTGGCCGCATTGGCCGCGTTGGTCACGTTGGTCACGTTGGTCACGTTGGTCGCGGAGTTCTTGGTGACGACCTCGGTGGCGTCGGCGGCGGATGACGGCTCGGCGGAACCGCGATCCGGCCAGGGCAGTGCCGCCCCGTACGGGTTGGCGGGATCGGCGGCGGCCAGCACCAGGCCGCGGCCCGCGGTCTGCTCCTGATCGGGCCGGCCGGCGAACCCACGCACCCGGTCCACCGCACCGGCCGAGGCGAACTGCGCGGCACCCAGCCCCTCGACGAAATACCCGCGCCGGATTCGCCCGGTCTCCTCCAGGGTCGCCAGCACCCGGTACACCCCGGCGAACCCACCCGGGGTGCCCTCGGCGACCACGGCACCGCGGGTGACGATGCCGTGCCGGTCGAGCAGGACCTCGGCCGCCGCGGCGGCGCGCACCGTCGGGTCGGTTTCCGGGTCGGGCACCAGCGACCACCGGCCCACCACCGACGGCGGCGTTCCGCGCCGCACCCCGCCGGCCACTGAACCCGAGCGACCCGACCCACCCGCCCGGCCCGCGCGACCGGCAGAGAGCAGCGCCAGGCCGGACGGCCCGCGCAGCCGAGCCCTCGGCACGGGTGCGCGTGACCGGTGCGCGGTCTTCCCGCCGGTCAGCCTGGCTCGCAACGGCGCCAGCGTGTCGCTGGTGACCAGCCCGGCAAACACCAAGTCCCACAACGCTTCCGCGATCGCAGGGTCGGAGACGGATCCGCCGCGCGCCGCCGGCGATGCCGCGCCGATCGGGTCGGCCCCAGTGGGGTGGGTGCCCGCGACCGCCGTCGTCACGGCATCGGCCAGCGACCGGAAGAAGTGCGCGCCGCCGCCGGCCAGCATCTCCAGGATCGCCCGGTGCACCTCACCCCACGACGACCGTTCGACGGCGTCGGGGCCGGGCACCGGCAGGGTCAGGGCCAGCGAGTCCGCGGGGTGCAGGCTCACCCACCCGTCGTCGCCGGGCAGGCTGCCGTGGCCGGTCCACACCACATCGCCGGCGCTGGTCAGTTCGTCGAGCATCGCCGAGGTGTAACCGGGGACCCGGGCCGGCAGGATCAGCGACTCCAGCGCCGATGCCGGGACCAGCGCCCCGGCCAGCTGTTCGACGGCCCGGAGCAGCCCGTCGACCCCGCGCAGCGCCGCCACCCCCCGGACGATCCCGATCCCGTTCCAGGCCGGCAGAAACCGTGCCAGCGCTTGCCTTTCCACCGGTTCGACCTCGGCCCGCAGCGCGGCCAGCGACCTGCGCCGGAGCAACCGCAGCACCTCGGCGTCGACGAACTCCCGCCCCACCGGACCCTGGGTACCGCCGGCACCCAGCGGGCGGAACTCGCCTTCGGCCAGCCGCCCGGAGCCGGTGAGCCGGCGCAGTGCATCGGTGACGACCGCGACGCCCAGTCCGAAGCGCGCCGCCGGCTCGGCGGGAACGAAGGGACCGTGGGTGCGGGCGTACCGGCCGAGCAGCCGGCCGAGCGGGTCCGGGACCTGTTCGAGCAGCGACTCCGCGATCCCCGGCGGCAGCGCGGTGCCCAGCGCGTCCCGGAGCGCCGCGGCGTCCGCCGGGTCGGCCCACCGGACCGCGCCGCCGATCCGCACCTCGATGGCGCGTCGGGTTCCTGTTAGCGCGGCCAGCTCGGCCTGCACGTCGTCCACCGAGCTGCGCAGATCGACCTCGGCCGTCGTCAGCGGCCCGAGAATCCTCAACAGGTCGGCGATCTCGTCCGCGTTCCGGGCGCGGCGGTTCTCCGCCAGGCGCTGCAGCTCCGCCTCGGTGTCGGCCAGTGCCTGCGGATCCAGCAGGTCCCGCAGGGCCAGACCGTCGCCGTGACCGAGCAATTCGGCCAGCAGCGTCGGATCCACGGTCAGCGCGGCCGCCCGCCGCTCGGCCAGCGGGGAGTCGCCCTCGTAGAGGAACTGCGCGACATAACCGAACAGCAGCGACGACGCGAAGGGCGACGGACTGCTGGTGGTCACCTCGACCACCCGGACGGTGCGGGACCGCAATTCGCGCATCACCTCGATGAGCGCAGGCACGTCGAAGACGTCGGACAGGCATTCCCGCACCGCCTCAGCGACGATCGGGAAAGACGGGTACGCCGAGGCCACCTCGAGCAGCTGGGTGGCCCGCTGCCGCTGCTGCCACAGCGGCTGGCGACGGCCGATCTGCCTGCGCGGCAACAGCAATGCCCGGGCGGCACACTCCCGGAACCGGGAGGCGAAGACGGCGGCGCCGCCGATCTCGGCGGTGACCTCGGCCTGCAGCGTCTCCGGATCCAGCACCACGAACTCGGAGAAATCCGGTGGGCCGTCCTCGTACTCGACGTCCGGCAGTCGCAGCACGATGCCGTCGTCGGCATGCATGGCCGCCACGTCGACGCCGTACCGTTCGCGCATCCTGGCGGCGATGATCAGCGCCCACGGGGCGTGCACGGCGGCCCCGTACGGGGAGTGCAGCACCACCCGCCAGTCACCAAGTTCGTCCCGGAACCGCTCCACCACCAGGGTTTTCTCGTCCGGGACGACGCCGGTGGCGTTCTGCTGCTCGGTCAGGTAGTCGATCAGGTTGCGCTGCGCGAAGTCATCGAGGCCGGCGTCGGCCAGCGTCTTTCGCGCGACCTCGGCGGAACCGGCGGCGATCTCCCGGACGAACGATCCGTGTGCCCTGCCCAGCTCGGCCGGACGGCCGAGGGTGTCGCCCTTCCAGAACGGCAGCCGGCCGGGCAGGCCGGGGGCCGGCAGCACCAGCACCTGATCGTGGGTGATGTCGACGATCCGCCAGGAGCTGGACCCCAGGGCGAAGACGTCACCGACCCGGGACTCGTACACCATCTCCTCGTCCAGCTCACCGACCCGGCGGCCCGCACCGGACCGGGAGTTGTCGCCGGCGAGAAACACCCCGTACAAACCCCGGTCTGGAATGGTGCCGCCGGAGGTGACCGCCAGCCGCTGGGCACCGGGCCGGCCGACCAGCTCGCCGGTGACCCGGTCCCAGGTCAGCCGCGGCCGCAACTCGGCGAACTGCTCGCTGGGATACCGACCGGAGAGCATGTCCAGCACCGATTCCAGCGCGCCCCTGCCCAGCGAGGCGAACGGCGCCGACCTGCGCAGCAACGCGTGCACCTCGTCCACGGTGATCGGGTCCATCGCGCAGATCGCCACGATCTGCTGGGCCGCGATATCGAGCGGGTTGGCGATCACCGCGAGCTTTTCGATGGCCCCGTCCCGCATCCGCCCGGCGACCACCGCGGCGGAGATCAGGTCGCCGCGGAACTTCGGGAACATGACCCCGTGGCTGGGTGCGCCGACCTGGTGCCCGGCCCGGCCGATGCGCTGCAGGCCACTGGCCACCGATGGCGGCGCCTCGACCTGGATGACCAGATCCACCGCGCCCATGTCGATGCCCAGCTCCAGCGACGAGGTGGCGACCACCGCCGGCAGCAGCCCGGTCTTGAGCTCCTCCTCGATCTGCGAACGTTGCTCCCTGGACACCGACCCGTGATGGGCCTTCGCCAGCAGGGCGGCGGCGCCTACCGACGAGCCGGACTGCGCCATCACCTGAGCGGCCGGTCCGGACCGCTCGGCGGAGTCGCGGAGGTCAGCCGCGTCCAGTCGCTCGGCGTGGATCTCGTTGAGCCGTGCCGTCAATCGTTCCGCGAGCCGCCGTGAGTTGGCGAAAACGATGGTGGAGCGATGACTTTCGATGAGATCGACGACCCGCTCCTCCACGTGCGGCCAGATCGAGGTGCGCGCCACCTCTCCGGCCGCCTTGCCGGTCAGGTCGTCGGTGGGCGACCCCATCGCGCTCATGTCCGGGACCGGCACCACCACATCCACGTCGATCTGTTTCGCCGACGGTGGTTGGACGATCGTCACCGGTCGGCCACCCGCGAGGAACCTGGCCACCTCGTCGACCGGGCGGACCGTTGCGGACAGCCCGACCCGTTGCGCGGGCCGGTCCAGCAGGGCGTCGAGCCGATCAAGCGAGACGGCCAGATGAGCGCCACGCTTGCTGCCGGCGACGGCGTGCACCTCGTCGATGATGACGGTGCGGACACCGCCCAACATCTCCCTGGCCCGGCTGGTGAGCAGCAGGAACAGCGATTCCGGTGTGGTGATCAGGATGTCGGCACCGTCCCTGGCGAACGCTCGCCGATCTCCGGACGGAGTGTCACCGGACCGGACCGCGACGGTGATCTGCGGCAGGGTGACGCCGCGGCGCGCCGCGACTGCCCCCACGCCGGCCAGCGGTGAGCGCAGGTTCCGTTCCACGTCCACCGCGAGGGCCTTCAGCGGGGACAGGTACAGCACCGAGCAGCGCTCGGCCGCCGTCGTTCGCGCGGGCGTCCGGTCAGCCTCCGCCGCGGCGAGGGTGCGATCGGCCGAGCCACGGGAGACCAGATCGTCGATGGCCGAAAGGAACGCCGCCAACGTCTTTCCCGATCCGGTGGGCGCAACCACCAGGGTGTGCTCGCCGCGGCCGATGGCGTCCCAGGCGCCGGCCTGCGCGGCGGTCGGTGCAGCGAAGGCGTCGGTGAACCAGTCCCGGACGAGCGGGTCGAATCGGCGCAGCGACTCGGCCGGGTCGGCAGCGGGAACCACCGCGGGATCCACCGGGGGGCGCACCGGATCGCCCGATGGCTCCGGCGGTTGAACGGCGCCGCGACGACGGCGGGGTTTGCGCGCGCCGCCGCCTGCTCCCCCTTCGCCGCTTGTCGGCGTGCTGCTGGTCATCTGGTCATTGTCCGTCCCGACCCCGACAGCCTCCGGATCGCCCGCTCAGCCGGCCGAGCCGCTGTCAGAATCCCCCTGCCACGGGCACGATGCTCACGGCGTGGGTGCCGTGACCATGCTGCAGCCAAGGGGTCGGCGCACACTGCACTGAGCATCACGAGGTCATCGCGGGCCGGATCGGCGACCCCCACCGGGCTGTCGACATGACGTCGGCGTTCGCCGTCAGCAAACCTGCTTGTGAGTGAGCGCTCACTCAGCTAGCGTCGGCCACCATGTCCCCCCCAGTGTCACGAGCCGCCCCGCTACCGCCCGAGGAACGCCGGGCCGCCATCGTCGCGGCCGCGATCCCGCTGGTCTGCGACCACGGCGCGGCCGTCACCACCCGGGAGATCGCCGAGGCCGCCGGCATCGCCGAGGGCACCATCTTCCGCGTCTTCCCGGACAAGGATGCGGTGATCGAGGCGGTCGTCGGAAGCGTGCTCGACCCGGCCCCGTACACCGCGGAACTCAAACGAATCGATCCCGCTGGATCGCTCGAGGAAGTACTGACCCAGGCCGTGAACGCCATGCGCCGCCGACTGGAAAGCGTCTGGCAGATCATGTGGATGCTGCGGATCTCCGGCCCGCCGGGCACCGACCGGGACCATTCCCGGTTCGCGCCCAGCAGCCGGCCGGACATGACCGAAGCCACCGACACCATGGCCGGGTTGCTGCTGCCCCACCGCGAGCAACTCCGCTTGGCGCCGGTCGAGGCGGCCCGGATGTTCCGACTGGTGACATTTTCCAGCGCGCATCCCGCCATCACCGACGGCCAGACGCTGTCCACCCAAGAGATCGTCGACCTGCTACTGCACGGCATCGGCCGGCAGAAAACAGTTTCCGCGGCAAAGCATTCAGCGCAAGACTCAACCGCCGACGAATCGGATCGATCCGACAGAGCCGACAGAGCCGACGCATCAGACCGTTCCGTTCACGCCCAACCAGTCGGAGCCCCATAATGCTGCTTCCCCTGCTGCGCCAATACCTGAGCGCCTACCGCGGACCACTCACCGCAGTGGTCATCTTCCAACTGATCGGGACGATCGCGTCGCTCTATCTGCCGGCCCTGAACGCCGACATCATCGACAACGGGGTGGCCAAGGGCGACACCAATTACATCCTGTCGACCGGCATGGTGATGCTCGCCGTCACGGTCCTGCAAATCATCTGCACGATCATCGCCGTCTACTTCGGGGCGCGCACCGCGATGGGATTCGGTCGTGACGTGCGCGCGGCACTGTTCCACCGGGTGGGCACGTTCTCCGATCGCGAGGTCGCCCATTTCGGCGCGCCGACACTGATCACCAGGAACACCAACGACGTCACGCAGGTGCAGATGCTGGTGCTGATGACCTGCACGCTGCTGGTGGCCGCGCCGATCATGTGCATCGGCGGCGTGATCATGGCGTTGCGCACCGACATGGGGCTTGCCTGGCTGCTGCTGGTCAGCGTGCCCGTGCTGATCATCGCGATCGGCCTCATCGTCTGGCGGATGATCCCGCAGTTCCGCGCCATGCAGGCGCGGATCGACGTGGTGAACCGGGTGCTGCGCGAGCAGATCGCCGGTGTGCGGGTCGTCCGGGCGTTCGTCCGCGAGCCCATCGAAACCACCCGATTCGCCAAGGCCAACAGCGATCTGACCGACACCTCAGTGCGGGCCGGCAGGTTGATGGCGCTGATGTTCCCGACGGTGATGTTGGTGCTCAACGCCTCCAGCGTCGCGGTGCTCTGGTTCGGTGGGCATCGGGTGGACAACGGCGAGATCCAGATCGGCGACTTGATGGCGTTCCTGAACTACCTCCTGCAGATCCTCATGTCGGTGATGATGGCGACGTTCATGGCCGTGATGGTGCCGCGCGCCTCGGTCAGCGCCGACCGGATCAGCGAGGTCCTGAAGACCGAATCCACTGTGCTGCCACCGGACTCGCCGGTCATGCCGGCCACCAATACCGGCGACCTGCAGATGACCGCCGTCGAGTTCTCCTACCCCGGCGCCAGTGCCCCGGTGCTGCTGGACATCAACCTGCGGGCCGGCCCCGGCACCACGACGGCGATCGTGGGCTCGACCGGCGCGGGCAAGACCACCCTGCTGTCGCTGATCCCGCGGCTGTTCGACGCGACCGCCGGTTCGGTGACCGTGGACGGGATCGATGTCCGGAAGCTCGATCCGGAAACGCTCTGGCGGCGGATCGGTCTGGTGCCGCAGAAGCCTTATCTGTTCTCCGGCACGGTGGCGTCCAACCTCCGGTACGGCAATCCCAACGCCACCGACGAGGAGCTCTGGACGGCGCTGGAGATCGCGCAGGCCAGGGATTTCGTGACCGCCATGCCCGAGGGGATCGACTCACCGATCACCCAGGGCGGCACCAACGTCTCCGGCGGTCAGCGGCAACGGCTGGCCATCGCACGAGCACTCGTCGTCCGGCCGATGATCTACCTGTTCGACGACTCGTTCTCCGCGCTGGACCTGGCCACCGACTCGCGGTTGCGGGCCGCACTCAAGCCCACCACCCGTGACGCGACCGTCGTCATCGTGGCGCAGCGGGTGTCGACCATCGCCGACGCGGACCAGATCATCGTGCTGGAAGACGGGCACATCGTCGGCGTCGGCACGTACGACGAACTCATGGAAACCTGCCCGACGTTCGTGGAGATCGTCGAGTCCCAGCTGTCCGCGGAGGTGGCGGCATGACGACCAAGACCCCGGCCGCGCCCGAGCGCCCGAAGTACGCCCCACCACCCCGGCGCGGGCCTGCCGGCGGGCCCTTCGGTGGGATGGGCATGCCAGCGGAGAAGTCGCTGAACTTCGTCCCGTCCGCAAAGCGGTTGCTGGGCAGGATGAAGCCGGAGCGCATCGGGCTGATCTTCGTCGTACTGCTGGGCGTGATCAGCGTGGTGTTCTCGGTGCTCGGCCCGAAGATCCTCGGCACGGCAACGGATATCATCTTCGACGGCATCGTCGGCAAGCAGTTGCCGTCAGGAATCACCCAGCAGCAGGCGATCGACTCCGCCCGCGCGCAGGGCGATACCAGCTTCGCCAGCCTGCTGTCCGGGATGACCGTCGTGCCCGGCCAGGGCATCGATTTCACCGCGCTGGGCAAGGTTCTGATGCTCGTGCTGGTGCTCTACGTCCTGGCCTCGATCTTCGCCTACCTGCAGGGCTGGTTGCTCAACGGCATCGTGCAACGCACCGTCTACAAGCTGCGCGAGGAGGTCGAGGACAAGCTGAACTCGTTGCCGCTGAAGTACCTCGATTCGCACCCACGCGGTGAGCTGCTGTCCCGGGTCACCAATGACATCGACAACATCTCGCAGTCGTTGCAGCAGACCCTGTCCCAGACGCTGACCTCGCTGCTCACGGTGGTCGGCGTGCTGGCCATGATGCTGATCATCTCGCCGCTGCTGGCCGTGGTGGCCCTGATCGCCATCCCACTGTCGTTGGTGCTGACCACCGTCATCGCCAAGCGGTCGCAACCGAAGTTCATTGCGCAGTGGCGCAGCACCGGCGAGCTCAACGCGCAGGTGGAGGAGACCTACACCGGACACAGCCTGGTCAAGGTCTTCGGCCGGCAGAAGGAGGTCGAGGAGCGCTTCGACGCCAAGAACGACGAGCTCTACCAGTCGTCCTTCGGCGCGCAGTTCATCTCGGGGCTGATCATGCCGTCGATGATGTTCATCGGGAACCTGACCTATGTCGCCATTGCGGTGGTCGGCGGGCTGCGGGTCGCCTCGGGGAGCATGAGCCTGGGTGACGTGCAGGCGTTCATCCAGTACTCCCGGCAGTTCACCCAGCCGTTGACGCAGCTCGCCTCGATGGCGAACGTGATGCAGTCCGGAGTCGCGTCGGCGGAGCGGGTCTTCGAGTTCCTCGATGCCGACGAGCAGTCCCCCGACCCGGCCGACCCGGCCCGGGTGCTGACCCCGCGTGGGCGGGTGGAGTTCGAGGACGTCTCCTTCCGGTACGACCCGGAAACACCGCTCATCGACGACCTCTCGCTGGTGGCCGCGCCCGGTCAGACGGTGGCGATCGTCGGGCCGACCGGTGCCGGCAAGACCACCCTGGTCAACCTGATCATGCGGTTCTACGAGCTGGACGGCGGCCGGATCACCCTGGACGGCGTCGATATCACCACCATGACGCGGGCCGACCTGCGTTGCCGGGTCGGAATGGTGTTGCAGGACACCTGGTTGTTCGCCGGAACGATCCGGGACAACATCGCCTACGGGCGACCCGGCGCGACCGAGGAGGAGATCCTGGAGGCGGCGCGGACCACCTACGTGGACCGCTTCGTGCACTCGCTACCGGACGGCTACGACACGCTGATCGACGACGAGGGCAGCAACATCAGCGCCGGTGAGAAGCAGTTGCTGACCATTGCCAGGGCGTTCCTGGCCGACCCGGCGCTGCTGATCCTCGACGAGGCAACGAGTTCCGTGGACACCCGCACCGAAGTCCTTGTGCAGCATGCGATGGCGGCGCTGCGCGCGGACCGGACCAGCTTCGTGATCGCCCACCGGCTCTCCACCATTCGCGACGCCGACCTGATCCTGGTGATGGAAAGCGGCGCGATCGTCGAGCAGGGCACGCACGCGCAGCTGCTCGAGCGGGATGGGGCGTACGCGGCGCTCTACAACGCGCAGTTCGCGGCGGCGGTGGTGGACGCCTGACGACGGTGTCGATGCCGATCCGCACGTTTCGATGCCGCCCCTTCGTCGCGCGACTCCGGTCCAGGAGCCGCGACGGAGGGGCACCTACCCGCCGCCTCGGGCAGTGGCCATCGGCAACACCTTCTGCACCATGAGGGTGTTGAACAAGTCCCGCTGTTCCGAATTGGGCAGGTGCGCAGAGTCGTCGAACCAGATCAGCTCCTTCGACGGTGCCCGCAGCGCCTGGAAGTATCTTTCGGCGATTTCGGCGGGACATTCTTTGTCATGCCGACCCTCCATCAACACCACTGGGACGGCCATCTCCGGGGTGCTGCTGAAGAGGTCCACCTCGAGCAGCTGGGGCCACAGCAACTTCATGGAGCCGAAAATCCCCCGGAAATAATTGACGCGGTCGGCCAGGGTGTATTCCCTGGAGAACAGCAGGCCGGCGATCACCGGACCGAACGCTCCGTTGCGACTGCCGTGCACCTCACCACCGAAACGCCCCAGTTGCCTGCGCTGCGTGACGGTCTTTGCTTGCCAATCACCGGTGTAGGGCGGTGGTCCGATGCGGACGAGGGTGTCGACCGCCCGCTGGTCGCCATGCTTCCTCGCCTGCTCCAACGTCCACCGATAGGAAAGTGCCTCGCCCTCCGCCATGTTCGCGAGCTGACCGATTCCGACATAGCAGTGATAGAGCGTTGGATACTTCGCGACGGCCATCGCGCCGACGACGCTGCCCCAGGAATGGCCCACCAGTATCAGCCGATCCTGGTGGTACTTCTTCAACAGGTACCTGGTCAGTTCGTGGGTATCCTCCACGAACTGATCGATGGTCATCTTCTCGACGTCATCGATGGCGCGATAGGACTTTCCCGCCCCCCGCTGGTCCCAATTGACGACGGTGAAGAACTTCTCCAGCGCCTTCGTGTTGCGCCTGTTCGACGTCAGCTGCGACGTCCCCGGCCCGCCGTGCAGGAACAACACGATCGGGTTGCCAATGTCCTCGGATCGCTCGAGAATCCACTGGTCATGTCCTCCGATGTGCACCTTTTCCAGCTCGGCGACGGTCCGCGCGGATTCAGCTCCTGCATTGCGGCGGATCCGCGGCGTGCCGGCCGGAAGGCTGAACCGAACGGCGGCCAGGCCGATCACACCGCCAACTGCGCCGACGGACGCACGGAACGCCCGGTGGCCACCTCCATCAGCGCACGCATTCATACCCGCACCTCCTCAGTGGCGACCGTGGCCCTCGGATTGGCGCAGGGCCAGAGGAGGTGGACCCCGCTCGAGTGGGCAGGAAGTCCCACCGGCCGCGAGGGGCGACGCGCCGCCCATCGGGTTGCTGTGACGTGACCTTCCTGACGGTTGTCGTCGGTCCGTCCCGACTACCCGTACAGTGGTCGAAGATACCGACCAACCTGGCCGGCGTCGAGGTCGTTGCTGTGAACGCCAACGAAGGCGTCTCACCTTCTTGACGGATGTCTCCCTGATCGAACGGGCATCGCGAGTCGGCCCAGCACTGCGGCCACCGCTACCCCACCGACAGGACACCTGACTTCTTCATGACCAACCCTCGTTCTTCCGCGCGCGCTCGTTCCGCCGCGCCTTCCGCCCGCCGCACCCCCGCGGTCGGCGACCCCTCCGCTCCTCCCGCCGCTGACGGGAGGAACGGACGCCGGCACAACGGCTCCGAAACCCCTTCCCGCCCACGGGCTTCCCGCCCGGCAGGCCCGGCTGGTGCATTCTCCGTCGGCGCGTTCTCCTCCGGCGCGCAGAGCACCGGGCCGCTCACCACCGGCACCATGCCCGCCCTCTCCCGCCCCAGCTCCTCCCGGCCTGCCGACAGGCTCAATCGCCAGGCACCGGCGCCGGTCAGCGCCCTGCCCACCAGCCGTAACGAGGGCCGCAGGCGCCGCCAGCGCGGAGCGGAGTCCACTCTGCCGGCCAGCCGATCAACCAGGCCGGCAATCAGTTCGGCACCGGCCCGACTCCCCGCTTTCGTTCCCGCGGATCCCGGCCAGGAGGGCCTGAGCTTCGCCGAGCTGGGTGTACCGGCCACGCTCATCCCGGCGCTCACCGGACTCGGCGCCGTCGACCCGTTCCCGATCCAGTCCGCGACCCTGCCGGCCACGCTGGCCGGCCGGGACGTGCTCGGCCGGGGAAAGACGGGTTCGGGCAAGACCATCGCCTTCGCCATCCCGCTGGTCACCCGGCTCACCGGCGGGCAGCGCATCCCGCGCCGGCCGCGCGGACTGATCCTGCTGCCCACCAGGGAACTCGCCCTGCAGGTGCAGCGCACCGTGGAGCCGTTGGCGCAGGCCGCCGGGCTCCGCACCGTGGTGGTCTTCGGCGGCGTCGGCTACGGCAATCAAACGGCTGCGTTGCAGCGCGGCGTCGACATCGTCATCGCCTGCCCCGGCCGGTTGGAAGACCTGATCAGCCAACGGTTCTGCGACCTGAGCGCGGTCGAGGTGACCGTGCTGGACGAGGCCGATCACATGGCCGATCTCGGCTTCCTGCCCGGTGTCCGGCGCATCCTGCGGGCGACACCCGCTGGGGGCCAACGGATGCTGTTCTCCGCGACGCTGGACAACGGCATCTCCGTGCTGGTCAACGACTTCTTGTCGAACCCGGTGCTGCACGCGGTGGACGACGCGACCTCCCCGGTCGCGGGGATGAGCCATCATGTGTTCGCCGTCAGCTCGGCCGAGCGGACCCAGGTGATCAGGGAGCTGGCCGCCGGAAAGGGCCGCCGGTTGCTGTTCACCAGGACCAAGCACGGCGCCAAGAAGTGGGCGGCCACGCTGAGCAAGTACGGCATCCCGGCGGTCGACCTGCACGGCAACCTGTCGCAGGGCGCCCGCGAGCGCAATCTCGCCGCATTCTCCTCCGGGTCGGCCAAGGTGCTCGTCGCCACCGACATCGCCGCCCGCGGCATCCACGTCGACGACATCGAGTTGGTCGTGCACCTGGACCCGCCGACCGAGCACAAGGCCTACCTGCACCGGTCGGGGCGCACCGCCCGCGCCGGGGCGGGCGGCACCGTCGTCACGGTGATGCTGCCCGAGCAGGCCGACGACGTCCGCAAGCTGATGAAGCAGGCCGGCATCGCCGCCGCCACCATCCCGGTGACGCCGGGACACCCCGCGATCAACAAGATCGCCGGCTGACCGGCTCCACCCGCTGGCGCTCACGGGCGCCGGCGCGGTGATGTTCCTTCGGCGCCGGTTTTCGGGTCCCCGCCTTCGACTCGGCACCGCTTTTCACGACTGAGCGACGGTCTATTCTGGCGCCGGGAACATGAAACCGGAGCTCAGTGGGACTCCTGGCTTCCGGAGCGCGCCGTCGTGATCGGCATCGCGCCGTCCTGATCGGCACGGGCCGGGACGACGGGCAACCGGCGGCTCGCCCAGAGCTCGTCCGCTGGATCCAGCCGAGCGAAATACCCCTGTACCTGCTCGTCCGTGACATCCTCCAGCCGATCCGGGTCCCAGCGTGGCCCTCTGTCCCGCTCGATGAGCCTCGCCCGGATGCCTTCGGCCAGGTCGTGGTGGTGCAGGAAACTCACGCACACCCGCAGGTCCTGCGCGAGCACCTCGTCCAGCGTCATGGATGCTGCCCGGCGCACCGCCGCGAGAGTGACCTTGAGCGATGTCGGGCTCATGCTCGACAGATGCTCGCCGGTTTCCTGGGCCGACGGGGCGGGGTGCTCCAGCAAACGACGCAGGATCGTGCTGACGTCGTCGCCGGCGTAGCACTCGTCGATCCAATCTCGCTGGAACTGCATGGTCGACGGCGGTGGGTGCTCCCGGAAGTCCGCCAGGCCGGCGATGTCGGCCGGCGATGTCAATGCATGTGTCCGTAACTGCTCGGTCAGCGCCGGTAGCCGGTCCGCGGGCAGGAACCGATCGGCCAGCCCGGCGGAGATCGCGTCGGCCGCGCCCAGCCGGGCGCCGGTCAGTGCTGCGTGCGTACCCAGTTCGCCGGGTGCCCTGGACAGCAGGAACAGCCCACCGACGTCCGGGGCCAGTCCGATCGCCGTCTCCGGCATGCCGACCTGCGATGTCTCGGTGACGATGCGGATGCTGCAGTGGCCCGAAATGCCCACCCCGCCGCCGAGGGTGATGCCCTCCATGTACGCGACGATCGGCTTGCCGAAGTGGGCCAGCTCCGAGTTCATCCGGTACTCGTCCGCCCAGAACGTCGGCGGCGCAATGGCTTCCCCGCGGATCCCGTCGTAGAGCAGCCGGATGTCGCCGCCCGCGCAGAGTCCGCGCTCGCCCGCACCGTCGATCAGGATCTGGGCAACCTGTCGATCTCCGGCCCAGCTGTTCAGCGCCGACCGGACGTCGTTGATCATCTCCATGCTCAGCGCGTTGATCCGCTCCGGCCGGTTCAAGGTGATGCGGCCGACCCTGCCCTCGACCCGGATCAGGATTTCATCGGTACGCGCGACCATCAGCACACCGTACGGAGCGCATCGGACACTGTTTGAGCTGGGCGCCATGGGGAGGACTCAGGCGGCGGCGCCGCCGTTCTGCCCGTCGCGTTCACCCGCCGTAGCCAAACCGATACGCAAGAGTAAAGATTCTGGCCTTTTTCAAGATGCGGATGATCAGAACAGTGGAAA
>JGI20200J14955_1000060_pt1 | contig 23088 bp, 19 predicted proteins | sample NGESurshal092012_FD_14955 | JGI IMG/M metagenome (IMG submission 14955) | reverse complement strand
ATGTACAGCGTTTTCGCGCTCGACCGGCCGTGCATGCCGCGGATCGCCTCGGTGTCCGCCGGACCCGAGGGCCGCAGGTGCGCGACACCACCGTCGGCAAGCAGGACATCAGCCTCCCAATGCAACGGATACACCGCGATCGTTGCAGCAGTGACGTGGGCACCTCCCGGGGCTGCGTCGACGACCGGGGGCAACGGGAACCTTGTCATCGGCGATCAGCCATCGTGTCAATCGCACGGGTGGTCACATCAGCCCTCGCAGCCGGGTAGGTCGTCGCGCGGCCGACGGTCGGGCGCGTTCACCCGCGCATCTCAGTGGAGTGGACACGAGGGCCCGCGCGGATCGCGGTTCCGCAGAGGGTAGGAAAGTCGCCGGATCGATCACTTTCCCTCCGTTCAACGGATTCCCCGTCTCGGGTCACATCGCCGGGCCTACGAAGCGCCGGATGACGACTCATCCCTCGCCCGTCCGGAGGGCGGTGGCTATTCGTCGCCGGAGTCCACCGCAGGCAGACGGTGTAGTCGCGAGGCGATCGCGGCGCGGGCGGACACCTCGAAACCGTCACTGTCCGGTCGATGCCAGCCCAACACCGCTTGGGCCAGACCGATTTCGGCGGCCTGCTCGGCGCCCGCCCGCTGGCCCGACCGGCCGGTTCCTGGGCTGTTCGCCAACGTCCGGGCCATCGGGAGGTACCGCTGGAACACCGCGTCCTGCGCGGCCGCGAGTGTCCGTGGCGTGTTGTCGGTCCTGGCCCGCGCCAACACGTGCCACACGTCCCGGGTCGCCGCGCCCTGGTTGATCCGGTCATCGCGTTGCGGCTGCGGTCTTGTCGTGGCGCGCCCGGCGACTCGAGTCAGATCAGGCACCACCGTGGCTGATCTGTCGACGCCACCCGAACCGAATAGTTGAGGAGAGTTGATGGAGTGCCTGCCCTTCGCCGGTAACCGTGGCGGCAGACCGTAGTGACGGCTACCGTGTTGGGCTGTACCCGCGAGGTCTTGGCGGCTTCTCGTGCAACCACCTAGACTGTGCCACGCCAGGGGTGGTATGTCACCCCCCGCCGGGTTGACGCCGCCGCTTCAGCGGGCCAGGACTCTTGGCCGCACGTTTCGGCGGTTGCTGTGCGCTGTAGGGCCATTCACCTCCTGGGGTGGCGTGAATGGGGGATCCCAGCAACGTGTGCCGGTCGTCCAACCGCGTCTGCGGGTTGTGGCGGTAGTGGGTCGGTCAGCACTGCTCTGCGTNCCAAGTGGCTTCGGAGCCGTTGGGTTCAAGTCGTACCCAGCCGACGACCTGGTGATGGTCGCGGAGCAGCGTCGCGATCTGCCATCCGAACCGNAACAACTCTTCGGCGATCTCCGCCGGCGCACGCCCGACGGCCACTCCACCCCGACACACGCCGTCCACGTCGCGGCCGAAGTACTGGATCGAAGTCATAGGAACCCGCCCTTTCGACGGTGGGAACACTCGTAGGAAGCATGGTTCGCGGCGGCCGACACATCCCCGGTGATGGCCGAGCGTGTGCATTCACCTGGTGTGCTGAGTGACCTCGCCAGCGGTCTGCCGCCCGTCGTCGGCGACGGCCGGGGTTCGCACAGTGCGATTGCGTCGTTCGAAACGGTGCCGCTGTCGGCCAATGAGCCCCGCAGGCATCGGTGGCCTCGACGAGTCCGCTGGTCGTCAGCGCCGGTCTGGGCGCAGCGTGTGAAGGGAGGATGTCCCAATCGTGGACCAACCGCCGGCTTGGCCAGGTCAGGCGCACCGCGGAGCGAGGAGTTGGCGGGGACCACACTTCGACCGAAGTGGGACTACTCAGCGGATGGTGCTACGGACCGGCCACCCGATTCGAGCCGCCCCCGAGCCGCCGCGGACAGCAAACCCGCTCGGCCCGTCCAGCACATGACGAGGTGCCGGTTCACATCCAGCACGAGATTCATCAACCGGAAATACTGCTCGATCGATTCGACGGCCGCAGTCCGCAGCAACCGGAACAATGCGTCGTCCTGATCGGTCGGGGCCTTGTGGAGTGGCCGGGCTGACGGCGCGGACGGTTCGGTGGATCTCGCTACCCGACCGGCTGCGGTGGGTGAATCGGTGGTGGTCATGGCGCTCCTTCAGAGCTGATCGAGTCTGGTGAGAAATGCAGTTGCTGGACAAAGCCTTTGGACGGCCCAGGCGTCATCGGACCCGCGGTGAGGCAACATCCCCACCCGGCGGCAACCGCCTGTTGGCGGCCGCCCCCACCTCTCCCGGGCGCCGCCGGGTGGCCCTGCCGGGCGGCGTGGGATTGCTCGCTCGGGGTGATGCCGGCGCGTTTCATCGCCGGCCGGTGATGGCCGGTGGCGTTGTCGGCAGCATTGGGAGCGCCGACGTGCCGCTGGTGTGCCACCGTGCCAGGGTCGCCGCCGCGGGCCGCGGCGCCGGGTGCGGCTGATCCGTGATCGGCGGGGGCGGCACGATATTTTCGGATGTGGATGGCCAGTGGCCGGGTCGGCGTAGCACTGTTCGTCGTCCTCCGAGCATTGCGGACGGAGCGATGGACCGTTCGATTGGCCCCTAGGAGGGGGTCGAGAGGTTGGTCGCGCACGCCCAAACGAAATGGGGGCGGCTGCAGATCCAACCAGCTCCCAATATAGCGAACAAGCGCGACGTTGTCACAGAGGGTTGCCGATGATCGCCGTGCGTAATTGCTGCGTCGCTGCGCGGCCCGCTGGTGTCAGTTGGATGGTTCGGGGTTGATGGTCCTGGCGACAAGGTCGGCGGCGATGACGCGGAGTGGGATGTTCCGGTTCTGGGACACCGTGCGCAGCACGTCGAACCCCGTCTCCGCTGGGCAGCGTTGCATGCCGATGATGATGCCGATGGCCTGGTCGATCACCGACCGGGAGGACAGCGCGGTGCGCAGGTGATCGGTCAGGGTCAACTCGTCATAGTGCCGCATCGCGGCGGTTGCGGTGGCCGCGGCCAGCGCGGTCAGCTGCGCGGCCGCCACATGGGAGTCCTCATCAAATGCGTGCGCAGTCTCGGCGTACAGATTCAACGCACCGATCGGCTGCTCGTTGACCAGCAACGGGCTCGAGAGCACCGACCGGACCCCGTGTGCCACCGCCAGCGCGGGGTAACCGTCCCACCGGGTCTCGGTGCTCAGGTCGTCGGCCGTGACCACCCGGGCGGTCCGCAACGCCTCCAGACATGGTCCGGTGTCCAGTTCGTACTGCTGCTCGTCCAACAGCCTGGCCAGCGCATCCGCGGACGCCACCGTGATCACATGCCCGTTCTCGGACAACGTGATCCCACAGGTCGACGCGGCCGGGACCGCCCGCCCGGCGAGGTCGGCGACGCTTTGCATCAGATCCTCGAACGAGGTCGTCGACATCAGCAACCCCGCCAACTCGGCCAGCGCTGCCGGTGTCAGACCATTGACAGATACCGCCATCACGCACGCTCTGCTCTGGTGCGGGTGCACCCGGACCTTGGCGTTCGCCAAAAACGGCGCACAGACGGCACCACGCGCGAGGACGTCCTCAGTACCGCTGAGCCTACGCCCGCCCGCTCCGTAACGAAGCCGTGGACGGACGCTGGTCGAACGGCAAAGCGATGATGTCCACGCGGCCGAACTTGGCCGGGAACGCCACACACGATCCGCGCCATCTGGATTCGAGACGCGCGCGACCGCACTTCCTACCGAGTTTCCAACGATGTCCACCGATCCGACCGCGACGGCGCTGAGGAAGCCGGCGGCGAACGGCATGAGGTCACGGCCGGGTGCGTAGCCAGGTCCGACCGGTGTCCCGCGTTCGATCGGTCGGCTTTCAGGATCGACTCCCGTCACATCACGGCTACCTGGTTCACTGGATGGCAATGACAGCGGACGATGCCCACCCAGCGATGTCGGTTCCCGCGGCGCAGGCTCCGCGTGAATCGCCACGCGAGCGGCACGCCCCGGGTGGTGTTGAGGGGCTGCAGTTTCCCGATATCCCCCGGCTCGAGTTGGATCAGCTGCTCGAACAGCTGCGGGACCGCGCCGACGACGTGCTGGCCACCCAGGGCCGGTTAAGGGGGCTGCTGCGCGCGAACGCCGCGGTCGCCGCCGATCTGAGCCTGCCGGTGCTGCTGCGCCATATCGTCGACGCCGCCAGTGATCTCCTGAAGGCCCGGTACGCCGCGATCGGAGTGAACGGCCGCGACGGGCACCTGCAACAGTTCGTCCACGCGGGCATGGACGGGGACCTGGTCGCGCGAATCGGCGAGCTGCCCACCACGCGGGGGGTCCGGGAGTTGTTGACCGCGCAGGCTGCACCGGACCGGCGTCCCGAGTCGCTCGTCCAACCCTCGTCGGCAGGTTTCGAACCCCGTCATCCACCGATGGGCAGCTTCCTGGGCGTGCCGATCAAGGTGGGCGATGAGGTGTTCGGCGAGCTCTATCTGCGAGCAGGCGCCGGCGGTGTGTTCACCTCAGATGATGAACAGGTGGTCACCGCGCTGGCCGCGACGGCCGGCGTGGCGATCGCCAACGCCCGGCTGTTCACCGAGTCCGAGCAGCGCCGACGGTGGCTGACCGCGTCCGGAGACCTCACCAACCGGCTGCTGGCCGCCGACACCGTGCACCCTCTGGCCTGGGTCAGCCAAACGGCTGTGACCGCTGCCGACGCCGACGTGGCCACCGTCGTCGTCGGCCACGGCACCGATGAGGTCACCGTCGCAGCGGCGACCGGCGTGCAGGCCTCGGAGGTTATCGGCCGGACCGCCGACAAGGACGAATCGCCGGCCGGCCGCGTCATTCGCACCGGCAAAGCGGTGCTGGTCACCGAGTACCGCACGGCGGCCGACCCGCTCGCGATGGGCGGCGACATCGGGCCGATGATGCTCGTCCCGCTGACCGCCGGCGAACGCACCTACGGTGCACTGGCCTTGGGCCGCGTCGCCGGTCGTGAGGGGTTCACCCACGCCGATCTGGGCATGGCCGCCTCCTTTGCCACCCAGGCCGCCGTCGCGCTCGCCCTGGCAGACGCGCGCGACACCGAACTCCGCGTCGCCCGGCTGGAAGATCACGACCGCATCGCCTTCGACCTGCACGACCACGTCATCGGAGAACTGTTCGCCCTCGGCATCGGCCTGCAACGGCTCGCCGGCGTCACCGACACCCCCACCCGCGTCGCGCGGATCAACGGCTACATCGATTCCCTGGACCGCGTCGTCGGCACGATCCGCACCACGATCTTCCAGCTGCAACCTCACGACCCCACCGGCCTGCAGGCACGCGTCCTGCAGATCGCCGACACCCACACCGAGCAACTCGGCTACCCGCCGCACCTGCGCTTCGCCGGACCCATCGACCTGGTCGTCGACGAACCCCTGGCCGCCGACGTCCTGGCCGTCACCCGTGAAGCCCTGTCCAACTGCGCCCGGCACGCCCAGGCCAGCATCGTCGACGTCTCCGTCAGCGTGGCCCAAGATGTCCTGACCCTGCAGGTCACCGACAACGGTCGTGGCATCGGCACACCAAGCCGCTCCAGCGGACTGACCAACATGCGCCGCCGCGCCGAACGCCACGCCGGCCAGCTGGACATCACCGAACCAGCAACCGGCGGCACCCGCCTGACCTGGTCAGCCACCATCACCTCCCGGCAATCAGCCAACGACGGACCAGCTCCCACGGGGAACGTTTCTGCGTAGACGGGCTCCGGCCGGGTGGTCAGCGCCAGGCCGCGGGGGACCCCGGCCACCAGGACCCAACAACAAGGTGCCAGCGCACCGCCGAACGCCTGCCGACAGCTGCCGATCGTGGTTCACCCCGAGGGATCCGCCGACCGGGCGTCGCGGATCACATGCGCGGCAACCTCATGGACCGGCGTAGCGGATTCCCGAGCAACATGCTCGAGTTCGTCACGGGCTGCTTGCGGGGTCCGACCGCGGTCGATCAGCAACCCGACGGCCTGCTGCACAACGGACATCTCGCTGAGTCCGGACGTGACCCGATGACGGTCACCGGGCCGCAGGTGCCCGTCGAGGACCAGATCGTCCCGCAGGTCCAGCAACCAACCCAGGTCCGCGGCCAGGTCGACCAGCGCCCCACCCGTCGCCGCGTAAAACACCACGTCGCTACCGGACCCCAGATCCGTCCACCCCCCGAGCGGAACCCGCAGGGACGTCGACACCCTGCCCGCGGCACCGTCCAGCGTGGACACGACGACCTCGTCCGGGCTGACCACGATGGTCATGGCCAATCCCAGACCCGACGGAACGGCCAAAAGGAACGCGCCGTGCAACGAGCCCAGCAGGTCGGCGAGATCCGTTGCGGGATCGTCCAGCGCATCGGTCAACCCGGCAAGGTCCGCGGCCAACCCGGCGGACAACTCCAAAGGAATGCTCCAGGGCGCGGGCCCGCCCGCTGCTTGCTGGTGCCCGTGTCGCAGCAGCGCAGGCCGCGCTGGACGATGTCCGGGATCGGCGACGAATCGGGGTCCGCCCCACTACCCGGTACTCCCCGACGCTACTCGCGCCCGGTCACAGCACAACCCCAGGCGGGTCGGTGATCAGCCGTCGGTATGCCGGGACCGGGCCCGGCGTACCGCCTCATCCACCAACGACCGGGCCACCACCGCCAGCTTCGTGTTCTGCGTCTGGCTCAGATGCCGCAGCCGATCGAACGCCTCGTCGGCGCTGTACCCCGAACGGCTCATCACAATGCCGATCGCCTGATCGATGATGGCTTGAGCGGTCAACGAGGCCTGCAAGGACTTCGCCAGACGCTTGGTTGCCGCGAGCACCTGCGCGTTCTGCACCGCGATCGCCGCCGGCACCGCGAACAACTCACCGATGCGCGCGGCCTGCTCGTCGAACGCGTCCTTGCGGTGGGCGTACACGTTCATCGCGCCGAACACCCCGTCCGGGGTGAGCAGGGGCAACGACAGCACGCTGTGCACCCCCAACCGGCCGGCCCGCGGACCGAACCGCGGCCAGCGCGGCTCACCACCCAACGACCCCGACCGCATCGTCGAGCGTTCCTTGGCTGCGCTGATGCACGGACCCTCCCCGATGCCGTACTGGATGGCGTCGATCTCCCGCACGAACGTTGCGCTGGCCACGATGGTGTCCGCGCAATCGCGTTCCATCATCGTCAATCCCGCGCCGTCCGCGCCTGGGATCGCCCGCACCGCAAACGTCGCCACCTGCACCAACAGGTCGGTCAAGTCCAGCCGACCATTCGACAACCGCGACAGTGCCGACAAACTCTCCCGTAGATCGTCCGATTCAGCCGCCCCGTCGGCCGTCGCGGCCCCGTCATCGGCGGGTACCTGCCTGGGCGGGGGTGGCTGCGCCATCAGATCCTCCCGCGCGGGAACTCCTATGAATCGGTCTTCTGACGGTACGCCCAACCCCATCGGGCAGTGGAAACGGAGCCCCAACATCTCCACGCTGGGTGTGCGCCAACCCGAGGCCAGCGCGGCTCCGATGCCAACCGGGTGCCGTCCGCCGAGACTGGACACTCGACCCCTCAGATACCCCGGCAACTCCTCCGGGATCGGGCCTTCCGGTTTATCCAGTCGCGAGCTCCGCCGCGGCGGACTACACACGCTGCTCCGACGTCAAGGCAAACCAGGCGGACATGCTTCGCTGCCGGCCGAAACCGTCGTGACACGAAATCCCATGTTCATCGTCCGATGACACACCCGCACCCGGTCGGGGACGGGCGGAAAAGTCATCGACAGGTCCTTGAAAATCGGTGTGCGACCCGTCGTCGTCTTCCTGGCCACCAGGATCCCCGATGCACAAAATCATTCGGTCGCCGATGATCGCCGAAGATTTCGTCGTCGGCGTGGCCGTGTTGGCCGCACCGCAGCCCGACGCGGAATCCCGATCCCTGACGGTTCTTTGTGACCAGAGACCCATCCGTGACCGCAAGGCAGCTTTGAGGCATACCGTGGTAAATCAGGGGACCACCAAGCGTCACCAATCTAGGCGGCTGTCAGCCATGCGAATGCCACTCTCCCCATTGCGTTTTCTCGAGCGCGCGGCCTCCGTGCATCCGGACCGGACGGCGATCATCGACGGTCCGCGGTCGGTCACCTACCGGGAGATGACCGAGCAGGTTACCCGCCTCGCGCGGGCCTTCAAGGCCAGAGGCCTGCGGGCTGGCGACCGGGTGGCCTATCTTGCGCCGAACTGCGCCGAGGAACTCGTGGCGCACTTCGCGGTGCCGCTGGCCGGTGGTGTCCTGGTCACCCTGAACACCCGGCTCTCCCCGGCGGAGATCGCCCACATCGTCGAGCATTCCGGCGCCGAGTTCTTGCTGGGCGACGCCCCGCTGCTCGAACCCGCTCTGGAGGAACTTTCCGCCGTCACCGCGCTGCGGGAGATCGTGACCCTGCCCGCGGAAAGCGGCGAAACGATCCGGGTCGCCAGTACGACGAGCTATCACGACCTGCTGGCCGCCGGTAGCGACGAACCCCTGGAGTTCACGGTCGCCGACGAGGACGACCCGATCAGCCTCAACTACACCTCCGGCACCACCGGCGACCCGAAGGGTGTGGTCTACACTCACCGCGGCGCCTACCTCAACGCCCTGGGCAACGTCATCCACCAAGGTTTGCGCGACGGGTCGAGTTACCTGTGGACGCTGCCGATGTTCCACTGCAACGGCTGGTGCACCACTTGGGCGCTGACGGCCGTCGCCGGCACCCACGTGTGCCTGCGCGCGGTGCGCGCGGATGACATCTGGCGGCTGATCGACGAGGCCGGAGTCACCCACATGGCCGGCGCGCCGCCGGTGCTGTCGATGATGCGGGAGTCGCCGTTGGCCCACCCGCTCTCCCAGCCGTTGACCTTCACCACCGGGGGCGCCCCGCCAACTCGGGCGTTCGGCGACCTCAACGTGCGGGTCATCCACGCCTACGGGCTGACCGAGACCTACGGCGCCTACACCATGTGCGAGGAACAGGAATCCTGGTCAGCCTTGCCGGTCGCGGAGCGTTCACGGCTGAAGTCCAGGCAGGGCGTCGGGATGCTCACCGCGGACGCGGCGAGAGTTGTTGGCACCACTGGCGACCCGGACCGGCTGGTCGACGTGCCCGCCGACGGGGTCACCATGGGCGAGATCGTGATGCGCGGCAACACGGTGATGAAGGAGTACTTCCACGACCCGGGCGCGACGGCGGCGGCGTTCCGAGGCGGCTGGTTCCACTCCGGCGATCTAGGGGTGCGGCACCCCGACGGCTACATCCAGCTGCTGGACCGGGCCAAGGACATCGTCATCTCCGGTGGCGAGAACATCTCGACCATCGAGGTGGAGAACGCGCTGATGTCGCATCCAGCGGTCGCCGACGTCGCCGTGATCGCCGTCCCGGACGACCGGTGGGGCGAACGGCCGAAGGCGTTCGTGGTGCTGGCCGCGGGCCAGCACGCCGACCAGGCCGAACTGATCGCCCACGTCAAGGAGCAGATCGCGAAGTTCAAGGCACCCAAGGCAGTCGACTTCGTCCTCGAGGTGCCCAGGACGTCGACCGGTAAGCTCCGCAAGCAAGAATTGCGCGACGTCGAACGGGCCGGTCTCTCGGTCGCCGGGCGGGGATGAACGGGCCCTGCCGGTGGCGCCGAGAGGCGAGAATGCGGTGAAATCTGGAGTTGGTCGGGATGAGCGATGCGACCGGTGCCGACCCTGCCGCGGCGCAGAATCCGGGCGCGGCTGTGTTGGTGAAGGCGCCGACCGGTATCGGCGGCTTCGACGAGATCACCCGGGGCGGCCTGCCGCGCGGGCGAGCGACGCTGGTGACCGGTGGCGCCGGGTCGGGCAAGACCCTGTTCGGGCTGGAATTCCTGGTCTGGGGGGCACGGAAGTTCGGCGAGCCGGGCGTTCTGCTGTCCTTTGAGGAATCGGCCGACGAGTTGGCGACGAATGTGTCGTCGCTCGGGTTCGACCTTCGGCAGTTGGAGCGCGAGGGGCAGCTCGCCGTCGATGCGTTCCGGATCGACCGGGACGCCCTGATGGCGGCCGGCGGGTTCGACCTCGAAGGCCTGTTCATCAGGCTGGGCAGGGCGGTGGATTCGATCGGTGCGAAGCGGGTCGTGCTGGACACCATCGAGGCGTTGTTCACCGCACTGGGCAGCGAATTGACCGTCCGCGCAGAGGTGAGCCGGCTGCTGCGGTGGCTCAAGGACCGCGGTCTGACGGTGATCATCACCGGCGAGCCGGGCCGGTCCGGGGAGCTGACCAGGTACGGCATCGAGGAGTACGTCTCGGACTGTGTGGTGGTGCTGGACGACCGGGTCCAGGACGAGCTGGCCACCCGCCGGCTGCGGGTGGCGAAGTACCGCGGATCGCTGCACGGCACGAACGAGTACCCGTTCGTGATCACCGACCGCGGCATCGTCGTGCTGCCGCTGATCGAGACGGGATTGGCCTACCAGGCCTCGAACGAACGGATCTCCACCGGCATCGACCGCCTCGATCACATGCTCGACGGCGGGGTGTACCGGGGCTCCACCGTGCTGGTCAGCGGCGGCAGCGGAACCGGCAAGACCAGCCTGGCCGGGCATATGGTCGACGCCGCGTGCCGACGCGGCGAGCGGGCGCTGTACGTCTCGTACGAGGAATCCCAGGACCAGGTGCTGCGCAACATGAGCTCGATCGGCCTGCACCTGGATCGGTGGGTGGAGACGGGCCTGCTGCGGTTGTGGGCGGTCCGCCCGGCGGCCTACGGGCTGGAGGAGCACCTCGTCCAACTGCAGCGGCGGCTGGACGAGTTCGGTCCGTCGCTGGTGGTGCTGGACGCGATGGCAGGCCTGAACCATATCGGCACCTCCACCTCGGTCAGCGCCACGATCGCCAGCCAGATCGACATGATCAAGAGCCGTGGGGTGACCGCGGTGCTCACCGCGCTGACCCACTACGGGCAGGACGAGTCGAGCGTGATGGCGGTCTCGTCGCTGATGGACACCTGGCTGCTGCTCCGCAACACCGAACTCGACGGCGAACGCAACCGGCTGCTGCTGGTGATCAAGAGTCGTGGCTCGGCCCACTCCAACCAGGTCCGCGAGTTTGTGCTGACCGCCCGGGGCGCCGAACTGCTGGACGTCTACGTCGGCCCCCGCGGTGTCCTGACCGGGTCCGCGCGAATGGCGCAACGGGCCGACGAACGCGCCGCTGCCACCGGGCGCAACGCCCAGTTCCAACGCCGACGCCAGGCGTTGGCCCGGCGCACCGCGCAGGTGGAACAGCAGATCACCGCGCTACGAGACGAACTCGCCGCCGAACTGGCCGAACTGGACCAGTTCATCGACCAGGACGTTGCCGCTGTTGAGGGTCGTGACGCCGACCGGGCAGTGATGGCGGCCCACCGTTGGGCCGACCCGAGCGCGACCAAGGACCCGGAGGCCAACCAGCCGTGAACACCGGCGGCGTGTCCAGCGGACGGCCCGCCGGGCCCGCCGAGGACGCCGATGGGGTCATCTTCGATCTCCGGCTGTACGTCGCCGGTCAGAGCCCGAAGTCGATCCTGGCGATCGAGAACCTCCGCAGGGTGTGCGACGAGTACCTCCCCGGCCGGTACCGTATAGAGGTCATCGACCTGTTGGAGACCCCGGAGTTCGCCCGCGCCGCCGAGATCATCGCCGTGCCGACGCTGGTCCGCAGGCTCCCCCTGCCGATTCGAACCATCATCGGTGACCTGTCCGATACCGACCGGGTGCTCGTCGGGCTGCAACTACGCCCGGACGGGTGGCGATCGCCTTGACCGACAGCGAAGCGGACCCGCTGTGGCTGCTGACCCTCTACGTCTCCGGCGCCTCGCCACGCTCGGCCGAGGCGATCGACACAGTCCGCCGGATCTGCGACGAGGATCTCGCCGGCCGGGTCGAGCTGCGCATCGTCGATGTCAGCGAGCGGCCCGCACTGGCCATCAGCGACGACATCTTCGCCGTGCCGACCCTCGTGAAGCGATGGCCGCCACCGTCTCGAAGGCTGGTCGGGAACCTCGCCGACGCCGATCGGGTCAGGGCCGGCCTGAACCTCGGGCCGGTCGGTCGCGACCAGGCGCCGGCCAGCCCGCGCAGCGAAGGCCGGTAGTCATGACCTCGCGGGCGCCTACGCCCGCCGCGTCGATCGCCGAGCTGACCCGGTTACGCGGCCAGCTCGAGGATCTGCTGGCGGCGTTCGCCGCGATCCGCGGCGGCGGCGTCGACGCGATCATGGTCGGCGGGCCGAACGAGGAGCGTTTGTACACCCTGACCAGCGCCGACCGGCCCTACCGGGTGATCGTGGAGGAGATGGGAGAAGGGGCGGCGACGGTGTCCGAGCGCGGCGTGCTGCTCTACGTCAACCGCCGACTGTCGAACCTGGTCGGCCGTGACCGACGCGACCTGATCGGCACCGACGCCACCGCTCTGGTCGACCCGGCCGACCGTTCCCAGCTGATCAACCTGCTCGACGCCCCGGCGGGCCAGACCAACCGCGCCGAACTCAACCTCGCCGGCCGCGACGGCGCGACCGTCCCCGCGCTCACCTCGGTGACGGGCCTGGACATCGACGGTGTACTGGTCCGCTGCCTGGTCGTCGCCGATCTCACCAGCCGCCGCCGCCACGGCCGGGAGATCGAGGACGCCAACGTCGTGATCGCAGCGCACTCGGCCGACCTGGAACGAGCCAATACGGAACTCGCCCGCTCCAATGAGGACCTGGCGCAATTCGCCTACGCGGCCAGCCACGACCTGGCCGAACCATTGCGCACCATCACCGCGTTCGCTGACCTGCTCCAGCAACGCTATCGAGGCAGGCTCGACACCGACGCCGACGATTTCATCGAATTCATCACCTCCAGTGCCACCCGGATGCAGCAGCTCATCGCCGACATGCTCGCCTACAGCCGGGTCGACACCCAGGCCAAGCCGTTCACCGCCGTCGACGCGCAGCAGGTGTTCGAGACGGTGCTGGCCGACCTGAACAGCCGCATCGACGATACGGGCGCCATCGTGCGCAGCCGCACTCTTCCCGTGCTCAACGCCGACCGCACCCAACTGGCTCAGGTCCTCGCCAACCTCATTCGCAACGCCCTCACCTTCGTCGCCGCCGACGTGACTCCGCGGGTCCTGGTGTGGGCGGAACCCGATGCCGGTGCCTGGCGGTTCACCGTGGCCGACAACGGCATCGGAATCCCCCCCGAACACCGGCAACGGGTGTTCGGCATGTTCAAGAGACTGCACACCCGCGACGTCTACTCGGGCACCGGCGTCGGCCTTGCGATCGTGCAGAAGGTCGTGCAACGCCACGGCGGTATCATCTGGATCGAGGACAACCCCGGCGGTGGCTGCCGGCTGATCTTCACCATCCCCAGCGCGGACCCCGAACGCCGGCCGCCCGTCAACGCCACGCCCGGCAGCAACACGACCCACCCGCCTCCCAATGAGACACCCGTTGTCCCCCTTGGGGGGTAACCGCGGTTGGCCTCCTTCACCGCCGCGGGTCGAGGGCCCGCGGGCGCTGGGCAGTGACTGCCCTCCCCGCTCCGGCAGGTGTGGCAGCGGTGTGGAGGGTCACCGGTGGAACTATTCGGCCCAGTCGATCTCTACGCTCAGAATGTGACGCAGCGTCCGCGCGCCAACCAATCCGGACACGAAGGAGCGGCGCCTTGCTGATAGACCAGTCTTCACAGGAAAAACACCACAAGCGGTCCCGGAAGGGGACCCTCGTGAGAGAAGGTACAGCCATCAGCACCACCGAGCACCCCCCGCGGCCCACGGTCACCGACGGCCGCGGTGTACCGATCCTGCTCGTGGAGGACAACCCGGGCGACATCCGCCTCACCCACGAAGCCCTGCGCGGCGGCGGCATCACCAACCCGATGGACGTGGTCAGCGACGGCGCCGCCGCCATGGCCTATCTGCACCGGGAACCGCCCTACGCGGGCGCCCCCCGCCCGGGGCTGGTCATGCTGGACCTGAACCTGCCCAGCGTCGACGGCGGACAGGTTCTCACGATGATCAAGACCGACCCTGATCTGTGCAGCATCCCGGTGATCATCCTGACCACGTCCGCGGCACCGACCGACGTCGATCTGGCCTACCGGCGGCACGCGAACTGCTACATCGTCAAACCACCGACGTTCACCGAATTCGCCCACGCCATCAACGCCATCGGCGCGTTCTGGCTCGACCTCGTCACGCTGCCACCAGCTGCCGCGGCGGTGGGTCGATGACGCCCGAACCGACACCGGGCGCCGGCGGCCACCCCGGCGCGGGGCGGGTGTCCGGCGACACCCCTCCGGCCGCGCCGCAGCGGCTGCGGATCCTGCTGCTCGAGGACAACCCGGCCGATGCGCGGCTGACCCAGGAACGGTTACGCGGCTCCGCCATCGACTGCGACGTCGCCAGCCAGCTGCACGAGGTGTCCGCGGAGCGCCTCGCCGGCGTCGACTGCGCCCTGATCGACCTTGGCCTACCGGACGCCAGCGGGCTGCAGTCGCTGCAACGGATCCGCAAACTGGCCCCGGAGCTGCCGATCGTCGTGCTGACCGGGTTCTCCGACGAGGTCACCGGTCCGATAGCACTGCGACTGGGCGCTCAGGACTTCCTGCTCAAGCAGGACTCGGACGGTCAAGGGATCGTCCGCTCCATCCGTTTCGCCGTCGCCCGCATGCGTCTCCAGCTCGCGCTGGACCATGAGGCGCTGCACGAGCTGGAGCTCACCGACGACATCATCCAGCAGCTGTTCGCGATCGGTCTCGCGATGCGAACCACCCAGCAGCGTTCAGCCGACAAACAACCGGCGGTGGCCGCCCGGATCGCCGACCACGTCCACGAACTCAAGCAGGTCGTCCAACAGATCCGCAGCACCACCGTCGACACCGAGCCCGACCAGGGGCCACCACCACCCGATACCGATAACCGATAACCGATAACCGACGACCACGGTCGCCGAGGAATTCGTTGCCGATACCACCGTGGGCATCGAGACCGTTGCCGGCAAGGCGCAGGACAAGGTCCCAGGGCACATTCCCCGGTTTGGCCCTTCTGTCCTCAGTGCAGCCGACGCCGGACGTGCGGCTGCACCAGGCTGGGGCCGATCCGACCGGTGGCGCTGGTTATCGCCACACCTGCCGGCCCGGCCAGCACCGGACGCAACTCGAGGGCGGACACCTCCGGTAGGTCGTCCGCGAGGGTCGATAGCCGCAGGGCCAGGTCGATGAGGGGTTCGCGGGCGACCACTCGGGTGCCCCGGTAGCCGTCCAGCAACGGTGCAGCGCGCGGCGCCGAGATGAGTTCCCAGGCGTCGACGTCGGTGAGCGGCACGGCCCGGTAGGCCCGGTCGTCGAGCAACTCGGTGGCCACCCCGCCGATCCCGAACGAGACCAGCACACCGAAGGACGGGTCGGCGCTGATGGCGAAGACCGTGGACACGTCGGCGCGATCGCGCGGGGCCATCGCCTGGACGTCCAGCCATGGTCCGGCGATCAGGGACAGGTCGTCGTAGGCGGCCATCATCCCCTCGGCATTGGCCAGGTCGAGCCTCACCCCGGAGCGGTCCATCCGGTGGCGCAACGATTGGTCGAACGACTTCAGGGCCACCGGGTACCCGATCTCGTCGGCCGCCGCCAGCGCTTCGGCCGCGCTACCGATCGCGCGGTAGCGCACCAGAGGGATTCCGTAGCAGCGCAGCAGTCCGGTGACTTCGGCATCGGTCAGGGCCCGCGGCGGATCGTCCGGTTCGCGCAGCCGGGATAGCAGCGTCCTGGCCCCCTCGGTGTCGATGCCGGGCAGGTCCGGAACCGTCCCGGCCGGGCGGGTCAGCCACGAGCCGTACCGCACCGCGTGGGCCAGCGCGGCAACCGCCCGCTCCGGGGTGCGGAAGGACGGCACCGACCCGCGTGCCGCGCTGCCGTCGGCGGCGGCCGGGAAGGTGGTGAGCACCGGGACGGTGGCGTCGCTGATCGCCGATCGCAGCGCCGCGGCGTGCGCCCGGCCTGTCGTCGCGACGATCGGCACGTACACCACCACCAGCGCGTGCACCTCCTGGCGGGCCACCGCGGCCCGCACGGCCGCGGCCAGATCTTCCGGGCTCACGTTGGCGCCCAGGTCCTGGGGCTCGCCGTCGGCGACCCGCAGACCGGCGTCCAGGCAGGCATCGACCGCCAGCATGCCCAATGCGGTCGAATTGCCGATGACAGCGACCCGGTCGCCGACGGGCACCGGCTGGGAGGACAGCAACTGGGCGACATCGAAGGCCGCGGTGAGTGTCTCGGTCCTGATCACCCCGGACTGCGCGAACAGGCTGGCCACCGCCGCCCCGGACATCGGAACCGAACCGGGTCCCGGTCCTGGGGTCCGGGTCGCGTTCCGGCCGGACTTCACCGCTATGACCGGTTTCGTCCTGGCCAGCACCCGAGCCAACCGGGCGAACTTACGCGGATTACCGAACGATTCCAGGTACAGCAGCACCACCTCGGTGCGGTCGTCGCCGTACCAGAACTGCAGCAGGTCGTTGCCGGACACATCCGCCCGGTTACCGGCCGATACGAACGTCGACAGACCGAGCCCGCGGGCAGCGGCGTCCGCCAGGATCGCAACACCCAAGGCACCGGACTGGCAGAAAAAGCCGATCCGGCCCACCGGCGGGACCAGCGAAGCCAGCGACGCGTTCATCCGCACCGACGGATCGGTGTTGACCAGACCCAGGCAGTTCGGGCCCAGCACCCGCATCCCCGCACCGCGGGCAAGCGTGACCAACTGCCGCTCCGCGGCGGCGCCCACCAGTCCCGCGTCGGCGAAGCCCGCCGTCATCACCACCAGCCCGTGAACCTCTTTGGCCCGGCACGCCTCGACCACCTCGGCGACATTCGGCGCCGACACCGTCACCACGGCCAGGTCGACCGGATCCGGGATGTCGGTCACGCTGGCGTACGCCCGAACCCCCTGCACCGACGCGGCGTCCGGGGTCACCGGGTACACCGGCCCGGCGAAGTCACCGCGCAACAGGTTCTCCAGCACGATGCGGCCCAGCGCGCCGGGCTGGTGGGAGGCCCCGATGACGGCGATCGACCGCGGTGAGAGCAGCCGGGCGATCGACCGGGCCTCTGCCCGGTGTTCCCGGGCGGTCATCACCGCCCGGGACTGATCGGTCGGTGCGATGGCGAACTCCAGGTCGACGACACCGGAGTCGTACTCATGGTTCAGGGTGTAGCCGGCGTCCATGAACACTCTGAGCATCTTGGTGTTCTGGCTGAGCACCTCGGCGGTGAAGCGGCGGATCCCGCGCTCCTGCGCGGCTGCGGCCAGGTGCTCCAGCAGGATCGAACCGAGCCCACGGCCCTGCTGCGAATCCTCCACCAGGAACGCGACCTCGGCGGCATCGGTGTCCCCGACCGGGTAACGGTGGTAGGTCCCCGCCGCGATGATCTCGACGCCCAGCACGGCGACCAACCCGACCCTGGAGTCGTAGTCGACATCGGTGAAGATCTCGATCGTTCGGTCCGAAACCGTACTGGCCGGCGAGAAGTACCGCAGGTACAGCGTTTTCGCGCTCGACCGGGCGTGCAGGGCGCGGATCGCGTCCGCGTCGGCCGGACCTGAGGGGCGCAGGTGCGCGACACCGCCGTCGGTGAGCAGCACATCTGCCTCCCACTGCAGCGGGTACACGCCGATCGGTGCAGCGGTCCCGAGCGCACCTATCGGGGCTGTGGACACGACCCGGGCCAGGGGGGGCCTTGTCATCGGCGATCGGCCAGCATGTCGCCCGCATGTGTGGTCAGCATTTCAGCCCTCACAAGGGGTAGGTCGTCGTGCAGGTGTCCGAGAGGACGCGGTCGCGGGCAGATCGTCTGTTGCCGGGTCTGCTCCACGCGCAGCGATTCGCTGTCCGTCACCGTGCTCGCCGCAGACCGGCGAGAATGCCACCATCAGGTTCTCCACATGTTACCCGCGGTCTACGGAGGCCCGGTGACTGTTCGTCGCCGAGTTGCGGCTGCGGTCTCATCGCGGCGCCCGCGCCGACCGGGTCGGATCAGGCACCACCGCGGCCGCTTCGTCCACGCCACCGGACGGAATTGTTGAGGGAAGTTGATGGAGTGCCTGCCCTTCGCCGATGACCGCTGCGGCAGACCGATGTGGCGGCTACCGGGTTGGGCTGTACCCGCGAGGTCTGGGCGGCTTCTCGTGCAACCTCGACTGTGCCACGCCGAGGGATGAGATGTCACCCCGTCTGACATGCGTGGCCCACGCGTGAGCTGTTTGACGGGGGGTGCCAGGCAACGCGAAACGACGGGCCGGCCCGATCGGTGACGTGGACGCCACTGGGCACGCCGCACTGCTGCCCCCCTCCCCCAGGCGCAGCGGCGATTGGCGGCGACCCCAGTTGCTGGCATCGGCGCTGCGCCCTCCGGTGCTCACGGAGCACTGTCACGCCGACCGGCGGTCGCGGTGGGATCGTCCGACCCGGAACCCGTCGCCCCGCCGCTGCCGCCGGTGCCGGTGGTGGCGTCGCGGATGTAGTGAACGACGCGTTGAAGCGCGCGCATGTGCTCGCCGATCCTGTCGGCCGTGGCCGGGTCCTTCTCCGCGGTGCGGCGCCGGCTGGTACTCATGGCCAGGCCGATTGCGTACAGCTGCTGGATGACGTCGTCAGTGAGGTCCAGCTCGTGCAACGCCTGTCTGTCCGCGGTGAGCTGCAACTGTTTTCGGGCGACGGCGAAGCGGACGGCGCGGGCCAAGTCGTACCCGTCGGCGCGTTGTTTGACCAGGTAGTCCTGGGCGCCCGCGCGCGCGATCAGGCCGGTGACCTCGTCGTCGAATCCGGTGAGCACCACGGTCGGTAGATGCGGTGCCAGGGCGCGGACCCGGTCCAGGGCCTGCAGTCCACTGGCATCGGGCAGGCCCAAGTCGATCAGGGCGCATTCTACGGCGGCCAGCCGCTGCCTTGTCACCTGCGCCAGCGCGGTCGCGACGTCGCAGGTGATGCCGGAACCGCGCAGCCGTTCCTGGGTGAGCCGGACGTCCGCGGGGTTGTCCTCGATCAGCAGGATGCGCAGCGGCCGCGTCCCGGCCGGTGCCGCCGCTTCCTGCGCCGTAGTCGCTGACTGCGCCGCGGCGGCGACCGCTGTCGCGCCGGTGACCGTTGAGTTCATCGTGGGTCTCCCCGGGTTGACGGCAGGATGACCGTGCCGAGCGAGAACGCGCTGATGGTCTCGACGGTGGGCCAGGGCTGTGAAGGTGAGGGTTTGACTAGTAGGTAGCAGCCGCATGTTCGCGGTACGCAAGTCCCACGTCCGGTGGTGCGCTTGACGTGGTCAGGATGGTCATCGGGAAGGAGTGCAGCCCTGGGCGCGATCCCCATTTCGCACGGTGCCACACCGACGAAAGCCCGGGCCATCTCCTTTCCAGCCAGACCTCCCAGTCCAGGCAGCTTGCCGCCCTGTCCGACTGGACCGCCAGGAAACACCTCACCCGATCTGCTCAGCGTGCTGATCGGCGCTGCCCACAGCCGTTTGTGGATGGTTCATCGTTGCCTCCTGCCGGCCAAGATGACCCCGGGCCAGGGGTCCGTCGCCCCACCCGGGAAGTGGTTACCGTGCGGGCACGGCCAGAGCGACCCCTCGCGCCGCGTCCCGGCCGACTCGCCGACGCCCGAAGCCGCCCGAACCAAGCCCTCCGGGATGTGCGCCCGTTCTCCGCCGCCCGGAAAGCCAGAATTCACCGCGACACCGCCCCACGGGGAAATCGCCTTCATTATTCCCGGGCATTGGTCTGCCGGTGCCAGAGCACAAGGCCCCTTCAGCGTTGGACGCCCGGCAAGCACACCGGGGTAGGCGCCGCCGATCGGGCACGACGCCCGCTCGAACCGGACCTCCGCGCCACCTTCGCTTCCGCATGGACGCCGAAATACCATGCGGCAAAGGCATTTTCGACAAGAGTACGGAACCCACAGGGCACCCCCGCGCGTAACCCACCTTGGCGGGCCCGGCGATCGCGGCGCCATTAACCCCGCTCACGGCGATACCACGGGCTTTCGTCCGCACAATTCGGGACAGGCAGTAACCGGCAACATGGGTGGCCTATCTATCCGGTGAAACCGTCTTTCCAGACGTCATCTGTTTGTCCTGAGAATTGCCACTCAGCGGCATCGGCACCAACTGGAGGGCGTGCTCGCGCACTACCGGGTGAAATCCACCGTGCAGCAGCGTCATCGCAGGATTTTCAGGGGTCGGGTAGCCCGGCGGAGTTCCACCGCCGGGCTCCCTGAACCGTGGGGTTGGCCGACACCGGGACGTGCGGACCCTTGAGTACTACCGCGGTCCCAGGCAGGTGCCATCAACTGTCTGCAGCGGGGCGGTCGGCCACCGCCCGCACGCCACGCCCACCTCCGGAAGCCGACAAACGGGGGCACCCCCGGGTTCGTGGGTGGTGAACACACCACTGACACCAACCGCGCCGGACATGCAGGTCTTCGGCGGATCGATGCCGATCACGATAACGGCACAGTCTCCGACCCCGGCGGTCCCCGATTCGGGGGTATTCGCGATACCCACAGTGACGGCGACCTCATCCGACCGAGCCGACGACGCCGTCACGCGAGCACGACGGACGCGCGCTGGTTACTCGATGATCGCGGGGGTGCGGCACTGCGGCGAATACGCCGCAGGCGACTACAGTCGGNACTAGTTGGCCTACTGAAAGTGATGCCCGTAATCCGCACTCCTTGGGCGACAAGGGTGAGTTCACGGACATATGGTCCGCTGCACGGAGCGGCGACTCCGAACATCGCCCGGTGTCCCGGCCCGTGGCCGATCCGGCGGTGCGAGCGTTCCAGAGATCGGTGTCGTCGCGATCGGAGGGGGAGCAATGCCCAAGCTACGAGTGTTCGTGGTCGATGACCACGAAATGGTGCGGCGAGGGGTGACCGACCTGCTCAACGAGGCCGACGACCTAACCGTGGTCGGCCAAGCGTCCACAGTGGCGCAGGCGTTGGCGCGCCTGCCGGCGATGCATCCGGATGTGGCGGTGCTGGACGTGCGGTTGCCCGACGGCAGTGGCGTCGAGTTGTGCCGCGAGCTGCTGTCTCGTTTTCCCGAACTGCGGTGCCTCATGCTCACCTCCTTTCCCGAGGAACAGGCGATGATGGAGGCGTTCCTGGCCGGCGCCGCCGGGTTCGTGATCAAGGACATCACTGGGGTGGATCTGGTTGCGGCTGTCCGCACGGTTTGCACCGGCCGTTCGCTGCTGGACCCGCGGGCCGCGGCCGTGGTGATGGGTCGGTTGCAGTCGGCCGCGCCCGCGGCCGGCCCGCTGGCGGTGCTCACCGAGCATGAACGAACCACGCTCGACCTGATCGGTGAGGGATTGAGCAACCGGCAGATCGCCGGGCGGATGTTCGTGGCTGAGAAAACGGTGAAGAACTACGTGTCCCATGTACTGGCCAAACTGGGGATGACCAGCCGGACCCAGGTCGCCGTGCTGGCTACCCATGTCCGCGACGGCCAGGCCACGGCACAGGGCTGACCGCTGCGGGGCCCGGGGAGCCACCCGCCGCTCTCGACCAGCGTCGACGTGAGCCCACCCGGCCGATCGGGTCGTTTGGCAGGGCAGAACCGGAGCCGGCCAATGGCACCCGTTCCGGTCCATCAGCAAGACAATAACTACGGCAGGGCGCGGCATGTCGCTCCAAAGCCGCTGGTCAGGCACCCACTGCAACGTCACAAGAGCCGCCTCGCCCCNGTGCGTGTTCGGAGTCTTCGAGCATCCCGGTGAACGGGGTGATGCCCACCCCCGGCGGCGATCATCACCATGCGGGAAAACGGCGAATGTCGTCGGTGAGTGTCCCGTAAGGGCCGTCGGTGGTGACCCGTTGGCTGCCGCCACCGACGGTTTGTACTGTGACGCGCAGCTTCTCGGGGTGTGGGGCAGGACAGCGGCCAATGTTCCGAAATACAGGGTCCACCAGTAGACCTGGGACCACAGGTCGTGAAAGTGGGTGCTGTCAAAGATCTGGTGCGGCAGCGCTAGCGCCATTCCGAGGTAGGCCTAGCATCACCACCGTGCAAACCCACGTCGCCAGGCTGATGGACCGCACCGGCTCCAACAGCCGTGTCCAACTCGCCGTACTCGCCGTCCGCCACAACATCAGCCCATGACTCGGGTCCAGACCACACCCCTTTTCAAGTCGGGTTTGCCGACGCCACGGCAAGGCGGTCCCCCGCCGGGACGACACAGCGTGATCCCCGGCGACCGCCGACCGGTACCCGGCCGGTCCCACCGCCCGCGCGTACGACATGCTTGAGGCGCGGCGGTAATACAGGAAGGTCGTCGTCCCCACCACCGGACATCCTTTCTGACACGTGCCGAACAGAGGAGAAGCCATGACCGCGCCCACCGGGCTGTACGCCGCCCGACTCGACATTGATTACCCGGACAAATTGAACCGGGTCACCACCGCGTTCCGGATCATCTGGATCATCCCCATCGCCATCGTCCTGAGTGTGCTGTCCGCGTACGCCGTCTCAACATCCACCGTGGTCACCAGGACGGGTGCGGTTATCACCGAGGTCACCCGCACCGGCGGCGGTATCCTCGGCGCCCTGTTTGCGGCCACCCTGCTGATGATCCTGTTCCGGCAGCGGTACCCCCGCTGGTGGTTCGACTTCGCCTTGCAGTTCCACCGCTTCTCCGCCCGCGTCGGCGCGTACGGCGCCCTGCTCACCGACCGATACCCCTCCACCGTCGAGGAACAGTCCGTGCACCTGGATATCGACTACCCCGACGCCGAAAACGACCTCAACCGGTGGCTTCCACTGGTGAAATGGCTGTTGGTGATCCCGCACCTCATCGTTCTGTTCTTCCTGTTCATCGGCGCGCTCTTCGCGGTCATCATCGCCTGGTTCGCCATCCTGTTCACCGGCCGATATCCACGCGGCCTGTTCAACTATGTCGTCGGAGTCGGACGTTGGTCGCTGCGCGTCACCGCCTACGCCACCCTGCTCGTCACCGACCGTTACCCACCGTTCAGCCTCCGCTGAGCGGGATTGCGGCGAGATCATCGGACGGCCGACCAGCCGCGCTGGGCGGAGCCTGCACGCCACGCTCGAGTCACGAGTCACGAGTCACGAGTCA
>JGI20200J14955_1000059_pt1 | contig 23118 bp, 19 predicted proteins | sample NGESurshal092012_FD_14955 | JGI IMG/M metagenome (IMG submission 14955) | reverse complement strand
CACATCCAGGAATCCAAGGTGGCGTCCTGCGACATCCAGCCCGGCCGGCGGCCGACCGGCCCGGCTCTGCTCGACTACGTCAGGGAATACCATCGGCGGGCGGAGATCACGATCTATACCGGCAACGACCAGCGCACCCCGATGCCGGACGTCCGGGTCGACGCTCCTGACCAGGAAGCACCGGAAACCGTTCCACGACAGGGTGATCCGTCATGAGCCCACGCAAGGGGCGGGCCGGTGAGGTGGCCAGTGAGGTGGTCACCGCGCGCAGCCTCGACACCTCCGATACCAACCTGGTTGCCAGTGATGCGGGCTGGCCGGAACCGCCGCCCCGCAAGGGCTTCTTCACCGACACCTCGATCTGCATCGGCTGCAAGGCCTGCGAGGTGGCCTGCAAGGAATGGAACGGCGTACCAGAGGACGGGCTCAAGCTGCTGGGCTCCTCGTACGACAACACCGGTGCGCTGGGCGCCTCCACCTGGCGGCACGTCGCCTTCATCGAGCAGGCCAGGCCGTTGGGCCGTCAGGACGCCGGACTGATCGGGCTGCCCGTCGGTCCAACCGGTACGGACGCGTCGAATCAGGCTGCGGCGCAGATGGTCTCGGGTGAAGTCAGCCAACNCGGCAGCTCGATGCGAGCTGTTGACCTGGGGCTGCCGTCCTTCACTCTCCCCGGGCAATCGGCCAGTGCAGACGACCGCACCGNTTTCCGCTGGCTGATGTCCTCCGACGTCTGTAAGCACTGCACCGAGGCGGCGTGCCTGGACGTGTGCCCGACGGGGTCGTTGTTCCGCACGGAATTCGGCACCGTCGTCGTGCAGGAGGACATCTGCAACGGCTGCGGATACTGCGTGCCGGCCTGCCCGTTCGGCGTCATCGACCGGCGGATCGGCGATGAGGGCACGAAAAATGTTGGTATCGCTCAGAAATGCACGCTGTGCTACGACCGGCTGGGCGCCGGCCAGACCCCGGCGTGCGCGCAGGCCTGCCCCACCGAGTCCATTCAGTTCGGTGACGTCGAGGAACTACGGGAGCGGGCGGCGAACAGGTTGGCCACCCTGCATGCCGCTGGGGTCAGCGAGGCCCGGCTCTACGGCGAGGATCCTGAGGATGGGATCGGCGGCGCCGGCGCCATGTTCCTGCTGCTGGACGAACCCGAGGTCTACGGCCTGCCACCGGATCCGGTGGTCACCACCAAGCACCTGGCGGAGATGTGGCACGCCGCGGTCGCCGCGGCCGGGACGCTGCTGGTCGGCGCAGCACTGTCCTTCATCAAGGGCCGTCACTGGTGAGCAACCCGATCAGCCGGTGGTGGCAACGAACCCGGCAGGACCGGTCCGACGGGCCGAACGCCGAACCGAGCACCAACTATCGCGATGCTCCGATCGAGAGTCGTCCCGGCCGCGAGGCGCTACCCGGGTCCCGCGGCCGGGCGGAACGTCCCGTCGTCCAGACGGATGCCGGTGCCGGACATGGTTCCGGCAAGCGCCGCGGCCGCGGCGAGCGACCCGTGGTGCCGGACGCCTCGTTCACCTCCTATTACGGGCGGCCGGTGCTCAAGCCCTCGCCCTGGGAGGCCGACATTCCGGCCTACCTGTTCCTGGGTGGGATGGCGGCGGGCTCGTCGCTGCTGGCCGCCGGTGCCGACCTCGCCGGGTTGACCACGCTGCGCCGCGCCGGCCGGCTGGGTGCCATGATCGGGATCAGCGGCAGCTTCGTCGCGCTGGTGCACGATCTCGGTCGGCCGGCCCGCTTCGTCAACATGCTGCGGGTCGCCAAACGCACGTCGCCGATGTCGGTCGGCACCTGGATCCTGACGCTGTACGGACCGCTGGCCGCGGCGGCCGGCGCGGCTGAACTGCGTGGCCTGCTCCCCCGCCGGCTGTCCTGGGTCACCTCGCTGCTCGAGTTGGCGGCCAGGCCGGCCGGGATTGGCGCGGCAGTCGCCGCCCCGGCGATCGCGTCCTACACCGCGGTCCTGCTGGCCGACACCGCCACCCCGGCCTGGCACGACGCGCGCCGAGAGTTGCCGTTCGTGTTCGTCGGATCCGCGGCGGCAGCGTCCGGCGGCCTGGGCATGATCGCCGCCACCCTGGCCGATGCGGGTCCGGCACGACGGCTCGCGGTTGGCGGCGCGGCCCTTGACCTGATCGCCGGGCACCGGCTGGAATCCGCGGTCGGGATCGCCGCCGAGACGCTGCACACCGGCGCCGCCGGACGGCTGATGACGGCCAGCAAGATCCTCACGGCCGCCGGCGGTCTCGGCGCGATCTTCGCCGGGCGCAGCCGGATACTGTCCGCGGTCAGCGGAGTCGCGCTACTGGCCGGTTCGGCGTGCACCCGGTTCGGCCTGTTCGAGGCCGGCCAGGAATCCGCCCGCGACCCCAAGTACACCATCGTGCCGCAGCGAGAACGGCTGGAGCGCAAGGCTTCTGCTGAAGCTGCCAACCCCGGGAACTGACGCAGCTCAGGGTTCACAGCCGGGAGTCGGTGGCCTCGTCGGCAGCACCGCCGAAGTACTTGTCCAGCACCTGCTGGAACTCCGCCTCGTCCGGGGCCGCGCGCAGGAACAGCGTCATCGACGACCGCAGCTTCTGTGCGTCGATGGAGCCGAAAACCTGCTCCGCGCTCCGGCCTTCGATCTCGCCGAGCACCACGGCGCACTGCACCAGCCGGGGCCCGAGGANCGGGTGAGCCAGGTACTCCCTGGCTTCGTCCANCGACGAGATCGCGTACTGCCGCGCTGTCGGGCTCCGGCCGAGTCCGGCGATCTGCGGGAAGATGAACCACATCCAGTGGCTCGACTTGGACCCGCGGCGCAATTCGTCCAGGGCGCGGTCGTAAGTGCCGCCGGCGTCCTGCGCGGCGACGAATCGCTGGAGGTGATAGCTGTCGTCCATGGGATCGCCTCACGATCTTGCTGTGCCTCGCTGCTGGGGGAATCCGGTCCCATCAGTAGCCCGTTACGACCATGCTCACACCGGCAGTCGCCCGGGAACGGCTCGAAGTGGGCGCAGACTGACTCTATGGACGGACACCCCGGCACGGTGACCAATCGGGTCTGGCGGGACGGCACCGTGCACGTCGACAACTGTCCGGCTCAGCAGGTTCCGGACTTCCTCGACGAGGAGGGCTGCCTGGTGTGGATCGACCTGTGCGATCCGAACCACGGGCAACTGTCCACCTTGGCGCGAGAACTCAACCTGCACCCGCTGGCCATCGAGGATGCCGTCGCCCACCTGGAGCGCACCAAAGCGATCCGGTACGGCAAGTACACGGTGCTGACGGCGTACGCGACCCGCCTGAATGGCGCTACGGCGGCACCGCCGGACGGCGGCAGCGAGGGCCCCCCCGCGCGCGCCGACCGGGACAGCCGTCCCGGATCCCTGCGCCCGGCATCGACACTGCGGCTGGACCGGATATCGGTGTTCATCCTCCCCCGCGGGATCGTCACCGTCCGACAGCATGCCGGATTCGACATGGCGCAAGTCGTCGAGCGTTGGGAGGAGAACGCCGATCTCCTCAAGTTCGGGGTCGGGGCATTGCTGCACGGACTGCTCGACGTCATCGTCGACGGCCATTTCGACGCCGTGCAACAGCTGGACGACGCCATGGAAGAACTCGAGGACGGGCTGTTCGACGCTGAATCGCATACCGCCGAGGTGCAGCGCCGGACGTACCAGATCCGGAAGGATCTCGTCGAACTGCGCCGGGTGACCCTGCCGATGCGGGAGTTGGTCAACACCGTGCTCCGTCATCATCGCGAGACCGAGAACGGTTCCGCGGCAGCCGATCTCAACAGTTCCTACGACGACCTGTACGACCACGTGCTGCGGGTCGCCGAATGGACCGAATCGTTGCGCGACATGATCACCACCATCTTCGAGACCAACCTGTCCCTGCAGGACGCTCGGCTGAACACGGTGATGAAGAAATTGACCGCGTGGGCGGCCATCATCGCGGTGCCAACCGCCATCACCGGCTATTTCGGCCAGAACCTGCTCTACCCGGGAATCGACACCCAGTGGGGATTCGTGCTGTCCACCGCGATCATCGTCGTCATCGCGGGAGGGTTGTATCTGCAATTCCACCGCAAGGGCTGGCTCTGACCTGTCACCTGACCTCGATCACCGCTTGCCGTCGCGCCACCGTGTGCCCGATCACCGGCGCACCCGGCACCTCACCGACCACCAGGAGTCCCCCGCTGGTCTGCGCGTCGGCCAGCAGGATCAGCTCATCTTCATCGACAGCCGCGCCCAACGAGGCCGACAGGTGCGGGCCGACCCAGCCCAGGTTGCGCCGGGTGCCGCCGCTGACGTAACCGTCGGCGACCGCCTGCCGGGCACCGTCCAGGTACGGNACCGCAGCGGCGTCGATCACCGCCGTCACCCCCGAGGCCCTTGCCATCTTGTAGAGGTGTCCGAGCAGCCCGAACCCGGTGACGTCGGTGGCGGCCCGCACCCCGGCGGCCAGTGCCGCCTCGCTCGCCGAGCGATTCAGCCNNACCATGCTCTCGACCGCCTGGCCGAACACCTCGCCGGTCGCCTTGTGCCGGTTGTTGAGCACCCCGACGCCGAGCGGCTTCGTCAAGCTGATCGACAGACCCGGCTCGGCCGCGTCGTTGCGCAGCAGCCGATCGGGATCGGCAACACCGGTGACGGCCATCCCGTACTTCGGTTCCGGGTCATCGATGCTGTGCCCGCCGCCCACCACGCAACCTGCCTCCCGGGCGACGTCCAGCCCGCCGCGCAGCACCTCGCGGAGCAGTTCGATCGGCAGCACGTCACGGGGCCAGCCGACCAGGTTGACCGCCACCAACGGTCGACCGCCCATGGCGTACACGTCGGACAACGCGTTCGCCGCGGCGATCCGGCCCCAGTCATAGGCGTCGTCGACAACCGGGGTGAAGAAGTCCGCGGTGGCGACCACCGCCATGCCGTCCTCGATGCGGACAACCGCCGCGTCGTCCCCGGTGTCCAGCCCCACCAGCACGTCGGGCGAATCCAGGCCCGCCAGGCCCTGGACGATGCTTTCCAGTTCCCCGGGCGGGATCTTGCACGCGCATCCACCGCCGTGCGCGTACTGGGTGAGCCGGTACAGGGTCGACGTCATGAATCAGACGGTAGCGCCGGGCCCAAGGCGGTCCTGGACGCGGCCCGGGCTGCGATTGGGGTCTCCGGCTACGGTGTGCGGCGGAGGCGTACAGGCGCCTGGTGGCCCTCCCGGTCTTCAAAACCGGTGAAGCCGAGCATCTCGGCTTGGCGGGTTCGATTCCCGTCCGCCTCCGCCAGCACGTGCCGGACCGACGGGGAGCGCTGAGCCGATGACGACCGACCCGCGCCGCCTGGTGCCGCGCACCGACACGGTGCTGGCCGACCCGCGGCTGACCGCGGCGGCCGACCGGCTGGGTGTCAGGATCGTGCGCGCCGCGGTGACCGACGCGCAGGATCGGGCCCGTCGCGGNGNCATCCCACCCTCGGCTGTCGCGGATTCCGCGGTCGCCGCGCTGCCTGCCCTCGCCACCTCGATGGTCCCNGTGATCAACGCGACAGGTGTTGTGCTGCATACCAATCTGGGCCGCGCGGCGTTGTCGCCCGCTGCGCTGGAGGCGGTCACCGCGGCCGCCGGGTATGTCAATGTGGAGTTCGATCTGGGCGGCGGGCAGCGGGCCGGCCGGGGCACCGCCACCCTGCAGGCGCTGCGCGCCGCGGTGCCCGGCGCCGAGCAGTCGCTGGTGGTCAACAACGGCGGCGCGGCGCTGGTGCTGGCGACGACGGCGCTGGCCGCCGGCCGCGAGGTGATCATCAGCCGCGGCGAGATGGTGGAGATCGGCGCCGGCTTCCGGCTGGCCGACCTGATCCGGTCCACCGGGGTGCGGATCCGCGAGGTCGGCTCGACCAACCGGACCACGTACGCCGACTACGCCGACTCCGTCGGCCCGGACACCGCGGCAGCGGTCAAGATCCACCCGAGCAATTTCCGGGTCGACGGATTCACCTCGTCGGTCGCCGTGCGGGAGCTGGCGTCGCTGCCGGTCCCGGTGATCGTCGATGTCGGCAGCGGACTGCTGACCGCGGACCCGTTGCTGCCCGACGAGCCCGACGTCGCAGGTGCCATCGCGGACGGGGCGGCGGCGGTCACCTGCAGCGGCGACAAGCTGCTGGGCGGCCCGCAGGCCGGGCTGATTCTCGGCCGCACCGAGGTGATCGAACGGATGCGTCGGCACCCGCTGGCCCGGGCCCTTCGGGTGGACAAACTCACCCTCGCCGCCCTGGAGGCCACCCTGCTCGGGCCACCGACACCCACTCACCGGTATCTGCATGCCGACCCGACCATCCTGCGGTCTCGCTGTGAGCGGTTGGCCTCGGCGACCAACGGCGAGGTGGTACCCAGCACGGGAGCGGTCGGCGGCGGCGGTGCTCCCGGGGTTCCGCTGCCCGGCTGGGCCATCGCGCTCTCCCCGGAGCTGGCTCGCCCGTTGCGCACGGGGACGCCGCCGATCGTCGGACGGATCGAGAAGGATCGCCTGTTGATCGACCTCCGCTGCGTGTCGCCCGAGTCGGACGGCGCGGTCGCCGAGGCAATCCTTGCGGCCATCGCCATCGTTGCGGCGCAAGGCAGCTGAGCCCGTGCACGTCATCGCCACCGCCGGTCACGTCGATCACGGCAAGTCCACATTGGTCCGTGCGCTGACCGGGATGGAACCGGATCGCTGGGCCGAGGAGCGCCGGCGCGGCATGACCATCGATCTCGGCTACGCCTGGACGTCGCTGCCGTCGGGGCGGACCCTGGCCTTCGTCGACGTGCCCGGGCACCAACGATTCATCGGCAACATGCTCGCCGGGCTCGGACCGGCGCCGGCCGTGATGATCGTCGTCGCCGCGGACGAGGGGTGGCGCGAGCAGAGCGCCGAGCACCTCGCTTCGGCCAGCGCGCTCGGCATCCGCCACGGGCTGCTGGTGATCACCCGGTCCGACCTCGCCGATCCGGCAGCGACCGTCGAGCAGTCCCGCCGCGAACTGGCGGGCAGCACTATCGCCGCTGCCGAGACGGTCGTGGTGTCCGGTGCCAACGGTGCCGGGCTGCCCGACCTGCGCGCCGCGCTGGACAGGTTGGTCGCCGGCCTCCCGGCGCCGGACGTCGGTGAGCGGGTCCGGCTCTGGGTGGACCGGGCGTTCACCATCAGGGGCGCGGGCACGGTCGTCACCGGAACCCTGGGTGCCGGCACGATCCGGGTGGGTGACCAGCTGGAATTGCGCGGCGAAAGGGTGGCCGTCCGCGGGCTGCAGATGCTCGGCGAGGACCATCGGGCGGTGTCGGCGGTCGCCAGAGTTGCGGTCAATCTGCGGTCCGTGCCGAAGCAGGACGTCGGACGTGGCGACGCCCTGCTGACACCGGATCGCTGGTGCCACATCGACTCTGCCGACGTTCGGCTGGTCCCCGCACTGCTCGGACCGGCGGGCGACGCGCTCAACCCGGAGATGGCCGCGGACCTACCGAGTGAGCTGACGATGTACATCGGCACCGCGGCGGCGCCCGTCCACGTCCGGCCGTTGGCCGGTGACATCGCGAGGTTGCGGCTCACCCGGGCGCTCCCGCTGCAGGTGGGTGACCGCGTCATCCTGTCCGACCACACCCGATGGCACCTGCCGATGGGCGCGGTCGTCCTGGATGTCGATCCGGTCCCGTTGCGCCGGCGGGGTGCGGCGATCGTCCGAGCCGACGCCTTGCGGTCCGCATTGCCGGTGCCGGGAGTGCGGGATCAGCTCCGCTGGCGGGGCGCGATCCGGTGCAGTGCCGCCGAGGCCTGGGGGCTCCCGATGGGCGACCTGGCCGGCGTCCGGCAGGCCGGCGACTGGCTGGTCGAGCCGGCTACGTGGGATCGCTGGGCCACCCAGTTGGCCGGTGCGGTGGACGCCCACGCATCGACGCACAGCCAGGACCCGGTCCTGCCGATGGCGTCGGCCGCTGCCGCGCTGCAGCTCCCCGACCCCGATCTCGTGGCCGCACTGGCCGCCGCGATGGGCCTGCATCTCGCCCGCGGCGGAATCCGTCGGCCGGGCCGATCACCCGGCATGGGCGCCGCGGGACCCGCGCTCCAGGAAATCGAAACCGCCTTGCGGACAAACCCTTTCGCAGCGCCCGAGCGTGGCGAACTGGCGCGGCTGGGGCTCACCGGGCGGGACCTGGCGGTCGCTGTCGCGGTGGGTCGGCTGATCCGGCTGGAGGCCGACATCGTGCTGCTGCCGGATGCGCCGGCGCGGGCTCTGCAAATCCTCGGCCGATTGCCGCAGCCGTTCACCACCAGCCAGGCACGCATCGCGCTGGGCAGCACCCGCAGGGTGGTCATCCCATTGCTGGAGCACCTCGATCGCGAGAGGGTGACCACTCGGGTCGACGAGAACCGCCGCCAGGTCACCAACTGACGGGTGCTCCACCAGTCAGCACCGCCCCGGCTCCCGCCCGGCGGCCCGGGTTCGGCCAGACTGTGGCCATGAACAGGCTAGCCATCCACGAGTCCGTGGCCGCCGATCTCGAGCCGACGGAACTCATCACCGTCGCCCAGCAGTCTGGATTCGACTCCGTCGGCCTCAAGGTCGCGCACGGCCCCGGGGCGGAACGGTGGTGGTCCAAGGGCGCCGGTGCGGAGGAACTGGTGCGCATGGTCGACCACCTGCTGGCCAGCCGGATGTCGGTGCTGGACATCGGGCGGGTGGAGCTCGGCGATCTCCCCGACGCGGTCGCGACCCCCGAGTCCTACCGCGGCGTGCTGGATCTGGGCACCCGGCTGGGCGCGCATTTCGTCACCGCGGTCGCGGTGCCGTCCGAGCAACTGTTGACGGACGTCGCGGACCTGTTCGGCCGGCTCGTGCGGGATTGCGATGCGTACCAGTTGATCCCGCTGCTGGTGCCACAGCCCAACACCTCAGTGGCCACCCTCGCCGACGCATTGGACATCGTCCGGCGGGTCGGCGGCGGATTGATGATCAACGTGTCCACCGCGCAGACGGCCTTCGAGATCGAATCCCTGGTGATGGATGCGGGCAATCACCTGGGCTACTTGCGTTTGCTGGCAACCGATCTCGACGCGGCCACCGACAGTATTGTCGCGGGTTTGCTGGCCACCGTCCACCCGCACGTGCCGATCGCGGTGGGTTCGGCGGTGGGGTCGGAGCCGGTGGCTACCAATCCCGGCGATCTCCTGGAGCGGGCCCGCAGCTGGTACCGCACGATCGACATCATGCTGGAGCACCCGCGTGCGCGCGCCGAACGAGAGGGTCGGAGATAGCACGAAGCCGGTTGGCGTGGGGTCACCATGGGGTCACCAAGAGCCCGGTGTCCGGCGGCCTCGCTCCGTCATAGATGCTGCCCGGCGCTCCTGTCCGGCGGGCGATGGTCCGTTCCATGCTGCGGCGGTCCCTTGACATGTTCCCGATTTCACGGTTACGTCAGGGGCGCTGATCCCGACAGCCGATCTGGGGCCGGTGCTGCCGCCGCTTGGCCGTGGCCCCGGACGAGAGCCCTCTCGCCGCCCAGAATTCCCGGCCTGCCAACCGCTGCCCGCAATCCACCCGGCGGACTAACACACTGCCGAAAATCGTTGACGGTCAACAGATCTCAGGCGACCCCAGAGAGGGACCCATTTTGAGCACTCATGCTGCGAACCGCGCCGAGCCGGCGCGGCCCGGCAGTATTGCCGACCGCTACGAAGACCTCTTGGCGACATTGGACGACGGTCCCCGCCGCGGCCTGATTCACCGCCTTTCGGTGGGGTACTACGAGGGATGGCGACCGTCCCGTGAGGAGGTCGCCAACCTCATCGCCCGGGAAACCGGTCGGATCACCGAGAGTGAATACCTCGAAGGGAGGCGCAATCATGCGCCGTCATCGCTGTCGAGGGCTGGTCGGGTGAGTGACCGATGAAAGCCGACCCGATGAGACTCAACCCGATGAGAGTCAACCCGATGGGACTCAACCCGATGGGACTCAACCCGATGAGAGTCAACACTGATCGTCGGGATGTACGCCGGGTGATCGACACGGCGACCGGCCTGCTGGTGAGCGCGCATCGAATGACCCACTCCGAGGCCTACCGGTGGTTGCAGGCGAATGCGATGAAACGCCGAACGTCACTACTGGCCGTAGCCGACTCGGTCATCGCGGCGGCGGGTCGGGTGCCTCCGATGGTCGGCGGCACCCCCTGACACGCGCTCAGCACGGCACTGAACAGGCACGACCAACGCGCGGACTGAAGGGCCTCGGAGTTTCTACCGTCAGGCCGACTCTGGTACATGCAGGTGCGCCATGACCACGTCGAACTCGCGGACCTCGATGATCCCGATTCCTGCCTCCGACGTTCCGTCGGAGGACACCAACCCCACCAGCCCGTGGTTGCTCTCCATCGCCTCGTGATCGCGATAGCTGACCGAGACCACCGCACGGCCCCACTCGCGGTGCATCAGCAGACTTGCACCGCAAAAGCTCCGACGACTCGTCATCGCCGGTAGCGCTGCGAACGTGAAAGCGTTCACCACGGTCGCGGCCTGACCGGAATCCACCCGCAACCACGTCACCCGCATGCAGGATTCCTCGCTGGCATGACGTTCACGATGGACGGCCGCGATGTCCCATTCCTCGACCTCGGCGAACCCGCCGAGGGCCTTCGCCACCCGTTCGCGCATCGGCCGAATCGCCGCCACACTGGCGTGCATGTCCTCCAAGGTGCGCCAGGCCGTTGTCGCGATGCAGCGGGAAGACCGCCGCTCCGCGATCATCGACACCCCGACGCAGCCGCGCATCGACTGNAGCGGCGCCATCACGTCGTCCCGGAAAAGCCTCATCCCGGGATCGACGGATTCCGGCCGCGCCTGAAACGTTGTTGAACGNGCGTACACTCCTCACGCTCCCTTCGCGCAGCGTCGCGCCATCGGTTTCGGTGCAGGAATCAAGTGGTGGGAATCACCACTTTCCTCTCCGAAAGTGATGCTGGCAATGGTTCGGAATCGATTTGGCCAACCATGACATTCCGCCCATTCCCCCCGTCGCTGCACGACACCGTCGCAGGCGCGCGGTAACTTGTGGCACCAGGGGACGGAAGGGCGAAGACCGGTGGCCGATGCTGGCAGCTGGCCGTGGACCGGCCCCGCGGGCGGGGCCGGGGTGGCCTTCAGGGTGATCGGCCGTTTCGCGGTGGCCGTCGATGGCCGAGCGGTCGAAGACCGTCAGGTCGGTAGCGCAAAGGCACGCCGACTGCTCGCGCTGCTCGTCGTCCATCGTGGGCACAGCGTGTCGACGGACCGCATCGTCGGCGCCTTGTGGGAAAGGGAACCGCCCCCGCGGGCCGCCGAGAACGTGGCGACGCTGGTCAGCCGGCTTCGTCGTGCGCTCGGCACATCGGTCATCCGCGGTGCGCGCGGTAGTTACCGGCTGGGTGACGGCGCCGCGATATGGGTGGACGTCGACGCCGCCGAGGAACTGGCGACCCGCGCTCAGGACACGGTGCTGACCACGCCCGCGATATCGATGGCCGCTGCCGGCCAGGCGCTCGAACTGACGGGGACCGGTGACTTGCTGGAGAACGAACCCGACGCGGAGTGGGCGTACCAGCCCCGGCTGCAGTTGGCCAGGCTGGCACGGAGCATTCGGCTGATCTACGCCGAAGCGGCTCTCGAGGTGGGCGAGTTCGCTGCGGCGCGGGAGGTTGCGGAGAAGGCACTGTACGTCGATGCGCTCGACGAATCCGCGTGCCGGGCGCTCATGCGCGCACTGCACCGCGAGGGCGAGCCTGCCGCCGCGCTCGCGGCCTACCAGCGCTTGCGGGCGGTGCTCGATGCGGAACTCGGCAGCCCGCCGGCGCCGGAGACCAGGGCGATCCATCTGGCGATCCTGCAGGAACGCGGCAGCACAACGGTCAACCCACCGTCCTCTGCGCGGCGGGGGTCTCACGGCAGCGACATATCTTTGGTGGGAAGGAATGTCGAGTTCGGCAGGCTCACGCAGGCCTGGGCCGAGACAGCCGCAGGGCACCCGGGATTGATCATCCTGACCGGCGAAGCGGGCATCGGCAAGACCCGGCTGATCGACGAGCTGGCGACGTTGGCCGCGTCCACCGGAGGGGTGGTGCTTCGCGCCCGGTGCTACGAAACGGAACGCTCGATGTTCCTGCAGCCGGTGGTCGAGGCGATCGGCAGCCAGGTGGATCGGATGGCACCACGCGACCTGCGCGACGTGGTCGGCGAACGGGCCGGGGTACTGGCGGGGCTGGTGCCGGAAGTCGGTGCCGTGCTGGGCGCGGTCCCGGCCGAGCGCGGAGATCCGGACACCGAACGGCGCCGCGCCTACGACGCGGTGACGATCTTCCTGCGGCGGCTGGCGCTCCGTCACCCGGTGCTGCTGCTGATCGACGACCTGCACCACACCGGCCTGGCCGTCATCGAGTTGCTGCACTACGTCGGGCGCCAGCTGACGGACACCCGACTGCTGATCACCGTGGCGGTCCGGACCGAGGAAGGCCAGCGGGTTCTTGCTGACCTCGCCGACGTCGGCAGGACCGTCGAGATCGGGCCGCTGTCCATGGAGGCCGTGCTGCAGTTGGCGGTGGCCGCCGGTCATGCCGAGCAGGCGCAGGTCGTCGCCCGGCGCAGCGCAGGTCACCCGTTGTATGCAGCAGAAATGCTGCGCGGACTTACGGTCGGCGAGCAGTTGCCGGCCAGCCTGCAAGAGGCCGTCCTTTCCCGGGTGCGTCGTACGGGCCCGGAATCCGAGCGGATCCTGCGCGCCGCCGCTGTTCTCGGCACGTCCTTCGAGCCGGCCACGATCGGCAGACTGCTCGACCTGTCCACGGCCGAGGCCGTCCGACGATGCGAGGACCTGCTCCGGACCAGGCTGGTGGTCGTCGCGGAACGGGCGTATGAGTTCGTCCACGACCTGGTCCGCGAGGTGCTCTACGCCAGCACCCCGCTGCCGACCCGCCTGGCCTATCACGCCCGGGCGGCCGACCTGCTCGGCGAGACGCCGGAAGCGATGGCCGAGCATGCGGCCGCGATCGCCGATTGGTCGCGAGCCGCCCGGGGCTGGCTGCGCGCCGCCGATCAGGCGATGCACCGGTTTGCGGCCGCCGATGCCGAGCGGCTGCTCGATCGTGCCATCGGGGCCGCGTCCGCGGTCGGCGAGCCAGAAGTCCTGGGTCGGGCGCACCTGGCCCGCGGACGGGTACGGGAAGCGCTGGCCCGATACGGGGACGCTGTCGCCGATCAGGAGAAGGGCGCCGAACTAGCCCGGTCCTGCGGCGACCTTCGCCTGGAAATGCTGGCGCTGCGGGAACTGGGCGGCGACGCCGCCGTTGCGATGGTCGGCGGCTCCGGGCCCCCCTTGCTGAATTCCTTGCCGAATACCGTGCCGATTTCTTCGCTCGAGCGGCTGGAGTCGGGGCTGCGGTTGGCCGAATCCCTCGGTGATCGTGGAATGCAGGCCGATTTCCTTGCCCGGATGGCCGTGGTGCTGAGCAACCGTCTGCGGTTCACCGAAAGCCTGGACGCCGCCGCCAAGGCTGTTGTGGTGGCCCGCGGCGCCGGCGATGCGATGGCCCTGGCCAAGGCCCTGGACGGCACGAAGACGGGGTTTGCGTACCTGGGCATGCTGCCGGAGCTCGCGACGATCCTGTCCGAACTGGAACCCCTGTTGCGACGTCAGGGTGACCTCTGGCGGCTGCAGTGGACCGTGTTCGAGTCGTCCTTCCCGTTCGTGGCCGCGGCCGATTGGACCGCTGCGGTCGCCCAGGTCGAGGCCGCGCTGGCGTTGAACCGACGCAGTGGATATGTCGGTTACGAGAGCTGGCTCACCGCGCACCTTGGCTGGCTGGCCCGGCTGCAGGGGCACTACCCCGACGCCCTCGGCCACGGTCGGCGCGCGATCGACCAGGAAGCCTCGGCGCTGCATGCCTGGTTCATCACCACCGCGGCCGCGATGCTGTCGACCACGCTGATGGAGATGGGCGACCGCGAGCAGGCGGTGGCGGTGCTGCGCGACGTGCCGTTCGGCGGTGCCGAGAGTCAGACGGAGGCGTACCGGCTGCGCTACCTGGCGGCGCTGGCCGAGGCGACCGGCTCCGCCGACGCGCTGGCCGAGGCGGATCGGCTGCTGACGGCCATCGACGCTCCCGCGGGCGGTGCGTGGCTGCTCGGGTCCGATGCGTACCTGGGGGTTGCACGGGCCTGGTTGGCCGCCGGTCACCCCGAGCTGGCGGCGGACAGGATCGCACCGTTGGTCGTCGCTGCCGAGCGGCAGCAGTGGATCCCGGTGCTGGCGCAGGGCCTGCTGGTTGCCGGCGAGAGCGAGCTGATCGCCGGAGACCAATCCGCGGGTTACGAGACCCTCTCCCGGGCAGCAACTCTCGCCGAACACCACGGAATGCCGGGGATAGCCCGCCGCGCTCACGAGCGGCTCCCCCGGCTGTCCACCGGATGAGAAATCTTGTGCCTGTTCAGATCAGCGAGGCGATCAGTCCGGCGGCCCGCTGCGCGCCGTCGGTCTCCACCGGCAGGCAGTCGACCTGCCGGCCGATCTCGCATGCGATCGCCTCGGCGATGGTCTCGGGATCGCTGGCGTAGTAGTCCATGCACCGTCCGGCGCGGTAGCGGTCGAGCCGGTGCCGGACGTGATAATTCTGCTCGAAATGGTGGCGGAGCGGGAAATACAGGAACGGTCGCCGCAATGCGGTCAGTTCCATGCAGGTCGTCAGTCCGCCCTGTACCACCGCGAGGTCACAGGCGGCCAGCTGCCGGTACAGGTCGTCGACATATCCCCGTATCTCCAAGCCCAGGTACGTGGGGAAGGAGGCCGGGTCGATGCGGGGTCCGGTCACCACCACCATCCGCAGGCCCGCCACCAGCTCTCGGGCCAGTGGGTATGCGGCGATCACCCGGCGCAGCAACGGTGCTCCCACCGCCGATCCGCCGACCGTCACCACGCACACCGGCTCGCCCGGGAGATAACCGAGTTGCTCCCGCGCTCGGGCCCGGTCGGCGACCGCCACGTGGTCGAAACCGGTGATGTAACCGGCGAACTCGTAGTGTTCGCGGGTCCATTCACGGATCGTCGGCAGCCCGCGCCCGAAGGTGTCGGGAACGATGTCCTCCGGGTTGCCGACGAAGATCGCGCGGTCCCTGACCCTGGGGTATCGCTCGACCTGCTCGATCATCTCGGCGTTGTAGTCGGCGGTGAGGAACGCCTCCCGCTCTCCGCCGGCCGGCATCGGCAACCAGCCGACGAAGTCGGTGAGCCAGGCGAACGCCGTTCGCTTCAACTCCGGATTGTCGTGCCAGAAGTGGTCCGCTTCCCAGGCCTCGTCGCCGACCACCAGGTCGTAATCGCCCGCATCGACCACGTCCTGCAGCACGTGGAAGTTCGCGACCAGGATCTCGTCCATCCGCCGGAAAGCCTGGAAACAATGCAGATCGTGGCCGCTGGATTCGCTTTCCAGGTGAGCGGATTCGTTGACCAGCAGGGCCGACGCCGGATGGATCGACTCCCCACGCTTGTTCAGCGTCGCGGTGACCGGGTGCTGGGTGAGCCAGTCGATCGTCAGATCCGGCCGCAGGGTGCGCAGCTCGCCGGCGATGGCGATGTCGCGCAACGCATGTCCCAGACCGATCGGTGAGGACAGGTACAGCGCCCGCCGGCTGCGTGAGCGCGCCCTTGTCCACTTCCGGGCCGGCGGCGTCTGTGCTGGCTTAGGGTGCACCCGGTTCACGAAGTCCCGCAGCAGCAGGTTGAACCGCACCGGGTCACGGACGTTGGGCGCGTGCCCGGAGCCGTCGAACATGACGAACTCGCAGCCGAGCGCGCCCGCCAGGCGCTCCCCCGCCGACACGCTGATCAGTCGATCGCGGCTGCCGTGCACCACCAGGGACGGGCAGTGCACCCGGCCCGCCAATTCCCGCGGGGATTCGCTCAGAAATGGGCCCAACTCGTTGTCCACGATCGTCTCCGGCGTCGTCTCCATCCCCCAGCCGATGGCGTCCTCGATGGGTTTGGTGGAATGCGGCTCGGGAAACATCTCGCCCATGAAGAATTCCAGGAAACCGAGCCAGTCGCGCACCCAAGAATGGCGGTTGTACTTTGCCCAGCCCTCGTCGGTGTCGAGCCGGTCGTGGAAGCTGAAGCTCCCGCGGCCGGGCAATTTCTCCCCCATCCCGATGGCCGGGCTGATGAACACCGCCCCGGCCACCCTCTCCGGGTGATGCGCCGCCAACCCGAGCAGGTGGCCGCAGCTCCTGGAGATACCCACGCACACCGCCGCATCGGTCCCGGTCGCGTCGAGCACCGCGATGACGTCATCGACGATCTCGCGGTACGCGTAGGCGGCCGGGCCGACCGGCCGGTCGCTGCGGCCGTTGCCCCGCTCGTCACAGGTGATCACCCGGAAATGCCTTGCCAGCACGGGAACCTGGGCTTTCCAGTGCAGTGAGTTGATGATCGCCCACGGTGGCATCAGCATGACGGTCGGCTCGCCACCGCCGAACACCTCGTAGCCGATCTTGACTCCGTCGCGGTCGACGAGTCCCTGGCTGTCGGGTTGCCGTGCGCGCATGCGGACCTCCAGTCGACTGACGTCCCCCAGGGTGCCGCGACCCATTGCACCGCCATTGCAACGGGACTGCAAGGTCGGTGAACAGAATCGGGCGGTCAACGACGATCCGGCTGATCCAGCCGGCAGCACCGACATTGGAGGACACCATGGCCGTGGACCAGGACAAACTGATGGCATTCGTGGGGCACTTCGTGGGAGACCTCGGAGCGACCATCGCCGCCGGCAGCGTCGTCGTCGGCGATCGCCTCGGGCTGTACCGCGCACTCGCCGAAGGTGAGGCGACGGCTCATGAACTGGCGCGACGCACCGAGACCGACACCCGGTACGTCACCGAGTGGCTCCGCGGGCAGGCTGCCGGCGGTTACGTGATGTACGACCCGGCGACGGACACCTATTCGCTCACCGAGGAGCAGGCGTTCGCGTTGACCGACCCGAACGGCCCGCTCTACCTGCCGGGCGCCTTCCAGCTCGCGCTGGGCACGCTGCGAGCGGAGCCGGCGGTGACGGAAGCCTTCCGGACCGGCGGCGGCATCGGCTGGCACGAGCAGGATCCCGACGTGATCATCGGGTGCGAACGGTTCTTCCGCCCCGGGTACGTCGGAAACCTGACCAGCAGTTGGCTGCCCGCGCTCGACGGGGTGACCGACAAGCTCCGCGCCGGTGGGCGGGTCGCCGACATCGGTTGCGGCATGGGCGCATCCACTATCCTGATGGCTCAGGAGTTCGGCAATTCCACCTTCGTGGCCTCCGATTACCATCAGGGGTCGATCGACGGTGCGCGCAAGCGGGCGGCGGAGGCCGGCGTCGGGGAGCGGATCGCGTTCGAGGTTGCCTCGGCGCAGACGTTCAGCGGCACCGGGTACGACCTGGTCACCACCTTCGACTGCCTGCACGACATGGGTGATCCGGTCGGCGCCGCCCGGCACATACGCGAGTCGCTGGACTCGGACGGCACTTGGATGGTGGTGGAACCCTTCGCGCACGACACCGCGGCGGACAACCTGAATCCCGTCGGCCGGGTCTACTACTCGTTCTCGACGTTCCTCTGTGTACCGAACGCGCTGTCGCAGCCCGGCGGCTACACCCTGGGCGCGCAGGCCGGCGCGGCGGGTGTGCGGCAGGTGGTCACCGACGCCGGCTTCACCCGGTTCCGGCAGGTGGCCGAGACGCCGTTCAACCTCGTCTACGAGGTCCGTCCCTGAAGCCTTGATTGACCGCAACAGAGGTCAATACCCCTCCTTCTGACGGGTCAAACCTTTCTCGCCGGTAATTGCGCCACGTGGGTGGTTGTCGACTCCCGATTTCGCGGGAAGCGTTGCGCGGCCTCGGCCGCGGGTGGAAGCTGCGCTCACGCATTCCCGTTCGGGGGTTCGCGCGGGGGCCCGGACGATCCCGGTGCCGCATCGAGGGGATGTCCACTGTGTCCGATTCGCGGGTGGATGTTGCCCTGAACCCGTTGCTCGGCAACGGGTCCCGATCCGGCGTCGGCGGCCGCCGCGCAGGGCTCGCTGGGCGTATCGCCGTTGTCGGCGGGCGCGGGAGCATCCGGTGCAGGCCCGGGGGTGCTGGGGTTCTACGGGCTGGAAACGTTCGGGCTGAACCAGATCGACAACCTGCAGGCGCAGGTGAACCTGGCCAACGGGAACCTGGTCGTACACGGCCCGGACCTGAAGATCAACGCGCCGGGCCTGAGCGTCCGGTTGGACCGGTTCTACAACAGCCGGGCCACCGGCACCGGCACCTTCGCGGTGAACTCTGTGCTGTCCACCGGGCGGGACGTCGGGTTGCGGGTGGGGGCCTCGTCGGTGACGTTCGTCGGGCCGTCCGGGTTCACCGCGGCGTTCCCCGGCACCAGCACCTTCACCGCCCCGCCGGGGATCAACGCCGACCTGGTGAAGAACAGCAACGGCACCTTCACCCTGACCTACCGCAAGACCGGGGAGAAATTGTCCTTCACCGCCGGTGGGTATCTGACGGCGGACAAGGACCGCAACGGTGTCGGTCTGACGTTCCTGTATGCCATTGACCGGTTGGCATCGATCACCGACGCCGCCGGCCGGGTCACCACCTTCGCCTACGCGAACGGGCGGCTCAGCCATTCGTGGACCCCGCCGGGCGGCAGGAGGCGTATGACTACGACACCGCCGGGCACCTGATCCGGACCACCGACCCGGGCGGGCACATCACCAGCTACACCTACAACAGCAGCGGGCGGCAGAGCAAGATCAGCACCCTTGCGCTGGTTGACGGGCCCGGCCTGTTGCTCCGGCGTCGGGACCTACCGGGCCTTGCGCGCCTTCGAGGCCGCTCGGCTCGCCTCGAGCACCTGCGGTGCTGTCGCCTTGTACTGGTCGTACTTGGCCACCGCCTCGGCGACGTACTGACGGACAGACGCCGCGTCGAACACCTCGGCCGTCCCGAAGTCCCAGCTCATCAGCACGGAACTGCCGGATCGCAGCACACGGAGCGGATCATTCAGCAGCACGCCGTACAGGAATTTCAGGCTCACGCCCTTCTTGGTCGCCTGCAGCGCGCAGACCCAGGTTCGCCAGTCGCCTCGCAACCCGTACATCAGGATCCCGTACTTGATCGCCACATCCAAGTCCGGGCAGGCGGCTCGGATGGATTCGTCGAGGCTGGTCAGCAGCTTTGTCGCCGCAGGATCGGCTCCCTCGAGATAGGTGTCCAAGGCTGGACTGCTCACCGGACGCGTCCTCCGATCGGTCAAGTCTGTTGTGTGCTCGGGCGGTGCCGCCGCCATGTCGGGTGTCGACGGTCACGGTAATGCCCCGTCCCGATCACGCCCCGACGTACCACCCGGGGTGCCCAGCGTCACGCCCAACCCGCCTGGTTTGGGACTTACGGCCCTATGAACACGCTTTTTGCGAGCGCCACCATGACCTAGGAAGGGGGCACCATGACCCACATCCTGGTCGCCTATGCAACGAAGCACGGATCCACCCAGGAAGTTGCCGAGTTCATCGGGACTGTCCTGCAAGAGGACGGCGCGGACCTCGAGCTGTGCCCCGCCAAGTGGGTGCGCCAGCGCATCGAGGGCTACGACCTGGTGATGCTCGGTGCGCCGCTCTACTCCGGGCGCTGGCACCGCGACGCCCACCGGTTCCTCAAACGGCACCGCGAGGAACTGGGCCGCGTGCCGGTCTGGGTGTTCGGGATGGGAGCACGCAGCGGCAGCCCGGAGGCCTGGCGGCGGGCACGGTTCCAGCTGGACCGCGCGCTGGCCAAACGCGCGTGGCTGCAGCCGATCGCGAGCACGGTGTTCGGTGGCGTCGACCCGCCCGACACCGAGGGTGTGCGGCGTGACCTGCGGGACTGGGACCAAATCCGGGCGTGGGCTGCCGACGTCTCGCGCTCCATCGAGGCCAGCCACAAACTGCACCTGTGACCTCTGGGCCGCCCGTGCGGACCCGTCCTCCCCGTTGCGTCCTGCAACTCGCGCGCTATGGCGAGCACGTCTGCAGGACACAACAAGTTACTCACACCGATGACGCGACAGCCGCTTCGACGAGATCGGGCGCGGCGTTCCACTCCCCCGCGCGGGACGTCCACCAGGTCGGTCCACAGCGACCGGTAGGTGGTGATGTTCACGCGCTCGAATTCGAGGGACTCGTCGAAGGAAATCCGTCGGGCATCCGTGCGCTCGGCGAATCCGAGGTCACGCACAAGGAACACCCGGCGTTCCTACGCGCGGGTCCGCCCGATCCTGTCGATCTCCGCAATCAGCGCATCCGACACCGGATGCCCGAGATAGTCGGCGAGCGCCAGCGTGCAGATCGGCGATCGGTCGTACGACTGCACCACCGTGGAACGCTGGTGGTGCGCCGACGGGGGCCCTGCTCCGCCGCCAAACAGCCACACCGGGGATGACGTAGACAACGGACCTTTCACCGACTGCTGCGAGAAGGACATCCCGGGCATCCAAGGAAGAAGGTGCCTCAACACCGGTTCTCGCTGTTGACGGGGTCTTCGGCCCACGAACCGAGCGGTGGGTGCAGGGCTTCCAAGAGGCTATCGCTCCCCATGTGTTCGGCTTCCCGGTCGACGGCATCGTTGGGCCGTTGACCTGGTCGTTGCTCATCACCGGTGAGAACCCGCAACCTCTGTCATCCGATCACTGACAGGATGCTGGCGCGTTGTCTGCGCTGGCCCGTCCGGGCGTGAACTGGTTCCCCCGCTGCGCGCGGAGTGGGCGTCCACGGAACGGGCGATCGCCGAACTCGAATCCGAAATTCCGTATCCACTGCGCCAGGTGGTCGTGGACCTCGACGCGTCCCTGACCCGACGGTCGTTCGCGGATCGGATCGAGGCGCACCTGGAAGTCGAAAGGTCCACTGACAAAACGAATCCCGGATGAGACTTCGGTCCCGGCTCGTTCACTGCGCTGTCGGCGTCCGAGTCGGCCCAATCGTGCGCGCCGACGCAAGCGCCGCCATCCGTGCCGGCACCCAATGCCAACAGCGTGACTACCGCGGCTGGGATGCTGGTGTGATGCACGGACTCTTGAGTGCGGCGCTGGCCCCGGTGATGGCGGACCTCCGGGCGACGGGCGGGCCGCTGCCGATGGTCGACGACGAAGACTGGGTCGACGACCCGGAATACGCGTCGGCGATGCTCCGCGGCCCGGATGGCGGCGGCTTCGGCATCACAGTCAGATTGGCCGCCGCCGAGTGCGATCGCATCGCGTCCGTCGCGGACAAGGTGCAGGAATGGGCGATCGAGGAGCTCTGGAGCCGGTCGGCGACGAACTGGCCGCCGTGTCCCGTTCACCCCGACAGCCATCCGCTCGCCGCGCTCAACCGCAACGGCGTCGCACGATGGGTGTGCCCGTCGGATTCGACCGCTCTGGCTCCGATCGGGTCGTTGTGACCCGGCAGGCGACCCGGCACCGAAAGGTTACGACGCAGAAGCCGAGCGCTCCTCCACGGGCGCAGCCGTGTCAGCCGGCGCCTGGGCCCCGCTCAGCATGAATTCTTCGAGCACACGCGCGAATCGGTCGGGTTCGTCCAGGTGCGGGAAGTGCCCGGCGCGGTCGAAGATCTCCACCCGACTGGCGGGCAGTTCCTCGCGGGCCGCCTCGACGTGCGAGGACGGGATCATCTTGTCGCTGCCGCCCCACAGCAGCAGGGTGGGCAGCCCGGCGATCCCGCCCAGCCGGTTCCTGGCACTCACCGTCTGGCCGTGCATGTCGATCACGGAGCGGCTGGTGGCCAGGAACGCCCGCCTGGTGTCCCCGTCGGCGAGGCTGGTCAGGCTCTGCCAGGCCTGGGACGAACTCGGGCTGATCCCCGGTAACCCCGTCATGGACCAGATCTTCAGCGCGGTGTCGCCGACGAGGTGCACCCACCCCGACGCCAGCACCGGCAGCACGAGTTCGCTGCCGGGCAACGTCGCGGCGCGAAGCAACGGGTGCAGCTCCGGGCCGAGACCGCCGCTGCTGACCAGCACGATGCCGTTCACCCGGTCCGGGAACAGGTAGGCGAACTGCATGGCGATGCCGCCGCCGAGGGAATGACCGACCAGGGTGGCGCTGCGAATGTCGAGGGCGTCCAACAGGTCGCGAAGCGTTGCCGCGTGCGCGCCCAGTGAGTAGTCGCCGACCGGCTTGTCCGACTCGCCATGCCCGTACAGGTCGGGGGCCACCACCCGGTGCCGCCGGGCGAGCCGCTCGGGCTGGGTGCCCCAGGTGCGGTGCGAACTCATCAGGCCGTGCACGAACACCACGGCGGGGCCTTGACCGAGGTCGACGTAGGACAGGTCGTAGCCGTGCAGCGTGATCCGGTTCATCGAGTCCGGCACCGGCAACTCCCTTCCGCTACGCCCCGTCCGCCCACGCTACGCCGCCGGAGAACAGCCGATGGGCGTGTTGAGCAGTGGACAGCATGGCCAATGTGGACTCCGCGCCCTGGTTGAGGTTGCGTCGGTCGGAATGCAGGCCGTCGTAACCCGCGCCCGTCATCGGGTCGAACATCAACACGTCGCCGTCGTTGTGGCCCTCGAACCACGCCCAGGCGCGGGCCACCTCGTCGCGCCAGCGCGGATCACCGGTGATCTCCCACGCCCGGGCACAGGCGTCGGCGAGCGCCGCGACCTCGATCGGTTGCTGGTCGAAGGCCGGACCGACGTCGTTCGGTCCCCGGCCGCCGACCGGAGTGACCGAGTAGCGCCCGGCGGTGACCTCGATGCCGACCAGGAAGTCGAGCAGCTCAAGGCCGCGAGTCGCGGCGGCGCTGTCCGGCATGGCGGCGCCGATCAACAGCACAGCTTCGACGACCGATCCGTTGCCGTACCGCAGTCGGGATTCGATCCAGCGCCAATCGGGATCGTCGGTCACCGAGCCTGCGCGCACCAGCAGTGGCCGCACGTCCTGCAGCAGTGCGCGGGCCGCGGTCTGCCCGGAATCGTGGAGCAGCAACTCGCCGGCACCCAGCGCGGCGAAGGTCATCGCCCGCAAGTCAACGGATCTGGCCCGCGCGGCCAGGCGAAATCCCTGCAGTGCCTGACGCCGG
>JGI20200J14955_1000058_pt1 | contig 23209 bp, 19 predicted proteins | sample NGESurshal092012_FD_14955 | JGI IMG/M metagenome (IMG submission 14955) | reverse complement strand
ACCGCGCCCGGAGTCGATGGCGGGGAAACAAAGACCGTCCTGGGCCGCGTTTGTTACCCCGATCGGGCCACCTGATGCAGGCTATCGGCATGATTCACCGCACGTCGACCCCGCAACACACCGCATCGGCAGCCGGGCCCCTCGCAGACACGGCGCTGCGCGAGTTCTTGATGACCAGGCCGACGGCGTGGTTGGTCGATGAACTGATCACCGCCGCCCGGTCGGCGCCTTTGCTCAGGGCCCGATTGGAGCAGGCAGCCGGCACCGAGCCGATCGTCGACGTCTCGGGAGTTCTGGACAGGCTCGACCGGGTAGCCGACGTCCGGGGCTTCGTTCCGTACGGGGAGGCGGCCTCGTTCGCACACGGGATCCGGGTGGAGCTGGCCGCTGTCGAAACCCTCCGCGCGGAGGGTTTCGCTGCCGCCGCGATCGAGGTCCTGGAGCATGCCATCACAGTGATCGAAGGTGCTCTCGGATTCGTCGACGATTCCGATGGGGAGGTCGGCGGGGTGCTCGACGACGCGCAAGAGCTGCATGCGCAGGCCTGCATCGAGGCCGGGCCCGAACCCGTTGAGCTGGCAGAACGACTCTCCCGCTGGGCGTTGCGCAGCAACTGGGAGGTCTTCCTGGATAGCCCGGGCACGCACGCCGAGACACTCGGTGAGTCCGGGTTGGCCCGATTTCGGGAGATCGTGGATGACGCGTCCGTCGGTTTGTCGGTGGGCGATGATGCCGACGACTTCGACGATGACGACTCCGACGATGACGACTCCGACAATGGCCGGCCGACCGCGTTCACCATCCGGTACCTGCAGGAACAGCTGGCCGCGCAGCGCGGCACCGACGAGTTGATAGACGTTCTGGCCCAGGATCTTTCGAGCGCCTACCGATTCCACCGGATCGCGACGGTGCTCGCCGACGACGACCGGGTCGAGGAGGCGTTGGCGTGGTTGGAGCGCGGCCGGAACACCACGTTCGGCACCTGGCACGACGATCGACTCGACGATCTCGCGGCGGATCTGCACCGCCGGGCCGGTCGATTCGCGGTGGCAACGCAGATGGTCGCGGAGGGATTCGCCGCCTCGCCGACGGTTTCCGGATACGAGCGCCTTCGGGTCTTCGCCACCGACTCGGTGGAGTGGGATCGACGACGAGCCGAGGCGCTCGAGGTCCTGCGCGCGATGCCGGTGGCCGCCCTGCCGGCTCCGGGCCACCGAACTATGGCCGAAGCCAGCGGTCACGGTGTCCTGGTGCGGGTGTTGATCGAGGAAGGCGACATCGACGGGGCCTGGGCGGCCGCGCGGCAGGGCGGCTGCCCGAGCTCGATCTGGATGGAGGTGGCGGAGGCCCGCGGCGTCACACACCCGGCGGACGCGGTACCGGTCTTCCAGCGGCTCGGCGCCAACGTTCTCGAGGGCGGGAACCGGGCCGCGTACGCCCACGGGGCAGCGCTCATCCGGCGGGCGCACCGCTTCGCGGAGGCGGCCGGGCTGACACCGGAGAGCACGGCGTGGATCGTCGACGTCCGGGAAAAGAATCGCCGACGCCCTGCCCTGCAGGACGAGTTCAACCGGCATCACTTGCCGAAGGTGCGGTAGCGAACTGACAGTGTGCGCAGAACTGCTCTGGCGCCGAATGTCCCGGGCCGGGGTGCTTCTCGGTGCGGAGGACAGTCGTCCCGCCGCGACCGTGTCCATCGGCGGCGGCGACCCGGCGGCGGCGCCGACCGCGACGACGGTGACAGTCGGCCCCCGGCTCCGCCGCGGCGGCGCAGCGCCGCGAAATCCATCGCTGGCCGCCGTCACCGCCCACTGCCCCGTCGCCTACACCACCAGCAAGTGGGCGCTGCGGGGCCTGTCCCAGGTCGCATCAATGGAACTGGTGCCCAGCAACATCCGGGTCAACTCGATCCACCCCGGATTCATCGAAACCCCGATGACCGCATCGGCATCCCCCGCGTTCCTCGCCGCCAGCCTGTCCCAGACACCGCTGAGCCGGGCCGGCCAACCCGAAGAAGTCGCGGCGCTGGTCACGTTCCTGCTCTCCGCCGCCGCCGCATTCATCACCGTCGCGGAAATCCCCGTCGACGGCGGCCAGCCCGGCCACGGCGGCGCCAAGGCCATCTCCGACGCGCTCCGCGTCACGACCTGACACCAAGCACCACCCAGATCCGACCGCTGCAGCCGCATTCCGGCGCCGACCTCCTGTTGGGTGATTTCGCCGGCGTCCAAGGGCGCAGCCTCGCGGGCCTGTTCGAGAACCACCGCGGCCCGCACGTCGCCGTTGAGATAGTCGATCACCACCGACGTTTCGACCAGAACCGTCACGTGGCTGGCCGACGAGACCCGGACCGCAGCTGGTCCACCCACTCCGCGCCGTCCAAATCTCGGTGCTTCCATGAGCCGAATGCCCGACGCATGTCAGCGAGATCGTCATCACTCGATCGGCCGGTTCCATAGACCGCCTGCACCGCGTCCCGGATGAGGGCAGCAATCGAACGACCGGTGCGTGCCGATACAGCATCGAGCACTCGCCGCTCTTCGGGCGTGAGGGAGATCTGCACACGCACCATGAGGTAATCCTCTACCCATCAACGCCGAAGGGAGCTCGGCGGCGGTCCGTGCCGGAAATCGTGGGTGGGCATCGACCCATCGACCCATCGACCCATCGACCGCGCCGATCCCCGCCGCGGCACTCGCGGTCGCCTCGCCGCCAACTGTCCGGGAGCCAATTCGCGACATTGGTGCTCGTCGCCGCGGCGCGGCTCCGCAGCCACCCCACCGTGCCAGCGCTGCGGCCGATCCCGCCACCCTGGCCGTGGACCCTTCACTGGGCGCCGGTTTGTTGGACTCGGCGCCGACATATGTTGGCGCCGAGAACTCAAAAGCGGCGCTCAGTGGGCTGGCGGTAGCGACCGTCAGGAGATCATCGGCCCCCGGACGACATCGTGTTCGTGCGGGACTGCGACATCCTCGAATCCATCGCGCGCGTGGCCTCGGTGGTCGTGCCGGGACGATCTCCTGCCGGACGCCGGTCTCGTTCCAACCCGCGCCATCACCATTGACCCCCGTTGGCGAGGTGTGGCCGTGGCTGGCAAACAAATGGGTCAGGGTCGCGGCGGCCTGCACAGCTACGACTTCCTGGAAACGCCGCCGCCCACTGCGATATCCACAGTGTCGACCGCATCGTCCCCGAGTGGCAGCAGGTCATGGCCGGCGACCAGGTGCGGATCCACCCCAGGTGCCGTGGGATATCGCGATCGCGGAACCGGACCGGGCGCGGGTGTTGGGTGGTGGCGCACCGCACGACCCGACTGGTGGTGCGGTGCGATACTCTACGACAACCGTTGGGCACCATTGATGGTCGAGCCCATTGCCACTGTCGGCTTCGTGATGAGCCAGAAGATGTTGCGCGGCATCAGAGCCCGAGCTGAGGCTGACCCCATCGCGAAGGTGGCCTGGCCGCCGGGGCGCTGGCAACCGGTTGATCAATTACAGTTCCGACCAGTTGCCGACTAGTCTGAACCCATGACCTCAGTTGGCGCCTACGATGCCAAGACCCACTTGCCGCGCCTGCTCGCGCAGGTTGAGCGCGGCGAAACGATCACCATCACCAAGCACGGTCGGGAAGTCGCTCGCTTGGTTCCGGTGACGCAAACCTCGGCAAACCCTGATGAGATCATCGCTGCGCTGCACAGCGCGCGTTCTGGAGTTCGACTGGGCCGACATTCGGTTCGAAGAATGATCGAGGAGGGTCGGCACTGATGCCCATCGTCATCGACGTGTCGGTGACGATGGCATGGTGCTTCGACGACGAGGCGACTCCGCTGACCGATGGAGTGCTCGATCGGCTCAGGGACCAGGAAGCGTTCGTTCCGGCGCTCTGGCAGCTCGAAGTCGCCAATGTGCTGTTGATTGCCGAACGGCGCGGTCGCATCACAGAAGCCCAGGCCACTCGATTTCTTGACCTGCTCATGCAGTTGCCAATCCGCATCGATCAGTCGCTCACCAATGTGGCCGCACTGATGGCAGCCGGACGGCGCCATCGGTTGACGGCCTACGACGCCGCTTACCTCCTTCTCGCGGAACGAATCGGCGCGCCGCTCGCGACCCTGGACAGCAACCTGATTGCTGCCGCCCTGACAGCCGGTGTCGAATTGGCCATTGGTCACTGACGGCACCCCCTCAACCGAGTCGCCACTTTCGGTTCCCTATTTCGCCCGGAAGGGACCGAAAGTGGCGACTCGACGGCGATCTCGACCCGACCTACCCGACCCGCGCGGCCGGCTCACCCGTCGCGACGACATCTGAACCATGCCGAGCCCGGAACCGCACGATGCACTTCCCGGTCTCCCAGAGCAGGAACAGCGCGACGGCCGGGGCGATGGCCAGCAGCCATTGCCCGCCGCTCAGCGCGGTCGTGCCCAGCACGTGCTGTAGCACGTTGAATTGGGTCACCAGGAAGGCCAGCACCAACTCCCCGAGGGAGATGAGGTTGATCTGCCGGCAGTCGAAGGTCGAGGCATCGAAGACCGTGCCCCGCATGCTCCGGCTCTCGTACGTGCAGACGATGCGGAAGAACGCGAACGCGGTGATGGCCAGGGTGGCGCCCACCACGGCGCTGTTCTCGTGCACGGTGCCGAACTGGATCAGCGCCAGCAGGCACACCGCCATGAAACAACCGGTCAGCAAGGACATCACGATGATCCAGATGTCCACGATGCCCTTGTCCCGGGGCCGCGGCCGGCGTTTCATCAGCCCGGGCGTCTCCAGGTCGAAGCCGAGCGCGATGCCCAGCGGCATGTCGATGAGGAAGTTGATCCAGAGGATCTGACCTGGCGTGAACGGTTGTCCCGCAGCGATGTTGAAGATGGTGGCGCCCAGGAAGGTCAGCACGAACGCGACCAGGGTGACCAGGATGAACCGCACGTACTTCATCAGGTTGTCGTAGAGCTTTCGGCCCTGCTCGACGGCGAACACGATCGTGGCGAAATTGTCGTCCGAGAGGATCATCCGGCCGGCGTTCTTGGCAACCTCGGTACCGGTGCCCATGGCGATACCGATGTCCGCGGCCTTGATCGCCGGCGCATCGTTCACGCCGTCACCGGTCATGGCGACGACATCGCCCTTCTTGCGGAGGGTTTCGACGAGCAGCGCCTTGTGTTCGGGCGCCACCCGACCGACCACACCGATGGTGTCGATCCGCGACAACCGTTCCGCCTCGGGCAATGCCGCGAAGTCGGCGCCGAGAATCGCCTCGCCGGGAATACCGAGTTTCTTGGCGATCGCCGCACCGGTGATGACGTCGTCGCCAGTGATCATCCGCACCCGGATGTGCGCGGCCTGCGCGTTGGTCACCGCGGCGTGCGATTCCTCCCGCGGCGGATCGATCATGCCGACCAGGCTGGTCAGCACGAGATCGCTGACGTAGCCGAGCAGATCGCCGTCGGCTGAGAAGGTTGCCGGGTCCAGATCGCGGTAGGCGGCGGCCATCACCCGCAGGCCTTCACCCTCCATCCGTTCGACGCCGGCCTCCCCCTTCGCCTTCAACGCGGCGTCCAGCGGTACTTCCTGCCCGCCGGAGAGTGCCTTCGTGGCGCGCCCGACCACCGCGGGTGCGGCACCCTTGACGTAGCAGCGCACCACCGCGTTGCCGGAGCTGTCGGTGGTGCTGTTGAACGTCGCCATCAGCTTGTAAGTCGGGTCGAACGGCAGCGTCGCCAGCCGCGGGAACAGCTCGCGGGTCGACTCGGTGTTGACGCCCGCCTTGGCCCCCAGCACCAGCAGAGCGCCCTCGGTCGGGTCGCCGACCACCTTGCCGTCGACGAGCTTCGCGTCGCCGGCGATCAGGAACGGGAGGATCGCGTCCTCAATGGACGCCGACGCGCCGACGGTGTGCTGCACCCTGCCCAGCAGGCCGTACCCCCTCCCGGTGATCGTGTACCGATCCGTCGGGTCCAGGACCTCGACGACGGTCATCTGATTCATCGTCAGGGTGCCGGTCTTGTCCGAGTTGATGGCCGACGTGGAGCCGAGAGTCTCGACGGCAGAAAGGTTCTTGACGATCGCGTTCCGTTTGGCCAGCCCCACCGCGCCCAGCGACAGGATCACCTGGACGACGGTGGGCAGCGCCTCCGGGATCGCCGCGATCGCCAGCGCTATCGCGGTGACGAACAACGCCCGGCCGGACTCGCCCCGCCACAGGCCCAGGGCGAACATGATGATCATCGTGACCAGCGCGGCCAGCGCGATCCACTGCGTCATCCTGGTCAGTTGACGGGTGAGCGGGGTCTGCTCGGTGTCGGTTGCCTTCAGGAGCCCGGAGATCCTGCCGACCTGGGTGTCGGCGCCGGTGCCGGTCACCACCATCACGCCGCTGCCGTGCGTCACCGGCGTGTTCATGAACGCCATGTTCGTCTGGTCGCCCGCGGCCAGATCGTGTTTGCCGAGTGCATCGGCGCCCTTGCCGGCCGGCGTGCTCTCCCCGGTGAGTGCGGATTCGTCGATCTGCAGGGCGTTGGCCTGCACGATCCTGCCGTCGGCCGGTACCTGATCCCCCGCGGTCAGCAGCACGATGTCGCCGACGACCACCTGATCGGCCGGGATCGCGGCTTCGACGCCGCCCCGGCGGACCCTCGCGGTAGTCTTCATCATCGACTTGAGCGCGTTCATCGCGCTCTCGGCCTTGCCCTCCTCGCGCAGGCCGATCACCGCATTCACCACCGTCAGGATGAACAGCAGCGCAGCGGTGTTCCATTCCGCGATCAGCAGTGACACCACCCCGGCGGCCACCAGGATGATCTGCATGAAGGTGCGGTATTCATTCAGGAATCGCTGCCATTCCGGCTTCGGTTTCTCCTCGGGCAGCGCATTCGGCCCGTTCTTCGCCAGCAGTTGCGCGGCCTGTTCCGCGCTCAACCCGGCGGTCGGGTCGACGTGCAGGGTTGTTTCGACCGCGTCCGCGGACAACCCGTACCACTCGGTTGCCGCTGCCGCCGGACGGGGCTGTGCGCTGATGGTCATCGGCCCGTGTCCTTCCCCCGAGAAGCCACCAACTCGTCCTCGAAGGGATCCGGCGACGCCCCCTTCGGCGCCTCCGCCTCCAGTAGTGCCTTGACTTCCGCCAAATCCTTCAGCTTGGCGGCGTCAACCACCGGATACTTCGGGTCGATGTCCATCAGCGTGTGCGCGAGAATGCCGGACACACAGATCCGGGCGAACCATTTCCGATCGGCCGGGATCACATACCAGGGAGCCCATTGTGTGCTGGTGTGCGTCAGCATTTCCGAGAACGCGACCTGGTAGTCGTCCCAGAACGCCCGCTCCTTCGCGTCGTTCGGCGACAGTTTCCAGTTCTTCTCCGGGAGGTCGACGCGCTTGAGGAACCGGATCCGTTGCTCCTCCTTGGACAGGTTGAGGAACAGCTTGACGACCTTGAACCCGTTGTCGGCGAGGAACTTCTCCCAGTTGTTGATCTCCTCGTACCGCCGGGCCCAGATGTCCTTGCCCTTGGTGCCTGGCGGTAGTTTCTGCCCATCGAGGACCGCGGGATGGACCCGGACCACCAGCACTTCCTCGTAGTGGGAACGATTGAAGATCCCGATATCGCCGCGGGCCGGCAACCGCTGCGCATATCGCCAGAGATAGTCGTGGTCCAGTTCCTCCGAGGACGGGACCTTGAAGCTGGACACGTGCACGCCCTGCGGATTGACCCCGCTCATCACGTGCCGGATGGTGCCGTCCTTTCCCGCGGCATCCAGCGCCTGCAGGCAGACCAGCATCCCCCAGGTGTCCTGCGCGGCCAACTTGTCCTGGTATTCCGCGAGCAGACTGACGCCGGCTTTCAGCCATTCGACGCCGTCTTTCTTGCGCAGGAAGCTCGCCTTGTACCCTGGGTCGAAATCCTTGGCAAGGTTGACTTTCGTTCCGGGTTTCACCCGCAACGGCTCGATCAACTCGCGGATCAATGTCGCCCTGTCGCGAACCATGGTGGTCCATCCCCCTCGCGGTCACCGAAACCCGACAGCGATGAGCCGGGCATCCCCGCTACCACCCTTACTCGGGCGCGCACGACGATGATCAGGGCCAAAGGTCCCTATCAGGGTCCTCGATTTTCGTGGGTCAGCCGCGGGGGTAGTCCTCCTCGCCACCGACGGACTGCCGCTGTTCGAGCACGTCGGCCGGCTCGGCCTCGACTGCGATTTCCACTGCGTCGTCATCGATGACGTCGTTCCCGGCGTCCGGATCGACGCTCTGCTGCTGCTCAGCGACGTCAGCTGGGTCGGCATCGGCGAAGGCGCTGCCGCTCTCGTCGCTGCCGTCGTTTCCGATTGTCACCGTGGGCTCCTCTGATCGACGTGGGTGCCGTGAGCAAGAAAGTACTCCGGGGCATGATGCCCGGGGCGGGGGGTCGTTCGGCCCTGTGAGGTGATCCTCGTCCGGCCGACGATGGGGTTCAGCGGAGGTCCGCTGAGGTGGCAGAGGTGTGCGAGGTGGCGAGCGGTCATGAAGGATGTATTCCCCGAGCACGGCACGATCCATGCCGCTCTGGAGATGGCGGTTCGCGCACCCTCGCTGCACAACTCCCAACCCTGGCGGTGGCGGATCGGCGAGCGCTCGATCCATCTGTACGCCGACCAGTCGCGAAATCTCGAGGCGACGGACCCCGAGGGCCGCGAGTTGATCATCAGCTGCGGTGCGGCGTTGCATCATCTGCGGGTGGCGCTGGCCGCGCTGGGCTGGACGTGCACGATCCATCGGTTGCCGGACCGCTCGGATCTGCGGCATCTCGCCGCGATCGAACTCGAAGCGACCGAGCCTTCTGCCGACGCCGTGGTGCTCGCCGCGCAGATCAACCGCAGGCGGTCCGACCGGCGGCCCTACCGAGCGTCCCCACTTCCGCCGTTCGCCGTCACCCAGATCAGCCGGAACACCGCTGCGTACGGAATGACGGTGCGTTTCGTCACCGATCCGCATTCCCGCCACGAACTGGCGCTGGCCGTTGCCGAAGCCGATGACATCGAATCCATCGACATCGGCTACCGGAACGAGGTTCAGGCCTGGAGCGGCCAGCATTTCGGGTCCGACGACGGGGTTCCGGCCAGGAGCGTGCCGCCCGACGCGGGTTACGACGGCGTGCGGCTCCGCCATTTCGCGCACCCGGAAATGCCGGCGCAGAATTCGATCGGCGGAACCGACTCCACCGAGGGCGATGTCGGCACGTTGATCGTGTTGGGCACCGCGACAGACGATGTCTACTCGTGGCTCTTGACGGGCGAGGCAACCGGCACGATCCTTTTGACCGCAACGGGATTCGGGTTGGCGAGCTGCCCGCTGACGCAGCCGCTGGAGGTGGACCGGACCCGCCGGCTGGTGCGTGACGCGGTGCTCGGCGGGACCGTGCACCCCCAGATGATCCTCCGGGTCGGCTTCCCGATCACGGATCGCGAACCGCTGGCCACACCGCGGCGGACCGTGCGCGAGGTGCTGGACGTGTACGACGGAGCGCCGGCCGGGACGCGAGCAATACGCAATGGCCACCACCCGGCACGGGGGCGCTGACGCGAACCCGTTGGGGACCGGACATGCCCACCCATCGACGGTGGGCGGTTGCTGTTCTCGGCGCCGTGGCGTTCCTGCTCGGCCTTGTCGGCATCGCCGTCGGCGCCGGCATTGCCATCCCGTATGCCTCANAGCTCGGGTTCACGTCGATGACGGCCACCGGTCTCGTCTGCGTGCTCAGCGGCACTGTTCTGCTGTGGTGCGGCGGCTGGGCGGTGATTTCGTCGCTGCGGTCGATACCCGCGCGGGAGCTCGCGACGGACAAGGAATGGCTGTCCGTAGCGTACGGGCTGCGGGGTGAGTTGCAGTACGGACTGGATCAGCTGCTGACCGTCGCGACGGACGTGCTGACCGACGCCCCGCCGCCGGCCGCGCTGCGGGAGTCAGCGCGCTTGGCCGCGCCGCGTCCGGTGCTGTTGATCACCGCCGGGACGGTTCCCGACGAGACCCAGGCGGCCGGGTTCATCCAGGGCGGGTCGCCCGGCACCGTGCAGATCTGGGACGTGGCCGGCGCCGGCCATACCGGTGGTCTGGCGACCGATCCCGCCGGCTGGGAGCAACGGGTGACCGGATTCCTGGACCGCGCACTGCGCTGACCGCCGGTCACTCGAGCCGATATCACCGAATGGCTGTGTCCGCGCTCACAACCTGCCGCCGGGTCGGGCGTCCAAGTTCACACAAGCCAGCACGAGACGTCCGGGACGAGAAGCCGGCAGCCGAGAAGGACCTGCAGCACCAGCGAACCGAATTCCGCCCGCCTCCGTATTGATCGGCATGATGGGCCAGCACCCGTCATCGGTCCCCCGAGAATCCGCGCAATTCTCGAGAGATCTTGCAGCCCAGCGGTTTCGGGCACATCAGCCAACCCATCAGGAGGTTTTCCGTGCGCGCTCAACATTGGTGGTCCGGTCGATCGACCGGGTCGACCGGATCGACCAGGTCCATCCGCTATTGGGGACATGGCGAGCGGGGACTCGCGCCGGTGCTGTTCGTGCACGGCTACTGCGGCACTGAACGGGTGTGGGCGCCACTCCGGGCGGCGCTCACCGCGGCGGGGTTCAACTGCCTGATCTCGTTGTGCTACAACGCCGTCACCTCCGATGTGCGCGAGATCGCCGACAGGTTGGTGGACGAATCGCGGCGTGCGCTGCAGGCGACCGGAGCCGGCAAGGTCCATTTGATCGGGCACAGCCTGGGCGGGCTGGTTGTCCGTGAGGCTGTGCAACGCCGCGGCCTGGCCGGCTCGACCGGCACTGCCGTCACTATCGCCACTCCGCATGGCGGTACCTGGGTGGCCCGCTTCGGGCTCGGACCGTCCGCGCGCCAGATGCGGCCGGGATCGGACTTCCTCAACGAACTGGGCCGGGCCGCGCTCAGCGCCGGACCGCGTTGGGTGATGCTGCACGGCGGCTCCGACCGGGTGGTTCCGGCCGATTCGGCGATCCCCGAATCCGATGATTCCCGGGTGATCACGCTCCGGCCGGCTGACGCGGGACACCGGTCGATCACCCGGCACGCGGACGTTGTCCGCTCGATCGTCACCGAACTGCTGCACGCCGATCGGCCGGCGCCAGAGCTGTTGGCGGCGTGAGCATCCCGCCTGTCACAGACTCTCGACGTAGTCCTTGGCCGCGGACAGGTCCCACCCCGTCCGAGCCCTCACCAACGTGATCGCGGTGATCTTGTCGCCGTCGGCGACCAGCGACCGGACCTCCAACTCGGTGTCCAGGTCGACCGGCGAGGTGGACGGCGCCGTGTCAGTTCTCGGCGGACGCTCCCGCTTCACCGCGGTCTTCGAGCCCGAGTTCGAACCAGACTTGGACCGGCTCGCGATCTTCTCGACGATGGTGACCGCATCGGCGAGCGACAGCCCGGTCTGCTCGCGGAGCAGCTTCACTGCCTCCACCTTCTTGCCCTGCTGGTACAGGCCGGTCACCTTCCCGGCGAGCGAGGCGTCGATGGTGACCTGGGTCGGGTCGACGTACGACCTTCGCTTCCTGGCGGACCAGGCCAGCACGATGACCAGAGCGATGACGGCCGCGATGAGCAGGATCCACCAGGTTTCCACCCGCCCATGGTAGGGACCGCGGCGAACCGCGGCAGCTACGCGGTGACCCTGGGGTCGGGTGACATGACCTCCGCCCTGATCACCCCGGGAACGGCCTCGGCGAGGACCTGCGCCACCGGGCGATCCGATGCCCGGTCGAACAGGTCGCGGACGATCACCTCGCCGTCGGTGACCTGAACCGACCAGCGCGCCTGACCGCCGAGCACCTGCAGGTTCTTGCGGACGTCGACGGCAATCTCTGCGTCGGTCCGCGACAGCACCCGGACCATGTCACGGCGGGTCACCACACCGACCAGCCTCGTCCCGTCGACGACCGGCACGCAGCGGCGGTGCTCGCCGAGCATCACCCTGGCCAGCACCGACAGGTCCTCGTCGTGGCTGACCGCGACGGCCGGGGCGGTCATCACCTCGGCGACCGTGCGCGCCGGGCTCAGGCCGGCGGCTGCCGGGTCGCCGGAATGCTGGGGGAACCGGTTGCGGATCAGGTCCGCTTCGGTGACGATGCCGACCAGCGCGCCGTTCTCATCAACCACCGGAAGTGCGCTGAAACCGCGATAGGTGAGCATCTCCGACGCCTTGCCGACGGTAGCGGTCGGCTGCACCGTCAGCACCGACTTGGTCATGATCTCCCGAGCGCGCATGACAGGCCTTTCGTGATTCTGCTCTGTAGTCTATGGTCACCGTGGCGTCTTCACGGTAGGTGCAGGCGACCCGACGCAGGATCTGCCGGAGGTCCCCGGCGGCAGGGGCTTTGGTCACCTGCCCCCTGCACCGGACACGCGCGAGAATGACAGGTCACCTGCCCCCTGCACCGGACACGCGCGAGAATGACAACTGTGAGCGTCACCGCGTCGTCCGCCAGCCGGATCCCTAGCACGATGCAGGCCTGGTCCGTGCGGCAGCCAGGACCCATCGACACCCATCCGCTGGCCCTGTCCGAGCGAGCTGTCCCGACCCCCGGTCCGACGGACCTCTTGGTCAAGGTGACGGTGTGCGCGGTCTGCCGGACAGACCTGCACGTCACCGAGGGCGACCTGCCCGTGCACCGCCCGGGGGTCACCCCGGGACACGAGATCGTCGGCCGGGTAGTCGATCTCGGGTCCGGCGTCAATGACTACGCGGTCGGCGACCGGGTCGGCGTTGCCTGGTTGCGGCACACCTGCGGGGTCTGCCGCTACTGCCGGCGGGGCGCGGAGAATCTGTGCCCGGACTCCCGGTACACGGGCTGGGACGCCGACGGCGGGTATGCCGAATACACCACGGTGCCGTCCGCATTCGCCTACCGGTTGCCGCAGGGGTATTCCGATGCCGAGCTCGCGCCGTTGTTGTGCGCGGGGATCATCGGCTTCCGTGCGCTGCGGCGCAGTGGATTGGATCGTGGCGGACGGCTTGGCATCTACGGGTTCGGCGCGAGCGCCCACCTGACAGCCCAGGTCGCGCTCGCCGAATTCGGCGCACGAGTACACGTCCTCACCAGGTCCGCCGACGCCCGTCGGCTGGCGCTGGATCTCGGCGTCGATTCCGTGGCCGGGGCGTATGACGCGCCGCCGGAACCACTGGACGCGGCCATCCTCTTCGCGCCCGTCGGTGACCTGGTGCCGGTTGCGCTGCGCGCCCTGGACCGTGGCGGGATCCTCGCGATCGCCGGGATCCATCTGTCCGATGTGCCCGTGCTGAACTACGAGAATGAGCTGTTCTACGAGCGCGAACTGCGGAGCGTGACGGCCAATACTCGCCTCGACGGACGGGATTTCCTCGCGCTCGCGGGCCGTCACCACCTGGACGTCACCACCTCGCCCTATCCCCTTGCGGAGGCGGACCGGGCGCTGGCCGACCTCGCTGCCGACCGGGTCAACGGCGCCGCGGTTCTGCTCTGCTCCTGACCCGCACGTCCTGACCCGCACGTCCTGACCCGCAGGTCCTGATCGCCCGCGCAGGACATTGGCCCACGGTGCTGGGTCCTTCGGCCCTGGTTGCTTGCGCGGTCGGGCGGGAAGGTGATGTCAGGCACATGGTCTTCAGGAGAGGGGCGGACGATGACCAGCAACGAAAGTCAACGCGCAGCCATGGAAGCGCGCAGGACCGTCATCGACAGCACCGCACCCGCGTCCCGTCACGATGCGGCCCTGCAGCGGTACCTGGTGGCCCTGGAGCATGCGGACCGGATGCCCGAGCCGCCCCACCACGAACAATCCCACGGCGAGCTGCCCGTCCAATCCGGCCCGGTTCGCACCGTCGTTCCGGCCGCCACGGCGGCGTCGGCCGATGGACGGCTGCCGCCGATCGTCGGTGGTGAAACCGCGCCGGCGCACCACAGTGGACACGAAAAGACCAGCAGCCGAAGCGATCTCGTTGTCGTCGGGATCGACACCTCGTCGTCGTCGTACACCGCTTACGGCTGGGCCGCCGAAGAAGCCGCCCGCCGGCACGCCGTACTGCGCTTGGTGCACGCCTACACCTTGCCTTCCCGGGCCTTCCCCGGCTACAACCCGATGTCGCACGACGCGCAGACCGCGTTACGCGCCGCGGGCGAGGAACTGTTGCAGGACACCGCGGCAACCCTGCAACAGTCGAACCCTTCGCTGTCGATCGACACCCGGCTGATCCAGGGCGACCCGGTCGCGGCCCTGCAGGCGCAGTCCGAGCAGGCCAGGCTGACCGTGGTCGGATCCCGCGGCAGCGGACGGCTGACCGGTCTGGTGCTTGGCTCCGTCGCGATGGCCATCGCGTCGACGAATACCGCGCCGGTCGCCGTGATCCATCCCCATCAGCGGGCGTTTCGCAATGGTCCGGTGGTGGTCGGGGTGGACGGGTCGCCCACCAGTGAGGCGGCCGTCGCCTTCGCCTTCGAGGCCGCGGCGTTGCGGCGGACCAAGCTTGTTGCCGTGCATTCCTGGAACGACGCAGTGGTCGACGCCGCTTTCCCGGAGCACCCGATCCTGATCGACCCGGCCGAGATCGACACGCAGGAGCGCGCGCTGTTGTCCGAGAGGCTGGCCGGTTGGCACGAGAAGTACCCGGATGTCGTCGTCGAACAGACCGTGGTGCACGGCCGTCCCACACCGGCGTTGCTCGGCTACGGCGAGTCGTCCGAACTGATCGTGGTCGGCAGCCGTGGTCGCGGCGGGTTCAAGGGCATGTTGCTGGGATCCACCAGCCACGCTCTGATCATGCACAGCCAGTGCCCGGTGGTCGTCGTCCGGCCCAATGTCCTGGTCTGACCCTGTCATCGCCGACCCCACCAGAGGAACGTGAGGAAGAATGCGCTCGGCTCGACGCCCACCCGACGACTGGGAACGCCCCCGTTCGTTGATGTTCGCCGTCTGGCGCAATCCGATGGCGCGGTCCTGCGATCGAAAGCGTGCGGCGCTGGCACTCGCCCTGATCGGGCTGTGGATCCTCGCCTTTCCGGTCGCCGCGATCGCCGGATCGATGATCTGGGCGAGCGGCTCGGCGACCGCCGCGCAGGAGAACGCCGCGCGCATCAAGGTGTCTGCCGAAATGCTCGTCGACGCGCCGCTTCCGCAGCTCAGCTCGCACGGGGTTCCGCTGAACGGCCCTGTGGCGGCGAACGCGACATGGCTGGACAGGAACGGGACCGTGCAGACCGGATTGGTCCCGGTCAGCGCGGGACAGCAGGCCGGGGAGCATGTCTCGATCTGGTTGGACCGCTCGGGCGCGGTCACAGAAGCGCCGCTGAACGTGACCGACGCGGCCGCACGAGCGATCATCGTCGGACTCGGTGGGTGGCTCGGGGTGGGGCTCGTGCTGGCCTCGCTGTACGGGCTGGTCCGAACCAGCCTGAACGCGCGCAACCGGGCCCGCTGGGATGCGGAATGGCAACTGGTGGAACCATTGTGGTCCAACCGCTGACCGGCATCGCTAGCCCGTGGAGCGGCGACATCCCGCATGGCAACTGGTAAAACCATGTGGTCCAACCGCTGACCGGGATCGTTAGCCCGTGGAGCGGCGACATCCTGCGTGGCAACTGGTGGAACCGTTGTGGTCCAACCGCTGACCAGGTAGTGCTAGCCCTTGGAGGCGGGTTCTGCGCGCGTCCTGCGCGGCTGCAAACGGGGTAGCGCCACCGCCAGCACCGCGGCCGCGGCACAGATCACCGCGGTGATCAGGAAGATCTCCCGGTACTGGGTGAGCAGCGCCAGCGACAACGAGTGCCGATACTGCTCGATCTGCCGGGTGAATTCCTCCTCAGGGACGCCGATCGGCAGCGGAGTCATCAGGTCGGCGGTCAGTTCGCTGAACCGGTGCAATCCCCACGCGGTGAGTGCGGCGACCCCGACCAGCATTCCCGTCATTCTTGCGATCACCACCGCGGCCGAGGCGATCGCGTGCCTGGCCGACGGGACCACCCGCAGCACAGCAGACGACACCGGCGCGATCACCAGGCCGAGCCCGAACCCGGCGATCACCAGGTCGGTGTCCAGCACCGGCAGGCCGAGCGGGTGCTCGGTGGACAGCACGTCCAGCGGCCACCGGGAGATGAGCAGGTAGCCGACGGCGGCCAGCACCAACCCGGTCACTGCCACCCAGCGCTCCCCCACTCGGGAGGCGAGCCAACCGCCCGCGACTGCGCCGAGAGGCAGCGCGATCAGGAATCGGCTGAGCACCGCAGCAGCCGCGGCCGAGTCCATCGCGAGCAGTGTCTGCGCGAACAATTCGACGTCGACCAACGTCACCAGCAGGGCGGCGCCGGTGGCAAAGCTGACGCCAAGGGTGGCCAGGAACGGCCCCATCCGCACGTCCGCGGGATCGAACAGCCGGGTCCGGGAGTGTCTCTCCCACAACAGGAATCCGATGACGACCAGCGCCGCGGCAGCGAGCGTGGCCGGTCCCCACGGCGGCAGCACGCTGGTCTCGGGGTCGGGGTTGTACAGTGCCACCACCAGTAGGCCGAGCGCCAGCGCCAGCAGCGCGGCGCCGACCAGGTCGACAGCGACAGTCGGGTGCGCCGGCCGGCCGCCCGGCACGGTGAGCCGGACGATGAACATGGCTCCCACCGTCAGCGGCAGATTGATCCAGAACACCCAACGCCAACTCTCCGGCTGAATTCCGGAGAAGAACTCCGAGGCGCCGAAGGCGGCCGCGACGGCCACCCCGTACAGCGTGCCCAGTACGCTGCCCAGTTCCTGCGCGGCCCCGACCACGCCCAACGCGGTCGACCGCCGGTGCTCGGTCCACAGGTCGGCGACCAGCGCCATGGTCACGGGCAACAGGGCACCGCCGGCCACGCCCTGCAACACCCGTCCACCGACCAGCAGCGGCAGGCCGGCGGCGAGTGCCGTCACCGCAGAGCCGATCGCGAACGCGACCAGGCATCCCTGCAAGACCACTCGCCGGCCGAAACGGTCCGAGAGCTGCGCCAGCAGCGGCATCCCGGCGACGTAGCCGAGCAGGTAGCCGGTGACGATCGGGGTCGCGCGTTGCAAACGGTTCACCGGGATGCCCAGGTCCCGCACCATGTCCACGAGCAGCCCGACCACCACATAGGCATCCAGCGCCGCCAGCAGCACCGCCGCCCCGGCGGCACCGATGGCCAGCCGCCGCTGCCGCGGTGGGTCGCTCACCACGCACCCACGCCCGTCACTCCGCCGCGCGCCGTCAGGAGGGCGGGCTGATCGTCACGGCCTCGTTCAGTGCCGACAGTTGCACATCCACCGTCGCCGGTTTGCCATCAGCGCCGTTCAGCTCGAACCGCGCCGACGTCAGCTCCGCCGACGGTTGCTCGATGGTGAAGGTGCCCTTGACGTCGGAGTTGAGGCCGGGGACCAGGGAGGTGACGACGCCCTTCGGCACGGTCCCGGAGACGACGGCGGTGGTGTCGTCGCTGCTGACCAGGGTCGCGCCGGTGACGCTGGACAGCACCGCGGAGATGCCCTTGTCGGGATTGAGAATGACCGAAGGGTCGTACACCTGGCCGGCCAGCGCGGCGGGGATCTGCGCGAAGCCGCCGGTCGGACCCTTGAGGTACAACTTGTCGTCGGCCAGCACGAAGTCGACCTCGATGAGCTGGCCGAACTGCTTGATGGTCCCGGTGCCCTGCGCGTCTCCGGCGGCGGTCAGGTCGCCCTCGGCCTTCTGCACGGTGAGATCGGGCAACTCGCCGTCCACGGTGAGGGTGAAGTGCGCGCTGGTGACCGCGGACATGGCCTTCGCGGACGCGGTCAGCAGTTCGGTCGGGTTCGGTGGCGCGGTTGTCGAGGGAGACGGGTCCGATGACCCGGAGGTGCAACCGGCCAGCACCACCAGCACCGCGGCCACCCCCACAGCCGTGGCGCGGCGGAAGAGCATGGGTGGATGGTATCCGGCGGCGGTCAACCCGGCCGGGGACACGGCCAACGGGAAATGACAGACGGGGCGCCGCTCCGCTGTGGCTCCAGCGATGCGGCGCCCCAATCAAAGGACGCTGGCGCTTGCTCAGCCCAGGCGGATGACCTGGCCCGGGTAGATCAGGTCGGCGTCGGCGATGATGTCCGAGTTGGCCGCATACAGGGCCTCCCAGCCACCGGCAACTCCCTGCGCAGCGGCGATCTCGGAGAGCGTGTCGCCGGACACCACGGTGTAGCTGCCGTCAGCGGCGCTGGCCGGAGCGGCGTCGGTGCTGCTGGAGTCGGTGCTGCGAGAGTCGGTGCTGCTCCAGTCAGTGCTGTCGGTGCTGGTCTCGTCAGCGGAGCTGCTGCTGGAGTCGGTCTCGTCCCAGGAACGGCTGCGCGAGGCCTGCCGGTCGTCGCTGGCCGAAGACTGGTCGCTCGACGACGAGTCGCTCGAAGAACTGCTCGAGGACGAATCGCTCGAGGACGAATCGCTCGAGGACGAATCCGCGGTGACACTGCGTGACGTCGAGCCCTCGCCGCCACCGGCGTAGGCGCAGGCCCAGGCGCCCCAGCCCTGGCCGCCGAGGGTCTGCTCGGCGACGGCGATCTGCTCTTCCCTGGTGGCCAGGTCGGCCCGCGAGGCGTACTGCTGGCCGCCGTAGGCGTTCCAGGTCGACTCGGTGAACTGCAGGCCACCGTAGTAGCCGTTCCCGGTGTTGATGGCCCAGTTACCGCTGCTCTCGCACTGCGCGACGGAATCCCAGGTCGAGTCGGGTGCGGCAGAAGCGCTGCCGGCGAGCCCGAGGGCGGCGGCGCCGGCGACGACGCCGACTGTTGCGCCCCGGTATGCCCAGACGCGTGCGCGTGAGATCTCACGATGACGGCCGGTGTGACGACGAATCATGTACTTGTCCCCTGGCTGCGCCTACGAGGTGAGCTGTCGGGTTCGGGCTCACCCATCGCTGGGCCGACGGTGCGCGGCTGCTTGAGCCGCTGGGCGGATTCGAGGCAAGAGATGTCCAGGAATGCCCACGGATGTCCGCGAATGTCGGAGTGCGAATGGGTTATGGGGATAGCCCGTCCGGCGATCAGGCCGGATTCACCCCAAGGCAGCGCATGACTGCCGGAGTTGGGTTCCCCGTCGCTGTCCTGGCCTTTCTGTCGTTAGTTTCTCCGGAGCCGGATCGGACAGCGCTCGGCGCGGTTGGCCCGGAGGTGTCTGCAGGTCAAGCCGCGGGAAACCGCGACCGAGGTGACCATACAAAGCCAAGTTGAGAAGTCCACCGGTCNAAAAGCGACATAACGGATTGATAACGATCATCCATTCGCTGCGGGATTTCGCCGTTTTCGCAGATAGCTCGGCGTGTCTCAGTGACGGTTCCGCCAATCGATCGGCAGCACTAAGTCGTCACAAAGTTCACCCATTCGGGGTACAAGAACGAGGCTCTTGCGCTAATGCTGCGCTCAGCCGGCACACAGCCAGTGAGATCGCGTACGGGCCCACCTTGGCCTATCGCGTTCGCGGAATGCAAACCTGTTCCGGCGCCGGTTCGCCGGCTAGATGTTGCGGTGCGCAGTGCGGATCGGCACGGTGATCCGGTGACTCGCGCGCGTTCCGCCAAGCGGCGTTCCGTGCTACCTGGTGTCGCGCAGTTCCGGGGCTACCAGCGCGGCTGGCTGCGCGGAGACCTGCTGGCCGGGATCACCGTCGCCGCCTATCTGGTGCCCCAGGTGATGGCGTACGCCGAAGTGGCCGGGCTTCCTCCGGTCACCGGCCTGTGGGCCATCCTCGGGCCGCTTGCGGTCTACGCCCTGCTGGGCTCGTCGCGTCAGCTCTCGGTCGGCCCCGAGTCCACCACCGCGCTGATGACGGCGGTGGTGTTGCTGCCGTTGGCTGCGGGCGATCCGGTGCGGTATGCGACCCTCGCCGCCGCCCTGGCTGTCATGGTCGGTCTCATCTGTGTGCTGGGAGGTCTGGCCCGGCTGGGCTTCCTGGCCGACCTGCTGTCCAAACCCGTCCTCGTCGGTTACATGGCCGGCGTTGCGGTCATCATGATCGTCAGCCAGCTCGGCAAGATCAGCGGCGTGCCCGTCGAGGGCGACGGGTTCCTGCCAGAGGTCGGGTCGTGGCTGAGCAACCTCGGCGAGGTTCACTGGCCCACCTTGTTGCTCGCGGCCGGCTTGCTGACCTTGCTGTTCCTGCTGCAATGGTTGCTGCCGCTGGCACCGGGGCCGCTCATCGTGGTGGTGCTGGGGGCCGTCGTGGTCGCGGTGTTCTCCCTGCAGGACCAGGGCGTCGCGGTGGTGGGCGCCGTTCCCGTCGGATTGCCGGTTCCCCAGCTGCCGCGTGTCTCCGAAGCCGACATCGTCGATCTGCTGTTCCCGGCGTTGGGCGTGGCGATCGTCGGCTACACCGACAACGTGCTCACCGCGCGGGCGTTCGGCGCCCGGCACGGTCAGCAGGTGGATGCCAACCAGGAGTGGTTCGCGCTGGGTGGCGCGAACATCTCCGCCGGGCTGCTCCGGGGTTTCCCGGTGAGTTCCAGCGGCAGCCGTACCGCGCTGGGCGACGCCGTTGGCAGCAAGACCCAGCTGTACTCCCTGGTGACTCTGGTCGTGGTGCTGACCACCCTGGTGGTGGCCGGCCCGCTGTTGGCCGGATTTCCCAAGGCCGCGCTGGGTGCGCTGGTCATCTATGCCGCGGTGCGGTTGATCGAGGTCGGAGAGCTGCGGCGGATCGCGCGGTTCCGCCGCAGCGAGTTGCTGCTGACGATCCTGACCACTGTGGCTGTCCTTGGATTCGGCGTGCTCTACGGAGTGCTCGTCGCGGTCGGGTTGTCGATCGTTGATCTGCTACGCCGGCTCGCCCGCCCGCACGACGGGATCCTCGGCTATGTGCCGGGCGTCGCGGGCATGCATGACGTTGACGACTACCCCGCCGCCAGGCAACTGCCCGGCCTCGTTGTCTACCGCTATGACTCACTGTTGTGTTTCGCCAACGCAGAGGATTTCCGGCGGCGCGCGTTGGATGCGCTGGGCCGCACGGCCGACCAGGTCGAATGGTTCATCTTGAATGCCGAGGCCAACGTGGAGATCGACATCACCGCGGCGGACTCGCTCGACTCGCTGCGGCAGGAATTGAACGACGTCGGTATCACCTTTGCGATGGCCAGGGTGAAGCAGGATCTACTGGTCGATCTGCGCAAGGCGGGACTGGTGGACCGGATCGGCGCAGACCTGCTCTTTCCCACCCTGCCCACCGCGGTCGCCGGATACCTCCGTGCGTACCAGGAGCGTCACGGAGCGCTGCCACCCGGGGTGCGCCCGATCGTGATTCCACCCGATCCGATGGCGGGCACAGAAGTGGGGTGAATCCAGATTCTGGGTGACCAGAGCGGACATTTCGCTCCCCGTCAGCGCCTTCACGAAGGCGTGCTGGATGGTGACTTGCCGCCGTCGGAGTCCGTCGCCTGCCGCTGCGGTGCCGCACCGGTCGGGTCGGCCGAGTCCACACGGCATGCTCGGCACAGCAGAGAAATCGCGGATCCGCCCGCTGGTGCCCGACGATGAAGTGCCGTCCGCGCGAGCACACCGATCCTGGGCCGCGGGAGTCGGCGGGCTGCAGCGGTCGATGGGAGCTTGCGACCCGCATTCGACACTCATTCGGCAGTGCCGCCGCAGAACCCGTCGAAGTGCTCTGCTCTTCGGGCGCAAGGGGAAGCGGCCTCACCTGCGCGCACGGACCATCGACGCTGGCCGATCGAGTCTCCCTGCGGCTTGACCCTGCGGCTGAAACCTGCGGCTTGACCCTGCGGCTGATCCCTGAGGCTTGTTACTGCCGCCTCATCGGCGGCCCGATCAGCGCCGGACGAGCATGGAGGCCGTGATCACATGGAGCTGGGCCGCGACTCATGCCGAGTGCAGGCCCTTCAGGCGCGCTCAACGCGCGCATTCCGTGGTGAGTCGCCGAACCCCTCTACTCGCGGGTTTCCACGAGTCAACCTGGGGCTTGCATTATCCCAGTTCCAAGTACTAGAATCGAACGGGTATCCACAGTTGGCGGTATTCGATCAAAGGGCTGGGGGCGGGCTCGGTGAGTGGGAGGGATGACGGTTTCAGCCGAGCCGAGGGGAGGCAGGCTGCGGGCGATGCGCCACCGTCGCACTCGCACTCGCACTCGCACTCGCACTCGTGGTCGGAGCTCGCTGCGGGAGCTGGCTGTCCCGAGTCGCTCGGCGCGGTCGCGCAGGTTGACCCGAGCACGCTGTCCGGCGCGGCATTGGTCGACGCGATCGTCGCTTCGGAGAAGGCGCTGTCCCTCCTGGCAGCCAGGCAGATGGGACTGCTCACCGAGTTCGCCCGGCCGGGACGGGCCGGCGATGTCTCCGAACTTGTCGCTGAACTGATGGACAAAGGCGGTCAGGGCCGACGTCCAGACGGCGAGATCGACCTGGACACCGTGGAAACGCTGGTGCAAGAGCGAGCTGCATCGCTGGCCGCCGCCGAAGTTGCTGCGGCGTTGCAGATCTCGCCGATCACCGCCGGTTCGCGGGTCCGCAAGGCCCAGGAGCTCTGTGACGGTTTGCCGGCGACAGTGAATGCATTGGCAGCTGGTCGGATCGATCGCGGCCGGGCGTGGTTGATTGCCGAACGGACCGCTCCGCTCAGCCCGTCTCTGCGCGAAGCGGTCCAAGATCGGATCCTGCCGATCGCCGAAGACCGCTCCGCAGGCAACCTTCGCAGCCTGCTCGACCGCGCGGTGATTGCGGCGGACCCGCACGCTGCGGAGAACCGGGAGCGCAAGGCAAAGCGCGATCGGGAACTGGTGCTGCGTTCGCTGCCCGACGGCATGGCGTCCGTCAGGGCGAATGCGCCCGCTGATGCCGCCATGTCGATCTTCACCCTCGCTGATCTACTCGCGGATCGAACAGGCGCCGACGACGATCGACCGGTGGCAGCGCGACGCGTCGACGCTTGGCACGACATCGCCGATCAACTCCTCACCCACGGATATGTCGATCTCACCGACCTCCTCGATCACCCGGAGGGTTGCGGCGAACAGGTTTCAACGCAAGGCATCTCGAAGCCCGAGGATCAACTCGAGGCGGATACGAATGACGCGCGCACCTCTCCCTCGTGCGCGTCGAATCCTGTTCCCGACCCGGCGTCGGCCGCCGCCGCCGCCGACGACAGCAGCGACGACAGCGACGACAACAGCGACGACAACAGCGACGACAACAGCGACAACA